>Ga0210396_10003064_pt1 | contig 16785 bp, 13 predicted proteins | sample IncBWH17OmetaG_FD_155466 | JGI IMG/M metagenome (GOLD analysis project Ga0210396, IMG submission 155466) | Forest soil microbial communities from Barre Woods Harvard Forest LTER site, Petersham, Massachusetts, United States - Inc-BW-H-17-O ... | reverse complement strand
TCCCCCCTAGGAGAAATCCTTGCATGCTTTCTAAGCGGCGGGACTTGCCGCTACCTGCTTTTTCTTGGATGTCCTTACACCTCAAATCGTGTGCAGGGCGCGATGAACGTCACTCGATGGGGATCGCAATGATGGACTGCTCGCCGCTCACGGTGTACGCGGTGACCATCACTGGGGTTTTTGCCGCGCCAGGCTCACTCGGCGGTGAGGCACCGCCATGCGTAACACTGATTTTTGCTCTTTGTAAATCGCTGGAACGAAAATCTGCCACGGAAGCATTCAAGACGTTGCCGGTATCCACGGAACATTTATTGTCGGAGCCTTCCACCTCGCAGGCTAGAAATACAAAACCCGTTCCGACTGCGGATCGGAGCTCAAGAATCGTGCTACTCGCTGCCTCGCCTTGTGCTCTCAGCGCGGGCGCAGTCATCGTTGGCCCGTCCATGCGGCTCGCGTTGTAAATTCGCACGTAATCAACCACCATGTCCGCGGGACTCTGCGTCGCGCTGTTCGGCAGCCCTGGCCAATCTCCGCCCACAGCCAAGTTCAGCAAGAAATAGAAAGGCGCATTGAACACCCATCGTCCCCCAGCGGGCACATCACTGGCCGTACGAATAAAAAATGGTTTCCGCCAATCATCCACGTACATCTGCAGCATGAACGGCGACCATATCGCGCCATACGCGTGACAGGGCGGTGTCGAACCATCAATGCGCTGTCCCGCTGGAAACGTAAATATTTTGCCAAGACTATAGCGTCCTATCGCTACAGTACTCGGCCCGTGAATCGTCGATTGGCTTTTCTGTGGCCCGAGTCCCGCACCGGACCCGCCCGACTCCGGAATGTTCTCCATGATGTCTATCTCGCCCCCGGCCGGCCATTTCCCCGCGGTGCCCAGCATCCAGAACGCCGGCCACAATCCCGCGCCGACAGGAAGTTTTATGCACGACTCCATCCGCCCGTATTGAAAATCTTTCAGTCCCAGAGTCTTGAGCCGTGCGGAAGTCCACGATCCAGTGCGAGCCGGTTCTTCGCCCACTTTCAAAGCGCGAATAATTAGATGTCCGTGACCATCCTGAAACGCGTTCGGATGTTCCGCGTCGCACGGCGCGGGAGCAGAAGTCCCCGGCGCGCAATAAACTTCCAGCTCGTGATTGCCCCATCCGCTTCCGCCAACATCAAACGTCCATTTACTCGCGTCCGGCGCGGCACCGGCTTCATTAGAGTCAAATTCGTCGCTCCACACCGGCTCACCCCACGCTTGCGCCCTCGCAGTAGCCGCAAATCCCGCGGCCATCAGCACCACCGCGCCCGCAATCTGCCCTATCTTCGCAATCGTATTCATGAACATAGCTGCAAACATTGATAGTCTTGTGGCCTCGCGTCTTTATCGCTCAAAAGTGTTTTCTGCTCCCAACATGCTTCACAACGAACGCGGCATGCATTGTGCGCCAACAAGGCTGCACAAAACTATCCCATTAGTACTGTCCTGTTTCTGTACCCGCGTCCAGTAGCGGCTCTACCATCGAAATCATAAACTCTGCCCAGTCGACGCCGCATCCACCAGCAATCGTCGCCTTCTTGTTCCCGGTCCTCGAGACTATCGGCCGCAAACCAGAAATCGCAACGCTGCGGCTGCGCAACGGAGCTCTTTCTATCTGAAACGGGGAACAAAAAATGCCACGCACCATTTTCATCGCTACAGTTGTGCTCACCGCCTCATTACTGGCCATCGGTATGTACTTGGGCGCTCAATCCCCCTCCGAGGCTCCCGCGGGATTCGACGGCCAAACTAACGGCACGGCCTCACAGACTGCCATGGATACGGCCGCCGCCGTTTTTACCGAGATAGAAACTCCCGAAAAAGGATTAGGCCCCACTTACAACGCTACGTCTTGCGTGGAATGCCACCAGAACATGGCCACTGGAGGCGCCGCGCAGACCACCGTTCTCCGCGCCGGTCACGCGTCCCGCGGCGAACATTCGCGAGACAATTATCTTCACGACCTCCGCCGCCGCAACGATACCAACGGCAGTTCAGCAACCTTTACCGCCGCGACCGCCATCCTGACGAACGGCGACACAATTCCTGATCGCTCCCTGATAAACCAACGCGCTATCTGCGCCGACGCGCAATCCCACGCTAGCGCCGCTGAAAATGTCAGCACCCCGCGCCTGTCTCTCAGTACGCTGGGTGACGCGTTTGTCGAAGTCGTTCCCGATGCCACATTTCTGGCCTTGGCAAAACAAAACGGTGGCGAGGCCATAACGGTTCCGGTCCTCGAATCGCCCAACATTTCCGAAGTCGGCCGCTTCGGCTGGAAAAATCAACACGCCAGTCTTTTCAGCTTTGCGGGCGACGCCTACTTCAACGAGATGGGCATCACCAATGAGCTATTCCCAGACGAAGTTACTACCACATGCGAACCCGGTGGCGTCCCTCATCCGAATGACGTCGACCACGATCTCGTCAACTTGACCCTTTTCATGCGGGCCACAAAAGTTCCTCCGCGGGGCCCCATCACCGCCCAGGTGAATCAAGGTCAAGCCATCTTCGAAGCCATCGGCTGCGCCACGTGCCACGTGAGCACATTAGTCACCGCCCCAGCTGGGACCGCGATACACGGAGGCAGCTATGTCGTTTCCGCAGCACTAGGCGGCAAGCAGTTTCATCCCTTTGGAGATTTCTTACTTCATGACATTGGCACTGGCGACGGGATTCAGCAAAACGGACCAGCCGACACCGCCTACAAAATTCGCACCGCGCCTCTTTGGGGACTACGCACGCGCACCCAACTCTTGCACGATGCCTCTGCCGTGACCCTCGAACAGGCCATTCAAAAACACACTCATGAAGCTGCCAGTGAAGTACAAAAATACAACCAGCTGAACGCGCCTCAAAAACAACTCTTGGACGTTTTCTTAAACTCGCTGTGACGAAAATTACTGGAAGGGAATTAATACAATTCCAAAGCTGAACGCCCACCCCGCGGTTCTCCGAGGGTGGGCGTCAGTTTGCTTATATATTCAGCAACGGCCGGAATAAAAAAGTATTTCTGAATTCTCTTTCGATTTAGTTCTCGTTGTCAGCTTCAGCTATCTCCGCGTTTGCTTGCTGATAGCCGGCCAGGAATGCTTCGCGATCGTCTTGCGCGGACCAGCGCCCCACGGGAGCCAGACGTTGTTCGCCCCGCTGCGCCGCCAGTTTGCCCACGTATAAGCCATCACGGTAAGCGGCGGACGATAACGGATTAATGGCGCGCGATTGCGAAGTCGCGGCACCTTGCGGTTTAACGGATGTTTCTGGCGTTTCCTTCATCGATCTGGCCCCCTGCACAACATGCGTCGCAAATGTCAGCGACGCTGCAACGATCACCACCCAGTATGCGCCTCGTGCATTGAAAAAAGTATTGTTCATCATTGATCTCCCGTCAGTTTTTTCATCGTTCGTCGGCGATTTATTTTTCGAACTACACGGTGGTAGATGAGCGGGTTGCATGCTACGTTGTCGCTCCAACCACAAGGTTTACGTTCTTAACTCAATCTTTGCGCGCTCTTTACGAAAGGCCCCTCGCGTTGCGATGTAGAATGGAAATGCCGCTTCGCAGAATAAAAATGGAACTTCGCATAGCAAAATCGCGTTATGGATTTTGACAAAATAAAACACCGTACCTGGCTATCGTGGGCCGCCGTCGCCCTCCTCGTAGCTCTTTGCGCGGTGCTTGCTGGGTTGCAATATCGCTGGATCCGGGAAGTCGCCGACGCCGAAAGTTACCACCTCCGCGAGGATCTGCAGTACCGGCTCAATCTCTTACGTCGCGATTTAAACGATGAAGTTTTTGCTGCCTGCTACGGCTACATTCCGGCCAATCGGGAAATTCAGAAGCTCGGCAGGGACCTGGCCTACCTCTCTCAATATCGCAATCGCCAAGAATCTGGTGACCGTGTGGTGCGGCGCATGGCCATTGCCGTTCCAGATAAACTCGATCTCGTATTGTTATTTCCGGACGCCACTGGAACGCATCTCGTCCCGGGAAATTGGCCGCCCGAATGGGATGCCATGCGAAAAAGCCTTATCGTGCGCTTACGTGGAGGGCCCGCGCCGCTCAATCAATCTTCAACCCTGCTGGAATTTCCCCGCTTCGGCACCGACACGCGCTCGGGTCCTCGTTCCGTGGAACAGGAATGGCTATTGCTTGACCTCGATGCCGATCACATCGGCCACACACTGCTTTCCGACATGTTGAATCGCTATCTCGGACAACATGGAAAACTCGAGTACGACGCGGAAGTTGTGGCGCGCGCAAATCCTGCACTCACTATTTATCGCTCCTCCACCGATTCCTCACGAGCGGCAACATGGATTCCCGACGCTTCCGTCGACCTCTTGGAAATAGCTCGCCCGCAATCGGCAATCCCCGGGCCGCCATCTTCGTCCGCAGATTCCCATCCGGCGGTCCTCGTCGTTGAGCCGTCCAATACCGGCACGGAACCCGGACCAAACCGTGCACTGTGGACCTTGCGCGTACATCATCACGCCGGTTCCCTTGAGACCATCGTCGCAAAAGGGCGCCGCACCAATGACCTTCTCGCCGCTGGATTGCTGCTTCTCATTTTTACGACCACCTACGCGCTGGTACGTTTCTCCCGCCGCGCGCAAAATCTCGCCGAGTTGCAGATGAATTTCGTTGCCGGGGTTTCCCACGAATTGCGTACTCCGCTCACCGTCATTCGCACTGCTGCCTACAATCTGCGCGGTGATCTTGCTAACCAACCCGGTCAAGTTGCACGTTACGGCTCATTGATTAGTGAGCAAGCCGAAAAGCTTTCTGCCCTCGTCGAACAAGTCCTTCGTTACGGAAACGCTCGCGCCGGCCGCGTCCTTCGGAAGCGTGAACCAGTCTCCGTTCAGGAATTGATAGAGGCCGGCCTGCTTGCCGCCCGTAATGCCGCGCCCACAAAAGACGTCATCGTTGAAAAACATATCGAGCCGGATTTGCCTCTTATCCTCGCCGACCGGGAATCTGTGCAGCACGCGCTGCAAAATCTTTTTGAGAATGCCATGAAGTACGGTCTCCCCGTCGGCGATTGGATCGGCATCTCCGTAACATCCACAAAAAACTGCGGACCGCCCGCCATCGAGATTCGCGTGACTGATCATGGCCCCGGCATTCCCACCGAAGAACGTGAGTACATTTTCGATCCCTTCTTTCGCGGCCAACGCCCGTTAGACGACCAGATTCACGGCACCGGCTTGGGCTTGAATCTGGTCAAGAGAATTATCGAGGCGCACGGTGGCACCGTCGCGGTGCGCGACAACTCCGGTTCCGGCGCCGAATTTATTGTTCGCCTCCCGGTCGCTCCACCCACTGCCGTTTCAGCGGCAGCGCCATCGCAGAAAAATGAACCCAAAAATCAGCCAAAAAACGAGCTGCCCCAATGAATCCGATTCTACTTATTGAAGATGAACCCGGCCTGGTCATGACCATCACCGATTTGCTTGCCGCTGACGGTCATCGCGTTGAAAGCGTCTCCGACGGTGACGCCGGTCTCGCCAAGGCTACCAAAGAGAAATTCGCGCTGATCATTCTGGATGTCATGCTCCCCAAAAAAACCGGCTTCGAAGTTTGCCGCCAGCTGCGTCAAGCCGGAATCGACACCGCTATCCTGATGCTCACCGCCAAAACCCAAGTCGTCGATCGCGTCGTCGGCTTGAAACTTGGCGCCGACGATTATCTGACCAAGCCCTTCGACCCCGCGGAATTGCTCGCGCGCGTTGAAGCTTTACTCCGCCGCGTGAACAAGGAAAACCGCGTTAACGTGCGCAGTTTTCACTTTGGGGATGTCGAAATTGATTTTGAACGCGCTGAGGTGCGCAAGGCTGGCCACCCGCTCGCCTTGGCCGCCAAGGAACTTCAACTACTGCGCTACCTCGTGAATCATCGCGACCGCGTCGTTCCGCGCGAGGAAATTCTCCAGAAAGTCTGGGAGTACGACAGTGAAATCTCTTCCCGCACCATCGATGTGCACGTCGCTTGGCTTCGTCAGAAGCTCGACAATCCGCGAAATCCACAATTCATCCAGACCGTCCGCGGCAAAGGTTACCGCTTCACGCAACTCGATTAGCGGAACAACCGGCCTAACCTCGAGACGCACTCGCTTAAACCTCGGATACCAGCAAGGCCCGATTGTCATGTATCGTGACACATGGTACGTTACCGTACCGAACCTGAAGGTGCTCTCCAGCTTATTGGCTATCACCTGATTCGGCGGGTGACGTGACAAAGAACATTCTGATCGTGGACGACAGCGAATTAATTCGCGTGGCAACCCGCCATTTTCTCGAAAGTCAGTCAGGCTTCAAGGTTTGCGGCGAGGCTGTCGATGGCATCGACGCTCTCGAAAAAGCCAGTCATCTCAATCCTGACCTGATCATTCTCGATATCGCTATGCCCCGCATGAACGGGCTGCAGACCGCTCGCGAGCTGCGTGCCCGCATGCACCGTGTTCCTATCATCTTGTTTACTTGGTATGCCGACGCTGTTCAACCAGAGGATGCTGCGGCTGCCGGAATCAGTGCGGTAATTTCCAAATCAAATCCTGCCGCGCTACAAAATCACATCAAGAGTTTACTTGCCACCGCATAGTTTCAGGCATCGAACTGCAGCAACTCAAGCGAGATCTAATTCGATTTCATCCACGTAGCACCAACCCCAGTCTTCTCCTGGCTGAAATGATTTTATGATCGGGTGCTTGGTCCGGTGAAAATGCTTCGTGGCGTGCTTGTTCTTGGAGCTATCGCAACAGCCCACATGCCCGCACTCCAGGCACAATCGCAAGTGCACCCAGGTGTCGCCCATTTTCAAACACTCTTCGCAGCCCTGCGGCGTTTTCGGCTTCACCGGCGGTATCCGATCGAGATGCGTACACTCCGCCATCTTTTTGCTCCTCGCTAAAAATTGAACCGAATCGAGGCATTCACCTGTTCGTCGGCCAGATTCTACACCCGGTACCCTCTTCGTCGCGCCAAAAGCACCCAACAGTCATTCCGCCCGCCTGCCACAGGCAGGAGCGGAGCAAGCCGGCGCTTTTTCTTTCTCCTTCGCTCCCGCGAAGGAGTCGGCTTGCGAAGTCGAGGAATCTCTCCCCGCTTTTTCCCCGTCGCCTTGTAGGTCGCCGCTTCTAGCCGCGACATAAGCAAAACGTCAAGCACGCGGGACTTTCAGCCCCTAAAGTTGGTTGAAGTTAATCGGCGCGAGCCCGACCGATGTGCAAGAATGGCGCGAACCTGACCGAGCGCATGTTTGCGGCAACTGACTTCGCGCTTCAAAAAGGAAGCACACGTGAAATCAACAATTGCTTTGGCCTTGCTGTGCCTGCTGCTCCCGAATAGCACTTGCGCGCAAAGCAACTTACATGCCCAAAATGTATCCGACCAAAAACTAAAGTCCCTGTGGACAAAACTCGAATCCACCATTAACGACATCGATCGCAACCTTGACGGCGTACTTGGCGTTGCCATTGAAGACCTGAGCACCGGCCAACGATTTCTACTGCATGGTGACTCCATTTTTCCCCAGGCTAGTTCCATCAAGATCGTGGTGCTCGCTGAGCTCTATCGCCAGGCGCACCTATCTTCCCAGGGCGAATCCGGCAAAGCGAAATTGACAGACCTCTACACCGTGCGCGCCGTTGATCTGGTTCAGGACAGCGACATCATGGGCGGTCTGACTCCCGGTGTCACGCAGCTCACCAACCGCGACCTCGCCACCATGATGGTAGCCGTCAGCGATAATTCCGCCACCAATGTCCTCATCGATCGCCTCGGAATGGAAAATGTCAACGCGCTGCTCGACAGCCTCGCTCTTCACAACACTAAACTCCGCCGCAAAATGATGGACGTCAAAGCCGCCGCGGAAGGCCGCGAAAATATCTCCACGCCGCAGGACATGCTCACGCTGCTGGAAAAGATTTATCTGGAAAAAGTGTTGAACAAGGAAATGACCGCGGACTTCTTCAAAATGCTCAGCACCCACAAGGGCAGTTTCATTCCTCGCGACCTGCCTGACGGCCTGCGAATCGCCAATAAACCGGGCGAACTCGAAGCCGTGCGCAACGATTCCGGAATCGTCTTCTTGCAGAATCGTCCTTACATCATCTGCGTGATGACTACGTATCTCGTACGCGAGCGTGACGGGGAAGAAGCCATCGCCAAAATCTCCGCGGCCGCTTACCGTTATTTCGATCGACTGGCGTGTTCCTCGCCGTACGGTCGCGTCATCTCGGAGCGCAACTTCCGCAGTTCCCAAGTAAACATTTTCCAATTTTGTGCAGCTAACCGTGTTGCTAGCGCCGTTGTGCGACTGTCGAAGTTAATTTGCTAAAACCGCGCCGCTAAAACAGGGCCGTAGGCCGCCGTTCCCACTTCTTGCTCTTCTCTTTGGCGATCCCTTCTACATCCTTCACATACGCCCCCGCCTGCGTCAAAACGTGATGCAAATCATTGCCCAAGCTGATAAATGTGAATCCCTTTTCCAGAAATTCCCCCACCCGCGCAGTCCCAAACAGAAATATCCCTAGAATTATTTTGTTTTTGCGCGCTTCCGCGATTAGCTTCTCGGTCGCAGCGCCCAGTTCCGGCGAAGTGTACATCAGCGGAAATTCATACTTTTCATACAAGCCCATTGACATGCACAAATCGTTCTGCCCCAGAAAAAGAATATCCACGCCTGGCACCGCCGCGATCTCCGTCATATTTTCAATGCACGAAGCGGTCTCCACCTGCAGCGCGACAATTAAATTATTGTTGGCGTTGCCCGCATAGCCCAGGAGCCCGGCTTTGTTCATGCTGCGCTGCGGAAAATAAACAGATCGCGTCCCAATGGTCGGATATTTTGTGCAGCTGATCGCCTGCCGCGCCTCTTCCGCCGTATTGATGTAGGGAACCAGCACGCCATCCGCGCCCAAATCCAGCGCCTGCTGAATCCCCGGCCGGTCGTTGTACCCGCCCACGCGCACCATCGATTTCGCGCCGCCACTGGCAACCGCCGCCAGCATTGCCGACAATTTCTCATAGCCCATCGGCCCATGCTGCGTGTCCACCAGCAGCCAGTCGTACCCGCTGTGCGCCAATTGCTCCGCCACCGTGGGGCTGTGCGAATTCAAAAACAACCCGAGCTTCGGCTTCCCCTCGCGCATCTCCTTCTTAAACTCCGCTCCCGTCACCACATCCGCCATCGTCAATTCTCCTTTTCCAGTGGTAGTTTCGGCCAGCAGTCTATCAGTTCGGAACCGACGGCCAACTATAGTTTCAATTGATCAGTCATCGATTCGGAGCCGATAACGCCGTCCAGCTCGGCCAATATCTGTCGCCCATATTCAAAGGTATAACCAGTGCTCGTCTGAAATTCTTTAGTTCCAAGCTCTCGCAAACTTTCGCGAAGCGCATTGCGAAAAGATAAGGCCTGGCGTAAATCTAGACTTACGCCATCCTCGGGCAAGCCCCAAAAATGTCCCAATAACTTTCTAAATTCTTCGCGACTAGCCCCAATAGTTTCATCGAAATGCTCGAGTCGAAACCCATTTAGCACCTGGTTCACAATGCTCTGCGTGAGTCCGCCCGCAGGCGAATCTAGTCGATATTTCTTAATCCCTGGCGTCTCCATGTGGTTGCGACTCAGTTCACCTTCAACTTCGCCAGGAAATCAAAATCTCCACTTGGTGACAGTGGCAAATCTCCCAATTCCTTTTGATGCACCGACACTGCATCCCCAAACCACAGCGGCAGGTAAGGCAAATCCGTAGCCAGAATTTTTTGTGCTTCGCCGCACAGCGCCTTCCGCTTCTCGCGATCCATTTCAACGCGAATCTGATCCGTGAGCGTATCCATCCGCGCATTTCGGTAATGCCCCCGGTTCGCCCCGTCCGGCGGAAACCGCTTCGAAGAAAACAAAAATTCAAAAACGTCCGGATCGTTATTTGCCCCCACCCACCGAAACAAATTGATCTGAAAATTTCCCTTAACCAAATCCGAAAGCAGCGTCGCCGCCTCCAGCGAACGGACTTCCAAAGCAACGCCCACGTGCCGCCATTGTTCCTGCAGCGCCGCGCCAATTAGCCGCGCCTGCTCGTCCGTCGACGTCTTCAACATCACATGCATCCGCACGCCATTTTCCTTGCGCGGAAATCCCGCCGCGTCCAACAGCGCTTCCGCGCGCGCTGTGTCCAGCGAATAGGTCGTCACGTTGGGCTCGTACGCCCAGTGATTCGGCGGCATAACCCCGTTCGCGATGCGCGCCTGTCCGTGCAGCAAATAACGAATCAGCGTTTCGCGATCCGTGGCATACGCAAGTGCCTGCCGCACTTCGCGTCGACCGACAATGGCATCGTCCATGTTAAATCCGAGATACGCCAAATTTGTTCCAGCCCTCTCGGATATCCCCAGCTCCGGCCGCCGCGCCAACACCGGCACCATGTCCGGCGACAGGGAACTGATCTCCAAATCCGCCGACCCCTTGCGCAATTCCAGCGCGCGCACGATCGCATCCGGCACCACGCGCGCACGCAATCGCGAAATGCTCGGCGCGCCGCCAAAATAATCAGCATTCGCCGCCAGCACCACTTCGTCATCCTGCGCCTGGCTCACCAACCGGAACGGCCCCGATCCAATCAGTCCCCGCGAATGATCCGCACCGGCATTCGCAGGCACAATCCCGATCGCTGGCCGCGATACCGTCCACAAAAACGACGCATACGGCTCCTTCAAATGAAAAATCACCGTCCGCGCATCCGGCGCTTCGATTGACGCAACCATCCGAAAAGCTCCGCGCTTCGCCGAGTGATTCGCCGTATTCAAAATAAAATCAAACGTAGCTTTCACATCAGTGGCGGTCAACGCGCTGCCATCGTGAAAACGCACCCCCGGCCGCAAATGAAAAACATATGTCAGCGAATCTGGCGTATCCCAAGACTCCGCCAAATCCCCGCGCAAATTCATCTGCTCATCGCGCTCCACTAGGCTGCTGAATATCAGTCCATCCAGATGCTGCGACTGCCCATCGGTCGCAAATCGTGGATCCAAATTTGTAGGATTCGATTCAATCAGCAGCGTAACCGCCGACCGGTCGGCTTTCGCTGTGTGCGAACAACCGCCCAGCGCCAGTAACATCAAGGCGCTAATCATCACCCAACCGCGCCTAACCAACGCCCATTCATTCAACGGCACGGACTTTGTCGTCCTGAATTCCATCGCTTGATAATCCTCACGTGTCGAAACGGATGCAGTCCACGTGTGACAGGCCGCAGAACTCAGCCACGAAGCAACCAACAGTCATCCCGCCTGCCTGCCGCAGGCAGGACCGAAGCGTGCCGACGCTTTTTCTTCTTCGCTCCTGCGAAGAAGTCGGCCCGCGAAGTGGAGGGATCTCTCCTCGATCTGTCGCTCAAACCTCTCATCACTTTCATCCGCCAAAGCAGCCTCAAATCCCACGCATCACCGCCCGCCCGCGTAACAAATCTTCCCCAGCACCGCCGACCCACTCGCACCCGTAGCAGAAAAAACATTCCCAGCCCGCTGGTGAAAAGTTTCATAAGCCAGCAGCGCAAACGCAAAAGCCTCCTTGCCTTCCTCGGGCACGCCCAACCGCGAAGAGGGAAGCACCTCAACTCCCGGCAACGCCGCGCTCAGTTGCCCCATGATCAACGGATTTCGCGCGCCCCCGCCCGAAACAATCAGTTGATCTATCTTTGTTGTGCGCGACACAAAGCGGTTCAGCGCATCCACCACCGACAGCACCGTAAAAATCGTCACACAGCGAATCAAATCATTAGGCTTCGCGCGGTATCGTCGTCCTAAAGCCAACACCCGCCTCACATAGTCGGCGCCATAATATTCGCGTCCAGTCGATTTCGGCGGCGCTTCCCGCAAATACGGATCGCGCATCAATTCATCCAGCAGCTCCGGAATCGCCCGCCCCGCCAGCGCCATCCTCGCCCCGTCGTCTAACTTCTTCCGGCCGCGCGTAAAACGCGCCACCAGCGCGTCGATCAACATATTTGCCGGCCCGGTATCAAACGCCAATACCTTCTCACGCGCCGCGCCCGCAGGAATAACCGTAACATTGGCAATCCCGCCAAGATTCAACGACGCGCGCCCCAGTTTCCGATCGCTATATAGAAGATAATCCGCATACGGTACCAGCGGCGCACCTTGTCCGCCGATAGCCATATCCGCGGGCCGAAAATCAGCCACAGTAGTAACGCCAGTCCGCGCCGCAATCACGGCCCCTTCGCCAATCTGTAAAGTTGAAGCCACCCGCCCACCCAAATAAGGCACCGGGTTACCCTGGTGAAAAATCGTCTGCCCGTGGCTGCCAATTAAATCCACCGAAGAAATCGCCACGCGAAAGCATTGGCAAGCGATTTTCGCCGCATCCGCAAATAATTGTCCCAGCCGAAAATTAAGCTGGCTCAACTCCCCCGCGGTAATCGTCTTCTGTTCCGCGACACGCAAAATCTCCGCGCGCACCTGCGCCGGAAATTTCACCGCGGTGTGATTCAACAGCCGCGCCTTCACCCGCGGCGGCGCCCCCGAAATCCTGGCCAGCGCAATATCAATCCCGTCCGCCGAAGTCCCGGACATCAGTCCCACCACGAGCATCCCGCGTTCTTTCGCGCGCGCCGTCATGAAATCTGCCTCTTCAATTCCGCCAGCAGATTCAGTGCGTCCAGCGGCTTCAATTGATCCAGGTCGGCGCCCCGCAACTTATCAATCACTTCGCGGTCCAGCGCCGTAAACAACACCGCCTGGTCCCCGTTATGATTTCCACTTCCGTTCGCTCCCGGCGAAAGCGTTTCGCTCAGCTCGTGTTCATTTTGCTCGTGTTTCAAAAGCACTTCGCGCGCCCGCGCGATCACGCTGCGCGGCAGACCCGCCAGCCGCGCCACCTCAATTCCATAACTCTTATCCGCGCTCCCAGGCTCCACCCGCCGCAGAAACACAATTTCGTTCGGCGTTTCTTTCACCGACACATGCACATTTTTAACCGCCGACAGCAGATCCGCCAATTCCGTCAACTCGTGATAGTGCGTGGCAAAAAGAGTCCGCGCCCCGGTGTGCTGCTGCAAATGCTCCACCACCGCCCACGCGATCGACAATCCATCAAACGTCGAAGTCCCGCGCCCCACTTCATCCAGCAGCACCAAACTAGAAGGCGTCGCATGATGCAAAATAGCCGCCACCTCGCTCATCTCCACCAAAAATGTAGAACGCCCGCGCGCCAGATTATCGCTGGCTCCAATCCGCGTGAAAATCCTATCCGTCACCGGCAATTTCGCTTGCCTCGCCGGCACGAAGCACCCCATCTGCGCCATCAACACAATCAGCGCGGCCTGCCGCAAATAAGTCGACTTGCCTCCCATGTTTGGCCCGGTGATCAGCAACAACTGCTGGCGCTGCGATTCAAGATACAAATCATTCGGCACAAATCGCTCGCCACGTTGCCGCAGCAATTCCTCGATCACCGGGTGCCGTCCATCAACAATCAGCAGCTCCCCGATAGCATTAAATTCCGGACGGCAATATCCGCGTTCCGCAGCCAGCTTGGCAAACGAAGTCAGCACGTCCAGCTGCGCAATCGCACTGGCCGTAACGCGGAGCCGCACCGCATGGGCCGCCACTCCCGAGCGCAACTCCACAAATAGCCGGTTCTCAATCTCCGCGATACGCTCATCCGCAGCCAGAATCTTCCGCTCGTACTCTTTCAATTCCGCAGAAGTGAAGCGTTCGGCATTCACCAGCGTCTGCTTGCGTTCGTAATCGGCCGGCGCAAGATGCAGATTTACTTTGGAAATCTCGATGTAGTAGCCAAAAATGGAATTGAAACGAATCTTCAGCGAAGCGATGCCAGTCCGCTTTCTCTCCCGCTCTTCCATCGCAGCAATAATTTCTTTGCTGTGCTGGCTCAAATTGCGCAGTTCGTCCAGCTCGCCATCAAACCCGCTTCGAATCATTCCAGGCGTGGTCGCCAGCGCCGGGGGCTCGTCGGAAATGCCGCGTTCCAATCTCTCGCGTACATCGCTCAGCTCATCAATCTCCACAAAAATTCGACGCAATAATTCGCTGCCGCCCACCGGCGGGGGTGTTAGAAAATTCTTCAGCAGAGGAAGACGTGCCAGAGATTTGCGCAACGCCACTAACTCGCGAGGAGTTGCGAGACCAAGCGTAATGCGGCTGGTAATCCTCTCTAGATCCAGAATCCCTTTTAATTCCTTGCGAATTTCTCCGCGCACCATGGTCTGCTGCACCAACTGCGCCACCGCAGTTAATCGCGCTTCAATCGCCGCCGGATCGATCAGCGGCCGCATCATCCACGACCGCAGCAGTCGCGCGCCCATTCCGGTAACCGTCACGTCCAGCGCCGCAATCAAAGTAGTCGGCCCGCGGCCGCTCTCTTCAGTAAAAATCGGATTGATCAACTCCAGGTTGCGTACCGAAACAGGATCAAGCACCAGCGCATTCTGTTGCTCGTAATAACGCACCCCATCAAGATGACGCAGTGCCTCCACGCTATGCGCGTCGTCTCCACGCGCGGCGTTTTCGCGCAGGTAATGAATGATCGCGCCGGCCGCCGCCATCGATTGCGGGTGCCCATCCAGTCCAAAGCCGGTCAACTCCGCCACTCCAAACTGTTCCCGCAGAATTCGTTCCACGTAATCGTGCTGAAAAATCCATTCATCCAGCCGCGATTCAACGCCGCCCGTCCCATCCAGCAGGGACGTCTTCGCCGTTTCAAACAATTGTTGGGGACGAGGCAGCAGCGTCTCGCGCGGCCTCAGCAATTGCAGTTCATCGCGCAGCGCCTCGGCCGCGCCAACTCCGCCAAACTCCGTGGCCTGAAATTCTCCGGTGGACAAGTCCACATATGCCATTCCCAACGTGCCTGCAGCGTCCTTAGCCACCGCCGCCAAAAAATTATTTTCGCGTGCTTCCAGCACCGCGCCATCGGTCGCGGTACCCGGGGTGATAACGCGCACCACTTCCCGCCGTACAATTTTCTTGCCCGGCCCTGGCAACTCCATCTGATCGCAAATGGCAATCTTGAATCCCGCGCGAATCAGCCGTGCGATGTATCCATCCGCAGCATGGTAAGGAACGCCACACATGGGAATCGGCTGGCCCTTTTCCCGGTTTCTGGAAGTAAGCGTGATTTGCAGTTCGCGCGCGGCAATGATCGCGTCTTCGTAAAACAACTCGTAGAAATCACCGAGGCGGAAAAGTAGCAGCGCGTGCGGATACCGCGACTTGATGCCCTGGTACTGCTGCATGAGCGGGGTAGTAGCTTCGATCATGGAAGTAAGCGAAATCTTGCGCGTCGCTCTAACGTATGTGTTTCTCGCGTTCGCGGAGCCCGCGTAATCGCAGACCAACCGCGCGCAAATCCCTGGCTGTGATTCAATCGCGGATTCCCGATTGCGTCAGCACAAACGCATAGTCCAGCGCCACCTCGCGCAAATAATCGTATCTTCCCGAAGCCCCGCCATGTCCGGCGCCCATATTTACCTTAAACAGCAACGGATTCGTATCCGTCTTCATCGCCCGCATTTTCGCCACATACTTGGCGGGCTCCCAATACATCACTTGGCTGTCATTCAATCCCGTTTTCACCAGCATCGCTGGATAGGCGCACCGCGACACATTCGTATAAGGGCAATACGATTTCATCACCCAATAATCTTCCGCCACCTGCGGATTGCCCCACTCTTCATATTCGCCCACCGTCAGCGGCAGGGAAGCGTCCAGCATAGTGTTCAACACATCCACGAACGGCACATGCGAAATCGCCGCATGAAACAAATAGGGACGCAGATTTACAACCGCCCCGATCAGCAGCCCGCCCGCGCTTCCTCCTTCGATAATTAATTTCTCTGGTGACGTGTATCGCTGCGCAATCAGGAATTCCGCTGCGCTAATAAAATCCGCAAACGTATTCATCTTCTGGCGCATTCGCCCGGCGTCGTGCCACGGCTTGCCCAATTCGCCGCCACCCCGAATATGCGCAATCGCAAAAACCGCGCCGCGGTCCAGCAAACTCAATCGATTCGAGCTAAACGTCACAGGAACGGAGATGCCGTAACTTCCATACCCGTACAGCAACAACGGCGCGCTAGTACTGCGATCTTCGGGCCAGCCAGGCTCGCGGGCGAAAGTTTCTCGCCGGTACACAATTGAAATCGGTACCTGCGTCCCATCCACAGCCGAAGCATTCAATCGCTCCGTGACGTATCGCCGCGCATCGTATCCGCCGAGCACCGGCTGCTGCTTGAGCAAAATCCGTTCCCGCGTGTGTACGTTGTAATCAAACACCGAACGCGGCGTAACAAACGACTCGTACTGAAATCTCACGAAATCGGTTATAAATTCAGGATTCGTACCGAGTGATGCGTTGTAAGCCGGCTCCGCAAATTCAATGCGGTGTGAGTCCTCAAGCAAATCACTTTTGCGGCCTTCGTTCTTGTCTCTGGCATCTTCAAGGTCGATGATACGCAGATACGGCAACCCACCCTCGCGCTCAAAAAGCACCAGGTGATTACCAAACGCGTCCGCACCCGCCAGCATGACGTCCGGCCGGTTAGGAATAATTTCGCGCCAAAATTCCCGCGCCGGCTCCTTGGTGGAAACTTCCATCAGTCTGAATGTTCGTCCGCCCGAATTCGTGCGGATATAAAACACCCCAGCGTCCGAGGACTCTCCGTCGCCCGGATGATGATCGACATAATATTCATGGT
>Ga0210396_10003059_pt1 | contig 16808 bp, 22 predicted proteins | sample IncBWH17OmetaG_FD_155466 | JGI IMG/M metagenome (GOLD analysis project Ga0210396, IMG submission 155466) | Forest soil microbial communities from Barre Woods Harvard Forest LTER site, Petersham, Massachusetts, United States - Inc-BW-H-17-O ... | reverse complement strand
CCCGTACATCATCGTGGAGGTAGTGGGAATTCCCATTTCGTGCGCAGCCGTGATGATTTCGACCCAGCGTGCGACCGGAAGCTTGTTCGGACTCAGTTGCTGCCGCACGCGATCGTCCAGGATCTCAGCGGCAGTGCCCGGAATACTGCCGAGTCCTTCGTCTTTCATCATGCGCAAGTAATCGCCGAGCGGCATTCCGGTCTTGTCCACGCCGTAGGAAATCTCCATGGGAGAAAACGCGTGCACGTGCAGGGCGGGAATGGCGCGTTTGATGGCGCGCAAAAGATCACGGTAGAAAAATCCGTCGAGATCGCGCGGCAAACCGCCTTGAATACAGACTTCGGTCGCGCCACGGTCCCAGGCTTCCTGAGCCTTGCGCACGACATCTTCCTTGGAGTGTGAATACGCGTCGGGAGCACCTGGGCCTCGCGCGAAGCCGCAGAAGCTACAGCCGACAAAGCAGACGTTGGTGAAATTAATGTTGCGATTGACGACGTAGGTGACCGTGTCGCCCACGGTTTCGCGCCGCAGCGCGTCGGCCACAGCGATCAGCGCTTCGAGTCCAGAACCTTCGGCGGTGGCGAGGCGCAAACCTTGCTCAAAGGAAAGCTCGGCGCCATCGCAGGCCGCAGCCAGAAAATCGCGCACGTCCGCGGGACCGCCGGCCAGCGCAACAGAGTTTCCGTGTTGTTCTTCGGTATTCATAGACGAGTCGCAAGCGGCCAGGGTCGCAACGTGCCAGCGAAATGTATCGTACCAGAGACACCGCCGGTTCGTCAGAATCCAGAATCGAACGACCGGGCGGAGTATAGGCCTTCCACCTATTCGCCACTCGCTACGCACATGTGGCCGCACATTGACATAGAATTGACAAACTCTGTTCAGTGCGGCGAATCAAATCTGTGGCGGTGATAACGAGCGGTCGGATACCATCAAAGTGAACTATGACACGGGGTAATCTCATCCTTCTTCTAGTGGTGGTGGCCGTGGGGCTGGCGGTTGCCGCCGGTGCTTCGATTTTGCACAATGGGCTGAGCGCGCGCGCCACCCCGACCGCGATGGAAGCGATGATCGCGCGAAACGTACGACACCTGGCTATTCCCGCGAACGCGCGCAACGAGCACAATCCCATCGCCGCGTCGGACGAAACGCTGAAGGGAGCCCGCGCACATTTTGCGGATCATTGCGCCAGCTGCCACGCCAACGATGGCAGCGGGGACACGATGTACGGGAAGGGTTTGTACCCGAAGCCGCCCAACCTTCGTTTGGAGGATACCCAAAAGCTTTCCGACGGCGAACTTTTTTGGATCATCGAAAACGGGGTTCGCTTCACGGGCATGCCAGCCTTTGGCGGAAGTGCCCACTCGCAGGAAGATAGCTGGAAACTGGTGCTCTTCATTCGGTATCTGCCGCAGCTGACGATGGAAGATCGCGTAGAGATGGAGCGCGAAAATCCGAAGGGGCCCCATGAGCACGAAGAGGATCAAGAGGAACAGGATTTTCTGCGCGGCGAACCGGTGCAACAAAAGGCTGCGCCGGAGCATCATCATTAACTGGGGCATTGCTGACTGCTGTTGGGATTGGCGGGCAGCGGGATCTCCTCGAATGCTGGCGGAGTTACGGAGAACTTTATGAAGCATCGAATTATTTCGCTCTTGGCGCTGGTCATCTTGATGGCGAGTGTCACGCTCGCTCATGGCGACAAGAAGCACGTCATGGGCACGTTGGAAAAGATCAACGCCGACTCCGTGGTGGTCAAGCAGGCCGACGGGAAGTCCGTCGAGGTGAAGCTCGTTTCCGGAACGATGTACGTTACCCGCGACGGCAAAGCCGCGAAACTTTCAGACTTGGCTATTGGCGATCGCGTCGTGATTCATGCCACGCCACAGCCGGACAGCACTTTGTCGGCAGACGAGATCAAGTTTTCGGCGGCAGGATCGACAAGCGCGGCCAAACCACAGCAGTAGCGTTTCGTGCGGCAGTGGCGGAAGGGACTTGCCGTCAGGGAGGCAAGCCGCGGTGGCCAGGGACGCCTGAAGCGCCCCATACTTGATTTCTCTTCGTGCTCCGGCGGAGCCCTTTCTCGCAAATACAAGAATATTTGGCTAGTCGCTGACCAGATGGCAGGAGTGCGTTTTCAGGACGACCCAGGCAGGCTTACCCACCTTGAGTTCGAGCGCGCGAACGGCGCCGGGCGTCACATGAACCGTAAACATTACTCCGGCTTCAACGTGCGCGACGACCAGCGTGCCGCGCGGTTCGAGCGAGACGATCTTCCCTTCCAGGAGGTTGCGGGCGCTGAGTCCGACGGGCGGCTGCGTTGCGAGCAAGATGTCTCCGGCGCGGATTGCGATCTTGACGCGATCGTTTGGCATGGCGTAGCCAAGTGGCACCTCGATCTCGCTGGCGCCTTCCGCCAGGCGCACGCGCATCACGCCGTCGGCTTCGCGTAGCTCGACGACTGTGGCGTCGAGCAAATTTTCAAAGCCGGCGGCTTGGGCGAGTCTCTTTCGGCGGGGCGCGTCGAGAATTTCGTGGGGCCGCCCTTCGTTGATGACCAGGCCGTGATCGAGGACTACGACACGCTCGCCGAGGGCGTCGACTTCGTCGCGCGTGTGAGTTACGTAGAGGATTGGGATTCTTAGCGCCGCATTCCAGGCGCGTAGGTCATCAAGAATGGACGCTTTCAATTCCGCGTCGAGCCCGCTGAGTGGTTCGTCGAGCAGAAGAACGCGCGGCAAGGTAACGAGCGAGCGTGCCAGGGCGACGCGCTGCTTTTCGCCACCCGATATTTCTCCGGCCCGCCGCTTGCCCAGGTTTTCGACGCGGAACGCCTGTAGGATCTCCGCGATTCGCTGAGAGCGTTGATCTGCGGTCAAGTCCGCGAGGCCATAGGCTACGTTTTCTTCGACGGTCATGTGCGGAAACAATGCGAGTGATTGGAAAACGTAGGCCATGCGGCGACGCTGGGTGGGAACGTTCACGCGAGCTTCGGAGTCGAAAAGGATGTCGTCGCCGATTTTGATGTGACCAGCGTCCGGGCGAAGCAGGCCCGCAATGCAATCCAGCAACGTAGATTTTCCGGCGCCAGAAGGGCCGAAGAGAATGGTGATGCCGGGCGGGATTTCGAGCGACACGTCCAGCACGAAGGATGGAGGGTTCGCGGCGCGCCGCTCGATGAGAACGCGCAGCGAGAGATGCGCGGCGCTTATCTCGCCAGCCACGGTGACCACATTCGTCCGCGGCGATTCAGTCCGTACACGATGGAAAGCACGACAAACGAGAAGGCGAGCAGGATGACCGCCAGGCGATTCGCTTCCGCGTATTCAAGGGATTGCACGTGGTCGTAGATGTCGATCGAAATTGTGCGGGTGTTCCCAACGAGGTTGCCGCCAACCATCAGGACTACGCCGAACTCGCCCAATGTATGGGCGAAGCTCAAGACCAGCGCGGTGACCACACCTGGAATCGACATCGGCAGAATGACGCGGTGAAAAGTGCGCAGATCGCCCGCTCCGAGAACGGCGGATGCGTCGAGCAACTTGCGATCGATGCTCTGAAACGATGCGACTAGCGGCTGCACGGCGAACGGCAAACTGTAGAGCACCGATGCGAACACCAGGCCGGTGAAGGTGAAGGCCAGGCCGTGACCAAATGCCGCTTGCCAGAATTTTCCAAGTGGGCCTTGCGTGCCCATCGCGACAAGCACGTAAAATCCGAGAACGGTCGGTGGCAAAACCAACGGTAACGCTACCACGGACTCCACCAGGAATTTGCCGCGCCATCGCGAATACGCCAGCCAATAGGCCAGCGGCAATCCGACTGCAAAGAGAATTGCTGAGACACTGGCGGCAAGCCGAATTGAGAGGAGCAGGGATTGCATGGTCAACAGACGCGCTGTGGCCTGGAAGACGCTGCGTATCGCTTGTGATTGTTCATGGCTTGGGCGCGGCGTTCGAGTCGGCCGATGGAACAGCGAATCCGTACTTCGCGAGCGTTGCGCGACCTGGCTCGCTTTTCAAAAATTCGAGAAATGCGCGCGCTGCGTCCTTGTCTTTCGCGCTTTTCAGCATGACGACGGCTTGTTCGATTGCGGGATAGGAGCCGGGCGGAATCTCCCAGCGCTTGCCGTCTTTCATGGCGGGCGATGCCGCAAGCGATAGTGCGATGATGCCTGCTTGTGCGTTGCCAGATTGCACAAACTGCGCGGCCTGGGAAATGCTTTCGCCGAAAACCAGCTTTGCTTGGACCTTTTCGTAGATTCCGGTCCCCTGCATGGCCGCGACCGCCGCGCGCCCGTAAGGAGCGTGCGCCGGATTGGCGATGGCGATTTTGCTCACGCTGGCGTCGAGAAGGGCGTTCCACTCTTGCTTGCCTACGTCAACTTTGGAATCCGGAGGCGTCCAGATGACGATGCGGCCAACCCCATAAGAAAAGATCGAGCCGGGCTCGACGAGGCCGGCGCTCTGGAGCTTCTTCGGGTAATCGATGTCCGCGGAGAAAAACAGATCGAACGGAGCGCCGTTTTGCAGCTGCGAAAAAAAATTGCCGCTTGAACCATAGGTGACGTGGATCGTGTTTCCGGTTGCCTTTTCGAATTGATGGGCGAGGTCGGCCATCGCGAACTGTAAATCCGCGGCGGCGGCGATGCTGACTTCGTGCTTTTGAGCGTAGGCCTGGCGCGAGCCCCAAAAAAAACAGAGCGCAAAGATCAGAAGGAGGAAGGTAGCGCGGCGAATCGCGTTATGACAGGTCATGATTGAGCCCTTGGATGAATGTTGCTTTTGTTCATACCCTCAAAATCATCACTTCGGTGGATTTGATCAGCGCGGCAGCGCGCTCTCCCGGCTTCAGCCGCATTTCTTTTGCGGCGTCTGCAGTGATGATCGCGGTGATGTGCTGCTCCCCGATCGCCATGGTCACTTGTGCGAGCAGGCCGCTGTACTTGATCGCGAGGACGCGGCCGATGAGTTGATTGCGGCCGCTGATCTTGCGGAAATTTACGCGGCGCGTCTGAATGTCCCCCCGCTCCAGAGTTTTCGGAATCAGGCGGTCGATTTCGCTTTCCGGGACGCGATGATGCCCGCCGGGTGTCTTCGCAGTCTTAATCTTGTTGCGATAGATCCATTGCTTCAGCGTGGGGTAGCTGATGCCGAGAATATTTGCCGCTTCACGCGGGGCTAGAAGCCGCTGCACGATTGCACCTCAGGTGCGCCGGTAGAATAGACGGTTTCGAGCCACACTATCAATACGTTTTTATACGGTTCATAAGGAGAGCCAGGCCGAGGCTACCGTGCGCGTCGCGATTGCTGCGTTTGCGGCTTAATTTCGCAGAGGCTTGCCCGTCTTTAGCGTGTGCGCGATGCGCTCTTGCGTTTTCTTTTCGCCGCAGAGCGAGAGGAATGCTTCACGTTCAAGGTCAAGGACGTATTGTTCGCTGACCATTTGCGGCGCGCTGAGCGAACCGCCCGCCAAAATGTTGGCGAGCTTGCGGGCCACGTGCGCGTCGTGCGCGGAAGCGTAACCTCCGCGCTGCAGGAGATGAATCATCATTTTCGCCGCGGAAAGGAACTGTTCGCCCAGAACTTTAATCTGTGTGGTTTGCGCGCCTTCCTGCCAACTCGCGGCAGGCGGATTGTATCCGGCGCGCACGAGCGCGAGCGCGACTTCCTTGGCGTCGGCGACAAGACGATCGCGGTTCATGGAAATACCGTCTTCGCGCCGCAAGAATCCCAAATCGCGGCACTCTTCGGCGCTGGTTCCGACCTTCGCCATAGCGAGCGCCTCGAAGGCCGGCTTCATCGCGTGAAATAAATCCAGATCTCCGTCACCGGCCGCGTGTTCATTTGCGCGAATCAACATCTCTTTCGAGCCGCCGCCGCCCGGAATTAATCCGACGCCCGCCTCGACCAGTCCCATGTACGACTCGGCCGCCGCCTGAATTCTCGCGCCATGCAGGCCGACTTCGCAGCCGCCACCGAGCGCCATGCCCTGCGGCGCGACGACGACGGGTTTTGGCGCGTACTTGACCGCCAAATTCGCATTCTGAAATTGCTTCACAGCCAGGTGCAGCTCATCCCACTCCTGCTCCTGCGCGGCCACCAGCACCAGCATCAAATTTGCCCCGACGGAAAAATTCGCGGCCTGGTTGGCGACGACCATAGCGTCAAAATCGGAGTCGAGTCGCTTCAACCCTTTGTGAATCATGGCGATCAAATCAGCGCCAATCGCATTCATCTTGGAGTGAAATTCGCAGCAGACGACGCCATCGCCAAGGTCGATCAGGCTAGCGCCGGAGTTGCGATCGATTTCGCGGCCGGCGTCCTTCAACGATTTCAGAATGACCACGCCGTTTGGCTCTTCGACCTTCTCCGTCCCACCGCTCGCGATATCGAAAACAGTCGTCTTGCCCTTCTCCGATTCATAGAAACTCGGGCGACCACTCGCCAAAAGCCTTTCCAGTACGGGCGGCAGCGTGCGCCCCTCTTTCTGCACACCAGCGGAGAACGCTTTTACGCCAATAGCATCCATCAATTGGAAGGGTCCAAGCTCCCACGCAAATCCCCAGCGCATGGCGCGATCGACGTCAGCGATGTGATCGGAAATTTCCGGCACCCGCCGCGCCGCGTAGAGGCACGTTTCCGAGAGCAGGGCCCAGAGGAACTGTTGAGCTTTGTCGCTCCTCTGACCTTCCAGGACCGGACCGATCAAAGAACGCAAACGGTCGGTCGTGTCCTCGATCGTCTTCCCATTCTCCAGTGAAGGAAATCGCGCCTTTTGCCGGGGTCGATACTCCATCGTGTTTATGTCGAGAGCAAGAATCTCTCTTTCGCCTTCGCCTTTAACGCGCTTGTAGAAACCCTGGCCGGTCTTGTCGCCGAGCCATCCACGGCGCGCCATCTCTTCGACTAGTGCCGGCACGCGATACATCTCGCGCGATTCATCATTCGGCACGGTTTCGTAAATATTTTTGACCACGTGCAACAGCACATCGAGCCCAACGAGGTCCGCGGTGCGAAATGTGGCCGACTTAGGCTGTCCGATCGCCGGACCGGTGCAGGCGTCCACCTCCTCGACCGTCATTCCCGTCGCACCCATCAACCGCAGCGCATTCAACATCGAGAACGTGCCGATGCGGTTGGCGATAAAGTTCGGCGTGTCGTTCGCCACGACCACACCCTTGCCCAGCCGGCGGTCGCAAAACACGCTGAGCGTCTCCATCACTTCCGGTGAAGTCCGCGGCCCGGGAATCACCTCCACCAATTTCAAATAGCGCGGCGGATTAAAGAAGTGGGTGCCTGCCCAGTGCTGCTGAAACTCTTCGCTCATTCCCTCCGCGATCAAATGCACCGGCAGCCCCGAGGTATTGGTCGTAACAATGGCGCCAGGCTTGCGAAACTGCGCGACGCGCGCCAGTAGATTTTTCTTAATCTCCAGATTTTCGGCGACGACTTCGATGATCCAGTCCGCCTCCGCGCAACGCCCCAGATCGTCGTCGAAATTTCCAATGGCAATGCGTTCCGCGAGGGACGCGGTAAAAAACGCCGCAGGCTTAGCCCTCTTCGCCGCCTCCAGCCCCGCGCGAACAATCTTGTTTCGCGCATCAACAGGCGCATCCTGAGGCACTCCAGGAGGTACAATGTCCAGCAGGATGCAAGGCAGACCGGCGTTCGCAAAATGCGCGGCGATCCGTGCGCCCATAGTTCCAGCGCCCAACACGACAGCCTTCTCAATGCGACGCTTCATCGGTTAGCAGCCTCTCGAGGGGATTAGCACCGTAGGACAGGTTACAAAACCGGCATGCAGCGGTCAAACAAGGGCCTGGCAGCGGCGACTAGCACTAAACTGTAAGTGAGATGATGGACGACAAAGTTGCCCACGCAGTGGACTGGCTGAAGAACGCTACGGACAAGATCCGCGCCTTGGCCAGCGGCGAAGCACGCTCCCCTGGGGAACGCCCCCGCGTCGGCCTGGCTCTGGCTGGAGGCTTTGCCAGAGGGATCGCGCATGTCGGTGTGATTCGCGCGCTCCAAAACGCCGGCGTTCCGATCGATGTCGTTGCGGGAACCAGCGTGGGAGCCTTGATCGGCGCCTGCTATTGCGCGGGCGTGCCGCTAAACGACATGCAGCGCATCGCCCGCACCACCACTTTCGCGGACTTCGGACGCTGGACGCCGTCCTGGCTCGGCCTCGCGAACAATTTACGCATGGAGCGCTATCTCGAGCGCTTCACGTCAATAAAGACTTTCGAGGAGCTCACCACTCCGCTGGCCATTGCCGCCAGCGACATCAATGAGGGCGTGTCCGTCTTTTACACGCGCGGGCTGCTTGGGCCGCCCATGCGCGGATCGTGCGCGTACCCTGGCCTCTTCGTGCCCATACAATTCGAGGGTCGCACCCTGGTCGATGGGTTTCTTACCTCGCCGGTGCCCGTCGAAGGAACGCTGCTGCTAGGCGCCGACATCACCATCGCCGTCTATCTGGAAGCCGGCAGCTTCTCGACTCCACGAACCGCTGCCGACGTCATCAGCCGCTCTTTTTCGATCATCCAGCGCCACGCCGATCTCGCCTGGCGCCAACAGGCCGATGTCATCATCGAGCCGGATGTGAAGCCCTTCGTCTGGGACGATTTCACTCGGACCGATGAGCTGGTTGCAGTGGGAGAAGCCGCAGCACAAGCGGCGCTCCCGCAAATTCTGAAGGTTCTCGGCAGCGAAAAAAGAGAACCGGCGGCCTGACCTGCTCCTGCAGGTTCCGAAACTTTTCTAAATTTCAGGCCGTTGTTACCTCGACTGGGTTACTTCCACTGTGTTACTTCCACTTGCAGAGCCTGCCCTTCTCCTTTTCCTCGCTGCGTCAGCCACGCTCCAAAGCTCTCCGCAAACCGCTCCGGCGTCACGCGAAAGCTGGCCTCGACTCCGCCCTCTCCGACCGGTAACGTATCGTCAAACTCCGCGGCATTCGTAAAGTTTCGCATGCAAAACTGATCAAGCCACTCCAACGGGCACGCTCGGCGTTCGCCGCGAATCACCACGTCTACTTTGAATTTCTGCGAGTACATTGGGAAACTATAACATCGCCGTAGATGGTGCAGCGTTGCCGGATTGCCATAGTCGAGTGGCTAGAAGTCTGCCATCTTAACTTAAACCACTGCTGCACGTTACTTTTCGTTGACTTCTGACCGTTCGCTCTTTAAGATTCCGCTCATTCAGGATAGCTTATCGACAACGTATAGGCCTTGCCAGCACCACCTTGGGCAAAAAACCGATCCTTCAGCGGAGTGCGCGGTTCGGGAGGTTTCCTTGCGCGAAAAGCCCATGAATCAGGACGCTCGGCTCCTTCTTCAGCTCGACCGCCTGCAAAAGCAACCGGAGATGCGCAAGGCACGTCTCTGGTGGCGCGATGAATTTTGGCCGGACAACGCCAGCGACTATTTGAAAATTGAATTGGCGCATGGCAAGAAGGAGAGCCGCTGGTTGAAGCAGGTGCCTACGTACTGGGGAATGGCAACCTCCTTCGTTCTGGACGGCACCTTGAGCGAAACGCCTTTCCTCAACGCGGACTTTTCGCAAGAGATGTTCTCGATGTTTGCGAAGGTCCACCCATTCCTCACGCAATTGCGGAAGCACACCGGCAGTCCGGATTTCATGGCGAACGTCGAGCGATTCATTCTGAAATCGAAGGAAGCGCGCAAGCGCCTCCGATTGGAATCGCAACGTTTAACCCCTCCGCGCAAGGCTCGCAACTAGCCACAACTAGGTTCACGCCTTGGCGTCGCGAATCGAGGTCACCAACAAATTGCCACGGTCAGTTCGGCGATCGCCAGCTACCCGCCGCCGCGAACAGCTGCAGTCCCACCGCAAACTGATCATTGTCCACCGGCACGCAGTAAACCACGCGCGCCCGCGAACGGAAGTTCCCCCCCAGTGACCTCAGGTTCAGGCGTTCGTTCGGCTTCCACGGTTTGCTGGTTAACACCCGGGCCCCACGAGGGCTGATATTTTCCGTGATCCCACCTGTCGCCGGTATGCGAACGTCCAAGCTCGATAGGTCGACGCTCACTTTCAAGGGAGTACGATTTTCGGTGCGCTTCGAAGCAGCGTCCATAGGCGCGCGATATCTTCCGGCTAAGCCAACATTGCAAAGGGTTGAAAGTGATGGGCCGGGGCAGCGTGATGATAACCCCGTTCGTGCCTCGCCCGTCAAGATTTCCACACTTCCGCTCGTTTCCGGTGTCCGGCAATGCGACACGCCATCCCATGAACGGACAGTATGTCCGTTGGCTACTGTTGGAAATCCGCCATAACCCATTGTTCCTCAATCAGTTTCTCGCCCGCGGTGGTCGGCATCTGAATTGCCACTGCTGCAGAGGGCTGTTTTCTCTATCCGATACCCGATTAAATCTCTCTCTGCCGGGAGGCGCTCGTGAAGAAGACGGAATGGACCCGGGAAATCCTCTCGACATGGCCAAGTTATGAGTACGTGAAGCAGAAGGAAAGCGCCGGTTGGCGCCTGGCAGCTGTGGAATGGCAACGCGAAACCGACGCCGAAACCCCGCGCGAAGCCCCCGAGGGTTCGCGTTTCGGCGAAGAAATCCCCTTCGGTACCCGCATAGCCGGCGATTGCTTGCACCTGGAGGAGAACCCTTCCGAGATGGAGATTCTAAATTGCCTGGCGGAAATGGTCGTTCAGGATCTCTCCTACCCGCGAATGGCCGAGGGCCTGAATCGGCGAGAATTTCGCACCCGCGAAGGAAAGCCATGGACGCCGCTAGCGGTCTTTAAGCTGACGCCTCGCCTGATCGAAGTAGCTCCACGCATTCTGTCGGGCGCCGAGTGGGAAAACCGCAAGAAACAGCTGTCCCGAGTAGCCTGGAACTCCTAATTCTCCGATGTAGGGGCGGGGCCTGCCCCGCCCGGGCCGACGCGTCTTGCTCAAAACCTGTGCTGATCCTGCGTGGCCGCTCCTACTCGCTCAAAACGCTCTCGAGCGAGTCGTAAACCGTCAGCCCCCCGTTGTAATGAATAAATCCCAACTTTCTGAACTTGTTCATGAAGAAATTTACCCGCGACCTCGTCGTCCCAATCATCTCCGCCAGCGTATCCTGCCCGATTTTGTCCAGGATGGGCGCAGCCTCGTCGCCCTGGCGGCTTCGCGCCAGAAGCAAAAGCGTTCGCGCCAGTCTCTTCTCGCTGAAATTAAACATATGATCGATCAGGTCCTGTTCGATGCGGCGGTTCCGCATCACCAGATAGTTAATAAAGTGCGTGGAGATGGCCGGATCTTCCTCCACCATCTTCAACATCGCCTTCCCCTTGATGATGTTTACTTTGCTTGGTACCAGCGCGATTGCTGATGTCGAATACACCGCCTCACCCGTGACGCAAGCCTCTCCGAAAAAATCGCCTTCGCCAAGAATTCCGAGAACCGCGCCCTTGCCGCGATTGGAAACCAGCGTGAGTTTCACCACCCCTTTTTCGATGTAGTGGACATCCGTGCAGTTTTCTCCTTGCGAGATTATGGTCTGTCCGGCTTTGAATTCCTTGATTTTCTTGGACGGAAGCGCGCTGGCAAAGAATCCCGGTGTAGGGAACCCGTTTCGCCGCCTTGATCTCATTTCCCCCTCATTTAAGCGTGGCAATGGCCCTGGAAATCCCCCCGCCGACACATCTACCCATGAATTGCAATTAGTAGCTGACCTCTCCTGTTCGCTGTCGCCCACGTTCTACCCTTCGTTGCTAAATTCGTCTGTTCAATATTGAACAGACAGTGCTAATCAACCCCGTTAACCTTCGGCACGTTTAAGTGCGGGTGCAGTTCTCGGAATCTCGCGGGTTACGCCAAGATGAGGCTGGGTTTCGACATCTTCAGGCGCCTGGATGACGGCAGCCCGTTGTGGGTCGCTCAGGTAAGCTCGATTGACGAAGCTCACGCGCGACTCGAAGCGTTGCTACGGTATTCTCCTGGCCGCTACTTCGTGCGCGACGCGGAAACCGGCCAGTGCATTGCCACCGATGCCCGCGAGAAATCTACGGGAGACTTCGAGCAAGCATAGCTAAGCGCTCCGAGTGGCTCTCAACCACGCGACTATTTTAGGCCGCTGCGGAACCCATCGGAATTCCGAGATATCCCTAATACTTCTTGTCTAAGCGTGTAGGAAAAGTGTTTGAGCGTGTAGGAAAAGTCTGCAGCGTACCCTGTTCCCTTTACTTCAGCTGACGATCCTCGAGATTCTTCGCACCGGCGAAGTCTCGTGGGCTACGCCTGCCATGTTGGGGGCATTTGCCACCGAACGCCGCGCCGAACCAACTCCGCATCGCGCGCTGATAATGGCGCTCGAAGGTGCGCTTACTACTTCAATAGCCCAAGTTGCCTGGCATGCTCCGCGCACAGAAACAAATTCAGGTAAGGGTTGAGCCGCGAATTCCAGTCGTTCCAACGGCTCTCCCAGTCCGGGCGCCGGAAATCACACATGCATTCACTCAGCACCTTGATCGGGCGCGAATTGCTGCCGTGCGCTTGCGCATCGAAAATGAAATCCGCTCGGCAACGGAGCACGACTTCGTCGGCAGCTTGAGTCTTCGTCATCAGTTGGGGCCTGCGATCACTTTTCATCGCGCGTGCCGAGTAAATAAAGTAATCCCACAGCAAAAGCACACAGCACCGCTCCCTCAAATAGACTCTTTGTTTGCGGCGCCTGCGCTCGCGTGAATGCATCGTAGAGAACGAATACGCCCAGGGACATCAGCGCCAGGGTGGTCGCCATCGCCGCTTGCTGTAACGCCCTGATCATTTTGACGCATCGGATCGCGGAAGCAGGTGATTCATCGCCAAGGGCACAACGAACAATTGAAGGCTCACCTTTACCGCCCCTGCGCCGTGGCTAGCGCCGGGATCAGCAATTGAGACAGCCGTGTATTCGGTGTACTGAGGCTTAAGGTATGGTCGCTTCATACTGCTGCCGCAGAAGCATGTGGGGTTGGCCCTGTTGGGTCCATTGTCCAGCGTTACAAACTGAATCTTGTGTCCGCACATGCGGTTCGTGCATTCCCACCATTCTTCGTTGCTCTTTTGCATGAACCTGGACCTCCGTTTGTGCGCTGCGCCGATTCGCCTTTCCGCCACGCGCGCTACGCTTCGCCACACGGCATGCGTCGGTGGACGTAATCATGCCCATGCCGAGAGAACGAGAGAACAAAGGACTCGCTCTATACATTTGAGACTCCCAGTAATCTCTCGGTGGAAAAAAGAGCGCTTCGCTTACGATTACAACCGTACCGTCGCGAAGCACCTCCAGTCGCCCCTTACTTCCTGGTGCCGACGGTCTGAGATCCCGAATTTGAGGGAATGCGTCGGGCTATTCCATAGGCCCCACGACGATTGACGACTCTTCTTGGCTGCTTGGCCCGTTTTTTTGTGTCTTCAGAGTTGGCTGGTGGTCAGTCTTGAGCCCGGTCGGAATCTTATCCCTGAGAACTGATGGATTTAACAGGGAATCGAATTTCGTTCACTTTCTGGATGTAGCAAGCCGGCAGACTCCTGCTTCGGCGATCTCCAGCTCTCGCTGGTTGGAATTCCGACCACGGCATCGCTCCATTCGGTTCTTTCCCCTTTCTCTTTTAGGCTTTCCCGACTCGTGGCCCAACTGTTGCGAGGTCATTTCCGGGTCCCAAATCTCTCCGAGGAGGATTTAATGCGTAGGATCAAGATTGTTTTCATGTTTTGCGTAGTGCTCTTGGTTGCAGGTTTAATGGTGCACTTCAGCGCTTTGGCCGCCGATGGTGGCAAGCCGACACCAAATCCCTGGGTCGTCGCCGACGGCGGCAAGCCAACCCCAAATCCCTGGCTCATCGCCGACGGCGGCAAGCCAACCCCAAATCCGTGGCTGGAGATTGCATCCTAAGGGCCGCAAACGAGTTTAGGGGGAGAGATGGTCTGCATTTTTCCCCCAACTCGTGCTAGCATTTCACTCCGAGAAATTAGTTTGGGTGAGATTCGGAGGAGCATGCTCAGCCAGGCAATTTGGTGGAGCAGTATCGCGCTGGAATCACTCCTGCTCTTTCGGGGCTTTCGGGCAAAGCTCGCCTCCCGCTATCCAGCCTTTTATTTTTACATCTCCTTTGTATTGTTCCAGGACTTGGCCTGCCTGGGTATTGCTCGGTGGAGTCACGACGAAAACACGTATAACCACGCCTATTGGACCGCTGAATTTCTCTGTGTTCTGATCAGTTGCGGGATCGTCTTCGAGATCTATCGCGTTGGTCTAGCGGCTTATCCGGGCACAGCTCGGATGGCGCGCAGGCTTCTTGGCCTTGTCTTTGTCATCGTATTAATGAAGGCGCTCGTCAACGTCGCCAGAGATCCTCAATGGTGGACGATGGCGACCGCTAGAGGCATCGAAGGAATTCTGCGGGCCATTCAGGGCGTAGCGATCGTTGCGCTGATTGCGTTATTTCTTTTCTATTCGGTTCCGTTTGGCCGGAACCTGCGTGGCATTGTAATGGGTTATGGCCTTTTTGTTTGCTGGAGCGTAGTTTGCCTTTCCTTAGCTCCATCCACAGGTCGCATGCACGATATCTTGGCCTTCCTCTATTCAGCCTCGTACCCTGTTTTTTTGATTCTCTGGCTTATACCTTTATGGTCTTTTGAGGCCAGCCCTTTACCCGGGCGGGGATTGAATCTCGAAGAAGAATACCAACGCGTCGCGGCCGCAACCCAGCGCCGCCTGCACGATGCTCGAGCCTGCGTGGCAAAGGCGGCTGGTTCGTGATTGGCATTCCGACAGCCCTGCTCCTCGGCACCGTCCTTCTTCTCCTGCTGCTTCTCATGGCCGCGCGCGGTTCCGCCGTTGCCCGTGAAGTATCGTCGAGGTCGGATACGCCCCTCTTCGAAGAAGAGGCCAGTCTCGATCTGTGTCCGGCCGAATTTGTTACCAGAATTTTCTGTCCCGACGATTGGGAATTCGTTTCCAACACTAGGTCCCGTCAACTGCAAGAGTTCTTCCGCCGGGAACGCAAACTCGTCGCTCTCGTTTGGGTTCACCAGACTTCCATCGCCATCCGGCGCATCATGCGCGAACACACCGCAGCGACCCGTCAGAGCCACGATCTGCATTTCGCGACAGAAACAAAACTTGTCCTGCTGTATGCCGAGCTGATGTTCATTTGCGGCATGCTTTTTCTGGCGATTCAGGCCGCGGGACCACAACGTGTGCGCGGCTTGGCCGCCTACGCCGGTGCGCTCTCCGGGCGTCTCGCGCAAGCCCAGCACGACTTCCAGGCGGTTACCACAGGCCGCGAGTTCCGCGGCTTCGAATCTTCTTAACCTCTGCCCCATCCCCATCTGAGGCCCGCTCATCCCAAGACCCAATGCCTGTCACCGTCAAACTCGTGCCCGAGCAAGCCGCCTACGACGATCTGTTGCAGAGGTCGCTGTCGAAGATTTCGTGTGACCTGGCCCGGCTCATCTATCTGGCGTCTACGCGCGACTACAATACCGGGACTTATCATCATGACGGACTCGCCGCCCGCTTCAGCCCGGACGTCGCTGGCAAAGCTTTGGAAATGGCGCATCGGCAGATTTTTTACCAGCTCTCTGCGTACTCGCTGGAGCAACTGGTCAACCAACTGCAAACCTATCTGGATTGTTCACACGAAAGCCCGGCGGACGTACTGCGCATCTGGCAAAAGCTCGAACCCTATCGAGTGGCGATTCCTGTCGAAGTGAATCCAGCCGTTGCGCGCTTGTTTCTGTCCAACATCAGACTCGCTTTGGCAATTTGGCGATTCCGTCAGGAGCAGGCTCCGAAACATCCGTAAGCCGCATGGCCACCGCGGTCACCTGCCCGACGATTTCCGCTTCGCTTCCGTAGGTTAGCCTACGCACGCTGCGCGACGACAATGGATGCGGCAGCAGCAGTAAGTGCCCCTCCTGCATTTCGCACCACGAACATGCATAACCGTCGCGCAACTCCACGAAATAGATTGGCCGATCGAATTCCGTGCGCCAGCGCATCGGCTGGATCTTGCGCACGTGCGGGTCGATCTGCACAAACGAACCCGGCCGCAGCAGCGGCGACAGCGTGTTGTCCTGCAGCCCGATGTAGCCATACAGGCTGTGCCGGATGTCCAGGTGCTGGATCAGCGCGATGGGAACTTCGCCCCACACTTCCACGATGCGCGACAGCAGGTTGGTGTTATCCACGTCGAACGAGCGGTCGAAGCGCACCGGGAAGGTGATGGTCTTCTCGGTATCGTAAACTTCCAGCGTCGTCAGGTGCGTTTTGGGCAGTGGAGCGGACATTTGGTGCTTGACCAGGTTCTGGAGGTCCACGCCGTACAGCAGCAGCAAGTCGCTGAACTTGATGCGGTAGATGGAGCTCAAACTGTATAGCTTGAAAATGCTGGGGACGGAGTCGGAGTTTTCGATCTGCGTCAGCCACGCGTTGGAAATGTGATATTCAGAGTTGTCTTCGGCTTGCGCGATCTTCTGGCTGAATTCGGCGACGTCGCGCGTGGTGATTCCCAGGCGGTTGCGGATGTCTTTCAGCTGTTCGCTGGGGGGAAGGGCCAGAGCCATGCGGCATTCTACAACAGGGGGCAATTGAACTGCCAAGCCGTCATTCCGAGGTCAAGTCTAAAAAGTAACAAATGTTTCACTTGGTATGAAGACCTGCCGGTTTCGCGCCATCTTTGATAGACTCCTCTCGCGTTTTCGAGAGACCCACCGCTGAGGAGCCTGATGAGCTTGCTGCGTTCGATCCAATCGATCTTCCACAAAAAACATTGTATAGCCCTTGCAACGACAGC
>Ga0210396_10003058_pt1 | contig 16810 bp, 16 predicted proteins | sample IncBWH17OmetaG_FD_155466 | JGI IMG/M metagenome (GOLD analysis project Ga0210396, IMG submission 155466) | Forest soil microbial communities from Barre Woods Harvard Forest LTER site, Petersham, Massachusetts, United States - Inc-BW-H-17-O ... | reverse complement strand
GCGCTGGTCGCGGCCGCCGCCGCGCGCGCGCGGGAGCGGGCCTGAGCGGGGCATATACTGCGCGCTCTGTGCGGCGGTCGAGGGCTATGCGTGCAACCGCCTGGGGGATCGTCGCGGCGGGCGCGCTCGCGCCCGTGGTGCGCAAGCGCGTGCCGCTGCCGCCGCTGCTGACGCAGACGATCGCGTTCGCGGGTCCCGTCGGGCTGTGCGTCGCGGTGCGCCGCTCGCGCTCGCGCGACGTCGCGGCGTGCGCGCTGCAGATGTGGGCCTATCTCGCGGCCTACAAGTCCCCGCACGACGATCCCGCGCGCCAGGAGCGGCGCGTGCTCGTCGACTACCCGATCGCGATCGACCGCGCGCTGGGCTTCGGCGAGCTGCCGACCGTGCGCCTGCAGCGCGCGCTCGCGCGCGTCGAGCCGGACGGTCCGCGCTGGAGCGCGCTCGACCGCGTGCTCGTGTGGGCGCACTGGTCGTGGTTCATGGTCCCCCACGGCGCCCTGCTCTACATCCTGCTGGCCCACCGCCGGCGCTTCGACCGCGCCGCGGTGCTCACCTACGCGGTCTTCGACATCGGCGCGATGATCTACTGGGTGCTGCCGACCGCGCCACCGTGGTACGCCGCCGCCGCGCCCGAGGGCGGTGGCCCCGGCAACGAAGGCTCGCCGCACGAGGCGCACGTGCGCGCCGCGTCACCCGACCAGCGCCGCGCGCTCGCGGTGCGGCGCTTGATGGTCGAGTACGGCGAGGACTTTTGGGAAGACAGCTGGGCGCCCCTCTACAGTGTGCTTGGAGGCAATCCCTTGGCTGCGATGCCGTCGCTGCACTTCGCCACATCCGTGATGGCCGCCCAGCTGCTCACCGAGACCGGGCCGGTCGCGGGGGCGCTGGGGTGGGTGTACGCGTCGACGCTCGGGCTGGCGCTCGTGTACCTGGGGGAGCACTACGCGATCGACCTGATCGCCGGCGCGGCGCTGACCGGCGCCGTGCGCCGTCTCGGCCCGCGCGTGGGCCCGCTGCTCGCGCGCTGCGGACGCGCCGTCGCGGCGCTGGAGGCGGCGGCGCACGAGGCGGGTTGAGACGGGGAGGCGAGGTGCACGCAAGCAAGCCGCAGACTGAGGGTGAGGGGACGCGGATCGATCTGCGGCAAGCGCGCGTCCCACAAGCCCACGCGGAGCCCAATCCGCGCGTGCCGGCCGATGCGGCCAATGGGGTCCGTGCATCCGATGCGGCGGAGCCGGGGGAGGCGGATGACGCGGGTGTGAGCGCCACGACGGAGGAGATGCCGCGCGTGCGGATCACGCGCCGGCAGGCCGTGATCTTCGGCGTGTTCGTGCTCTCCGCCGTGGCCTTCCTCTATTTCGTGCTGCCGCAGCTCGCGGGACTCGGCTCGACGGTGCATCGCATCGAGGGTGGCGACAAGTGGTGGATCGCGATCGGCGTCGCGCTGGAGCTGCTCTCGTTCGCGGGCTACATCGTGCTGTTTCGCACGGTCTTCGTGCGCGGCTCGGGCCGGATCGACTGGCGCGAGAGCTACCAGGTGACGATGGCGAGCCTCGCCGCGACGCGCCTCTTCGCGGCGGCCGGCGCGGGCGGGGTGGCCCTGACGGTGTGGGCGCTGCGCCGCTCGGGGATGGAGTCGCGCCTGGTCGCCTGCCGCATGGTCGCGTTCATGGTGCTCCTGTACGTGATCTACGCCGGGTCGATGCTGCTCGACGGAGTCGGACTCGCGGTGGGACTGTTCCCGGGGGGCGGGTCGCTCGCGATCACTGTCATTCCGGCGACGGTCGCCGCGCTGCTGTTCGCACTGGCCGGTGCGATGGCGCTCCTTCCCGGCGACCTCGAGCGGCGCCTCGGGCGCTGGGCGGTCGGCTCGGGGCGCCTCGCGCATTGGATCGCGCGGGCGGTGACCGTGCCCGCGCTCGCGGCGAGCGGTATCCGTACCGCAATCGACCTGATCCGCTCCCGCGACCCCGGTCTGCTCGGCGCGCCGGCGTGGTGGGGCTTTGACATCTGCGTGCTGTGGGCCTCGTTTCACGCATTCGGCGCCGCGCCGCCGTTCACGGTGATCTGGATGGCCTACTTCGTGGGGACGCTCGGCAACCTGCTGCCGCTGCCCGGCGGCCTCGGGGGCGTCGAGGGCGGCATGATCGGCGCGTTCGCGGCGTTCGGCGTCGACATCGATCTCGCGGTGCTCGCGGTTCTGACCTACCGCGGCATCTCCTTCTGGCTGCCGACGATCCCGGGCGCGATCGCCTACTTCCAGCTGCTGCGCACCGTCAACCGCTGGGGTGAGCGCGGCGAGGCGAAGAAGGTCGACCCGGTGCCCGCCAGCTAGACAGCTTGCAGACAAAGCGCCGCGCGGTCTGTCATACTCGCGGCGCATGAGCTCATCCGCTGCGACCGCGGGGGATCGAGTCGAAAGGGCGGTGCTTGCCCTGCTACTCGCATGCCAAGGCCACGAAGACCTGTCGATCGGGCAGCTCGTCGATGAGATCGGAGACCGCACCGGAACGCTGCGCGCATTGGATAAACTGGAGATCGTCGGCTTGGTTGCGCGCAACGGCGACAAAGTCGAGCCGACCCCCGCTGCGAGACGTTTCGACGAGCTCAACATCTGAGGGCTTGACGGCGTCGGCTTCGCCGACCCGTAGAGCACGTCGAGCGCCCGAGACCGGCGGGTGCTCCACCAAGCTGCCGGCGCTGATTCCCACAAAGCGCCGGCCAGGCCGGCACCCGGGTCAACCCTTTCTGCCCGGGTGCCGGCCGCCTGCGCGCGTCCGATGACCGACCGAGGCGGCGCTGGGTATAGGGTGGCGGCAGTGCTGGACTCGCGTGACCGTGTGCTGATCCTCTCCTGGGAGTACCCGCCCGTGATCGAGGGCGGCCTCGCGCGCCACGTGCGCAAGCTCTCCGAGGAGCTCGTGCGCCAGGGCGTCGCGGTCGACGTGCTCACGCGCGCGAGCGGCGAGCAGTCCGGTACGCAAACCGCCACCGCGGGCTCGCCCAGCGTCGAAGAGCGCGGCGGGGTCACCGTCTACCGCGTGCCCGAGCCCGGCTGGCCGCGCGACCTCGGGCGCTTCGTGGAGTGGGTGCAGCGCATGAACCGCGACATGCTCGAGGGGGGGCAGGCGCTTGCGCGCGAGCGCTCCTACGCGCTCGTGCACGGTCACGACTGGCTCGTCGCCGACGCGGCCGCCGCGCTCTCCGAGCGCCTCGCGATCCCCTATGTCACGACCGTTCACGCCACCGAGCACGGACGCCACCAGGGTTGGGTGCAAGACCAGCCGCAATCCCATATCCACGCCGTCGAGCGCTGGATGGCGCACCGCGCGGACGCCGTCATCACGTGCTCGCACTACATGCGCGGGCACGTCGCGGACATCTTCGACATCGACGAGGGCCGCATCACGGTGATCCCCAACGGCATCGACCCCCGCGACCTGCGGCCCGTCGGCGACCTGCAGACGCTGCGCGCCGAGTTCGCGGACCCCGCGGAGCAGCTCGTGCTGCTCGTCGGGCGGCTCGTCTACGAGAAGGGCTTTCAGCTCGCGCTTGACGCGCTCCCCGGCGTCATCGAGCGCGTCGGGAAGGTGCGCTTTCTCGTCGCCGGCAGCGGCACGCACGAGCAAGAGCTCAAGGCGCAGGCGCGCCGCCTCGGGCTCGACGCGCACGGCGCGTTCCTCGGCTGGATCGGGGACGACGCGCTGCACTCGCTCTACCGCATCGCCGACCTCTGCGTCGTGCCCTCGCTGTACGAGCCCTTCGGCTTCGTCGCGCTCGAGGCGATGGCCTCCGGCTGCCCCTGCATCGTCGCCGACACCGGCGGTCTGCGCGAGGTCGTGCCCGCCGGCGAGCGCGTCGGGCTGCGCTTCAACGGCGGCGACGCCGAGCACCTCGGCGTCATGATCGAACGCCTGCTCACCGACGGGCCGCTGCGCGACCGCCTCGTCGCCGAGGCCTCCGAGCACATCCTCAGCTTCGACTGGAGCGACATCGCGCGGCGCACCCGCGTCGTCTACCGCGAGCTCGCCGGCGCCCGTGCGGCCGCGCCCGCGAGCCAGCGCGTCTGAAGCGAGCGCGCGAGGTCGCCGATGCGCGTCGCGAGTCCCATCACATGAGCGCTCTGCGCGTCGCGGTCCTGCGCCGCATCTACCGCGTCGCGTGGCGCCTGCTGCAGCTGCGCTACATCGTCTGGCCGCGCCGCGGGCGCGGCGTAAAGTGCCTGCTGACCCACCGCGGGCGCGTGCTGATGGTGCGCCATAGCTACGGCGCGCGCAAGACCTGGTACCTGCCCGGCGGCGCCGCGCACCGCGGCGAGCCCGCGCTCGATGCCGCCGCGCGCGAGATCCGTGAGGAGCTTGGCCTGCAGGGCCTGCAGCTGGAAGACCTCGTGACCCGCGACATGCGTCTCGAGCGCATCGAGGTGCGCCTCACCTGCCTGCACGCCGAGGTCCCCGACCCCGAGCGCGTGCGCCCGGACCCCGTCGAGATCGCCGACGTCGCCTGGTTCGAGCCCACCGCGCTGCCGCGCCCGCGCGGCTCGGAGGTCGACCTGCTGATCGCGCTGCTCAAAGCCCACGAAGCCGAGTGAGCTCGGCCTGACGGGTCTACCATGACGGGCCGTTGTCGTATTCATCCGCGGGCGACCGCAGCGAGGAGGGCAAGCAGCCGATGGCCGAGATGCTCGCAGGACTGATGCAGGACGACTTTCCGCTGAACCTCCACCACGTGCGCCGGCGCATGCGCGACTGCCACCCCGACGCCGAGGTCCTCACGCTGACCGATGCCGGGAGAGTTCGCGCCAGCTTCGCCGAGATCTCCGCGCGCGTCGACCGCCTGGCCCGCGCCCTTGGTCGTCTCGGGATCGAGCCCGGCGACCGCGTCGGCACGTTCGCCTGGAACAACCAGCGCCACTTCGAGCTCTACATGGCCGTGCCCTGCGTCGGCGCCGTCCTGCACACGCTCAACGTGCGCCTCTTCGCCGAGCAGCTCACCTACATCGTGGGCCACGCCGCCGACCGCGTCATCTTCCTCGACGACTCGCTCGTGCCGATCCTCGAACAGCTCGCGCCCGCGCTGCCCAAGGTCGAGCACTTCATCCTGATGGGGGACGGCGACGCCGGCTCGCTGCCCCGCGTGCTGCGCTACGAGGAGCTGCTCGAGGATGCAGATCTGGGCCCCGATCGCTCGTTCGACTATCCCGAGATCGACGAGCGCCAGGCCGCTGCGCTCTGCTACACGAGCGGCACCACCGGCAACCCCAAGGGCGTCCTCTACTCGCACCGCTCGATCAGCCTGCACTCCACCGCGACGCTGCTCACCGACGCGCTCGGGCTCTCCCGCCACGACCGCGCGCTCGTCGTCGTCCCGATGTTCCACGCCAACGCCTGGGGCATCCCGCACGGCGCCGCGCTCGCCGGCGCCGACCTCGTCATGCCCGACCGCTTCCTGCAGGCCGAGCCGCTCGCGCGCCTGATCGAGAGCGAGCGCCCCACCGTCATGGGCTGCGTGCCGACGATCTTCGCCGACCTCCTGCGCTACGCCGACACGCACCCCGAGTGCGACCTCTCCTCGCTCACCAACGCCGCCTGCGGCGGCTCCGCCGTGCCGCGCCAGCTGATGAAAGACTTCCAGGAGCGCCACGACGTGCGCATCTTCCAAGCCTGGGGCATGACCGAGACCAGTCCCGTCGCCACCTACTCGCGGCCCGACGAGCCCGCCGCGGAGGGCGCGCCGGGCGGTCGCGAGGGGGACGGCGTATCCAATGGCGAGGCCGCCCCCGAGGAGGCCTACTGGGACGATCGCGCGCGCCAGGGCAAGCCGCTGCCCTGGGTCGAGCTGCGCCTCATCGGCGACGACGGGCAGGAGGTCCCCTGGGACGGCGAGTCCACCGGCGAGATCCAGGTCCGCGGCCCGTGGATCGCCGCACGCTATTACAACGACACCTCCGGCGACCCCAAGTTCGAAGATGGCTGGCTGCGCACCGGCGACATCGCCTCCGCCAACGCGCGCGCCTCGATCCAGATCACCGACCGCACCAAGGACGTCATCAAGTCCGGCGGCGAGTGGATCTCCTCCGTCGAGCTCGAGAACGAGCTCATGGCCCATCCCGACGTGCTCGAGGCCGCCGTCATCGCCAAGCCCGACGAGCGCTGGGCCGAGCGCCCGCTGTGCTGCGTCGTCCTGCGCCCCGACGCCGACGTCGGCGCGGAGGAGCTGATCGAGCATCTGCGCCCCCGCGTCGCCAAGTGGTGGCTGCCCGACGAGTTCGCGTTCATCGCCGAGGTCCCCAAGACGAGCGTCGGCAAGTTCGACAAGAAGGTCCTGCGCGCGCGCCTGCGCGACGGCGAGCTGCCCGGGCGCGTGCTGGTCGGTGGCGCCCCCGCGAGCGCGCCGAGCGAGAGCGCGACGCGAGCTTGACGGTCGTCGCCTCCGCGATCGTCAGGCGCGGATGATGTTTTATCGCGCTGCGCGCGGGGCAGGAGAAAACCGCTGCCCGTGGAACGGGAAAGAAGCGATCCCCGATTGCGAATAGACTTGTCCGACCCCAGAGACCTGCCCCGCCTCCGCGGGGCCCCAACCGAACGCCCAAACCACGGGAGGTGCGCATGACTCGGATCGACGGCATCGTCTCGAGCGAGCCCCACACAGCAGGTGCAGCAATGATCGGCTCAGAGCTCACCGGCGATCGCGTTTCCGCGCGCCGGCGTCACGTCGCCCGCCGCGGCCTGCTCGTGGTCCCGGTCGCGCTCGCGCTGGCGATCCCCGCGCCCGCGCTCGCCCAGACCACCGGCGCCACCAGCAACACCACGTCCGGGTACGCCACAAAACCGCCCGTGACGACGAAAACCGAACAGGAACCGAAGAGCGGCACCGCGCCGTCCAAAGAAGCGACGACGCCGCAAGCGAAAGCCGCGCCCGCGCCGACAACGACGACGCCCGCGACGACGCCCGCGCCCACGACCACCACACCTGTCGCGACCGCGTCCAAGCTGCCGTTCACCGGCCTCGACCTCCGCTGGGTTCTCGGCGCCGGCCTCCTGCTGCTCGCCGGTGGCCTTTCGATCCGCCTCACCCAGCGCCGCTCCGCCGGACGCTGAACTACTAGCGCGAGTCTCGCTCGCCGACGCGGCCCGCAAGGGTCGCGTCAGTGGCGAGCCACATCATCACTCCCATCGCGGCGCTCGACCCACGGCGCCACCTGAAGGCAAGCCGTCGCGGTACTGGCGAGTACCGCTTGCTTAGGCTGTGGTACCCTCCGGTACCGGCAGCGCCCGTCGGCCTGTCGAGATCGCACACGAAACCGGCAATCGCACACGGAGGCCGCCATGAGTGCAGTCGTGCCCACCGCGAAGCTCCCTCCGGGTCCCAGGATCCCGAGACTGGTTGCGGGCCTGATCCTGCTCAGCAATCGCGGGCCGACGATGGAGCGCCTGCGGCGGCGCTACGGCGACGCGTTCACGATCGACCTGCCGGTCTTCGGGCGCGGGGTCGTGGTGTCAAGCCCGGAGCTCGTCAAGCAGATGTTCACCGCGAGCCCCGACGTGCTCGTCTTCGGCGAGTCGAGCCCGCTCGGCGACATACTCGGGCCCGGCTCGCTGTTCTCGCTCGACGGCGCCAAGCACCTGCGCGAGCGGCGGCTGCTGCTGCCGCCATTCCACGGCGACCGCATGAAGTCCTACGAGGCGATCATCGAGCAGGAGGCGCGGCGCGAGATGTCGGGCTGGCGGGACGGCGTCGAGTTCGCGACGCTGCCGGCGTTCATGCGCATCACGCTGCGCGCCATCCTGCGCACGGTGTTCGGCGCTGAGGGCCCGCACCAGCAACAGCTCGCCGAGGTGCTGCCCGGGTTCGTCTCGCTGGCCTCGCGCCTGACGCTTCTGCCCTGGGCGCAGCGCGACCTCGGGTCGTTCTCCCCCGGTGGCCGGCTCGCTCGGCAGCGTCGGGCGTACAACCGGATCGTCGACGCGATGATCGACGAGACGCTGGCCGACCCCGACTTGGAGGAGCGCGCCGACGTGATGGCGCTGCTGCTGCGCGCGCACTACGACGACGGCGCGAGCATGTCGCGCGCGGCGATCGCCGACGAGTTGCTCACGCTGCTGGCCGCCGGGCACGAGACGACCGCGACCTCGCTCGCGTGGGCGGTGGAGCGGCTGCGCCGTCATCCGCAGGTCCTCGCGCGTCTGCAGGTCGAGGCACGCGGCGGCGAGGGCGCGCTGCGGACGGCGACAATCTATGAGGTCCAGCGCACGCGTCCCGTGATCACGGGCACCGGCCGCGTGGTCGCCGCGGAGGAGTTCGCGCTCGGCGAGTGGCGCATCCCGAAGGGCCACCGGGTATTCGCGGCGGCGAACCTGATCCACCGCGACGAGCGCTTCTTCGAGCGCGCGAGGCAGTTCGATCCCGACCGCTTCGTGGGGCGCAAGCCGGACACCTACACGTGGATCCCGTTCGGCGGCGGCACACGGCGGTGCATCGGCGCGGCGTTCGCGCAGATGGAGATGGACGTGGTGCTGCGCACGCTGCTGCGCGAGTTCGACCTGCAGTCGACGAGCGAGCCCGGCGAGCGCTGGCACAACCGTGGGGTCGCCTTCGCCCCGGCCCGCGGCGGCCGCGCGGTGCTGCGGCGCGTCCGTTCGTCGGTCGCCTCCTCGCCGGCGGGCGAGGCCGCGCTCGTGGGCGCTTGAGCTGTGGCCCGGGTGGGGCCGGGCACTTAAGGCTCGGCCGGCCCTACCACCTCACCCGGTTCTACGTCGGCCGGGCCCTTTCTCGGCCGGGTCCATGGTCGGCCGGGTCCGCGGCCACAACGTGCTCAGCGAGGGCGGCCCGATCGCAGCCTTGATAACGGTCTTCGCGGTGCCGGCCGCCTCCGACAGAGGCCTCTCCTCGTGCACTGCGCGCGCGACGAGCTCGGCGACGCCACCCATCAACATCGCCGCTTCCTCGAGCGTTACGGTCTTGACGCCCGCGCGTCGCATCCCGGGTCCGCGCGTCAGCCGCACAACGAGCTGCGCGAACCGCTCGACGCCCTCGTGCTGCAGCGCCGCCCCGCGCTCGCCGAGCGTCGGCAGCTCCCGCGAGACCGTCGCCACGAGCGCCGGATCGCCGCTCAGCGCGGTGAAGTACGCGTCGAGCGCGCCGTCGATCTGGTCCTCCCACGGCGCTCGCGGATCGACCGCAGCCTCGACGAGTCCACGGAGCGCGATGCTCGACTCGCGAATCAACTCGACGAATGCCGACTCCTTGTCGGCGAAGCACTCGTAGAAGGTTCGACGCGAGGTGTGCGCGTGGCGCACGACGTCCGCGATCTGTGTGCCCTGCAGGCCCTTCTCGCGCACCGCCTGCGCCAAGCCCTCGAGCAGGCGACCGCGGCGATCGACCTCTGGCCTAACCATTGCCACACGCACACGCTACCGAGCAAGGTTGTGTCGGAGCTTCTGGTTGTCCGACATGACGTAGAACTTGAGGTGGCGGTCCTTTCGCCTCGTCCGCTCTTGTTGAGAGCGTTCGAGGTGTTCAAGTCCGTACAAGACAGGAGCGACTCTGGCTGTTCCGTCGTGGCGTACAGGCGGCCTGTCGGCGAGGAGGTCGACGGCGCGGGCTTGATCGTCCTGCGGCTACTCGGTTGCCTCGTTGTCGCGAGCCGTCGATGGCGATGTATCGGCTGTTGGCGCATCCCGAGTGGCCTCCTCGGGTGCGATCACGCGGACCCCGAGGGACTCGAGGGCGTCCTGCATTCGCTTGTCGTAGGTTGCCACGCCTGCAAGTTGCTTGCCGAGGCTGAGCGCGCTGGCGATGTGGATGGCGTCAAGTGCACCAACGTGTACCGGCCTTACCTTTCGCGCCGCGGCGACGACGCCCTCGCTGAACGGAACGATCGCGGCCGAGGAAAGCACTCCTTGTAGCACCAAGCTGCCATCGATCACCGCGTCGGCCCGCTCCTCACGGGCGCGCGCCACAGCGCGCGGCAACTCGACTTCCGCGATGACGCTGGTCGCGAGTTCCTTCCAGGTCAGAAGCTCGCGCTCGATCGCCGCGGACTCTGCCTCGCGTACGAGCAGCTTGAGCAGTGCGGAGGTGTCGACGTAAAGGATGGCCGGGCGCGGCGCGGACGGTTCAGTTGCTGCCATGCCCGCCGTCGGGCCGCTCGCCGCGCACTGCGAGAAGCGCTTGTGTGCCGGCGTCCGTGATGGGCCCGGTCAGAGGGCCTCGTTCGGCGAGCACGTCGCTTAGGCTCCGCGTGGCAGGCCGAAGCGCCCCACGGTCGGTGGCGGCCTGCGTTCGCGCGACCCTCGTGAGCGAGGTATCTGGGCCGATCTGAGTATGCCGTGGCTTGGCCATCCTCAATAGGCTACCGCTTGCCCGGATGCTTCGTCCCGGCTACCGAGTCCGCGCCTGTGTGGCGCGGAGCTCATGGAGAAGCGCGTCGCGACGGCCGCGCCTGCGCTCTGCCTTCTTCAGCGACGGCAGCTTCTGCGGCTTGCAGAGCAGACAGCCGGCGCGGTGCTGCTTGGGGCGCCTTCGCTTGTGGTGGGCCATGGCCTCAAGCTATCAGCAGACGCCGCTCCGCAAGCACGGCCACGCGTGGTTCGAATAGCGACGTTCAACCCTGCCGAAATGCAGGCGACGCAAGTACTATCGAACCAAGATTCTGGCGCGATCGACAAGATTGTGTCGGAGCTTATGGCGGCGCTGGCGGCGCAGGAGGCCCGGTCGGGGTTGAGCCAACTGGCCGAGAAGTTGGCTGGTCTCAGGGCCAGTGATGCCCAGCCGCGGGCCATCGTGAGCCGACGGCTACGGCATCGTCGTCCAGGCTGGGTGCTGGATGCTGTTGTTCGGGTGTTGGTCGATCGAGCCGGGCCGATGAGGCTCATCGATATCCATGCCGCAATGGAGCGACAGCTCGGTGAGTCGGTGTCCATCGAGTCCGTAAGTTGGTGCCTTCGCATGGGTGCTCGCGGACTTGACCCACGATTCGTCCGAGTAGCCAGGGGCCGATATGCGTTGGTGGAGCCACGGCGTTGAGATGTCCGCTGCTGCTGCTCGGTGGCTTTGTTGTCACGAGTGTCCGAGGTTGATGCTTCGGCTGTTGGCGCATCCCGAGCGGCCTCCTCAGGTGCGATCACGCGGACCCCGAGGGGCTCGCGCTCGATAGCGGCGGACTCTGTCTCGCGTACGTACGTTCGGTTCTGGCTGACCATCTTGGTACTCTCCGCGTGTCCTATTAGCGATGCAGATAAGGAGGCTGCGATGGCCCCAAGCCGAACGGAGTGAGCTATGCCGACCATCTCGACCCTCGGTGGGGTCGTGGTGGTTTTGGGATTGATGATCGCGACTCTGGTGTTCGTGGCGGTGTTGGCCTATCTGGCGTCACGGTTTGGCCAGAATCTGCGGATCGATCTAGATGCACGGCTGTTCCGTCTCAAAGTCTCTGCAAATCCGCTACCAAAGCAGGAGCAGAAATCGCCCTCCGACACCGAGCGATGAGCCTTGTTCCGCTGGGGCTGCGTGAAAAAACAAGCCAGTCCTAGACAGAACGCTTTGCCCGAAGGGACGCCCTGGAAAGCGTCCCTTCGTCGTTCTTGTAGGGCCGGTCATCAATGTCGGGGTGAGCGTCGTTTGGCTGAGCCCACTCGCGGCGGCAGGGGTCGTGGGTGCGAGGCCTCCCCGTCTGTCGGAACCGGCCGGTTCCTCGCCTACCCTTGGTCTATGGCGAATCGAGACGCGGAGCGAATTGATGAGGAGGTCGCAGGCATCGAGAGGCCCGAGCGGCACGCGGGGCTTTCGGGCGAGTATCTACTCCAGGCGCTTGATGGCCTCCACGATGCTGGAGACCCGGCGCACCTTTTCGCGCATTGGCGTCGGTTTCCGCCGGACGACCCTGGCAAGGTGGAGAACGAGATGCACGCTGCCGCTCTACGCGCGCGCATCCGAGCAGCGCGTACTGCTGTCCTGTTTGCTGCGCTTGCGGCCGAGTCCTACGTCAACGAGTTCTTGAGCGTCCACGGAGCACTTGAGAAGTGGGATCGTGAACCGACCCATCGAAAGTTTCTCAAGGGCACCCACGAGGCATATGGCTCGCAGCTGTTCTTCGTAGACCGGGAGGGATACCAGCCGATCGTCGACCTGTTCAAGCTGCGAGACCGGCTCGTGCATCCTAAGCCTGGGTTCGGAGTGTCTGGAGTTCACGGCGAGCCCGAGGCCGACTTCGAGCGGCTATTCGCGATGCCCAAGGTGGCCGAGTACATCGTCACGGTTGGCGGAAGCGCGGACCTTCTGATGCCGCGTGCCTACGGCTTCGAGAGTGTCGATGTTGCCGGCATGGTCATCTGGCGAGGGAAGTCAGTCATCCGGGAGTACGCTAAGCGCCATGCCAAGCTGCCCGCCTGGGACGCTCCGGCCGAGCGCCCGTTGTTTCGGCAAGCTGGCGACTATGTGATGGCGATTCCGGCGCGCCCGGACGCTCCTGGAACATCGTGGACCCGGTTTCGCGAGGCCCGCCAACAACGCGAATCGTCCTCCGCTACTACAAGTCCCGCGGGTAGCGCAAGCGAGTGATGACTCCACCCACTCAATCCCCATCTGACGATCTTGAGCGCTGCCGTTTGTGTGGCACCTTGGACGATCTGAGCTTCGAGCATGTTCCCCCCAAGTCTGCATTCAATCGTGACCGGGCCGAGCTACTCGGGCTCGAGGCGTGGCTCGAGCGCGAGAAATCAACCGGGCAGCCGGGGAGGCGCGGCAAGATCAGCCAACGAGGCTCGGGTGTAAGAACGCTATGCCGGACTTGCAACAGCCGAGCAGGCAGACTCTATGTCCCCGAAATGACGAGATGGGTACGCATCGGTCGTTATGCGCTGCGCGATAATCGTGAGGTTGTAGACGAAGCTGACACCACAGTTAGCACGCTGGGTATCGGCTTGAAAATCAACGAAGTGCGGCCTGGACGTTTCGTCAAGCAGGTGGTCACGATGCTGCTGGCAATCGCTCCCATTGGCATACCCGAGGGATACCCCGACCTCGCAGCATACGCCCGTGACCCTGGCGTTACAGCGTTTCCAGATGGAATGTCCCTTTACCTCAACTTCTACCTCGGCCCGATTTCGCGGTTCGTCGGTAGTGCAGCTGTGGTTCGCGAATCGGGTAAAGCGACATATGCAGTAACCGAGTTGGCCTATCCGCCCTTCGCATACGCGCTTGTGATGGGCGAGCCCGCCGATGCACCAGCACTCCCATGCTGCGACATAACTTCCTTCGCGGCAGCGCCGATCGATCGACTAGCGAACGTCGAGATGTTTATGCAGTGCGGCTTCGGCCATACCCCTTTCCCTCTCGACTATCGCAGTGCCGCATCGTTGGCAGCAGATCGCGGAGCCCGATAAATGTCGCACAAGCGGCATTCAACGACGATTGTGTTTGCTGACGCCGTTGCTTGCCGGTCGCAACCTTTTAGCCCAATCGACTAACGACTCGCCCGTCTGCAAAGCTCTCGACGATTTCGCGGAGCGCTACGTCGCTAGCCTCGGTGAAGTCGAAGACGACAAAGAGTGGTTGAACTATCTGCTTTACGTAGTCCACCAAGTTCACCTCTAGATCACTAAGGGACGCAGAGATGACGGTTTGGACGTCACTCTCCGTGGTAGGACGTCCTTCCGCTCCAGCCCAGCCGCTCGTGTTGGTCACGCCGAGGACTCTGCCAGCCAGACCGCCGTGTCGGACGCTTACCGTCACCTGGTCGGTGTCGCTCGCGTCGAGTCGCCGGTACAGACGAGTGAGGAACAGCAACGCCTCGGTGACGCGGTTCGTGCGAGTGTCCCAAAAGATTGCCTTGGACTGGCGCTCATCCTCAAATAGACTGAGCAGCGTGTAGAATCGCCCGTCACGGAACAGCTTCCAGAGATCATACGAGGTACGCCTAAGCCCATCATTAGTGACGGTAACCTCTGCGATGATGCCGTCTGCCACGGGGCGCGGCCGATACTCGTCACGACTCTCAAGCACAATGCCAATCGGCCAGCCGAATGTATGGACCTCGGCGTCACGGACAGCATCAAACAGCTGTGGCTGCGACCAGCTGCCTGCTGGTTGGAGCTGTGCAATCACCTCCATGTAGCCATCTCGATCTATACCAGCAAGTCCTTCAAGTGCCATGCTCCGCAGCTCGGATGACCACGAGGCCTCCTGGGGAGATCGCGAAGTGTCGCGTACGTTACTACGAACGATTGCGGCGCGCCGTTTGATCCGCTTGGTCAGCTCGGCTCGGAACGCAGGCAGGTCGTCGGGCTTCCAGAAGAGCAATTCGTAGCCTTCGAGGTCGAAGTGTACCTTCGGGCCGCCCTTGCGGAAGTTAGGACTGCCGTGGTGATGGTCTTCGCGTGCGGTCAAGATCAGATTCGCCTTCTTGCCGAGGCCCATCGCATAGCCGATCTCCAGGTAGCAGTTCGGCCGCTCGTTCGTCACATCAGCAACGATGATCTGTGAGCGCTCTATGAACCGCACGATCTCGCTCTTCAACAAGTCCCCAGCATTGTGGCGGTCTACCCGCCGCGGGACAAAGCCAGCGTCTTGAATCGCCGGCATAAGTGCTTCGTCGCAAACGGCGTCGAGCGAAGGCTCGCCTATCTGCATGATGATGAACGCCTCATCCATACACCCATCATCGCTTATAGACAGGACGGATGCAAGGCCCGGTAGCCTCGCGCGCCGCCCGTCGCACAATCGGCGTTGGGCGATGACATGATGCCACGCGCCTAGATTGTGTCGAGCTCCTCGCGCAGAGCTGAGAGAGCGGCGATCGGGCTGGGGCGGCGTGTAGACCTCGATGACTCGTTCGACGTACTGCTGCAGGACCACTCAGCCCGTCCAGCGGCTGATCTTTGGCCTGGGCTCGGCGTCGCGCGCCAACAGACCGTAGAGTGTCGGCGATGTCCGACGACGCTGCGTCGCTTCCAGGCTCTGAGCGCTACCGCGAGTTCTTGCGCGATCAGTCACGGGAGATCCGCGCAAATGCCCGGCAGGCTGGGTTCTTCGACCACCGCCCCACCACGGGCGCAGCACGTGAGTGGGTCCTACGAAAGCCTTTGGAAGACGTATTGCCCTACCGCTACGCAGTAGCGGGCGGCCAGGTACTCAGCGCGAACGACGCGATCTCGACTCAATGGGACGTTCTGATTTATAGCCGGCTCGATACGCCCCGCTTGTACAACACACCTGCTGCAACCATAGTGCCGATTGAGGGCGTACTCGCGGCCATCAGCGTCAAGACCACGGTGGACGGGGCTGCGTTGGCAGACGCGGCTAAAGCTGCCACCCAGCTTCGGGAAATGCCTCGCGCCTCAATTCCTTCCCACAATAGATCGGTCTGGCTTAGTCCGCCCGTATTCGTCTTTGGGTTCACGGGCCTTACCCTCCCAACCCTTATACAACACGCCAAGGAAGTCGCTCCGCACGAGGGAGCCGTGGTCAATTCCATCTGCGTTTTGGATCAGGGACTCATTTTGCCATCTGAAGACGGGAAGGTCGATTTTCGTGAGTTCAATAACTACGGGTATGCGCTCGCCGGTGAAACCGATGGCGCCTGGGGAATGTTCCTCGCGCTCGTATGGGCACTGCTCGCCACCAGCCCTAGCGAGCAACCAAATCTTATGACGTACATTAAAATCGCCAACATGCTTGATCCCTGATGGCTTCATACGCGCGTCGCACAACCGGTATTGGGCGGCGTAGGGAACGCGCAGAAGGGTCGAAAATACAGCCCTAGATGAACCGATCGTGGCCGTGGCCGTGAGTCACTCTCCGCTAGACGGCTCGCTTCGGTTCTTGATGCGATCCAAGCGCAGCTTCAACAATGAGTCCTTTGCACCGGACTCTTTGTGCTCGCGTAGGCGGTCGCCTCTAAAGAACCTAATGCCCTCGGCTGTGGGCACTATCTCATCGGGTTCCATTCCGTCAAGTGCTTGAGATGCTAGCTCCCGAGCGGTCACATTTCCGGCATCAAGAAGTTTCTTCACGATTGGAGGGGGAGCGGGCCGTGTTGCGCCTGGGTCTCCTTCGCTATGTGATAATGGGCTGCTTTGATTCTGCTCGCTGGACACTTTCTGCCTTTCGCCCGAGTCGCTCAGGCATTGTATCAATACGCATTTGGATTATGGCATGGGTCGCTCGGCAATGCAACCCATAGGCTGGCTCTTTAGCCAAAAGTACCTGCATTCTCTTGTGGGTCCTCCGGCTTGTGCTTATTGTTCCATTGCTCTGGGGGGTGACGCATGAGGTAATATCCAACGCTGAGAATCGCCAGCATTACGCCAGCGAGGGCCGCAAGGGCTATCAACGATGGTTCCATGCCACCCCAGCTCGTGCAGACCTCGTTTCCGGTTTTCGGGTTCGCATGGCAATTTCCTCCTGCCAGCACTACGGCGACGGCGCTGAAGGCCACAATCGCGTTGCCAAGGGCAAGTAGGCGAACGCCCGCGTGCATGGCAGCCGACATACCAGGTTCTTGAGGTCTAGCGAGGTATAGCGAGACTCCACCCGGTATACCCAACAAAATAGCGATCGCAGCGTCAGGGTTCCGTTGGAAGATATCTGAAAAGGCCGCTACAAAGCTAATCAGAATAACTGTGAACGCTCCGTTGATCCACGCCCCTCGTAGAACCAGCTCGTCACGTATCCGCAGGGAGATTAGTAGTACTTTGGTAGTTTGGTCACTCGTGTTGGGGGTGCTGGTGAAGGGGTAGGGCGGTGAGGTCGATCGTCTGTTGGCAGGTGGTGCAGCGGCCGGTCCAGCACTTGATGAGGGGCTGGAGCA
>Ga0210396_10003055_pt1 | contig 16825 bp, 17 predicted proteins | sample IncBWH17OmetaG_FD_155466 | JGI IMG/M metagenome (GOLD analysis project Ga0210396, IMG submission 155466) | Forest soil microbial communities from Barre Woods Harvard Forest LTER site, Petersham, Massachusetts, United States - Inc-BW-H-17-O ... | reverse complement strand
GAGCGCGAGGCCCGGGCCAAAGGATCCGGCCGGATTCGTCCCATGCAGGAACAGGCCTCCGATACCGCCAGTCGCGATGACGACCCGCTCGGTGGCAAAATGCACTGGCCCCCGGTCGGTCTCGGCGAGAAGACCCGTCACCGCATTGTCGTCGACCACCAGGCGCCGCGCTGTGGTCGCCTCTATCACCGTGATTGAAGGCGTCTCGCCGACCCGGCGGATCAAGGCCCGAATGATGTCTCGGCCGGTTGCGTCACCCCCGGCATGGACGATCCGGCGGCGCGAATGCGCGGCCTCGCGGCCGAGCGCTATGTTGCCGCTGGCATCCCGATCGAAAACCAGGCCGAGCCGCACCAACTGTTCGATCGCGGCGGGCGCCGCGGCGAGGATGGCGGCAGCGACGGTTTCATCGCACAAGCCGTCGCCGGCGATGAGCGTATCCTCAAGATGCAGCGAAGCGTCGTCATCCGCCCCGATACTGGCAGCGATGCCGCCTTGCGCGAGCGCGCTCGACGATTCCAGGCCCAGCGGCACACCGGTCAGGAGCAGCACCGGCTGCGGCGCCAGCGCCAGGGCGGTTATCAGGCCGGCGAGGCCGCCGCCGATAATGACGGGCGCGCCGTCGGTGTCGTGCAATGCTGTCATTTTACGGCCAGCATTCGCTCGACCGCGAGGCGTGCGCGCGCTGCGACACTTTCATCGATCGTGACCTGGTGCTGCATCGTCTCCAACGCGCGGCGGATGTTGCCGAGCGTGATCGTCTTCATGTGCGGGCAAAGATTGCAGGGACGGATGAATTCGAGGTCCGGGTACTGGATGGCGACGTTGTCGCTCATCGAGCATTCCGTCAGAAGCACGACCCGCGGTGGTCGTTTGGTGGCGACGTAGGAAGACATCGCGGCCGTCGAGCCGGCGAAATCGGCCTCCGCCAGCACGTCCGGCGGGCATTCCGGGTGCGCCAGCACGACGACACCGGGGTGGTTCTCGCGCAATTGCCGAACTTCTTGCGCGCTGAAGCGCTCATGCACTTCGCAATGGCCGGTCCAGGCAATCACCTTGACCTTGGTCTCGGCGGCAACGTTCTTGGCCAGATATTCGTCCGGCAGCATGATCACGCGGTCAACGCCAAGCGACTCGATAATCACCCTGGCATTGCCCGAGGTGCAGCAGATATCGGACTCGGCTTTCACCGCTGCGGAGGTGTTCACATAGGTCACTATCGGGACGCCGGGATAATTTTGCCGCAGCAGCCTCACGTCCTCGCGCGTGATGGAGTCGGCAAGCGAGCAGCCGGCGCGGCGGTCGGGAATCAGCACGGTCTTGGATGGATTCAACAATTTGGCCGTTTCGGCCATGAAGTGGACGCCGGCGAGAACGATGACATCGGCCTCCACATGCATCGCCTCGCGGGCCAGAGCAAGGCTGTCGCCGACAATGTCCGCCACGCAGTGGAAAATTTCCGGCGTCTGATAATTGTGGGCAAGGATGACCGCGTTGCGGCTCTTCTTCAACGCGATGATCGCGTCGATATCGTTTGACAGCATCGGCCACTCGATCGCGGGGATCGCGTGCCGCACTTTCGCATAGAGATGTTCCGAAGGTCGCGGTTCCAGTGTCGACAGCATAACTTATACTCCCTATGAGCATATATTATACTGGAGTCGAGTATAAGTCTTGTCAAGCCCCCGAGATCGGGAGTTTCGTCCCGGCAATCGCGCGTTCCGCAAATACGGCACGGCGGAAACGGAACAATTTGGCCGGACGCCCGCCGGTGTCCTGGCTGGTTTCGCCAGTCTCCTCAATAAGTTCCTGCTGCTCGATCAAGCGGCGAAAATTCGGCTTGTGCACGAGCCTTCCGGCCAGCGCCTCAACACAGCGTTGCAATTGCAGTAGCGTGAATGTGTCCGGCATCAATTCAAACACCACGGGGTGGTATTTGATCTTGGCCCTGAGCCGGGCGATGCCGGTTGCCAGAATCCGGCGATGATCAAGGATCATGGGCTTACCGGAAGTGTCCGACCAAACCGCGTTGGCCGATATGGATGTCGAGGAATTTCCGCGCATAGCCTCCGGAATCAGCCTCGCCTCGTATAGTAGTTCGTACCGCTGCAGAACCAATTCCTCGTTCCAGGGGTGCTCTTCGAAACCGAAAAGCATGGCAGCGCGCTGGCGGCGAATGCGCTGCGCCGCCCGATCGGACGCTGCCGAAACCCAGACCTTGAGCCCTGGCTGCAGTATTTTCTCAATCAGCGGCGGTGGGCCGACGCGATGATCCTCCCAGGGAAAATAATCATACCAGCCGCGCCAGCTTGCCTCGTGTTCGCCGAACGCCGGTTGCTCTCGCGTCAGGCCGAGATAGCTGATCGAGATGACGTGCTGCGCGGCAGCGCCGGCGCGATCGCGATCGGCAAAGGTGTAGAGCTGCTCGACATAACCGAGCGGCAACCGTGTCTGCCGCTCGACCCAGGCGCGCAGCCCCGATTGCAGCGAACGATGGGCGAGTTCGAAAGGCCCGGAGGGCAGGGCGCGCTGATCCTGGATCGTCAAAACACGAGGCTCACCGGAGGTAACGGCCACCAGCACGGCAATAAGATCAGCCGCAATTCCTTGCGGTGACGGGCGCGCTGTCAGAGGCGCGTTGGCCTTGGAATTGGTGCCGTCAAGCGGGTCCATGACCTGGTCTGCTTAAGTGTTTATAGGGGTAAGGGTGAAAGACTGTATCGCGAATCCACTCCGATATTCTTACCATGAAGCCGCAACGTGATGCGCACGACAATAGCAGTCGTCCGGCAGCGCGCTTGCCTCTCTCGATGGCATTGCTATATCGGATTTTTCCGCAATCCTGCGTTCCCACCGCGAAGCGAGATCGATTATGGCCGCGAATACCGATACCACAGCCGAATCCAAGCCATTCCAGGCCGAGGTCGCCGAACTGCTGCACCTGATGGTGCATTCGGTCTATTCGGAAACCGATATTTTCCTGCGCGAATTGATCTCAAACGCGTCGGATGCCTGCGACAAGCTGCGTTATGAAGCGATCGCGGCCCCCGATCTGATCGCCGACGGGGAGGCGCCCCGCATCCGCATCGCGCCCGACAAGAAAACCAACACGCTCAGCGTCATCGACAGCGGCATCGGGATGGACCGTCAGGAGCTGATCGACAATCTCGGCACCATCGCGCGTTCCGGCACCAGGTCTTTTCTGTCGCGCCTGACCGAGGCCAAGGAAGGAGCCGGCCTGATCGGCCAGTTCGGCGTCGGATTTTACGCCGCCTTCATGGTCGCCGAGCGCATTGTCGTCACCAGCCGCCGCGCCGGCACCGACGAGGTCTGGACCTGGTCGTCCTCGGGCGGCAGCGGATTTGAGATTGCGCCCGCCAGCGAGGACGATGCCCGCCGCATCACGCGCGGCACGGAAATCGTTCTGCAGCTCAAGCCGGACGCTACAAAATATCTGGAGACCTACGAGATCGAGCGCGTCGTCGGCGCCTATTCCGACAATATCCAGTTTCCGATCGACCTTAAGCCGGAGGAGGGCGAGCCGCGTCAGATCAATTCGGCGAGCGCGCTGTGGCAGCGGCCGAAATCGGAGCTGACGCCGGAAGATTACACGCAGGCCTACCGGGCGATCGCCGGCGCCTTCGACGATCCGGCGATGACGCTGCATTATCGCGCCGAAGGGCGGCAGTCCTATGTCGTCCTGCTGTTCGCGCCGTCGACAAAGCCGTTCGACCTGTTCGAGCCGTCGCGCAAGGGGCAGGTGAAACTCTATGTCCGCCGCGTCTTCATCGCCGACGACGCCGATCTGTTGCCGGCCTATCTGCGCTTTATCCGCGGCGTGATCGACAGCGAGGATCTTCCGCTCAATATTTCCAGGGAGATGCTGCAGAACAATCCGCAGCTCGCGCAAATCCGTAAAGCGGTGACCGGCCGCGTGATCGGCGAACTGGAAAGCCTGAGCGAGAAGGAGCCCGAGAATTTCGCCAGGATCTGGGATGCGTTCGGTCCTGTCATCAAGGAAGGAATCTGGGAGGATTTCGAACGGCGCGAGAAATTGCTGGCGCTGTCGCGCTTCACCACGACCGCGGGGGAGAAGCGGTCGCTCAAGCAATATGCCGAGAACCTGAAGCCGAACCAGACCGAGGTCTATTATCTCACCGGCGACAGTCTCGAGCGGCTGAAGTCCAATCCCAAGCTGGAATCGGCCGCGGCCCGCGGCATCGAGGTCTTGCTGCTGACCGATCCGGTCGATGCCTTCTGGACCGCGGCACCGCTCGACTTTGGCGGCAAGCCGCTGAAATCGCTGAGTCAGGGCGACATCGACTTCGGACTGATCCCGCTGCTCGACGACAAGGCCAATGATGAAAAGCCATCCGGTCCGGATGAGGCCGCAACCATCGCCACCATTAAGGATGCACTGGGCGACCGGGTATCCGACGTGCGGGCATCGCAGCGGCTGACCAGCAGTGCGTCATGTCTGGTGGCGGGCGGCGGCGGCCGGGATCGTCAGCTCGAGCGATTGCTGGCGCAACAGAATAAAGGCGCCGGCGCAAAGCCGATCCTCGAGATCAACATGCGCCATCCCCTCGTCGCGGCTATCTCCGGCAAAGCGGACGCGGCTGCGGATATCTCGTTGCTGTTGCTGGAGCAGGCGCAAATCCTCGACGGTGAATTGCCGGAAGATACCGCCGCCTTTGCAACCCGGCTCAACCGGCTGGTGCTGCGCGGGCTGGGTTAAGCGATCGGGCAGGAGGTCCGGTCGCGGGTTCACGCACCACAATTCGACCGCCTGCCCTGAAGGCGCTTTGTTCCGGGGAGCATTTTGTTTTCAATGAGTGATCGCGAACCCATCTTCAGACTTGGCCGTATCTGACCATGGTCTCACAATCCGGACGATCCCGCGCCCATGACCACGCCAGGCGGTAGCGAAACATTCTACGGCAGCATCGCGGTCTTTCGTGGCTTCGGCCGCCTGATGGACCCGGCGCTGTATTCGCCGCTGCCGGATGACTGGAGCATCGGCGTCGCCGATATCGTCGAGTCGACCAAGGCGATCGCGCAAGCGCGTTACAAGGCCGTCAACATGGCCGGCGCTGCTGTCATCGCTTCCGTCACCAATGCGCTGGATGGACGCGAATTTCCGTTCGTGTTCGGCGGCGACGGCGCAAGCTTCGCGGTGTCGCCGGATGATCTTGAGCGCGCCCGCGAGGCGCTGGCGGCGACCGCGACCTGGGTCCAGAACGATCTCGACCTCGTGATGCGGGTTGCGCTGGTGCCGGTCGCCGCGGTGCGGGCGCAGGGCCTTGACGTTCGCGTCGCCCGCTTCGGGCCGTCGCCGAATTTGTCCTATGCGATGTTTTCCGGCGGCGGTCTCGGCTGGGCCGAAGCGGCGATGAAGCGCGGCGAATTCGCGGTGCCGATGGCGCCGTCCGGCACGCAGCCCGATCTCACCGGGCTTTCCTGCCGGTTCGAGGAAATTCCTTCGGTGCGCGGCCTGATCCTTTCCGTGCTGGTGGTGCCGGCGCGCGGCGCCGACGCGAATGCCTTTCGCAAGCTGATCGAAGACATCATTGCGCTGGTCGAGCGCAGTCCGGATTCCGGACGGCCGGTGCCTGCGGGCGGCCCAGCGCTGCGCTGGCCGCCGGCCGGTGCCGAGTTCGAGGCGCGCGCCAAACGCGGCGGATCGCTGGTGAAGCGGCGTGCCTTCGTGCTCGCCTACACGCTGTTTGTCTATCTGGTGATGCGTTTTGGCATCAGCGTCGGCGGCTTCGTGCCGAAAACCTATGTGCAGCAGGTGGTGGAGAATTCAGACTTCCGCAAATACGACGATGGACTGCGGATGGTCCTCGATTGCACGCCGGAACTGGAGCGCGCGCTGACGCAGCGACTGGCGGCCGCGACGGCGATCGCGCGATACGGCCTGCACCGGCAGGATGCGGCCATGATGACCTGTTTCACGCCGTCGGCGCGGCGTAGCGATCACGTGCATTTCATCGATGGCGCGCGGGGCGGCTATGCCTCGGCGGCGACGGCGCTGAAGGCGACGCCAGCCTGATGCGATTCAACCCTCATGGTGAGGAGGCGCTCTTGCGCCGTCTCGAACCGTGAGGAAATAGTCTGATCCTTCGAGACGCGGCCCGATGATAAACTCCGACGCCGCTCCTCCCGAGTGAGCGCAAATGCGCTCATCCGGGGATGAGGAGTCGTAGGGCATTCTATGGCCGCTCAGCGCGTCGCCCGGCTCCAGGTCTCTCCACCGCAAAACCCGCCGACGCAGCCTTCGACCTTCAGCGTATCGGGTCCCGCAACCGAGATGCTGCTTGCATAGGTCTTGCCGTCATCGGCGTTGTAGATTTGACCGGACCATTTGTTCGCCCCGGCGGGCCGCATGCCCATGAACAACGAAAGCCCGATAATCGGACGTTTGGCCAGGGCCGGGTTGGAGTTCTTGTCGTCGATCTGCGGCTTTCCAGTTGCGGGGTCGATCGGGTCGCGCAGCCAGACGACAACGCCGCAGATCCCTCCGCCGCATTTGCCGACGCGCACTTTTGCATCGCCCGCCTGCGTCAACCAGATACCGTCCGGTCCGCCGGCTTGCGCGCGCGCCGGCGCCGCGGCCAGCAACGCCGTTAACATCGCAATCGCGAAACCAAATCTGCAAGCCATCAACCGCCCCTGCAGAAACAAATAGCAATAAACTGAATTTGTGCAATGCCAGATACTGGGTTGTGCCGACCATTTACCCTCGGTGCGTCATCCGAATGGGCACCCTGCGACGGGCATGGTCACCAAGGCAGGCCGCATAGGTCGATGACGCCTTGCCGCGGCGCGCGCCCCAAATCGAATACAAAGGGTGCCATCGCCTCGAAGCGAATCTTGCCGCCGGGTTGCTCGGCGTAGATCTCACCGGCGAAAGGGTGCCAGCCGCGCGACTGATAAAATTCGAAATTGTGCGGTTCGCAGAACAGTAGGGCAAAGCGAACGGTTTCCTGGTCGCGCATGGTTTGGATCGCCGCGTTGAGGGCCAAACTCGCATAACCCAGGCGCCGGCAGTCCGGACGGGTCGCAACTCCGCCGACGCCGCCGATGTGCACCTTGCGGTCGTTCCAGGTGACGGTCCGGAAGTAAATGCCGACATGACAGGCAAGGCCGCCCGAGGGCGCCTCGATCAGCACTCGCAGATCGGCATGGGCCCATTTTATATGACCCCAGGGCAGCTTCTCGACGACATGGCGCGGCCAGACCGCATTGAACAGCGGTTCGACCAGTGGCCAGGATGCGTCTCCGTTCAGGACGTCGATCTCGATGCTCATTGCTTTCCCCCCAGCGCGCGCTGCGCGCGCCCTTCATACGAGCTACGCGGAGGATACCTTACCGATCGCGACGTCTCGGAAAAAGGTTTTGAGGTTGTTGGACCCCGAGATTGGTGACCGAGATCACAGACCGCGGCCTAACGCCTTGCTGTCATATTGGCAAATGATATGGTTTCCGCGATTGGAACCTGGGAACATTGATGCGCCGGCTCGCCACTCTCGTCGCCGTTGCCTTGGCAGGCTGCCTCGCCAATCAATCCGCCTTTGCAGAGAAGCGCGTTGCGTTCGTTGTTGGTAACTCCAACTACCAAAACGTCGGCGCGCTCGCCAATCCGGCCAATGATGCGGCGGCTATCACCGAGATGTTCAAGAAGGCGGCTTTCGACGTCGTCGAGTCGCGCCGCGATCTGAAGAATGCGGAAATGCGGCGTGCTTTGCGCGACTTCACCGAGAAGGCGCGGGATGCGGATATCGCGGTGATCTATTACGCGGGTCACGGCCTTGAGGTGGATGGAACCAATTACCTTGTACCGGTGGATGCGGTGCTTGAACGCGACACCGACGCCTATGATGAAGCCATCTCACTCGACAGGATTCTTCAGGCGATCGAGCCCGCCAGGCAATTGCGCCTCGTCATTCTCGACGCCTGCCGTGACAATCCGTTCGTGAAGAATATGAAACGGACGGTGTCGTCTCGCTCGCTCGGCCGCGGTCTCGCGGGCGTCGAACCGGCCAGACCGAACACTTTGATTGCGTTTGCCGCAAAAGGCGGATCGACGGCTTTGGATGGCGACACCAGGAACAGTCCCTTCACCACCGCTCTGCTGAAATATCTGGCTACGCCAGGTCTCGAACTCGGCAAGGCGTTCCGGCTCGTGCGCGATGACGTGATGAATGCCACGGGCAATAAGCAGGAGCCCTTTGTCTATGGTTCTCTCGGCGGCAACGACGTGGCGCTGGTCCCCGCACCTGCATCGCCGCCGGCCGCGAGTGCGAACGCGGATATTCGTCGGGACTATGAACTGGCTGAGCGCGTCGGAACCAAAGAGGCCTGGGACTCCTTCGTGGCGGCTAACACGTCCGGCTTCTATTCCGACCTTGCCAAGGCCCAGCGCAACAAGCTCGCCGCTGAAACCGCACGGATCGCCGCGACCGAAAAAGCCCTCGGTGCCGCCGAAGAAAAGGCGCGGCTGGCAGCGGAAAAGAAAAAGCAGATCGAAGAGACCAGGCTCGCGGCTACCGCTCAGGCCAAAGCCGCCGAAGACGAACGATTGGCTGCAGAGAAAGTCCGGCGAGAGGCCGAGAAAGCGAAAAAAGCAGATCGAAGAGACCAGGCTCGCGGCTACCGCTCAGGCCAAAGCCGCCGAAGACGAACGATTGGCTGCAGAGAAAGTCCGGCGAGAGGCCGAGAAAGCGAAAAAACCAGAGGAAACAAAAGTCGCGTCAGCCGAACCGGCCGGGCCGAAAGAAGATCGGCCAAATGCCGACAAGCCTGTCGATCCCGCGGTCGCGGTGCTGACGCCCCCCGGCCAGGTTGCTCCGGAGGTGCCGAAGGCCGATCATCCGGCGCTGCAAGACATTGCCCGCTTGCTGCAATCCGAACTCAAGCGGGTCGGGTGCAAGACTGGCGAGATCGACGGCGAATGGAATGCATCGGCCCGCCGGGCGCTTTCATCCTTCAACGACAAGGCCGGGACCAAGTTCGACGTCAAGCTCGCCAGTCTCGATGCGCTGGATGCGGTCCGCGCCAGAACGGGCCGGGTTTGCCCACTCGATTGCGAACGTGGATTCCGCGCCGACGGGGATCGTTGCGTGAAGATCACCTGTGACGATGGCTATGTTCTCGGTTCGAACGGCAGCTGCCAAAAGCGCCCGGAGCGCACGCCGAGAGTGACGCAACGGGAGCATCACGCACCGGCTTCGTCCAGGCGAAGATGCTTCAGCTATAATGGCGCGTCATTCTGCGAATAGAATACGCGCCATAGGCTGGACGCTTCCTATCCAAATCGCCGCCCTTCAATAAGGGGTGCATTCAAGCCGAACGATTTGGGGTTTCCAGCAATAGGCAACGCCCGCGGCGGAAGTGAAGGTGTACTGCCGCTTTCCAGGCTTCAACCTGTTTTCAACTTTCATCGAGCAGGATTTGCCGATAACGGTCAGGTTCACGATAATGTAATTGTTCGGATATTCGCGTATTGCTCGAAGCGTATGCTTGCCCGCGACGCGCAGGGAAGCCGAACCGCCGGGCGCTTGCGTCGGCTTGTCTCCCAATTTGGCATTCAATTGGACCCTTCCTTCCACACTGGATTCCATATCGAGTGTCGCGTTGCGGTCCGTGGACAGCACGGCTGTGCCCTCGGCATGAACGGGAAAATTCCGAATCGGTGGATTTTCGCAATTGGCAATTCCGTCGAAGCTGAACTTGCCGCGGATGGCAGTGCCTGCGGCTTCGCCCGAAACGGGTATCATCACCATGGAAACGGCAAATGCTCCGAGGGCGCAGGAAAGTTTGATTTTCATCATTTCAACTCCCTTTAAGTATTTCATCGCAAACAATATTTTCGATCTAATTCCATCTAGAGGTGTTTTGCAATTGTGCGCACCCCTGGAAGCAGACGCTTTCCCAAATTGCGGTGTTTAATGCCGAGGGAACCTTCTATAAGGGTTTCCGTTAGACCACGTCTCCCACCATTTTTGGACATCGCCCCATGACCTTCACGCTGCCCAATCTGCCCTACGCCCACGACGCCCTTGCGCCCCATATGTCCAAGGAAACGCTGGAATATCATCACGACAAGCATCACCAGGCCTATGTCACCAACGGAAACAACGCGATCAAGGGGACCGAATTCGAGGGCAAATCCCTCGAGGAGATCGTCAAGGGTTCGTTCGGGAAGAACCCGGCCGTCTTCAACAATGCCGGCCAGCACTACAACCACCTTCATTTCTGGAAGTGGATGAAGCCAAATGGCGGTGGCAACAAATTGCCCGGCCGTCTGGAAAAGAAGATCACCGAGGACCTCGGCGGCCTTGAGAAATTCAAGACCGATTTCGCCGCCGCCGGCGTGGGCCAGTTCGGTTCGGGCTGGGCCTGGCTGTCGGTCAAGAACGGCAAGCTTGAAATCTCCAAGACGCCCAACGGTGAAAACCCGCTGGTGCACGGCGCCACGCCGATCCTTGGCGTCGACGTCTGGGAGCACTCCTATTACATCGATTATCGCAATCGCCGCCCGGACTATCTGAAGGCGTTTGTCGATCATCTGGTGAACTGGGAATATGTCGACGAGCTGTTCTCGAAGGCCTGATCCGACCACGTAGGAATTCGCGAGGGGCGGTGGCGTCGAGCTGCCGCCCTTTCGCTTGTCCCGTTTCGTATGTCCGGCTGGCTTGCGGGGATTGCGGGCTTGCGGCAAAACCGGATGTGCCGGTGGTTCGGGTCAGGGAAATAGCGAAGATGAATTATCTTCTGGTTTTTATCGGTGGCGGCCTCGGTTCGTCGTTGCGTCACACCGTCAATGTGGTGAGTGCGCGTTATCTCGGAACGGCCTTTCCCTATCATACGTTCATCATCAACATCACCGGCTCGATCGTGATGGGCCTGATCGCGGGCTATCTCGCGTTCAAGGGCGACGCGGCGCAATCCTGGCGGCTGTTCCTGATGACCGGCATTCTCGGCGGCTACACCACCTTCTCGGCATTCTCCCTCGATACCGCGATGTTGTATGAGCGGGGCGAAGTCGGGCTCGCCTTGTTTTACGTACTGGGGTCGGTGGTGTTTTCGATTGCTGGTCTGTTCGCCGGCCTCGCCCTTGTCCGCCATCTGGCGGCGTAACGCCCTTCAAAGCGTGCCCCGGGCACGACGGCATCAAAGCAGTACCGAAAATCCCGCGCACTCGGCGTTGACCGGTTCGCAGCTTCCGTAGACACAGGTTATGTTATAATATAACATTGTTCCATGATGTATTCCGACCCCCAGCACCACGGCCATGACCATGGTCATGGTCACACCCATGCGCATAGCCACGGCCCGGCTTCGCCGCATCCGGCGCAAGTGACGCCCTGGTCGATCCTGCGCATGACCGTGGTCTCCCGCGTCGGAGCGGCGCTCGCGGTCAGTGCCGGGCTGTGGGGCATCGTCTGGCTGGCTATGAGGTGAACATGGCCGCACAATTGAAATTCCGCGATGTCACGCTGGGCTATGACCGGCATCCTGCCGTGCACCACCTTAACGGCGAAGTCGCGCCCGGCGCCTTGCTCGCGATCGTCGGCCCGAACGGCGCCGGCAAGTCGACGCTGTTTCGCGGCATCGTCGGCATCCTCAAGCCGCTGGCGGGCGCCATTCTGACCGGCGATCTCGATGTCAGGGATATCGCCTATCTGCCGCAGACCGCGGATATCGACCGCAGCTTTCCGATCTCGGTGTTTGACTTCGTCGGCACCGGGCTTTGGCGCGCGACCGGGTTTTTCGGCGGCATGGGTGACAGGTCGGCACGCGAGAAAATTGCACGGGCGCTCGCCGCCGTGGGCCTCAGTGGTTTCGAGAACCGCGGCATCGGCACGCTGTCCGGCGGGCAGATGCAGCGCATGCTGTTCGCGCGGGTGTTGTTGCAGGATGCCCGCCTGATCGTGCTCGACGAGCCACTCAACGCCATCGACGCCAAAACCTCGGACGATCTGCTGGCGCTGGTGCGGCGCTGGCACGCGGAAAAACGCACGGTGCTGGCGGCGCTGCACGACATGGACCTCGTGCGTGCCAATTTCCCCGAAACCCTGCTGCTGGCGCGCGGGCCGGTCGCCTGGGGCAAAACCGCCGATGTGTTGACGGCGGAGAATCTTCTGGAAGCCCGCCGGATGTGCGAGGCGTTTGACGAAGGCGCTGCCGCCTGCGTGGTCCACGATGTGCCGTCGCAGGCCGCCTGAACCTCATGGATCGACAATGTGATGATCTATGATGCGCTGATCGCGCCCTTCACCGAATTCGAATTCATGCGCCGGGCGCTGGCGGCCGTGATCGCGCTGGCGCTGGGCGGTGCGCCGATCGGCGTATTTCTGATGCTGCGGCGCATGAGCCTGGTCGGCGACGCGATGGCGCATGCCATCCTGCCGGGTGCCGCGATCGGTTTCCTGCTGTCGGGCCTTAGTCTGTTTGCGATGACCGCAGGCGGGTTGATCGCGGGCTTTACGGTAGCGATTCTCGCAGGCGTGGTGGCGCGCACCACCGAACTGAAGGAAGATGCTTCGCTGGCCACATTCTATCTGGCGTCGCTGGCGCTGGGCGTGACGATCGTTTCCATCAAGGGCACCAATATCGATCTCCTGCACGTGCTGTTCGGCAACATCCTGGCGATGGACGACCCGACCTTGCTGGTGATCGCCTGCAACGCCACGATCACATTGATCGTGCTGGCGGTGATCTACCGTCCGCTGGTGATCGAAAGCGTCGATCCGGTGTTCCTGCGCACCGTGAGCCGCGCCGGTGCTCCCGCCCATCTGGCCTTTCTGGCACTGGTGGTCGTCAACCTCGTCAACGGCTTTCAGGCGCTCGGCACCCTGCTGGCGGTCGGGCTGATGATATTGCCCGCCGGCATTGCCCGGTTCTGGTCGCGCGATATTACCGGCATGATCTGCATCGCGGTCGTGAGCGCTGTCGTCTCGGGCTATGCCGGACTGGTGCTGTCGTTCCAGACAAAAGTGCCGTCGGGCCCTGCGATCATTCTGGTGGCGACGCTGCTGTACATGGTCTCGGTGTTGTTCGGCAGCGTCGGCGGCGTGATCCGGCAGATGTTTCCCGGCCGCCACCTTGAAGCGTAACGGGGAAAAAGCGATGCGGCGGCTTCAGGTTTGGCTGATTTTTCTGGTGCTGGTTGCGTCGGCGGCCCCGCTGCGCGCGCAGGAGCGTTTGCAGGACCGCTTGAATGTCGTCGCCAGCTTTTCGATTCTCGGAGACTTTGTCCGAAACGTCGGCGGTGAGCGCGTCAGCGTGACCACCCTGGTGGGCCCCGACGGCGACGTGCATGTCTATACACCGGCGCCCGCGGACGCCAAGAAGATCGCGGATGCGAAACTTCTGGTTATCAACGGCCTCGGCCTGGAGGGTTGGCTGCCGCGGCTGCTGCAAGCCTCAGGCAGCAAGGCGCCGATCATCAGGGCAACCGACGGCATCGCGCCGCTCAAGGCAGGCTCCGATGCCGATCCGCATGCCTGGCAATCCGTTGCCAACGCGAAAATATATGTCGTCAATATTCGCGACGCGCTGGTTGCAGCCGATCCCGCGGACGCCGGGGTTTTCCGTGCCAATGCGGAAAACTATCTGGTGAAGCTCGATGCGCTTGATCGCGAGGTGCGCCAGGCGATCGCGCAAATCCCGCAAAACCACCGCAAGGTGATCTCCACCCATGATGCCTTCGGCTATTTTGCCGCCCATTACGGCATCGATTTTATCGCGCCTTTGGGGGTTTCCACCGAATCCGAGGCGAGCGCCCGCGACATTTCGAAGATCATCATCCAGGTCAAGGCTTCGGGGATTCCAGCCGTGTTTCTTGAGAATATCAGCGATCCCAGGCTGATGCGCCGGATATCGGCCGAGACCGGCGCCAGGGTCGGCGGAACGCTCTATTCCGACAGCCTGACGGACGAAAAGGGCGAAGCCCCCACTTACATTGACATGGTCAGGCACAATATAAAGACGCTGACGAGCGCGCTGGCGAACTAGGGCAAGGGCGCTTTTTCCATGGCGGGGGCCCTCCTTGCCGCCGGTGCCTGCGAATACCGTTCCGGAGTAATCATGCCAGAATTGACGTCCTCAAAAATTCCCGTGACCGTGCTGACGGGCTATCTCGGCGCCGGCAAGACCACCCTTCTGAATCGTATCCTGTCGGAAAACCACGGCAAGAAATACGCCGTCATTGTCAATGAATTCGGCGAAATCGGCATCGACAATGATCTGGTCATCGGCGCCGACGAAGAAGTCTTCGAGATGAATAACGGCTGCATCTGCTGCACCGTGCGCGGCGATCTCGTGCGCATCCTCGACGGCCTGATGAAGCGCAAGGGCAAATTCGACGCCATTATCGTCGAGACCACCGGCTTGGCCGATCCGGCGCCGGTGGCGCAGACCTTCTTCGTCGACGAGGACGTCCAGAGGAACGCGCGGCTCGATGCGGTCGTGACGGTGGCCGATGCGAAATGGCTGAGCGACCGGCTCAAGGACGCGCCAGAAGCCAAGAACCAGATCGCGTTCGCCGACGTCATCGTGCTCAACAAGACCGATCTCGTCTCCAGGCCTGAACTCGCCGAGGTCGAGGCGCGGATCAGGGCCATCAACCCCTATGCCAAGCTGCACCGTACCGAGCGTTGCCAGGTCGCGCTGGCGGACGTGCTGGAGCGCGGCGCGTTCGATCTCGATCGCATCCTGGAGATCGAACCGGAATTTCTCGAAGCCGGTGACGGTCATGATCATCACGACCATGACCATCACCACGATCACGGCCACAACCATGGCGGCCTGAAGCATTACCATGACGAGGACATGCAATCGCTGTCGCTGCGCACCAGCAAGCCGCTCGATCCCGCCAAGTTCATGCCCTGGCTGCAAGACCTCGTCGCCAGCGAGGGCCAGAAGATCCTGCGCTCGAAGGGAATTCTCGCCTTCAGCGACGATGACGAGCGCTACGTCTTCCAGGGCGTGCACATGATGCTGGAGGGCGATCACCAGCGGGCCTGGAAGGACGGCGAGCCGCGCGAGAGCCGTTTGGTCTTCATCGGTCGCGAATTGCCCGAGCAGATGATCCGCGACGGTTTCGAGAGCTGTATCACCACGTGATGAAAGAGTTCGATCCGGGCGAAGCCGCCTCCATCATTTCCGTCACCGAGAAGGTGCGCCCGGTCGCGATCGGGATGCCCGTCACCTCGGTGCATTTCCTCGGCGACACCGCCGCCTTCGTCGGCGCCGAGGAAAACGTGGCGATGGTGAGCGGGCAGGGAGAAATCTCCCGGGTTTCCGTTCACGGCGGCGGCATCCTGTGCGCGGCATCCGACGGCAGCCGCATCGTCATGGGCGGCGATGACGGCAAGCTCGTCGCGCTGGACGCCAAAGGCGGAGTCACGCTGGTCGCCACCGACGCCAAGCGGCGCTGGATCGACAATGTCGCGCTGCATCCCGATGGCGCCGTGGCATGGTCGGCGGGCAAGACCGCCTTTGTCCGCAGTGGCAAAGCGGAGGAAAAATCGTTCGACGTACCCTCGACGGTCGGCGGCCTGGCGTTTGCGCCCAAAGGTCTGCGGCTCGCGGTCGCGCATTATAACGGCGTCACGCTGTGGTTTCCCAACATGGTGGCGACGGCGGAAGTTCTGGAATGGGCCGGCTCGCATCTCGGCGTCGTATTCAGCCCCGACAACAAGTTTCTGGTGACTGCGATGCACGAGCCGGCGCTGCATGGCTGGCGGTTGGCCGATAACCGGCACATGCGCATGACCGGCTATCCCGGGCGGGTCCGGTCGATGTCATGGAGCGTGGGCGGCAAGGCGCTGGCGACGTCGGGGGCCGACGCCGTCATTATGTGGCCGTTCGCCAGCAAGGACGGCCCGATGGGCAAGGAGCCCGCGATGCTCGCGCCGCTGCAGGCGCGCGTGTCCGCGGTGGCCTGCCATCCGAAGCAGGACATCCTCGCCGCGGGCTATAGCGACGGCACCATTCTGATGGTGCGGCTGCAGGACGGCGCCGAAATTCTGGTGCGCAAGAACGGCACCGAGCCGGTGTCGGCATTGGCCTGGAACGCCAAAGGTACGCTGCTGGCCTTTGCCGCGGAGGATGGCGACGCCGGGCTGCTGGCGCTGTAATAAATATTCCGCAAAAAGCGGGCACCGGTTACGCGCTAGTGGTGAAAATCTGACATTTGGTACCCGGCGCGGCCGAGGTGGAAACGGCAGTGAGTGGGTGGGAAACCAGACGCCCGCTACCAAATAAGCGGCCTTCCTGATATAATACGAGAATGCTGAAGCTCTCCTGCCTCTGCGGCCGAGTCCGCATCGAAATCCCAAAGCGACCGGACTTCATTAACGAGTGCAACTGCACACTCTGCAGCAAATCGGGTGCCCGCTGGGCCTATTCCCATCCCTCAGAAGTCGGCATTGAGGGAACGACGAAGGGATATAGCCGGGGAGACAAAGAAGACCCGGCCGCGGAAATCCATTTCTGTGCAAGTTGCGGTTCAACGACGCACTTTATTCTAACCGCGAGCGCCGTATCGAAATTCGGAAATGTCCAGATAGGCGTCAATATGCGTCTGGCGGATGAGAAGGATCTCGCCGGAATAGAATTGCGCTATCCTGACGGCCGAGCCTGGTCAGGCAAGGGCGGCTTCGGCTATGTGCAGGAGGCTCGCATCATCGGCCAATGAGCGATCCGAGATGACCGTTTGCGATGAGTGTCGTCAAGTCTCAAGCGACCGCAAACGGAGCCTCCGAACGCATCCTCCCGGGGTTACCAAGCGTCAGATTTTTACCACTGGATA
>Ga0210396_10003054_pt1 | contig 16836 bp, 16 predicted proteins | sample IncBWH17OmetaG_FD_155466 | JGI IMG/M metagenome (GOLD analysis project Ga0210396, IMG submission 155466) | Forest soil microbial communities from Barre Woods Harvard Forest LTER site, Petersham, Massachusetts, United States - Inc-BW-H-17-O ... | reverse complement strand
CGACCCGGGCGAGGCCATCCCGCTGCCCACTCCGCTGTCGAGCACGCGGCAGCTCGCGCTCGACGCCGCCGGCTTCGGCGCCGCCGTCACGCTGGCCGGACCCGCGGCGACGGCGGCCGTCATCATCGACGTCGCGGGCCTGTACGACGACGAGGCCTTCGCCGATCCCGCGCTCGCGACGGCGGCCGCGCCGCTGCGCGCGCTCGCGGCGACGGGGACGCGCTTCGAGGACGTGTGGACGCGCAGCCGCGACTGGCCCGTCACCGAGTACCAGCTGTTGACGGGCGGCTACCCGATCCAGAGCCCGTGGATCTCGATGGCCGACGACGATCCCGCGCAGACGATCCTGCCGGGCCCGGGCCTGCTCGCGATGCCGCCGCCCGGGGGACGCGTCGCGAGCCAGAGCGGTTACGCGATCTGGCGGACGCGGCAGACGTTCGCCGACGAGACGCTCTTCGCCGCCGCGCGCGCCGTGGGCCTCACGACGGCGCTCGTCGGCCTGCCCGACGCGCACGCGTTCCACATCCCCGCGCGCGACGTCGACGTGACGACGATCGCGAGCACGACCGACACGGCCGCCGCCGTCGGGGCCGTGCTCGCCGCCCATCCGCGCGCGCTGATCGTCGTCGCGCTCGGCGGCGCGCGCACGGCCGACCGTCACGCCGCCGCGGCGCTGGCCGAGCTCGCGACGCTCTCGACCGCCGTGCGCGACATCGCGCAGGCCGCGGGGGCCGCGCTCGTCGTCGTCACGAGCCGCGGTGGCACGCGCATCGAAGACGACGGCTCCGACTTCTACGGCCCCGGCAGCTCGCGCCACGTTCCGCTGCTCGTCGTCGGCCCCAACGTGCGCGCGGGCGTGATCTCGGGACAGCCCGGCACGCCGGCCGACGTCCCCGCGACGGTGCTCCTCGGCCTGGGCCTGGCCTCGAGGACCGACCTCGCCGACGGCACGCAGCCGTTGGCCGCGTCACCCGCGGGGGCGCTCGCGCCCAGCGGCGCGTTCGAGGGCCACGCCCTCGTGCGCGCCTTCTCCGTCACGACCACGACCATGACGACGACCGCCGCTCCGTAGAGTGCTTGGTCCGTCGACGCCCCCGCGTCCGACGCGACGCCCGAGCCCTCTGGCGCGCGCGCGATCCGGTCCTAAACTCGATCCATGAAGCTCCTGGCTTTTGCGACTTTGATTGGCGCTCTTTGTTCCCTCGGCTGCGACGCGCCGTACGGTGACGGCGGCTCCTCTCCGCGCGGCCACGGCCCGCGATCGTTCTGCGCGCGGTTCACGACCTGCGGCACGTGCACGCCCGTCCTCGGCTGCGGCTGGTGCCAGTCGGGCAGCAAGGGTCTGTGCGCCGAGGATCCCGACGTGTGCGAGGGCGCGGAGTCGTTCTCGTGGTCGTGGGAGTCGGCGACCTGTCCGGGCGCGATCGACGGCGGCGCCGACGTGTCCGTTGCGCCCGCGAAGTCCGACGGCGCGCCCGCCGGATCCTAGAGCACGCGGCGGCCGAAGGTTCGCGTCACGGTGTCGATGACGGCGGCGACGGGCACGGACCGCGGCGCGGGCGCGATCGCGGGCGACGACGCGGCCACGGCCGGCACCACCTCGGCCAGCTTCTTCATGACCTGATCGAACTCGAAGGGCTTCTCGATGATCGCGATCTCGTCGAGGCCGGCGTCGGCGAGCCGCGCGCGCGCGACGGCGCGATCGCTGCCCGTCATCATGAGGGCCGGCACGCGCGACCCCGCGGCGCGCATGCGCGTGATGAGCTCGACGCCGTCACCGCCCGCGCCGAGATCCAGATCCGTGAGCACGGCGGACACCGGCTCGGTCGCCATGAGCGTGAGCGCCGCGTCCACGGACGCGGCCCGCCGCGCGGCGTACCCCAGGCGGACGAGGTTCCTCGACAAGGCGCTGCACAGCCACATATCGTCGTCGACAATCAGCAAGGTCATGAGCTTCCCCCGGCGCTTGGTTCGGACTTCGGGGAGTGAGTGGCGGGTCGGCCCGGAAAGGTTGCGGGAAAATACGGCCGCCCGCCGATGTGGGAGCGATTCCCACACGGCGCGCGCCGAAACGGCGGCCCACGCTCATTCCTGCAACTTTTCGCCGGCGCGGACCCACCAACGCTGAGATGATCCAGGTCGTGCAGCCGCTCGAGACCACCGAAGCCGCGCGCGATCTCGTGCGCCGGTGCGTCGAGGGCGAGCGCGCGGCGCAGACGCAGCTCTTCCGGGACGAGGTGCGGCGCGTGCACGGCCTGCTCCATCGCGTGCTCGGCCCCCACGCCGCGCTCGAGGACTTGATCCAGGAGACCTTCCTCAACGTGTTCCGCTCGCTGCCGCGGTTTCGCGGCGAGGCGATGCTGTCGACGTGGATCGGCGGCATCGCGCTCAACGTCGCCTACGGCCACCTGCGCGCGAGCCCGCCGCCGCTCGTCCGCCTCGAGCTCGTGCCCGACGCGCGCGCCGACACGGCCGACGCCGAACAGCAGGTCGCGGCGCGCCAGGGGCTGCGCCGCGTCTACCAGCTCCTCGACCGCATGGACCCGCGCCTGCGCATCGCTTTTTCTTTGCACGTCATCGACGGACGCCCGCTGCGCGAGGTGGCCGCGCTCATGTCGGCCTCGCTCGTCGCGACGAAGACGCGCGTGTGGCGCGCGCGGCGCGAGCTCGACAAGCGCGCCGGGCGCGATCCGCTGCTGCGCGCGTTCCTCGACGAGGGCCGCGCCGACCGGCGAGGAGACGAACCATGAAGCGACCACCGCTTCCGCCGCTCGCCGATTCGGCGCTCCACCGCATCGAGCGCGGCGTGTTCGAGGCGCTCGACGCGCGGCCGCTCGAGGCCGGCCCCGGGCGCGCGCCGCGCTGGCGCGCCCTCGCGCTCGCCGTCACGGGCGCCGCGGCGGCCGGCGCGATCTTCGTCGCGCGCGACGGGCGCCGTGGCGAGCCGCTGCCCGCGCGCACGGCGCAGATCAGCACGACGACGAGCGGCTCGCACATCGCCATCGCGGGCGCGACGTTGGACGTCGCGCCGCAGTCGGCGGTCAGCTTCGGCGGCGGCCGCGACGGCGCCGTCGTCGTCGCGCTCGAGCGCGGCACCGTGACCTGCGAGGTCGCGCCGCGCACGAACCGCGCGCCCTTCATCGTCGAGGCGGGCGAGACGCGCGTCACCGTGATCGGCACGCGCTTCTCCGTTCACCGCGAGGGCGCGCACGCGACGGTGTCCGTCGAGCACGGCCTCGTCGAGGTCGCCGACACCAACATGACCGAGCTCGTTCACGCGGGCGAGCGCTTCCGTCCGGGCGAGCCCGTGACGCGCGCGCCGCTCGCGTCGGAAGCGCCCGCCGAGCCGCCGCCGCCGAGCCACGCGGTCGCGCCGGCGCCCGTCGTCGCGGCGGCCGCGGTCGCACCGCCCCGATCTTCGTCGCGGCCTGCGCACCACCGTCGCCTCGCGCGCGCCGAGCGCGGTCCGCGCGACGTGGCCGCGCCCGAGCCCCCCGAAGCCGCGAGCCCCCTGGCCGATCCCGCGGCGTCGGCCAGCGCGCCCGCCGTCGCGGCGCCCGCGTCCGCCGCGGACGACGGCGCTCCCCGCCGCTCGGAGCAGGTGCTGTTCGAGCTGGCGGCGCAGCTCGAGGTGCGCGATCCCGTGGCGGCGCTCCGCATCTACGGCGAGCTCGCGGGCGGCGCCGACGGCTGGGCGGCGAGCGCGCTGTTCGCGTCGGCGCGCCTCGAGGCCGAGCGCGGTCAGACGCCGCGGGCGCGCGCGCTGTGTGACTCCTACTTGCAGCGGTTCCCGCGCGGACCCAACGCCGACGACGCGCGCGCCCTGCTCGCCGCGTCTCCCTGATCGCGCGTGCCACGGATCGCGGACATCGCACCACGGGCTCGGCGCGCGATCGTCGTCGTCGTCGCCTGCGCGCTCGCTCGACCCGCGCGCGCCGACGGGGACCGGCTCGTCCTCGGGTCGCACGATCCCGCGTTGGCGTCGGCGCTGTCGGTCGCCGTGTCGCCGCGCGGCCTGTCGGTCGTCGAGCTGCCCGAGCCGCTCGCGCGCGCCGCCGACGTCGCCGACGCGCGCCGCGAGGCCGCCGTCCACGACGCCGTCGGCGTCGTGTGGCTCTGTGACGACGACGCGGGCGCGCACGCGCTGTGCTTCTGCGACGGGGCCGGACGCCTCTCGGTCAAGCCGATCTCCGTGACCTCGCCGCTCGCGCCGCCCGACGCGGCGGCCCTCGCGCTGTCCGTCAAGATGATGCTCGGACCGCCGCCCGCACCGCGCGCGCCGCCGCCCGTCATCGCGCCCACGATCGTGCAACCGCCCCTCGCGCCGCTCGCCGACGTCGAGGCGCGCCCTGCGCCGCCCGCTTTGGCCGTCGAGGTCGGCGCGGGCGCCCGCGTCGCGCCGCGCGCGACGCCGCGCCTCGGGATCGAGGGCGTGCTCGCGCTCGAGGCGCTCGACCGCGCGCTCGGCCTCGGCCTCGGCATGACGGCCGGGCCCTCGTTCGAAGGCGGCTACGGACGCGCGCTCGACGATCTGACGTTCTCGTTCGTCGCGCGCGGACAGCGCGGCCTCGGCCCGCTCGTGTGGCAGCTCGACCTCGGCCCGTCGGCGCACCTCGTCTCGGCCGACGCCGGCGCGGCCGAGCGGCGCACCGAGATCTCGCTCGACGCGCGCGTGGGCGCCGTCTGGCGGTTCGGCCGCGCCCTCCTGGGCCTGCGCGCCGGCGGCTTCTACGTTCCGACGGCCGAGACGGGCGCGATCCCCCTGTCGGGCGCCGGCACAATCCCGCTGACGCTGCCGCGCTGGAATGCCCAGGCGCTGCTCACCTTCGGCCTCACGTTCCCCGCGCTGTCGGCCAACTGACGCCCAGCGCCGCCGCAGGTGCGTTCGCGCCTGAAAAGTGACAAGACTGCGTCGCCTATGGACGCACTGACCTACGCGCGCGCGCAGATGGGCCTGTCGCTCGCGTTCCACATCGTGTTCGCCGCCGTCGGCGTCGCGCTGCCGGCCCTCATGGTGTTGGCCGACGTGCTGTGGCTGCGCACGCGCGATCCCGACTACCTCGAGCTCGCGAAGCGCCTCGCCAAGGGCACGAGCATCCTCTTCGCCGTGGGCGCCGTCTCGGGCACGGTGCTGTCGTTCGAGCTCGGCCTGCTGTGGCCGCGCTTCATGGGAACGTTCGGCGAGGCCATCGGGCTGCCCTTCGCGCTCGAGGGCTTCGCCTTCTTCACGGAGGCGATCTTCCTCGGCATCTACCTGTACGGGCGCGGGCGGGTGTCGGAGCGGCTGCACCTCGCCGCGGGCGTCGCCGTCGCCGTGAGCGGCGCCGCGTCGGCGTTCCTCGTGACGCTCGTCAACGCGTTCATGAACGACCCGGCGGGCTTCGTGGGCGAGACGGCCGCCGGCCTGCCGCGCTTCGAGCCGCTCGCCGCGATGTGGAGCCCGTCCTGGCCCACGCAGACCGTGCACGTGCTGCTGTCGTCGTACGAGGCGACGGCGTGGGCCATGGTGGGCGTCCACGCGTTCTTCCTGCTGCGCGCGCCCGGCCGCGCGCTGCACCGCAAGGCGCTCGCCATCGCGCTGCCCCTGGCCTGCCTCACGGCGCTCCTGCAGCCGCTGTCGGGCGACCGCGCCGCGAAGCACGCCGCGCTCGCGCAGCCGTCGAAGCTCGCGGCGGCCGAGGCGCTCGTGCACACGACGCGCGGCGCGCCGCTCCACCTGGGCGGCTGGCCCGATCTCGCGACGGGCGAGATCCACGGCGCCATCGCCGTGCCGCGCGGCCTGTCGTTCCTCGCGCACGGCGATCCGAGCTCGATCGTCATGGGCCTCGACATGGTGCCGCGCCGCGATTGGCCGAACGTCGTCGCGACGCGCACGGCGTTTCAGATCATGGTGGGCGCGGGCAGCGCGCTCGCGGGCCTCGCGCTCGTCGTGGGCGCCGTCGCGCTGCGACGACGGCGGCGCCGCGCGGCCGGCCCGTGGCCGCGCCTGCTCTTGCTCGCGCTCGCGGCGGCGAGCCCGCTCGGCTTCGTCGCGCTCGAGGCCGGCTGGTTGGTCACCGAGTGGGGCCGCCAGCCCTGGGTCGTGCGCGGGTTCATGCGCACGGCCGAGGCCGTGACCCCGTTCCCCTACCGCGCGGCGCCGTTCTGGATCTTCACGTGCGTCTATCTCTTCCTGGGCGTCACCGTCGTTTCCTTGCTCGCGCGCCAGATCGTCGCGACCCACCGAGGCGCGCCCGCGCCCGAGGCGGCGCATGCGGACTGACCTCGCGCTCGCGGCGGTCGCCTTCGCGGCGCTGTGCCTCTACCTGCTCTTCGCGGGGGCCGACTTCGGCGGCGGCGTCTGGGATCTCCTCGCCACGGGGCCGCGCGCCGCGCGCCAGCGCCGCGCCGTCGAGCGCGCCATCGGCCCCATCTGGGAGGTCAACCACATCTGGCTCATCCTCGTCGTCGTCCTCCTGTTCGCAGGCTTCCCGCCGGCCTTCGCCGTGATCTCGGTGGCGCTGCACGTGCCGCTCACGCTGTTCCTCGTGGGCGTCGTCATGCGCGGCGCCGCCTTCGCGTTCCGCGGCTTCGACACGCGCGGCGACGAGGCCGAGCGCCGCTGGGGCTTGCTGTTCTCGATGGCGAGCACGATCGCCCCCGTGCTGCTCGGCATGAGCGTGGGCGCGCTCGCGTCGGGCCGCATCCGCGTCTCGACGACCGCGGGCGCGCTCGGCGTCGTGACGAGCGGCTTCTTCGCGCCGTGGCTCACGCCCTTCTCCTTGGCCGTCGGCCTCTTCGCGCTCGCGCTCTGCGCGTTCCTGGCCGCCACCTATCTCACGGTCGAGCTCGTGGACGACCCCGAGCTGCGCGAGGACTTCCGGCGGCGCGCGCTCGCCGCGGGCGTCTTCGTCGGCGTCGTGGCGCTCGCGGCCTTCGTCCTCGCGGGCGACGGCGCGCCGCGCGTGCGCGAGGCCCTCTCTTCGCGCCCGGCGAGCTGGCCCTTCCACGTGCTCACGGCCGTCGCCGCCGGCACGGCGCTGACCGCGCTGTGGCGTCGCCGCTTCCGCCTGGCGCGCGCCGCCGCCGCCGCGCAGACGGTCCTCATCCTCGTGGGGTGGGCCCTCGGCCAGTACCCGTACCTCGTCGTCCCCGACGTCACGATCGCCGCCGCCGCCGCGCACCCGCAGACGCGCCTCTACCTGCTGATCGCGCTCGCCGCCGGCGTGCCCGTGCTCGGCCCGAGCCTCGTCATCTTGTTTCGGGTGTTCAAGGCGTCGCGGCGCTCGACCTAGCGACGCGACGGCGTAAACTCTCGCCGAGGAGAGCGCCGTGAAAATCAACGAGTCCGCGAGCTGGCAGAAGCTGGAGCAGCACCACCGCACGATCGAGCCCGTGCTCATGCGCGATCTCTTCGCGAAGGACGCCGAACGGTTCGCGCGCTTCTCGCTGCGCCTCGACGACCTGCTGCTCGACTACTCGAAGAACCGCGTCACCGACGAGACGATGGCGCTGCTGCGCGCCCTCGCGCGCGAGGCCGGCGTCGAGGCCATGCGCGACCGCATGTTCGCGGGCGACCCCATCAACCTGACCGAGGGGCGCGCCGTCCTGCACGTGGCGCTGCGCAACCGCGCGCGCCGCCCCATCTTCGTCGACGGGCCGAACGGCAAGCAAGACGTCATGCCAGACGTCGACGCCGCGCTCGCCCACATGAAGTCGTTCAGCGACGCCGTGCGCGCGGGCGCCTGGACGGGCTACTCGGGCAAGCCCATCCGCCACGTCGTCAACATCGGCATCGGCGGCTCCGACCTCGGCCCCGTCATGGTGACCGAGGCGCTGCGCCCCTACGCGCGCCGCGATCTCGCCGTGCACTTCGTCTCGAACGTCGACGGCACGCACATCGCCGAGGCGCTGAAGGTCGTCGATCCCGAGACGACGCTGTTCCTCGTCGCGTCGAAGACCTTCACGACGCAAGAGACGATGACGAACGCGCACACGGCGCGGCGCTGGTTCCTCGAGCACGCGAAGGACGAGCGCCACGTCGCGAAGCACTTCGCGGCGCTGTCGACCAACACGAAGGCCGTCACGGCCTTCGGCATCGATCCCGCCAACATGTTCGTGTTCTGGGACTGGGTGGGCGGCCGCTACTCGCTGTGGTCGTCGATCGGCCTGTCGATCGCGCTGTCCGTCGGCTTCGAGCACTTCGAGGCGCTGCTCACGGGCGCGTTCGAGATGGACGAGCACTTCCGCACGGCGCCGCTCGAGCAGAGCCTGCCCGTGACGCTCGCGCTGCTGGGCGTCTGGTACAACGACTTCTTCGGCGCCGCGACGCAGGCCATCCTGCCCTACGACCAGTACCTGCACCGCTTCCCCGCGTACTTTCAGCAGGGCGACATGGAGTCGAACGGCAAGGGCGTCACGCGCGACGGCCGCCGCGTCGACGTCCAGACCGGCCCCGTGATCTGGGGCGAGCCCGGCACGAACGGGCAGCACGCCTTCTATCAACTGATCCACCAGGGCACGAAGCTCATCCCGTGCGACTTCCTGGCCGCCGTCGAGACGCACAACCCGCTCGGCCAGCACCACGAGCTCCTGCTCGCGAACTACTTCGCGCAGACCGAGGCGCTCATGCGAGGCCTCGACGAGGGCGAGGTGCGCAAGGATCTGGCGGCGCAGGGCCTCGCGGGCGAAAAGCTCGAGGCGCTGCTGCCGCACAAGGTCTTCCCCGGCAACCGCCCCACGAACTCGTTGCTGTACCAGAAGCTCGACCCGCGCACGCTCGGCCGCCTCATCGCGCTCTACGAGCACAAGATCTTCGTGCAGGGCGTGATCTGGAACGTGAACTCGTTCGACCAGTGGGGCGTCGAGCTCGGCAAGAAGCTCGCGGGCGCGATCGTGCCCGAGCTCGCGACGCCCGGCGACGTCACGACGCACGACGCGTCGACGCGCAACCTCATCAACGAGTACAAGCGTCGCCGCCGCTGAGGCGCCGCGGCGTCACGATCGTGACGCCGGCGGCTCCGGCGCGTCGTGTAGGTGCCGGACGGACCCCCGCCGACGAGATCCCCGAGATCGGCGAAGGCCGGCGATCGGAACGATCTTTGGAAATTGCCGGCATCCGCCGATGCGAGGTGGGAGTCGCGACATTTGCGCGATCTGTCCTTTCCCGCAACGCCCGGTAGAATGACGCACCCCATGACCAAAATTCGACGAGCTGACGGGTTCGTGAGCCGCGCCTTCGGCGCGGAGACGGTCGTCGTGCCCGTGCGCGCCGGCGTGGCCAACCTCGAGGCGATCTTCACGATGAACGCCGTGGGCAGCGCGATCTGGTCGCGGATCGAGGGCCCCGTCGCGCTCGACGAGCTCGCGCGGGCCGTCTCGCGAGAGTTCGAGATCTCCGAGGACGCGGCCAAGCCCGACGTCGTCGAGTTCGTGGAGCTCCTCGTGTCCAAGGGGCTCGTCGTGAGCGGAGAGGGCGCGCCATGAGCGTCGCGCAGTTGAGCTACGGCGCCTGGAGCTCGGCGCTGCACCGACAGGCCCGCGGCAACCGCCTGCCCGTGAACGGCACGATCGAGCTCACGCACCGCTGCTCGCTCGCGTGCGCGCACTGCTACAACAACCTGCCCGTGGGCGACCGCGAGGCCCAGCGTCGCGAGCTCAGCGCCGACGAGCTCAAGCGCGTCATCGACGAGATCGCCGACGCGGGCGGCCTGTGGCTGCTCTTCACGGGCGGCGAGATCTTCTCGCGCAAGGACTTCATCGAGATCTACATGCACGCCAAGCGGCGTGGCTTTCTCATCACGCTCTTCACGAACGGCACGCAGCTCACGACCGCGATCGCCGACCACCTCAAGGAGTGGCCGCCCTTCTCGATCGAGATCACGCTGTACGGACGCACGCGCGAGACCTACGAACGCGTCACGGGCATCCCCGGCTCGTACGATCGCTGCCTGCGCGGCATCGGCCTGCTGCGGGAGCGCGGCCTGCCGCTCAAGCTCAAGTCCGTCGCCGTGACGCTCAACCGGCACGAGATCTCCGACATGCAGGAGTTCGCGCGCGAGCTCGGCGTCGAGTTCAAGTTCGACGGGATGATCAACGCGCGCATCGACTGCTCGGGCAGCCCGCTCGACGTTCGGCTCGCGCCCGTCGAGATGGTCGAGCTCGATCTCGAGGATCCGGCGCGCGCCAAGGCGTGGCGCGATCTGCTGAGCGCGCACGACCACGGCGTGCCCGTGGGTCCGGGGGAGGTCTATCACTGCGGCGGCGGCGTGAGCGCCTTCGCGATCGATCCCGAGGGCCGCATGAGCATCTGCGTGCTGTCGCAGCAAGAGATGTTCGACCTGCGCAAGGGCAGCTTTCAAGACGGGTGGACGCGCTTCCTCGGCGAGGTGCGCGCCAAGAAGGTGACCCGCCTCACGAAGTGCAACGACTGCCGCATCCGCGAGCTCTGCTCGACGTGCGCCGCGACGGCGGAGCTCGAGCACGGCGACGCCGAGGCGCCCATCGAGTACTTCTGCGAGGTGGCCCACCTGCGCGCGCAGGCGCTGGGTCACGTGCCGGGCGCGCACGGGGCGTGCGCCTTCTGCGAGGGCGGCGAGCAGCACGCCAAGTTGCTCGCGGACGCCGAGGCGATCAGGAGTGGCGTTCGAACCCGCCCGCCGAGACATCGATCCCTCTCCGTCGTGAGCGACGCCGCGCGCTCCTCGTGCGGCTCGGGCGGCTGCGGGTCCTGCGGCAGCGCGACGAGTGAAGGAGAGCCATGAGTTCCGACGAGCCCGAATCGACGAAGAAGCCTTACGAGAAGCCCACGCTGTCCGAGGTCGCGTTGCGGCCCGACGAGGCGGTCCTCGGCAACTGCAAGGCGCCCGGCGTCTCCGGGCCGGCCATGGGAGACTGCACGACCTTCGGAGGCTGCTCCACCGCCGGATCATGAGCGCGGGCTTCACGCTCGATATCGCGGACCTCGCGATCGCCGTCACGGCGGACGACGACCTGCCGATCGCGGCGGAGGGCTCGGCGCGCAAGTTCGTTCGCGCGGGCGGCGGCCCGTCACCTTCCGTCCGCGTCCACGCGCGCTGGGGCGAGCCGGCGGTCTCTGCGGGCGCGACGCTCGTGTTCGACTCGGGCAAGGGCCTGTGGCGCCTCTACCGCGCCGCGGACCGCTTCGAGATCGTGTTCACGTCTCCCGCGCTCGGCGCGGCGCCGTATCAGGTGGCGTCGTTCAGCGAGGATTGGCGCGAGGGCCGCGTGACGCTGCGCCGCGGCCCCTTCGAGGCGCGGCTCCCCATCTACCCGCTGCACTATCCGCTCGACGAGGTCTTCATGGTGCACCTGCTCGCGCAGGGCCTGGGCGTCGAGATCCACGGCGCGGGCGTCGTCACGGCGGACGGGCGCGGCTTTCTGTTCGCGGGGCAATCCGGCGCGGGGAAGACGACGCTGTCGCGACTGTGGCAGCGCGAACCGGGCGTCACCGTGCTCAGCGACGAGCGCGTCATCCTGCGCGGCCACGCGGACGGCGTCTGGATGTACGGCACGCCCTGGCACGGCGATGGACACATCGCGACGCCGGGGCGCGCGCGGCTCGAACGAATCTTCCTCATCCGCCACGGCGCCGCGAACGAGCTCCACGACCTGCCCGCGACCGCGGCGCTCATGCAGCTGTTCGCCTGCGGCTTCACGCCTTTCCACGACGCGTCGGGGCTGGACTACAGCCTTCGCCTCCTCGGCGACGTCGTGCGGGCGTGCCGTTGCGCGGAGCTCCACGTCGTCCCCGATCGCGCCGTCATCGACTTCGTGCTCGCCGCCTGAGCGTCACAAACCCGACGCGCGATTCTCGCGTTTTCTGGTCAAGACGGCGCGCCCGCCCACCGATGGGGCTTTAGGGCATTTCCATGGCCGGCTCGGGACACTTCAGCGACGTCGTCGAGAGCTTGCTCTCTCGCGGTGTCCGCGTCCGCTTTCGAGCGGCGGGCCGGAGCATGTTGCCCGCCGTTCGCGACGGTGAGCACTTGATCGTCGCGCCCGCGAGCGCGCGCGAGATCGCGCGCGGCGACGTCGTGCTGTGCGAGACCTGGCGCGGACCGGTCGCGCACCGCGTGCAGGCCGTCGAGACGAACGCCGCGGGCGCGCGGATCTTCCTTCTCCGCGGAGACGCGTCGCTCGCGCCCGACCGCCCGGTCGCGGCCTCGGCGCTGCTCGGCCGCGTCGTCGGCGTCGAGCGCGCGGGCCTCACGCTCAGCCCCGCGCTCCCCGGCGGGGACCTGGGTCGGCTGTGGGCGGCCGCGCAGAGGCGCCTCCGTCCGACGCTCGACGCCGCGCGCGGCTGGCTCGCGCCGAGCGGCGCCGCTCGATCGACGCGCTGATCGCGCGCGACGACCTCGCCGCGGCCATGGCTATGGCGTTGGTCGCGTCGTGTCGATATGTTCGGTGACGTGAAAGCCACCCGTCGCAACGCGCGTAACTTGGGCATTCTGGTCCTGTCGGGGATCGCGTTCGCCGCCTGCGGAGATTCGACCCCCGCGGCGAAGGGACACGGCGACGCGGGTCTCGACGCCACGACGGACGGCCCCGCGGACATTCGCGGTCTCGACGCCCCGAGCGACACGGCCCCCGCGAACGATGCGCCGGACGCGCCGCGCGCCATCGACGGAGGCGCGGGCGCCGGCGACGCCACCCTCGACGTCGCGGGCGATCCCGGGGCGACGGGTCCGACCGACGGGCCCGTCGATGCGCCCGCCGACGTCCCGTCCGACGTCCCGCCGCCGGCGCCCCAGACGACGATCCCGACGGCCGCCATCGACTTCGGCGCGGTGGCGTGCGGGTCGGCGGGCGGCGGCATGCCCCTCGAGTTCATGAACACGGGCACGGCCTCGCTGCACTACCGCGCCGTCATCGCGCCCGGCGGGATCTACGCGCTCATGGGCGCAGCCGCCGACGGCTCCGTGTCGGCGGACGTCGCGCCGAACGGCAGCGCCATGCTCGTCGTCGTCGCGGGCACGATCAGCACGACGACGGCGGCGGGCGCGTCGTTCCCCGGCTCGCTCGCGATCGTCACGAACGCCGCGGGCGCCCAGAGCGTCCAGGTTCCGCTCGAGATGACCTCCACGGGCGCGACGTGCACGCTCGACTGCGGCGGCTTCACGAAGTGCACGCCCGCGACGGGCACGCCGTACTGCGCGAACACGGCGACCGACAACGCCAACTGCGGCGCCTGCGGCCACGCCTGCGGCACGGGAGAGGTCTGCAGCGGCGACGCCTGCGCGCTCAGCTGCGGCGCGCTCACGACCTGCACGCCCACGGGCGGCGCGGCCTACTGCGCGAACACGACGACCGACAACGCGAACTGCGGCGCCTGCGGTCACGTCTGCGGCGCCGGCGAGGCCTGCACGGGCAGCGCCTGCGTCCTCACCTGCGGCGCGCTCACGACGTGCACGCCGACATCCACGTCGGGCGCGCCCTATTGCGCCAACACGGGCACCGACAGCGCCAACTGCGGCACCTGTGGCCACGTCTGCGGCACGGGGGAGATCTGCATGGGCGACGCCTGCGTGTTGAGCTGCGGCGCCCTCACGAAGTGCACGCCGACATCCACGTCGGGCGCGCCCTACTGCGCGAACACGAGCACCGACAACGCGGACTGCGGCACGTGCGGTCATGCGTGCGCCATGGGGCAAGCCTGCCTCATGGGCACCTGCCAAAACACCTGCTCGGCGTCACAGACGCTGTGCGACGGCGCGTGCACGAGCACGTCGTTCGATCCGGCGAACTGCGGAAGCTGCGATCACGCGTGCAGCTTCATGAACGGCGCCGCCGCCTGCGCGAGCGGCGCCTGCGCCCTCGCCTCCTGCACGACGGGCTTCGCCGACTGCGACCGCGACCCGAGCGACGGCTGCGAGACCGACAAGCTCACGGACGCGAAGAACTGCGGCGCCTGCGGCTTCTCCTGCGCGCTGGGCGAGACGTGCAGCGCGGGGATCTGCTCGACGGATCTGTCGCACGGCCTCATCGGCTACTGGAGGTTCGACGACGCCGTCGGCTCGGCCGCGGCCGCGGACTCTGCGGCCAATCACCTGAACGGCCAGGTCCAGGGCGACGTCACGTTCGTCCCGGGGGCGGGCAAGCAAGGCTCCGGCGCGGCGATGTTCGGCGGCGCCGGCTCCGTTCGCGTCGTCTTCCCGAACGACGCCAAGGGCGACGGCACGGGCGTGTTCATCCCCCAGGGCAACATCACGTTCTCGATGTGGTTCAAGACGACGTCGGCGAACGTCGGCGGGCTGCAGGTCGTCGAGGGCGGCCAGTGGACCGCCGGCTGCGATCGCGTCATCGGCAACGGCAACGGCAACACGCTCGAGATCAACGCCTGGCAGGAGATCAACATGTCCGAGCCGTTCGTCGTCAACGACGGCGTCTGGCACCAGGTCGTCTATGTCCTCGACGAGACCTCGGGGTTCAAGGTGTACATCGACGGCGTCCTCGAGGCGAGCGACGGCGGGGCGACCAACTGCGGCGTCGGCTGCAGCGGCTTCAACTGGGCCTCGCAGTATTGGATCGGAACGGGCGCGGGCTGCCGCTACACCGCGAACGGGTTCACGGGCTTGATCGACGACGTCCGCATCTACGACTATCCGCTGCCGGCGACGACCGTCACGCTGCTCTTCAACGGGACGAAGTAGCGGCGACGCCCCCGTCGACCCGCATCAGCTGCGCGCCGAGGCCGCGAGCAGCTCTTCTGCCGCGCGCTGGTCGGCGCGCAAGGCCGTCGTGAGGTCGTCATAGAGGAGTCGGAGCGTGTCGTCCCCGGTCTCGACGCGCGCGCTGTCGATGAGGTCGAGGCTCTTTTGGTGGTCACTCACCATCTGGCGCGCGAACGCCCGATCGAACTCGGCGCCCGACTTCGTCGCCAACATCTCGTGGTCGGGATCGGCGTTCGTCGTCGTCGCGAGCGCGGAGAGGTCCGTGCCCCGCTTGCGCAGGTACGCGTCGATCTTGTGCTCGGCGAGGGTGTGATCGGCCACGAGGCGTTGCCCGAAGGCGCGCGCCGCGCGCGTCGAGCCCTTGTCCTGCGCCAGCCTTCCCATCTGGATCGCGAGCTGATCGCCGTCGTGCAGCTTCTGGATCGTCGACCTGTCGACGCCCGCGAGGACAGGCGGCTGAAATGGCGAAGGCGACGCCGCCATCGCGCTCGCTGACCCAAATGACAACGCGACCACCGCGGCCATCACGAGAACATGCATGTTTGTCATGGCATCCCCCAGTCGTTGAGCACAGTCGGACAGAGAGGTTGAAGCCTAGGCACGTGACGACCGTCCGCAAGATCGCGCGCCACCTTGACGACGACGCCGCGAGTGCGCATCGTCCACGCAGTGGAGACCGTCCCCGATGCGCGCCGATGGCACGTCCCCGTCCCGGGTGGTGGCCGCGTCGCGATCGCGCATCTCGTGAAGCGCCTCTATGAGAAGTACTTCGATCACGCCGTCTCGACGAGCGCGGCGACGCTGAGCTTCTACTTCTTGTTCTCGCTCTTTCCCTTCTTGCTCCTGCTCGTGACGCTCACGGGGTACCTGCCCATCTTCAGCCCCTCGATGCAGAGAATTCTCGCGGCCGCCAGCGACGTTCTGCCCCCCGAGGCCATGAAGCTCATCGAGACCCACATCGCGGGCCCCGCGGCGCGACCGCGCTTCGTGATCCTCGGGCTCGTCGCGACGCTGTACTCGGCGTCGCGCGGCGTCGACGCCGTGCGCGCCGCCTTGAACCTCTCCTACGACGTCAAGGAGTCGCGCCCGTTCTGGAAGACGCAGGCGATCGCGCTCGGCGTCACGATCGGCGGCGCGCTGCTCGTCCTCATCAGCGCGGGCGTCGCCGTCCTGGGGGGCGACGCGGGATATTGGCTCTCGCAGCACCTCGGCATCGCCGGCCTCTATGTCCACGCCTGGCGCTGGGCGCGCTGGCCCGTCACCGTCGTGCTCACGATGTTCATGGCGGCCCTGGGGTATTACCTGCTCCCCGACGTCAAGCAGGAGTTCAAGTTCATCACGCCCGGATCGATCATCGGCACGCTCGCCGCGCTCGCCGCGAGCTGGGGCTTCGCCGAATACGCCGAGCACCTCGGCAGCTACGACGTCGCCTACGGCTCGATCGGCGGCGTCGTCATCCTCATGACCTGGTTCTACATCCTCGGGCTCATCTACGTCGTCGGCGGGGAGATCAACGCGACGATCGAGCACGCCGCGCCCACGGGGAAGAGCGAGGGAGCGCGCGCAGCCGGCCAGAAGCCGCCGCCCAAGCGCGAGCGGCCGAGCGCCGTGCCCGTGGGCGCCGCGCACTCCGCCGACACCGCCGATCGCTCCCCGGGCGGCGTCGCCTGACCCACCGGCGCGTGCCCGCGACGACACACGACGTCGTCGCGCGGGCACGGGCGCGTAACTCCGTTACCGATGGGTAGCGAACGGGCCGCGACGGGCCCGACGGCGCGTCCATTCCACGCCTCCATTGCGCCGCCGGCCGTTGGCACGATTCTCGAAGTGGGAACCGTGCGCGAGCCGCACATGCAGACGAGCCACATTCGATCGAGATCAGACGACGACGGCGCCACGGATCTTCTGCGCAGCCAACACCGCGAGATCGATCAGCTCCTCGCCGCCCTCCCCCACGCCCAGCGCGCGCGCGACAAGGGGCGGCTCCTCGCCGAGGTCGCCGACCTCATCGCCGTCCACCTCGCGGTCGAAGAGCGCGTCTTCTATCCGGCCCTGGGCGCGAACCCGGGCGGCGCGCCCGGCGCCGGGCGCGCCGGCGACGATCGCTTCGAGCTCAAGCGCCTCGCGATCGAGCTCCTCGAGACCGAGATCGCCGGACCGTCCT
>Ga0210396_10003053_pt1 | contig 16836 bp, 16 predicted proteins | sample IncBWH17OmetaG_FD_155466 | JGI IMG/M metagenome (GOLD analysis project Ga0210396, IMG submission 155466) | Forest soil microbial communities from Barre Woods Harvard Forest LTER site, Petersham, Massachusetts, United States - Inc-BW-H-17-O ... | reverse complement strand
TGCCACCAGCCGTGCTTACGGAATGATCTATGGCGTCGTCCAAAAGCAGGCAGCCATGCTGGCCTTTCTCGACAATTTCAAAATGCTGGGGGTCGTCTTTTTCCTGGTGATTCCTATCATGTTGACGTTGAAGAGGCCCAAAGGCCACCGGGGAGACGTACCAGTACATTAACGAGCTTTGTAACTTTTCCACGTTTCGTGACTCTAGTTGGAGATACATGGGGGAGCAAATGGCTACGCAAGCGATTGCAACAACCGCTACACAACTCAGTGATCAGAAAGCCACTGAGCAGAAGCTAATTCGAGCGGGTCAACGGGGAGACGCCCAGGCGATCGAAACCTTATTTCGCCGCTACCAGCGCCCGCTCTTTCAAACCGCACTTCGCGTCCTCGGCAACGCTGAAGACGCCGAAGATGCTTTGCAGGATGGACTGCTTTCGGCTTACCGCAATTTGAAGCGCTTCGAAGGCCGCTCGCAGTTTTCCACTTGGCTCACGCGCATCGTGATTAACGCCGCTTTGATGAAGCGCCGCAGCGCCAAGGCTCGGCCCGCGCTTTCGCTGGACGAAACTCTCAACGAGGACGATATTCCGGCCTCCGAGCGTTTTGCCGACGATGGCCCGAATCCCGAGCAGGTCTACGTCGGTACGGAGATCCGCGAGATCATCAACGAAAATCTCGATGAACTCTCGCCGCTTCTTCGCACCGCGTTCGTGCTGCGCGAAGTGGAAGGCTATTCCACCGGGGAAGCCGCCAAGAAACTTGGCGTCACCGAGAATACGCTCAAGGCTCGCCTGTGGCGCGCCCGTCACCAACTCGCTGAGCGCCTTGGCCACCGGCTCCGTCGCATGAAGGACGGTATGAGTGGCAACATGTCTGGCGACGAAGCGTGCAGCTACTGCTAAGTTCGAAAACTGTGAGAATCAAAAAAGGGCCGCCCTCCTCCTGGGCGGCCTTCTCTTTTTTGCCATTATCTCTGGTCTGTTTTACAGCTGTGCCTGGCTGAGGTCGAAGAGGGATCCCTCCGCTGCGTGCTGGCATGACGCCGGCACTCCGGTCGGGATGACGGATTGAGAAGGCCGATCGGTGGTGAGTGAATTCAGCGCGTTTCTAACCATCACTCCACTCTCCACGGCGACCGCTCCGGCCAATGTCGCATCACCTCCGCCGCCCACGCCGTGGTCTTGTCTGCGTGGCACGTCGTGCACGGATTCGGAATCTTATATTTGTCCGTCATCTCCGGCGTAACAAACGCAAACGTATGCGAACGCACTTTCACGTCCGCAATTTCCGTCGCATTCTTCGGCATGTGGCACGCGATGCAACTGTTGCCCGTCGATCCCTTCAAATGGTGCGTATGTTCTTCAATCGTTCCTGTGCGCGGTCCATTCACCGACTGCGGCCCATGGCAATCCAGACAAATCGCATCTCCGGGTTTCCGCAACTGCGCGTAATTCCCCGTCCCGTGCACATCATGACAGCTCGCGCAGGTGACTCCTCGCCGGTACATCAGGCTTTGCACAAAATCATTTCCCTGCATCCGATTCTTGTGTGCGCTGCCATCCGGGTAATGGGTAAACGTCATTTCTCCCAGCGTATGCTCCTCCAGTTGCCAGAAATCCCGCAGCTTTAATCCCACGCGATATCCAACCGGCCAATCAAAATACTTTCCCTCGATAGGATTGGTCAGAGGCCGTCCCTGAGAATGACACTGAATACAGGTGTCGTTGGCCTGCACATAATCCATGCGCGACGGATTCAAAATGTTTCCGCGCGTTGGGTGCGCCACGTGCTCGCTGCCTGGCCCATGGCACTTTTCGCAGCCCACATTCCACTCCGCAACCTGTTTGGTGTGTATGTTGTAGTCCACCGAATGGCAGCCATCGCATGTCGGCCCTGTCGGCCTCTGCATATTGTCCGGTGGATATAACGTCGCCCACCAATCCGTTCCATTCGCCACGAAATACGGTCGCCACACCCGATTCTTGACGTCCCACTGCGCCGGCTCGGGAAAATAATCGTCGCCAATTTTCGTGAAGTAGCGTTGCTTCCAGATGCTGCCATACACAAACGCAACATCGTCTTTTTTGAAATGCGCAATCAGGTCGGTCGTCAAATCCGGAATGATCGCTTCGGGATGCTCGCGCGGATCACGCACTACATTGGCCATCGGCGTTTTTCGCCACTGCTCGTAAATTTCGCGATGGCACTTCGCGCATTGCGCCGATCCCACGTAGCGTGCCGCGTCAATCGTCGAAAATTGTTGTGATTGCTCTTCGCTCGTCAAGCCTTTCAAGCTCCGGATGTACACCACCAATTTCCAACTATCATCGCTCTGCTCGTCGTGCGGCCTGGCCCATCCAGGCATGCCCGTCAGTCGCACTCCATTTCGAATGATGTAGCGGATCTCTCCGTCCGTAAGCCGCTGCGTCTCCGTCGCTCGCAAATCCGGCACTTTTGGGTATAGGTTTTGGCCTACGTCCGTGCGTCCCGTGCCATCGAATCCGTGACACACTGCGCAGCGACTCACGAAGCGCTCTCGCGCTTCTTTCAATACATCCGGCATTGCTTTAAAGGGATTTTCTTCCAGGCGGGCCTTGCGGGGGATCGACAAATTGCGCGCTGTACGCGCTACCGTTCGTTCCAGATACGATGGCTGATCTGCTGTACTGAATCCGCGCCAAATCAACCGGGCGCCGTAATATCCCAGCGCCGCCAAAATCATCACAACCAGCAATACACGAAGCTTCGACGCTCGCATCAGGGTGAGATTACAGCGAAGCTTAATCGGTTAGGTAAATAATTTCAGTCCCAGAGAATTGCTTTAATTCTTGCGCACGTCGGAGTGTTAGTTTCTATTTTCTCTGCCAGCTAGCTGTCACTGAACTCCTGGCGCTGGCGTCGGCCGCGTGCCAATCGCAATCTGCATTGCGGTATTGCGCGGGAACACCAATTCCTGCCCTCGGGCAATGAAATGCGAGTAGACCGACATGCTTGCGCCGTACGCGCCCATGGCCATTCCCAACGGTTGCGAGTGAATGAAGACGCCCATCGCCATGCCCACCAGCTTGAATCCTCCGATGCCTCCCGCGGCACGAGCGCCGGTGCTCCCACCCACATCACCTGGGCGCGCATCCGCATCCGTGTGCGCCGATGCCAGTGCCAGCATCACCGAAACTCCCGTGGCCAGGTACCGCGTCTTCGGCGTGTTCGCTTCCGCTCCACCCTCCGCGTCCAGCTTCACATCCTGCCCTTTGCCGGCCTGCACGCCTTCCAGACTCGTTTCCACTTTTTCTTCCACGCCATCCGGAAGTAGCAAATCGTGAAACACCATTCGCAATTGTCCATTCCGGCTCAGCGAACGCGCTGGTTGCACTTGAACCACCGTGCCTTTCAGCCGGCTGCCCTGCGGAAGGATTAGCTTCGGCCCGTCAAGCAATGGCTGCGACAGCACCGCCTCCACATCCTGCCCCTTCTTTGCCGTCGCGGAACTCAATTCCGTGGTCAGCCGTACTCGCACCGAACTTCCCGGCGGAGGTGGCGAATTAATCGACGCTGCGGTTTCCGCCGTCAGCGGCTCAATTCCAAAATCCAGTGGATTCTCCAGTTCAGCGAAATACACTGTCCCCGCATTGATGTATTGGGGATGCACCGGAAGCTGCGACACCGCATACTTTTTGATGCGCTCGATTTTTCCCGGCCGGTGCACTTCCTTCATTGCGTTGTCCCATTCCTGCTTGGCCTGCTGCTTTGCCTGGTCCGCCTTGTCGGTCGCCGCTCCCTTTACACCTTTCTTTTTTTCCGCGCCCGCCGCGGTGATGAACTGAATCACTTGCCCTGATCCCGGCGTCACGCTGGTGCTGATTGGAATTGTGCGCCCATCCACCAGCTTCAACTCGTTAAACTCAATTTGCACTTTGCGCGCTGGCGTGAATTCCGCATTTAGCGCATCCAGGGTGCGGCGCCCTCCAGAAACTCCCTCCAGTTCCGTGATCGTGCCCACAACTTCCGAGCCCACCGGTACTACCAGCTTGTCGAAGGCATAAACCGGTTCGGCCACGCGCCCGTGCACCGGCTGTCCCGCCTTCTTGATTTTCACGTCCTTATCCAAGACAACCTGCACAGGGGTCCCTCGTGACACCGTCAAGGCGATCGTCTCGTTGGCTGGTCCGCCTGACGCGCTCAGCCGCTCCAAACGCTCTTTCGTCGAAGCTGCCGCAACGGTCGAAGCTAGGTCCTGAGCCGTCGCTGCATTCACCCATGCGCAGGTCAAAATCGTAGCCGAAAGTAAACGTCCTGTTGTCATATTTTTACCCCGAGACTGGCTCGCAACCCGTTTTAGATTCCGCTAATCCGTAGAGTCTTGTGAAGACACTGCGACTCGCAGATTTTATGGCTGGGCAACAATTACATTAGGATGCGTGAAACGCGCCAAGAGTCTGCGGCCATTTCTCTCGTTAAAGAAAAGCCACACTCCGAGCCCGGACTACAGCATGTCCCCGAGCCAGCCCTGATAACAACGCCCATTCAAGTTACAATGTTCCGCGCGTTTCAGTTCGAGGTCGTCGGTGATGGCCGGCGTTTCGGAACAATAAATGAAAATTCTAGACGTCTCTCAGTGCAAAGACGATCGCCCCGCCGCGTACTGGCCTAACACACGCAGTTCGCTGGTGGCCGCGCGCACTTCTGCTAGGGCCGCATCCATGTTTTCCTGCTTGTCCGCCTCCACATCGATATAGAACTGATACTCCCATGGTCGACCGTGAATGGGCCGGCTTTCGATTTTCAGTAGGTTGACCCCATGCTTCGCAAATGGCTCCAGCGATGCCAGCAGTGCTCCAGGTTTGTGCGCCAGCCGCATGGCCAGCGAAATTTTTCTCGCATCCGCGGACCTGAACTGCTGGGCCTCTGGCGGCGGCAGCAACAATACAAACCGTGTGAGATTCTCAGCGTTATCTTGAATGCCTTGCAGCAAAATCACCGCGCCATAATGGGTCGAGGCCCTTCGTCCCGCAATCGACGCTCCCGACCTGTCGCTACGCTCCATCATCTCTCGTACGCTTCCTGCGGTATCTTCTGCCGGCACGCGCTTTAAAGTCGCATGTGTTGCAAAAAATCGTTCGCACTGCGCCAATGCCATCGGATGAGACGCCACCGAACGAATTTCCTCCAGCTTCGCTCCGGGACAGCCCATTAGATGATGTTCAATGGGCAAAATTGTTTCGCCGCAGATTTCCAGCGAGCTATCGAGCAGCAAGTCGTACACCCGTACCACTGATCCCGCCAACGTATTCTCCACCGGCACCAGCAGCGCGTCCGCCGCTCCTTCGGTAATCGCGCGAAACGTAGCGTCAAACGTTCCGCGCGGTACCGTCTGAATTTCTTCTCCCAACAGTTGCACCGCTGCCGCTTCGCTGAACGCGCCGCGCTCACCCTGAAACGCGACCCGCATCTTTTTAAAGTTCAATTCGCCCATTCCACTTCCATTTTTCCGGATTCTCCGCATGCCACCGCCGCGCTATAATTCTGGTTTCGCCGCATCCTCGGGGGCATCCGCATGATGACACAAAATGTTCCGATCACGGGCGATTACGCCCCTTACTATGCCAAGTACATTGAGTTGGTACCGGATGGAGATTTGGTCGAGATCCTTGAATCCCAACTTCGCGACTATCATCGGCTCTTGTCGCCGATTCCCGAAGAATCCGCGGACTTCCGCTATGCCGCAGACAAGTGGTCCATCAAAGAATCCCTGGGCCACATCAATGATGCCGAGCGCATTTTTTCCTATCGCATTTTGCGGTTCGCCCGGGCAGACCAGAGGCCGCTAGCTGGTTTCGAGCAAGACGACTACGTTCGCTCTGGCAATTTTGCCGCGCGCAGACTTCCTGAATTGTTGGATGAATTTGCGGCCATTCGTCGCGCCACGCTTGTCTTACTTCGCTCTCTTGACGATGCAGCGTGGCTCCGACGCGGTGTGGCCAGTGGCAAAGAAGTTTCCGTGCTCGCGTTAGCCTTCATCATCGTAGGCCACGCCCGCCATCACCAACTCATCTTCGAAGGGCGCTACCTTCCCGCCCTGCAGACCGCCAAGTAGTCTTCAGGAAGTTTCGCGTCCTAGACGCGGCTCCTACATCGGTCCCGGCAAATTTCTTTTATGTTCCAACGCGTGCGCCGCGTTCATCCGTGTCTGTATCGCGGTTCCAAAGTTGGTCAGAGTCACCTCTGGCCGTTTCGCCCTGTTCCCGGCACGCCGATTCTCCCGGCTCCGCGCCAACGCCTGCCGCCGCATCGGCTGCGCCAGATAAAACAACAATATCAACGCCAAGGCCAGCGTCGCCGCAGCCGCAAGCACCGCAGTTTGATTCGCTTCCAGCGGACTGGCAATCGCATTGATCAGCAAATACGCCCCGCAAAACAGTAATCCCGCTTCCACGAATGCTCCCAATCCCAGAAACGTCCGCGGCAAACTTGCCCGTACCACCAGCGGCGTCGTCTCATGCTCCGTCTTCGTTACCACCGTTACCACGCCCATGACCGTTCACTCCTCTTCTCCCTTACCATCGGCGCGGAGCGAATCATCGCCGCGTAAAAAATCGAAATAGCTTACCACCGGCACCATGGGGGATCGCCGCATCGTCGATCCGCATACGCAACCTGGCGCTGCTTCCTCCACGTTAATCGACATCACTGCGGACCAGCCACATTCCCGGTTCAGGCAATGCCACTGCGTATCTTCGGTTTTTCCCATGGTTCATGTCCTACCTATTACTCTGATGTAAAAACCGCTGGCAGGTACTTGCGAGGTATTTAGCTGCGTTTCCTTTTTATAAAGCAGTGTGCCGGGTTTATCAATGGTAAAATTACTATTGCTATAAGTTTTTCGCAGAAATCTTGCCGCTCTTCGTCGGCTCTTCGCTTTTTACCCCAATCGCTGTTCCAAATCGGAATCCGTCCTCTTCCCATCTCCGCTTTGAACCATCTGCGTTGCGACTCCCATTCGCCCGCTGCTACAATCTATTGTTTGCCGGGTTCCGATTGGCCTTACAGGTCTGCGCACTGCAATCCAACCCGGGTCTCATCACTTTCCAGTCGCTGTGACTTCGGTGGCTTCGCAATCATCACACCAGTGCGGCTTGGGTTCCTCTTGAAGGGAGATTACGCGTGGTAAAGTATGATGTCGCAATTATTGGTAGTGGACCTGGGGGCTATGTCGCCGCGATCCGTGCTGGCGAACTCGGTCTGAAAACTGTCGTGGTCGAAAAAGATCCGTATTTGGGCGGCACTTGTCTTCACGTCGGCTGCATTCCCACCAAGGTTCTTCTGCACCACGCCGATGTTTATGAGCACATCAAAAATGGCGCCGAACTTGGTTTCGAAATCGCCGGCGTGAAAGTTAATTGGGCCAACGTCATGGCTCGTAAATCCAAGATTGTCACCAAGCATGCCAAGGGCATTGAGTTCCTCTTCAAGAAAAATAAAGTGGAGTGGGTGCAGGGCTGGGGCAAATACGATGGTCCCGGACGCGTCGCGGTCGAAAAAGATGGCAAGCGCTCGATCATCGAAGCCAACAACGTGCTGCTGGTTAGCGGCTCTGAAGCCAAGTCGCTGCCCGGCATCGAGCCCGACCACAAGACCATTCTTACCAACCGCTCTATTCTGGAGCTTCCCGACATCCCGAAAACTCTAATCGTCGTTGGTGCCGGCGCGGTCGGCGTCGAGTTTGCCTCCATCTACAATTCGTTTGGCACGCAGGTCACCATTCTCGAAGCCCTGCCGCGTGTCGTGCCTGTTGAAGACGAAGAAATTTCCGCCGAACTCGAGAAAACCTACAAAAAGAAGGGCATTAACATCTTTACCGGTTGCGCTGTCGATGGCGTCAAGAAAGACGCCAAGGGCGTTACCGTGTCCTTCAAAGATAAAGACGGAAAAGCACAAACCCTGCAGGCCGAAAAGTTGCTGCTCGCTGTCGGTCGCAAAGCCATGACCGACAATTGCGGTCTGGAAAAATCCAAAGCTAAAGTCGAGCGCGGTTTTGTTCATGTCAACGAAGTCATGGAAACCGATGAGCCCGGTCTGTTCGCCATCGGGGATATCGTTGCCGGCCTGCCGCAGCTCGCGCACGCTGCCATGATGGAAGGCATCGTTGCTGTCACTCACATCGCCGGCAAACCCACGCACCGCATTCTAAAAACTCGCATCCCCAATGCCACGTACTGTGAACCGCAGATCGGTTCCATTGGACTCACCGAAAAACAGGCGCGCGATGCCGGTCATCAGGTCAAGATTGGCAAGTTCCCGTTCCTCGGCAACAGCAAAGCCACCATCCTCGGCAATCACGGCGGCTTCATCAAAGTTGTTTCCGACGAAAAATATGGCGAAGTCCTGGGCATCCATATCATCGGCCCGCTCGCCACAGAAATTCTTTCTGAAGCCGCCACCGTTCTGAATCTCGAAGGGACCGTCGACGATATGATGAACATGATGCATGCCCATCCCACGGTCTGGGAAGGCATGGGCGATGCCTTCGCCTCCGTCCGCGGCCTCCAGATCAACGTCTAGTGCTTCCGAGGCAGGGCATGAGATTTTCTTTTTTTCTTTGTTCACTCTTTCTTTTTGCTTCGCCACTGCTTGCCCAAGGGTACAAAACTGCGCGGGGATTTGTTCCAGATTCAGCAACCGCTGTGAAGATCGCGGAAGCGGTACTGGTTCCGGTCTACGGTGAAAGCAAAGTTACTGCTGAGCGGCCCTTCCATGCGGCACTGAAGGACGATGTTTGGGTCGTCGAAGGCGCTTTGCACTGCCCAGGTGCCAGAGACAACTCGGCTGGCTGTTCCGGAGGAGTGGCTACCGTCCATATATCGAAGGCCGATGGGCGTGTTCTACTTATGTTTCACGGAAAATAGCGGAAGTGGACTTTGGAGTTTTTGACTTTTAACTGTCGGCTGTTGACTAACAGCTGGTAACTTCTCTCTGTGCGCCCGCTACTCACCATCGACCTCGGCCTGATCTCCTACGCCGACGCCTTCGTCATGCAGGAGCGCATTGTCGCTGCCCGCAAACTCGACGCCATCGACGATGTCCTTCTTTTTTGTACGCACCCCCACGTCATCACCCTCGGCCGCAACGGTAACCGCGCCAATCTTCTGGCCAACGAACACGTCCTTCGCCAGAAAGGTGTCGAACTCCACGAAACCAATCGCGGCGGCGACATCACTTACCATGGTCCCGGCCAGATCGTTGGCTATCCCATCCTCAATCTCGATCGCATTCGCCGCGACGTTCACTGGTATGTGCGCTCGCTCGAAGAATCCATGGTTCGCGCCACCGCTGACTTCGGTATCTCGGCATTTCCCGTCACCGGCAAAACTGGCGTCTGGGTTAAATCAGCTCATGGCGATCAGGAAGAAAAACTCGCCGCCATCGGTGTCCATCTCAGCCGCTGGATTACCTCGCACGGCTTCGCCTATAACGTCGCCACTGACCTCCGCTACTTCGACCTCATCGTTCCTTGTGGCATCGCCGACCGTAAAGCGACCTCTCTCGAGAAATTACTGTCGCGCAGCATCGCGCCCGCTGAGGTCCAGCCCCACCACATTCACCATTTCTCCGACATTTTCTCCTTTACGCCTCAAGCTACCACCCGCGATGCGCTAATATCGCTTCTCGCCGCCGTTCATCACCCTTTAGCCACACCGTAACATTCCGCAATTTGCGGCCTGCCCCAACCAATGGGACAATATTGGGATGCGACGACACCATTCATTCTCAGCTGTATCCCTCTGCGCGGCAGCGCTGTTCTTGGCCGGCACTTGCTTGGCCCACCAGACTCCCGCCTCTAACGCGCCCCAAGCTCCTGCCTCTGGTTCCACGGCAGCGCCGGCGGCGAAGACTACCCAGAAAACTCCCGCCGGCAAGCCGGGAACAACCACTTCCAAGACTGCAGCTCCTTTGGCTCTCAAGACCAATAAGGACAAGGTCAGTTACGCCATTGGAATGAATATTGGCAAGAGCATGAAGAAGGATTCCGTCGAGGTCGATCCGGCCATTGTCTACCGCGGACTCAAGGACGGTCTCTCGGGCGCCACGCCGCTGCTCTCCGATAAGGAGGCGCAAGACGCTATCGTCGCCCTCCAAACCGAAATGAAAAAGAAGACCGAGGAAGCGCGCGTGCAAGCCGGTACCGCTAATAAGACTGCAGGCGATGCCTTTCTCGCGTCCAATAAATCCAAGCAAGGCGTAGTCACCACCGCCGATGGGCTGCAATACAAGGTCATCAAGGAAGGCTCTGGGCCCAAGCCTACTGCTGCCGACACTGTCACTGTGCAATATAAAGGCACGCTGATCGATGGCAAGGAATTCGATAGCTCCTACAAGCGTGGTCAGCCCGCCACTTTCCCAGTTGGCCAGATCATCAAGGGTTGGACCGAAGCGCTTCAACTCATGCCCGTCGGCTCCAAGTGGGAACTCTTCATTCCTCCCGACCTCGGCTATGGCGATCGCGGTGCCGGTCCAGACATTGGCCCCAACTCCACGCTGGTATTCGAAGTGGAGCTGATCTCCATCGCTCCAAAGACCGAAGGCCAGCCTGCAGGTCAGCCCCAGGCTCAGCCTCAAGGCCAACCCCAATCGCAACAGGCGCCGCCTCCGCAGCCTCAGGCCGCTCCACAAGCCAAACCCTAATTCACACAGACCGATAGGGAACACATCGGGGTTGCCAGATCGCAAGATCCAGCAACCCCGTTTTCTCTTGTAAGGGCCCCGCGACGTCTACCTCTACTTCGAGAACGACGCCAAAGTTCGCGCCCCTTTCGACGCTCAAGCACTAATCCATCGTCCCGCGTGATTTCGCAGCTACAGGCGTATAGCGTCCTCTCTTAATCCCAGCACATCGGTCTCGCGGTAACGTTTCTACTTCACGTTCTTCGAAACTTGTCCGTCCGTCGAAACCGCCAACAGATACCACGCTGCGTGCGGCAACCATTGTTCTTGCCACCGCCAGTCATTGTCCGCGCCGGTCTCCCGATATTTCAGGTCGTAATCAATATCTTCTTCGTCGCGAAAGCCACTGGTGATGCCATTCGAAATCCCGCCCGGCGCATTTGTAAATTCCCACGAGTCAAAAAACAGGTATTCCGGATTGTTCCTTCCCACTCCATTCAGCATGCACGAGTCAAACGGATTCAGTCCCAGGATCCAATTCAATTGATTGATCGCAAAACTTTCTAACCTCGCCTGGAATTCCGGATCGCTGTTGAACTGCTTCGCCGCCAACCGTGCCGCCGCGGCCAGAGAAGCCAGCCGCGCGTTCTCGCCTTGCCACCACGGAGCCGCGTCCGAATCGTGTGGGAAAAAGAAACGCGTACGCCGATTTCCAGCATGGTCCTGCACCAACTGCCGCGCATACCCAAACGGATTCACAACTTCCTGGGTCACACTCAATTGAAACGTCAGCGCCTTCTTCACCGCGTCCAGAACCGCAGCCCGCATCTCCGCATCGGCAATTTCCAGGTAATACAACAAACTCACCACCGGCAGTCCCGCATCCGATGCGTGAAAGAACGGCCTGCTCTTATCATCGGCCCGCCAGTAGTTTGCGTAACCTCCGTCAGTCGCCAGTCGCCCCACCAGATTCTTGGCGCGCGTATTCGCCGCACTTTTATACCGCTCTTTTTTGGTCGCCTTGTACAGTTCCGCCGCTGCCGCCAGCGCGCAATAGTCATCCACGATATTTTCTTTACCGTCGTTCACCAGCTTCAGATTGTTTTTCTCCAGAAACTCAAACGCGTCCTCGGCCGCCTTCAAGTAGTCGTTGCTCTTGTACTCTCCGGAATACGGCAACGTACTTGCCATCGCCAGACCAGCAATCGCCATGCCTCCGCCCGCCCGATAACTCACTTCGTATTCGAGATCGTTGTTGGCGTGCTCCACCATCCCGGTGGGCCCTTTTTGCGCCGACTGGTAAATACCAAAGCTTTTCATCTCGCCGTTCACTTTCCGTTGCTCGGGCACTTGATCGTCGCCGCCATGCGAAATCGACCGGTAAAACGAGCCCGCCGGCACTTTCACGCGCACCAGGTAATCGGCGCCATACAGCGCTTCGTCCAACGCTCGATCCTCATATCGCCGGAAATCCGCAACGCCCCTCGTCTTCATCTGCTCGTTACTTTTCAGCAGGCTATACACCACCAGCGGAATTTGCTGCGGATTGAAATACGTCGAAAACGAGAGATGTGACAGGTGCTTGCCGTAATCTCCCGTCGCGTCCCACCAACCGCCGTGCGCATCCAGCGTCGCACCGTCTTTGCGCCCGTCAAAAGGGAGATGCCGGTCGGCTTCATCCATCCGTCCCACGCTGCGCTCTTCTTTGAAGTAATAAATCACGTCCGACAATGTTTTGCGTTCAAGCAAAAGCCGCCGTACCTCAAACGGTTGCGAACGCAACATCCCGCCATTCGCCGGGCATTCCAGGACGTAGCGGCCCTCTTCGCTCACCGCATCAAAATCTACAGTCCAGAAATTCCAGTCTCTCCAGTTCTTCACCGGACCCACCGCTTTTGCCGGCATCGTAAGTACCGGCTTGCTCGAACCCGCCTCCTTCAGCGCGCAGTCGCCAACCTTGTCGCCCGCTCCACCCACAATCACCGCATGCTTCGCTCCCGCCGCATCGTAGCCAAGATGATTTGTCAAAATCTTCACATCCTGCGCGCGCGACCCCGCCCCACCAAGCAATAACCAGACTCCCAAGCAACTCACACCGGTCAAAGTGCGCATAGAAACCTCAGGTTTAAATCGGTTTACCTACTACCATTCATCGCCGCCAGCATAACACTTCCGCCCCACCGATCGTCATGCCCAAGCACACGAATCCGATTCCAGCTTAAACTCGTGCTGCTTATTTTTTCCGGACAGAGGACTGTAGTGCCCATTCGTTTACTCTTCACCATCCTATTCTTCTTTTCGGCTTGGCCCTGCCAAACAAATCTCGGTCAGCCAACACAGCTCCTAGCAAATAACGGCGCGCAACAATTCGCCTCGCTCGGCAACTTCACTTTGCAAAGCGGCGCGGTTCTGCACGATCTCCGTCTCGGCTATCGCACCCTCGGCAAGCTGAACGCCGCAAGATCCAATGCCATTCTCTGGCCCACCTGGCTTGGAGCCCGATCCGAAGATTTGCTCCCTTTCATCGGACCCGGCAGCGTTGTCGACACCGACAAATACTTCGTCATTCTGGTTGATTCCCTCGGCAACGGAGTTTCGTCTTCGCCATCCAACAGCACGGTGCAGCCACTCATCAAATTCCCGAAATTCACGATTCGCGACATGGTGGAATCGGAGCATCAGCTAGCAACAAAAATATTCCAACTCTCACATCTTCACGCGGTAATGGGACTCTCCATGGGTGGCATGCAGGCCTTCGAATGGGCCATCGTCTTTCCAGAGTTTATGGATCTCGCAATTCCAATGAACGGTTCGCCACAATCCACTTCCTCCGATAAATTGCTTTGGACCTCCGAGATCGATGCCATTGAACTCGATCCCGCATGGAACAACGGCAATCCCAAAGGTCCACTTACGCGTGGCATCGCCCTTGCCGAGGAAATCGGCGAAATGAACGCCACCTCTCCCGCGTATGTCACGGCACACACCGACACCACCGACTTCGAGAGCTTTCTCGCCGCGTTCAGGAAAAGCGCGATAAACGACGCAGGCGGCGCCTGGGATCAAATTCGCCAGCGCGAAGCCATCCTGGCTCTCGATATCCCTCGTGAATTCCACATCGCGTTTGAACAGGCGGCCAAACGCATTCGCTCCAAGATGCTTGTAATCGTTTCCACTCAGGATCACGTTGTGAACCCTGATCCCGCCATTCGCTTTGCCAACGCAATCGCTGCCCCCATCATCTACCTGGACTCGCCCTGCGGCCACCGCAGCCTCTCCTGCATCTCCGTCGGCCCTACCGTTGCTCAGTTCCTGGCAGATCCATCTTCTATCCACAGCCAAACGTTGCGAGAGCCTTGACGCACTGATCGTCCTAATAGCGAGGTAGCCGTAGCAAAACATCCCACCCCGATTAGGACCACGCCCCACCTTCGTTTTAAGATAGAGAACCGGACGCACCTTCGGAGACTTTCGAATCATGCCTGCCACTGAAACCCGCAGCAAAGCAAAACTCTCGCGTCAGCAATATCTCGACCTCTACTACTTCATGCGCCTCAATCGCGAGGTCGAAGAAACCATGACCAAGCTGTTCCGCCAGAATAAAATCGTCGGCGGCCTCTACTCCAGCCTTGGTCAGGAAGCCATCTCCGTCGGCACCGCCTATGCTCTCGAAAAGCGCGACTGGCTCGCGCCCATGATTCGCAATATCGGCGCGCTCCTCGTGAAAGGCGTTCCTCCGCGCGACATCTTTACCCAGCACATGGCGAAGTTCACTTCGCCCACCCAAGGGAAAGACGGGACCAGCCATTTCGGCGACCTCGAGAATCTGCACATCATTTCCCCTATCTCCATGCTGGGAGATCTCATCCCGGTGATGGCTGGAGTCGCCATGGCTGGCCGCTACCTTGGACAGAAAATTGTGGCGCTCACCTGGATCGGCGACGGAGGCAGTTCGACTGGCGTGTTCCACGAAGGCCTGAATTTCGCCGCAGTACAAAAGGCCGCGCTCGTTCTCATCCTCGAAAATAACCAGTGGGCTTATTCCACCCCGGTGCGCCGCCAGGTGCCCATCGAAAATCTCGCCGATCGTGCCAAAGCCTACGGCATCCCTAGTTACATCGTCGATGGCAATGATGTGGTCGCCGTTTACACCGCTACCAAAGAAGCTGTGGATCGCGCGCGCGCCGGCAATGGTCCCGTCCTCATCGAGGTTAAAACGTTTCGTCGTCGCGGTCATGCCCAGCACGACCCCGCGGAATATGTTCCCGCCAACGAACTGGAATACTGGGAGAAGCGCGACCCCATCACGCTTTACGAGAGATTCCTGACCGACGAAAAGTTGCTCGACGCCAAATCCAAAAAAGAAATCGAAACCAGAATCGCTACCCTTCTGGAAAAGGAACGCGAGTTCGCCGAAAACTCTCCCATGCCGCCACCCGAACTTGCCGCCACGGGTGTCTACTGCACCGGTCCCGAGTGCCACGATCTTCAGCCCAAGTGGGAGCGTTCCATTGCTGAAGTGCAGCCACCAAAATCCAGCACCAAGAATTCCTGGCCTCCATATGTCCCCAAAGCTGACTTCGGTGCGCCCGCTTCGCCTATTCAATTCATTCCGGCCGAAGTCCCCGCATCCTCAAACGGTGCGAGAGCTGGTACCGCAACAGCTGTCCCGGCCAAAATGGTCGCGAAGCCGCCAATGAAACAGCTAAAAAAATCTCCAGCGAGTTCCACCGCGGCATCCAAAAAGCCTGTCAAGAAGGGAGCACGCTAGTCATGGCTCCCATCACCTTTCTTGAAGCCATTCGTCAGGCCTTGTTCGAAGAAATGGCCGCCGATCCCCGCGTGGTCGTCATTGGCGAAGATGTCAGCGTCTACGGCGGGGCTTTCAAAGTCACCGAAGGCCTGCTCGAAAAATTTGGCTGGGAACGCGTCATCGATACGCCCATCAGCGAAAGCGCCATCATTGGCGCGGCCTGTGGCATGAGCTACCTGGGCCTGCGTCCCGTCGCCGAAATGCAGTTCATCGATTTCATCGCTTGCTGCTTCAATCAGCTCACCAACTTTGTTGCCAAGGGACACTATCTCTGGAATGCTCCTGCCCCCATGGTCGTGCGTGGTCCCTCCGGCGGCGGCGTGCATGGCGGCCCGTTCCACTCTGCCAATCCCGAAATGTATTTCCTGCACACGCCCGGGTTGAAAATCGTGTACCCGTCCACGCCCTACGATGCCAAGGGCCTGATGAAAGCCAGCATTCGCGACAATAATCCGGTGCTCTTCTTCGAACACAAATTTCTTTACCGCCGTATCAAGGAAGAAATTCCCGCAGACGATTACATCGTGCCGCTCGGCAAAGCCGTCGTCCGTCGCGAAGGCAAACATCTCACCATTCTTTCTTACGCCGCCATGATGCACACGTCTCTTGAAGCCGCCGACGCTCTCGCCAAAGAAGGCATCGACGCCGAAGTTATCGATCTGCGCACCCTTCTCCCGCTCGACGAGGAAACCATCCTCCAGTCCGTGAAGAAAACCAATAAATGCCTGGTTGTTCACGAAGACACCAAAACTGGCGGCATCGCCGGCGAAATCGCTGCCATTCTCAGCGAAAAAGCCTTTCACGATCTCGATGGCCCGCTTGTCCGAGTCACTTCCCTCGACACTCCCGTGCCGTACGCCCCTACGCTCGAAGAAGCATTTTTGCCTAATGCTCAAAAAGTTTTTACTGCCGCCAGGGAGCTTGCTCACTTTTAAGCCACCGAACCCAAGTCGTCAGTGCCTCATTGAACGCAGCCGTTCATTTTTCCTTACCTCCGGCTGCAGCTGCTCCTAGAATCACATATTAGTAATCACCGGCGCGGGGTTACGAACGTGGCCACCGCTGATGCCCTGCCGCGCCGCTCCGTTCTGCTAGGTTTGTTTCGGTTGCCGGTCCCTTGCAAGGAGGAACGATGGGGATGCGATTCGCAAACCTTTCCGCTGCCGTTCTTTTATTCTTCTTAGTTTTTTCCAGTTCTAGCGTGGCGGGCCCAGTGGGCGCCTCGATCTCTGGAAAAGTTACCCTCAACGGAGCCGCCCCTAAACCCAAGCCACTGGATCTATCCAAAGAGCCGGACTGTGTGAAGATGCACGCCTCGCAACCGTTGTTCCCGGAAAATGTGGTCGTGGGCTCGGATAACG
>Ga0210396_10003048_pt1 | contig 16846 bp, 16 predicted proteins | sample IncBWH17OmetaG_FD_155466 | JGI IMG/M metagenome (GOLD analysis project Ga0210396, IMG submission 155466) | Forest soil microbial communities from Barre Woods Harvard Forest LTER site, Petersham, Massachusetts, United States - Inc-BW-H-17-O ... | reverse complement strand
CCGCCCCGTCATCTCAACCACCAGTGACCAGCTCAACCCGATGCGAACAAGCATCAGCAGTCCCAGTGCTCCAACGTTGACGACCGTCGGCTGTAGCGCGACGGTGCGAACGACGTCGCCCGCCACGAGGAAGTCCAACCCAAGCAACAACGGCTGGCCAAGCTGTTGCTTGTAGCTTTCGAAGGCTCCGACCTCATCGATCTGGCGCAGAAATCGAACCGTCCCCTGCCGAACGCGGCCCACTCGACCGCGGTTCGGACGTAACCGGTCACGACGCCACCAGAGCTTCTGCCCGCTTCTTTGGTTGAACGTCGCCCCCCTCAGCGTCTGTCACGAATTGCTCGACAAATGCCCGTCCCTGTTTTTCTCCGTCGGCCATCAGCCGTCCGATGTGGTCGGGGCCGCGGGTGAGCTTGCTGACGTAGTCCAAGGTGTCCTGAAGGTCCTCGGACATCTGGATAAACCGCACGTCGATCGGATCCCGCTTGAAGACGCCGACCTTTTCAAGCACCTCATGTTTCAGGGCACCGCTCCGCAAGAGAATGTTGACCAGTTCGATGATCTCGAGGTTTTGCATCAGCGAGATGTTGCCCACCATCTGATTACGCCGGTCGGTGATCTCGCCGGGCGTGGTGGGAACCTTCTTGCAATGCGTGGGATTGATCTGGATCACCCAGACTTCGTCGGGAGTCCGGTGGCCCTCGACGGTCCGCGCCCTGATTAGCTCCTGAACCGGTGGGTTGTCTGAAAACAGCCCGTCCCAATAGTACTGACCTTCCACCTTGACGGCGGGGAAGAGATTCGGCACCGCGGCGGACGCCAGGATCGCTTCGACGCTGATTTCACCCTTCAGTGAGTTGAATTTCTTCAGCTCGCCGGTCAGCACATTGGCCGCCCCCACCAGCAGCACGGGGCTCTTGGGCCCAACCAGTTCCTTGAGCTCCGCGAAGTCGATGTGTTTTTCCAGCAACGCCTTGAGGTTGGTAAATTCGATCCGCGGCAAAAAGCCGGTGAGCATTCCCATCATCGCCCCGGCAATAGGACTTGCAGGGCTCGTCGCGAACTGTGGAAGCACCCCCCTGTCGATGATCCGTAACATCGCCGCGACGGAATCGTCGAAGGCCCTTTCTGCGGACGATCCACAGGTAAGTTCATCCCAGAACTGAAGGATTCTGTGGGGGATCGGCGTCGAATCTCCCTGAGCTTCTTTCAGAAGGCCGTACCAGGCGAGCCCCGCGCAAATCGCACCTCCAGAGGTGCCGCTGAGGCTGACGACCTCCCGGCGGTGTTGGATCCGATTCTCAAATAGTGCCCGAAGCACTCCGGCGGTAAAGGCCGTCTGGCTTCCCCCGCCCTGACAGGCAATTGCGATCTTTTTCACGGCATGTCTCCTGGTGCTTCGGAATTGTCCAGCCATGCCTGAAGCAATCGGGCTGCCATACTCTTTCGTTTCACGAAAGAGATCCCGTTCCGACACGCGGGGCACAAGTCCTGCCGTTCGGGTGTTTAACAGCACCGAGTTGCGACAGGGGTCTCTGCACCCAGCAATCGAACTCCGCAATTGCTCCAATCTGTTGGAGTTCCTCCACCCCATCGGAGGCCCGGGCCGTACTAATCGGCGCATGGAAGCAACGCGACGCCGCAGAGGCGATTCTCTCTCGATCGAACAATGGCACGTCATTTGACCTTGCCACCAGCGAAAGGCGGGCAGTGAGGATCGAAAGCCAGAACCATCGAGGTGGGCAAATCAGCTCCTCCGGCGATGGCGCCGGTAAGTGAGGAGCCGCGTGATGGCGATGAGACACGAACTCATTTGCGATGGACGTTCGGCATTTCGATTGATGGTTGTCGGCGCAGTGGGCATGTGCGGGTGCCATTCCATCGGTCCCAGCAGCGTCGCTCGCGATCGCTTCGATTACAGCGACTCCGTTGGCGAGTCCTGGAAGCGACAGACACTGTTGAACATCATCAAGCTGCGCTACGTGGATACGCCGATTTTCGTGGACGTGGGGCAAATCGTGGCCGGTTACACGCTCCAGACAGGCGCCAACCTGGGCGGGCAGATCTCGTCGGAGAAAGCGATTCAGGGTAACTCGCTGACGCTCGGGGGCGCGGCGGTCTACATCGACCGGCCGACGATCACCTACATGCCGCTCACTGGAAACAAGTTCATCAAATCACTGATGACCCCCCTCCCGCCGGAATCGGTCTTTTTCATGATCGAATCGGGTTGGCCGGCGGACGGAGTGCTGGGCAGCGCGGTCGCGGTGATGAATGGACTGAAAAACCAGGAATCCACGATTTCCGGCGTCCGCCCGCCCGATCCGGACTTCCTTCGAGTATTGGAATTGATGCGGAGGATGCAGCTTTCCGGCGCCGTATCTCTTCGAGTAATTCAGGACGCAAAGAAGGGCCAAAGCACCATTCTGACGATTCGGTCCAAAGACGTCTCGCCTGACACACTTGCGGACGGGGCGAAGCTGCGACGACTGTTGCGGCTCGATCCGACTGCGACGGAGATAAAGCTGGTATTCGGCTCAGTCGCGGCGAACGACACCGAGTTGGCTGTCGTCACCCGGTCCATTCTTCATATCATGACGACGATGTCGTCGCAGGTGGAAGTCCCGGCCGAGGACATCGCCCAGGGACGGGCGGCGCCCGGGCTTATCGACGGACCCGCCAGCCGGCCCCTTTTCATCAAGTCGTCGCGTGAGAGGCCCTCCGACGCTTTCGTCGCCGTCCCGTACCGCGAACACTGGTTCTGGATCGATGACCGGGACCTGCGAACCAAGCGGGCCTTCGCGTTCATGATGATGCTGTTCACCTTGGCCGAAACCGGAGAGCGTGAAGCGCCGCCGCTCATTACGATTCCGGCCCAGTAGTCGAGAGGTACTGGCAACGGAGCCGACCATGGTCCGTAAAACGCAACTCATAGCGGTCGTCATTGCCCTGCTCTGGCCGTGGGCAATTGTGGGAGGGGTCGCCGCGCAGGCGCCCGCACCGGAAACCCCCCAGCCGGCAGGAAGCGCGACGAGGCCGGCAACCACCGCACCCTCGTCCTTCAAGCCGGAGGAACTCGAGCAGATCCTGGCGCCCGTCGCGTTGTATCCCGATTCACTGCTGGCGCAGGTGCTAATGGCATCGACCTATCCGCTCGAGGTCGTGCAGGCGGAGCGCGCGGTGAAAGCGAATCCGGGTCTGAAAGACGATGCCGCCGCTCTGAACAAGCTGACCTTCGATCCCAGCGTCAAGTCGCTGATCAACTTCCCCCAGGTCCTCACGATGATGAGCGAGAAGCTCGACTGGACCTTGAAGCTCGGCGACGCATTTCTGGCCGATCAGAAAATGGTCATGAATACCGTCCAGAAACTGCGGGCAAAGGCGTATGCCGAGGGAAATCTCAAGACGACCTCCGAGCAGAAGGTGACGGTGCAGCCGACCACGCAGCCTTCGGCCGCCGCGCCTCCACAGGTGTACGTGGTCGAATCTTCGAGCCCGTCGGTGGTTTATGTGCCGACATATAATCCGACTGTCGTGTACGGGGCATGGCCTTACCCGGCCTATCCGCCGGCGTATTACTATCCGCCCGGGTACGTCGCGGGCACCGCGATGCTCTCATTCGGGATCGGCGTGGCGTGCGGCGCCGCGTGGGGCAATGCCTGGGGCAACTGTGATTGGGATGGCGGAGACGTCAACATCGACGTCGATAAGAACTTCAACTTCAACCAGAACATCGACCGCGACAAGGTCAAAGCAGAGTATAAAAACCGCAACCCCAACGGCGGCAGGGGACAAGGCCAATTCAAACACGATCCGTCGCATCGACAGGGCGTCGCATACCGCGACACCGCGACCAACGACCGCTATCGCGGCACCGGAAGTGATCGGGCAACAGCACAGTCGCGGGAGGCTTATCGAGGCCGCGCGGACACGGGACGGCAGGACCTCAACCGTGGTGGCGCCAATGCCTACGGGGGTGGCAACCGCGGCGGCGCAACGGGGGGTCGAACCGGGTCGCAGGGCTATCAGCGCAACAGCGGCGCACGGCAAAACACCACGGCAAATCGAAGCGCCGCGGGCGATCGCAGCAGTGGGTTCGGCGGCGTGAATTCTGGACGGTCCGGGGCCACGGCGGCAAGCAACCGCGGCCAGCATAGCCGCAGCGGTGGATATTCCGCGGCACCTCGCGGCGGAGGAGGCGGGCGCGGCGGAGGTCGAGGAGGCGGGCGCCGATGACTCAAACAATGCGCCTCACAAGGAGCGCAATATGCTCTGGAAACGGTTTCAGAACGCTTTGATCCTCATGGCATTGGCCGGGCTAACTGAAGGGTGCAGTTCGTCCCCGCCGCCGACGGCGCCTCCCACCACGGTGCCGTCGGCTCGCGTTTTTGATTCGCCCGAGGCCGCGGTGAGCTCTTTGGTCGACGCGCTCCGCGCGCACGATGCGGCCCAGCTCAGCAGCATCTTCCGGCCCGACGACGAGGAGATCATTTCGTCCGGCGATCCGGTCGCTGATCAGGCGGAGATCGACCGCTTCCTGGCTGCTTACGACGCCAAACACTATTTGCAGTCGGACCTGGGCGGCGGCGTTATTCTCTATGTCGGCCAGCAGGAATGGCCATTCCCCGTTCCGATTATCCGCTCGGGCGGGGGATATGCGTTTGACTCGGCGACGGGAAAGGATGAGATCCTCAACCGCCGCATTGGACGCAACGAACTGTCCGCCGAACAGGTTTGCCTTGCTATCGTGGACGCCCAGCGGGATTATGTCACGATGCGACCGATGGGCGGCGATCTTCCGGTCTATGCGCGCCGGCTCGTCAGCCATCCCGGCACGAAGGACGGCCTCTACTGGCCCACCAAGGACGACGAACCTCCCAGTCCACTCGGCCCGTTGGTCGCATACGCCACTGAAGAAGGTTACGGCGCAACCCGCGCGTCGGAGGAGCCGCCCCCCTACCACGGCTACCGCTACCGCCTCCTGACCAAACAAGGCGTCCACGCAACTGGCGGCGCCATGGACTACGAGGTCGATGGTCAACTCATTGGCGGCTTTGCTGTCGTGGCTTATCCGGCAGACTACGGAAACTCCGGCATCACGACCTTCATCACCAATCATGACGGCGTGGTTTACGAACGCGATCTCGGGCCGGACACCGAACAGCTTGCACGGCAGATGACCGAGTTCGATCCCGGGCCGGGCTGGATTCCGGCCGGTGAGGATTCAGAGAGCGAAGGCCGGTGAGTCACGCTGGCGCTGATTTCACGAGGAGTCTAACATGAAACAGTTTTATTTCATCGTGGCATTTCCATTGTTTGCAAGCGTTGCCTGGGGACAGGGTTCCTGGACCGTCTCCGGCGGGTATTCCGACTTGCATTTCTTGCACGCCACATCCGGCTTCAATTACAACCACGACGGCGTCTACCTCGATGGCGACGCCAACGTGCTGCTTCCCGGCAAAGTCCGGGTGCTGGCGGGCGTCGGGTTCAGCGGGTCGTGGCACTATGAGGACAACTATAACTATGGTTCCACCGTCGTCACCGGCAACGCGTCAAACGTGGGGCTTTTCAACGTCGAGGGACGTCTTGGGTTGCCCCTCTCTTCGAGAGCGACGGGAGGATTCTTCCTTCTGCCACGGATCGGTGCAGGCCTGCTGATCGACGATTACTGGATCGATACCCCTTTCTACACCGCATACCACACCGGCGCCGCCTTCGAGCTGCGGCCCTGCATTCAGGCGGGGTATTCCTGGGGCCCCGGCTCCGTTGGAGCCGAGCTTTCTTACATGTGGGCGTGGGGAGATTTCGGAAGTCTGGGCAGCAACGCTCAGGAATTGCGTGCCGGCGTCTTCCTCCGCTTTCGCTTCTGACGAGGGACGTCATGACGCACTGTTGCTTCCAATCACTCGGTTCACTCGGTGCGTCACTCATTGGCCTGCTGCTGGTCTGGGGAAACGGCTGCGAGGCCCAACCTCGAAGCAATGTTGATGTGACGGTGAGGCAAAGCATCGCGGTAACGCACGAACAAATGCGCCTTCGGATGCGCTCGCTGGTTCAGCCGATGTGCGGGAAGGTCGAGGCCAGCGCCGATGCGATCATGGCCGGCACGAATGACCGCGACGTCCGGACGGCAGCGCTGATGTGGAAAATAGACGCCGTGCCCGCCCTGCGGGAGGCGCTGTTCCAGCCGGACCCGTTCACGGCGGCGCTCGACACGCTGGTGCTTTGCGACCAGATGATGGATTACTTCGACACCGGGCCCGGCAGCAAAGCATTGGGCCCCGCCAGTCCACAGGCGGTCGCCACCTGCCGGAGCATGGAAACGGATTTCAACCAGGTTCTGAACTCCGCGACTTTTTCCGGAGAACTTCCCAAAGTACGGGACTATGCGAAGAGATGGGCGGCGGAGCACCCGATCCGCCAGTCGATCGCGGACCGCCCCTCCGTACTTGCCCGCGCGTTCGAAAAAGAATTCGACATTGGTCTGTCCCCAGGCGAAGCGATCGCCGAGGCCACGAACACCGTGGATGACCTCAATCGCAAGCTCGGCGTGTACAGTGATCAGCTCTTTCGACAGGCACGCTGGGAAGCAGAACTCTTCAAGACGGAGCTGATTTCGGAGCTGGGCGCCGACCGGGCAATTCCGCTTCTCGAGCGCGCGGTGAAATCGGCGGACAACGCGGCGGCAGATGTGAATCGTCTGACTCCGGCGATCGAACGCACCCTGGAAACGGCCCAAAGCGTGCCCGCGCTGGCAAGTTCGGAACGGCAGATCGTTGTCAACGCGATCCACGAAGAACGAATCGCAACCCTCGAGCAAATCGCCAGGGAGCGGGCCATTGCGCTGACCGAGATCGCCGGAATCATCAGCCGGGAGCGCGGGCAAGTCACCGCCGAGGCGGATCGGATAGCGATGACGCGAATCGATTACGCCATGCACCAGGTCACGCGCTTAATCGCCATCGTCGTTGCAGTTGCGGCCGCTCTGGTGTTTCTCGGAATGCTGATCGCTCGGCGGATCTTCCTCGGCCGAACGCAACGGAAATCGGGCTCAACTCAGATCCACCGAGCGCCTTAGGCATTGGCGCGCTCATGGATTTGCCGGCGCGGTGGTCGGCATCGCGAAGCGTTTTACCGCGGCGGTGATTTTGTCGGGGTAGTCCTTGGGAAAGTACCAGCGCGACATGCCGGGCTTGTGATAGAGACCGCGTTGGTCCGGGCTGATTTGCCAACGGAAGTTGACCACCACATCGGTCATGACCCAATCGTTGGCGTACCAGTAGTAGTGTCCGGCGACACCGCCGAACCCCTGCGGGCCGGGGACGTCGCTCACGTCGATGACCTGAATCTGCGGGTCCTTGGCGACCGCTTCCTGTTCCGCCTTGGTGAACTTGCTCCGGTCGGGGTGGCCCAGGCGCGAGCCGCCGGACATGAAGCCGGCCAGGCCCAGGACAACATCGTCTTCGGAAACGTAGACAACCACGAACTGCGCTAGTTGCTTGAGCTGCACGATCTGTTGACGGCTGAAGGTTTCCGTGTCGAGGTCGGAAGCGGCATAGATGATGACGCCAATGCGCAGGGTCGTTTTCAGTTGGTCGGGCGTCTGATCCGCGTGACGCTTGCGCAGCTCAAGGAGCGCATCGGTGAGGCAGGGGGCGCCGGCGCTGTAAGCCAGCAGGTTGATGTTTTCGGCGCGGGTGTGGGCGGCGATCTGTTCGATCAGATCGGCCAGGTAATGCGCCGATGCCCGCCCCCGCTCGACGTCGCTGGCGTAGACAAGCATGCTCTGCCGCGCCGGCCAGGAGAAGCAGACCATCACCCCACGGCGGGCGCTGCAATGCAGCATTTTGCCCAGCACCTCGACCGCGACGTTGAACGAGGTAAAAAACCCGTGGACGTAGATGTTGACTTCGTGATTCGGGGACAGCGCCAACTGCTGATTGATCGCATCGAAGAACGGCGCGGAATCGGAGTATTCCGTCGAGTTGGTGAGCTTCAAGGTTGGATCGCCGTCCTGGCCGGCTGAGGCTCGGCAGATTTCGTCCCAGTTGGTCTTCTTGTCCCCCATTTGAACGGTAGAGACGCCCAGGTGAAGCGATGAATCGACGTCGTTGCCGTACTCGCAATTGTTGGCCGGTCCGTCGGACTGGCGATTGGTCGCGTAGAAGACCTGCAAAGCGCTCGCACGCCGCTCTTGCGGAATGATCGAGCACAGGTCCAGCCGTCCGGGACCGTAGATGACCGGCATGGGCTTGAGGTGGGTGCTGATGTCGCAGCCGCACAGCACGACGATGAAGAAAACTCCAGCGCTTTGCATGTCATCCCGTCAACTTTCGGAGTGTTTGGGGCGCGGGCGGCTCAAGAAAACTGGCGTCCGTGCGGCTGCCGGAGACAACGGCAATGGCGCGGTTGCCGTCGGTGAAATACGGATCGCCCGTCAGGTTGCGCCGCGGCGCGGTGCGGTCGCACTGCCCGACGCCGGGCACGTAGCCCAGTTTCTCCACGCGCTGCGCTTCCAGTAGATCTTCCAGGACATAATCGCGCGATTCATCCACGTCCGGATCGATCCGGTGGGTCGTGAGATTCCAGGCCCTGTAGGTAAAGCGCACGCCGATGTCACGGCTCACCTGTCCCACCCAGACCGGCTTGCTCTCGTACCGCAACTCGGTCATCCAGAGCCGCAGGTGCAGCCGCTCGTTGATCGATACTCGAATCCGCTGCAGCGCGAAGTCCTGGCTGCGTCCGAACAGGTAGAGCGGGCTGACCGGCGAATAACGGTATTTGCCGCCGAACGCAAATGCCTTAAACGTTTTCAAGCAGGTTTTCAGCGTGATCACCTCAGACTCGTCCCATCGGGCCCCGAAGGCGGTGAGCAGGGTCGGGAAATCGCCGACGACGACGAGATTGGCCGGATCGCCTTCCTTCAAGCCCGACGAGCCGGTGACGGCTCGCGGCAACGCCTCCAGCCGCTGGAACAGCGCGGGCAGATCGCAATCCACGGTTTGATCGGGCGCGCCCGGCACGGCCAGCTCGCGGCGTTCGTAGTCGGCATCGATTCCGGAAACCGGGAGGTTGAAATCGAATTCGATCGGCCCCTCCACGCGGAGAAGACGAAGATGCACGACCTTGGTCCCGACGTCCCGCGACGTGAAGACGAACCCTTCGGACGCTTTGCCCGGGGCGATCGCGCGCAGCGGAAACGCCTGCTCGCAAAACAGCGCGTCCATTTTGCGGTTGGCGCGCAGGCCGCTGATAATCTTCAGCGGCACGAGCAACAGAACAGGGAGAAACACCAGGTATCCGATCAGCCCAAGGGCCATCAGGCGGTTGCCGACCGAGTAGTGGTTGGCCGCGGCGGCTTCGCGAGGGGAGTAGTAATTCGGGTCGATGCTGACCAAGTGCAGCCGGCAGCGCGACGAGCCTCGGTTCTCGATCCGCAGCCAGACAGGTTGGATGCCGCGCCGCGCCAAGGGGACGCCGAAAAGCCGCCGGCTCTGCCGCGCATCCAGTGCCGCGATGCTCACTACAACGTTTTCCTGCTCGGCATGCTGCGCCGAATCCAGGAACGAGCGCTCCTGCGGCTTGGGCGAATAACACACGATCAGGTGCCGGGCCAGCGGATCCTGCTCCAGCGCGCTCCAGAATCCCATGATTCACCACCTCCCCACAAAAGGTTGTCATGAAACAGCTACGAAATCATCCGCCGCATGGATGGCCGCGTTTGGCGAACAGGCCGTGATCAAGCTGGCCATTCGAAGCGGTGTCGAATCAGCCGCGCTGCCGTCGCTTGACGTGCAACTGCGCCAGGGACCGAGCCAGGGCGGCGTTGACCGAGGCGACTTCTTCGGACGACAGCTTCTCGCGCAGCCGGGCGGCGGCGCGCTGTCGCGCTTCTTCGGCCTTGGCTTCGTCGATGTGCTCCGCCGCGACTGCCATGTCCGTGAGAATCGACACGTGCTCCGCCGTGATTTCAACCATCCCCTCGCCCACGGCAATAAACGTGTCGTGGCCGTCTTTACGGACGATGATCTCGCCCGGCACCATCGGCGTCATCAACGCCACGTGCTCGGGCAGCACGCCCATTTGCCCTTCCACGCCCGGCAGTGTGACCATGTCCACGTCTTCCGAATAGGCCGTTGCATCCGGCGTGACGATCGTCAGTTTCACGGTATTCTGCATATTCTACTCGCTGGTGTTTCGCTGGTTAATTCTGCCTGATTTCTTCGATGCCCCCCTTCATGTAGAAGTTCCCCTCCGGCACATCATCGTGCTTGCCCTCGAGGATTTCCCGGAACCCACGCACGGTGTCCGCAACCGGAACCTGTTTGCCTTCGCGTCCGGTAAATACTTGAGCCACGCTGAACGGCTGGCTCAAGAAGCGTTGGATCTTGCGGGCCCGAAACACCGTCAGTTTGTCCTCCGGCGATAGCTCGTCCATGCCGAGAATCGCAATGATGTCTTGAAGATCCTTGTACCGTTGAAGGACCTTCTGCACTCCACGCGCCACGTCGTAGTGCTCCTGGCCCACGACATCCGGGGCGAGGGCTCGGGAAGTCGAAGAAAGGGGTTCTACCGCCGGGTAAATGCCCAATTCCGCGATCGAACGCTCCAGGACAATCGTCGCGTCCAGGTGTGCGAACGTCGTGGCGGGGGCCGGATCGGTCAGATCGTCCGCGGGCACGTACACGGCCTGGAAGGACGTGATGGACCCTTTCTTGGTCGAGGTGATGCGCTCCTGAAGCGCTCCCATCTCGGCCGCGAGGGTCGGTTGGTAGCCCACGGCACTTGCCGCACGGCCCAGGAGTGCCGAGACTTCCGAACCCGCCTGGGAAAACCGGAAAATGTTGTCGATAAACAGCAACACGTCCTGATTCTTCTCGTCGCGGAAATATTCGGTCATGGCCAGACCGGCAAGGGCGACGCGCAACCGCGCACCGGGTGACTCATTCATCTGTCCGTAGACCAGGGCGATTTTCGACGCCGCCAGGTCTTTCTGGTTAATCACTCCCGCTTCCGACATCTCTCTATAAAGATCGCTCCCTTCACGGGTGCGCTCGCCGACGCCGGCGAACACGGATACGCCGCCATGGAGCTTGGCGATGTTGTTGATCAGCTCCATGATGACAACGGTTTTGCCGACACCAGCCCCGCCGAACGCGCCGATTTTTCCGCCTTTGAGAAATGGGCAAACCAGGTCGATCACTTTGATTCCGGTCGGCAACAATTGCGGCGAAGTCGATTGGTCCACAAGAGGCGGCGCCTTACGGTGGATCGGATATCGCTTCTCCGTCTCGACCGGGCCGCGCTCGTCGACGGGATTCCCTGTCACATCGAAAATGCGACCCATCACCTGCTCCCCAACCGGCATCGAAATGGGCTGGCCGGTGTCGGTGACTGTGAGCCCGCGCTTGATTCCGTCGGTAGCCGACATCGCGACGGTTCGGACCCATTTGTCGCCCAGGTGTTGTTGCACTTCGAGCGTCAACTTCACAGGAATCCCCAGCGCCTTGTACTCAACCGACAGCGCGTTGTAGATCCGGGGCAATTCTTCCGGAAACTCGACGTCTACAACCGGACCGACAACTTGAACTATCGTGCCTTTGTTCATCTTGACACCTGGCTTTCGCAATCAACCCAACCCGCGCCATTCAATCCGACATCGCCTGTCCTCCGGCGATATCGAGCAACTCCTTGGTGATCGTGCCCTGCCGCAGCTTGTTGTATTCGAGGGTTAAATCCTTGATCAGGTCATCCGCATTGTCGGTAGCGTTCTTCATGGACACCACGCGGGCGCTTTGTTCGCTGGCCTTGGCATTGAGAAGCACCTGATAAAGAACAATGTTCAAATAGCGTGGCAACAGAAAGTCGAGCAGAGCTTCGGGACTCGGTTCGAACATAATTTCGTTGCCACGCGCAGCCAGCTCGTCTTCCGATTCGGCGCCCTGAATGGTCAACGTCGTGATCTGCCCGATCGGAAGAAACTCGATTGAGGCGGCCTGTTGGGTCAGCGTGTTGATGAACCGCGTGCCCACGATCCGGATCTCGTCGACTTCCCTCTTCAAGAACAAGTCACGGGCAAACGTGCCGATCGCCCTCGCCTCCTCGAATCGAGGCGTGTCGCCGTAAGCAAACTCGGCGACAAGCCTTCGACCGCTGCGCGCGACGAATTGGGCCGCCTTCTTGCCGGCCGTGATGAAGACTGTGTTGGCAGAATCATACTGAGCGGCCATACGGAAAAGATTGCTGTTGAGCGCTCCACACAATCCCTTGTCCCCGCCAACGAGAATGATCGCGCGCTTGCGAACCTCTCGGACCTCCAGCAGCGGATGGGTAAAATTCACCGACTGCGTCGTAGCGCGTCGCTGAATTCGATACAATAGCCGCGCGAACGCTCGCGTTTTGAGCGCCGCGTCCTGCGCCTTGCGCATTTTCGACGCCGCCACCATCTGCATCGCGCGGGTAATTTGCGCGGTGCTGTTAATTGAGCGGATTCGACGGCGTAAGTCCCGGGCGCTGAGCATAATCAATACTCCGCAAGTAATGCTTCAACACTCACGTCCAGCCTTCCTTAAATTCGTCGAGCGCCGCTTTTAATTCGGCCTTCAGCGGATCTCCAATCGCCTTCTGCTGATCGATCTTCTCCAGCACTTGAGGCTTCCGCGTGGTTACAAATTCCGCCAGCTTTGCCTGAAATTCCTTAATCCGATCGACCGGCACATCGTCCATGTATGCATTCTGCATCGCCCACAGGACGGCGACCTGCACCTCGACCGGGATCGGGCTGTACTGGGCTTGCTTGAAGAGCTCGAGGATGCGCTTGCCGCGATCGATCTTCCCCTGCGTCTTGGCATCGAGCTCCGAGCCGAACTGTGCGAACGCCGCCAGCTCCCGGAATTGCGCCAGGTCCCCTTTCAGCTGGCCGGCGACCTGCTTCATCGCTTTGATTTGCGCTGCCGACCCGATGCGGGACACGGACAGCCCGACCGAGATTGCCGGCCGAACCCCCTGATAGAACAGATCGGATTCCAGGTAGAGCTGCCCGTCCGTAATGGAGATGACGTTGGTGGGAATGTACGCAGAAACGTCGCCGGCCTGGGTTTCGATGATCGGAAGGCCCGTCAGGGAGCCGTTGCCGTAATTTTCTCCCACACGCCCGCAGCGCTCCAGCAGGCGGCTGTGCAGGTAGAATACGTCGCCCGGATAGGCCTCGCGTCCCGAGGGCCGCCTGAGCACCAGCGAGAGCTGCCGGTAAGCAACGGCGTGCTTCGACAGATCGTCAAAAACAATCAGGGCGTCCATGCCATTGTCCATGAACCATTCGCCGATCGCGGCGCCCGCAAAGGGAGCCAGGTATTGGCTGGTCGCGGAGTCGGAAGCCGGAGATGCAACAATAGTCGTGTACTGCATCGCTCCGGCTTCTTCGAGAATTCGGATCACTCTGGCGATGGTCGATTGCTTTTGCGCGATCGCGACGTAGATGCAGTACAGAGGGCGATAGTCCTTTTTACCGGCTTTCTCGGCCGCTTTGTTCAGCCGCGCCTGGCTGATGATGGTATCAATGCAGATGGTAGTCTTGCCGGTCGAGCGGTCGCCGATGATCAATTCGCGCTGACCGCGGCCGATGGGTATCATCGCGTCGATCGGCATGATGCCGGTCTGCACGGGTTGGTTGACTGACCTGCGCCGGATAATTCCGGGAGCAACTTTCTCGACCGGATAGGCCGCATCACACTTGATCGGCCCTTTCCCATCCACCGGGTTTCCGAGTATGTCCACTACACGCCCCAAAAGGTTCTTGCCGACGGGAACCTCGAGCAGCTTCCCGGTCGAGCGGACCTCGTCCCCCTCCTCCAGCTCGGTGTAATCGCCCAGGACGACGATCGCGACCTCGGTCTCTTCGAGATTCAGAGCAAGCCCTGTGATTCCGTGACCCATGTCGATCATTTCGTTGAGCATGACATCGGTAAGGCCCTCCACTCGGGCGACACCGTCGCCGATCTCGCGGATGGTGCCGACGTTCTGCTTTGCCGCGGATCTCCTGACGGCGGCAATTTGCGTCTCAAGTTCCTCAAGTAGGTTAGGCATATGTCTCTCGCATCAGCGGCTGGGCTGCGCCGGCGAACCCGGATCGCGCCTCCCGCCTAAAAGCTTCGCTCCAGCGCCGCCAGGCCGGCCTGTACGCTGCCGTCGTAGACGTCGCTGCCAACTCTGATTCGCATCCCTCCGATCAGCTCTGGCCTGTGGGTGAACGATGTCGTCAATCCGGCGCCGTAGCGCCGCGACAGGTCACGCTGCACGCCAGACTGTAATTCCGTCGGCAAGGGTGCGGCGCTTTCGACTGTGGCCGTGTGGCGGTCGCGGTCGCGCTTCACGAGCCGTGAAAAGTAGCGCAAGATCACCCACCGGTCGCGGCGATCCTCCTCGTTGACACGCCGTACCACCTCGCGGGCGCGGGCTTCGTCAAGCAACCCGTCGACCAGGCAGAGGCGAAACATCCTCTTGGCATCACGCCGGACTCGTTTGTTGATCTTCATCGCGCGCTTCAGACCTCAACCTGTTTTGCAGTCTCTTCCGCAAGTCGCTGTTGATCGTCCGGCGTCAGGATCTTGCCGGTGACGGCGGCGGTGGCCTGCACGACCAGGTGACCGACCTCGCGTTTCAGCTCGGCGAGCATGCGCTCGTGGTCCCGATCAGCCACCTGCCGCGCGTCAAGAATGATCTGTTCGGCCGCGGCAATCGCCTTCTGAGTTTCCTCAGTCCGGACGTGGGCGGCCACGGAGCGCGCTTCCTCAATCAGCCTGGTGGCACGCTCGTTGGCCTGCCTCATTGTCTCCTGCCGCTGGCTCCCGATCTTGGCCAGCTCGGCCTTGATCTTCTCGGCATTGGCCAGCCCGTCGGCAATGTTCTTTCGCCGCTCAGCGAGCATCGCCAGCACCGGGTGATATGCGAACCGGTACAGCAGTGCGCAAACGATGCTAAAGCTGATGATCTGGGCGGCGAGATGTTGCCAGTCCACTCCAAAGTTCCTGGCGATCTCTTCGATCTGCCCGTCACCCGCCGCGATTGGTAACAAGGAGCCAATCATATCTCCACCACGGTTAATGCCGACCGGGCACTACCTCACGAGGAACAGCGCGTAAAACACAATCGCTTCCGCGAAGGCGATGGCCAGGATGGACTGCACCAGGATCTTCGTGGCCGCACCGGGATTGCGTCCCACCGCGTCCGAGGCCTTCATGCCGATCAACCCCACGCCGAGTGCGGCGCCCAGCGCCGCCAGGCCGACGTGTAGATTCCCGCTCGTTTCCGCTAGTAAGTGCATGACTACCATAGAAGCTCACCTTTCGTTTCGTTCCGGCCGGTCAGGCCTGCGCGGCCTCCGACGATTCTTCCTCGTGCTGGCACATCAGCATCGTGAAGACCGCGGTCAACAACATGAACACCAACGCCTGAACAAGCCCCACCAGCAATTCCAGAAAATAAAATGGAATCGGAAGCAGCCAACCGAGACCGAACACCAGTTTGGACATCGTTTCCAACATGTTCTCTCCGGCAAAGGTATTGCCGTAGAGACGCAAGCTCAGAGAAATCGGCCGGAAGAGAATCGAGATCACTTCCAGGCAACCCACCGCGAAGAACACGACCACCATCAAAAGCTTCATGGGTCCCGAGCTCTCGCCCTTGGGCATGAACAGTTCCTTGAGAAAGCCCCGCAATCCAACTTCCCGGAGAGACCAGGTGATCCAGAGGCCAAAGAAGACCAACGCCATCGCCAATGTCAGATTCAGATCGGCGTTGGCCCCGCGCAGCAAAGGCCGGTCGACGCGAAATCCGCGGCCGGTCTGGTGCCCCCATCCGATTGTGCCCACGCCGGGGACCAGGCTGATCCAATTTGCCGCAAGGATAAAAATGAAAACGGTCGCAAAAAACCAGAACGTCCGCTCTACCAGATGACTACCAATGATCCCCTGAAGAAAGTTGTAGAGGCTTTCGACGAGCCACTCGGCAAGATTCTGGGCGCCGCTTGGTACCGACTTCATCTTCCGCGTTGTGACCCGGGCAAAAACGATCAGTCCCAGCGCCACGATCCAGGTGACCAGCATGGAGTTGGTAATCGGGAAGCCGAAGACCCGGACGATCTCAAGGGCATTCGGCGGGAGGCCGTGCTCCGTTGGCTCGGCGGCGGCATTGGTTGATGCTCCCGTGGTTGGTGTGGCAAATACCGCACCCGCAGGCCAATGCGTGACAAGAAGTATTGTCAGTGTCACTACGGCCGTGGTTCTGGACCCGAAGGTAGTCCCGGCTGGGCGCATCATTTCGGACCTCTTTTGGCTCGAAACACGGCCAGCGTATGCGACGCGATTACGCCTTCCTCATCAGTGGGAATGACCCAGACCGAGGGTGAAGCACCGCTGGGTGAAATGCAGCCTTTGCCGCGTCGGTTCGCCTCCGGATCGATTCCGATCGACAGGAATGCCAGTCCACGGCAAACCCGCTCGCGAATGAGAGGGGAGTTCTCGCCGACGCCGGCGGTGAAAACCAGGCCGTCCAGTCCGCCCAGTGCCGCCGTCAACGATCCGATCTCTCGAACGATCCTGTAAATGAAGTAATCGATAGCCTCCCCCGCCAGCGGCTTCTTACTCTCCAGAAGGTCGCGGACGTCATTGCTCACCCCCGAGATGCCCAGCAGCCCGGATCTTTTGTAGAGGAGCGTTTCAATTTGGGCCGGCGTCATGCCCTTTTGCAGTAAAAACAGGACGACGCCCGGATCGAGGCTGCCGCATCGCGTCCCCATCGGGAGCCCATCGAGGGCGGAAAAGCTCATGGTCGTGTCGACGCAGCGCCC
>Ga0210396_10003047_pt1 | contig 16847 bp, 9 predicted proteins | sample IncBWH17OmetaG_FD_155466 | JGI IMG/M metagenome (GOLD analysis project Ga0210396, IMG submission 155466) | Forest soil microbial communities from Barre Woods Harvard Forest LTER site, Petersham, Massachusetts, United States - Inc-BW-H-17-O ... | reverse complement strand
CCCGTGCCCGCCAACGGCGCGGCTGGGTCGAGCTGGTGCGAACCGATCCAGGCGACACCTCCGAGCAGAATGACCGTGAGAGCCGGGATCGACCAGACCACCAGCTCGATCCGTCCGGAATACTCCCAGTCCGGCCAGTAAAATGCTCTGGTGTTGGAGGCTCGAAAGTAAAACGCAAAGGCAAAGATCGCCACGATGGTTGGCAGGACGATCGCCAGCATGATCCCGACCGAATCGATAAGGATGGTTTTTTCGGCGGCTCCGATAGGACCCTGTGGATCAAAGATGTTCATCGCCGGACCGAATAATGGAACCCGTATCAACGATGCTGCGCTGCGGAGGTTCCGCGGCCTGTTATATCATCTAATAAATAGGTTCCGCTCCGCGATCGACCGGCAATCGTTGAGGAACTTCCGGAGTGCCGCCGATAGCGTACGTCCTATCATGAGAGGTCTCGATAGCTTTAAATACTTGCCGACTGGGTCAATCGCTCTGACGTGTTGTCGGACATCATTTCACTCGGCTGGTCACTCGAATCGGACGCTTCCGCTTGATGTGCCAGCGGAACCGATAATCGACACACCAGACCTTCGGAGCGCCAGTCAAATAAGGCCTGCCCGCCGAGTTGCGACTCGATACTTTTCATCAGGCTTCTGGTTCCGAAACCCCGAATTTCCGGTTTTTGGACCAAAGGGCCGCCTGTTTCTTCCCATGACAAAACGAGATTGTCCGACTGGACCTGCCACATGACGGACAATTGCCCCGACAAGGTGGAGAGAGCGCCATACTTTGCAGAATTGGTGACCAGTTCGTGCAAGGCCAAGGCCAGTGTCTGTGCCGTTGTGGGCTGCAATTGAACTTCGGAACCGCAAACCTTGATTTGGCCGCCTACCGAATACGGTGCGAGTTCCTCGACAATAAGCTTTTTAATTTCGGCGCCTTGCCAGCTCGACAATGAGAGGATGGTATGGACCCGGGCGAGGGCATTGATGCGTCCTTCCACCGCCTGAACATAGGTTTTGACATCTCCGGCGCGCGTCAATCGAACGATTGATTGGGCAAGGGCCAATGCATTCTTGGCGCGATGATCGACCTCCCGGGTCAGCAAATTCTGACGTTCTTCCGCGCGCTTGCGTTCGGTAATGTCGACCGTGACGCCGCTGACACGGACAACGCGACCATCCTTGTCGAGCGTCGCCGCCGCTGTTCCAACGCACCAGCGAGTCTCGCCGTCCGGTCGATTGATGCGAAACTCTGCTTCATGGGATCGCGCGCCCTTGGCAAATTGAACCATCGCCTTGCGCAATTCATCAATGTCATTTGGATGAAGCAACGCCTGAACGCTTGCCGGAGTCACGCGGAAGGTTTGCGGATCAACTCCAAAAATCTGGTATTGCCCTTCATCCCACATCCAGTCCCCGTTGACCCAATCCCAATCCCAGGAACCCATTTTGCCCGCCGCGATAGCCATGCTGCGGCGCTGTTCGCTCTCGACCAGCCGGGACGTCGATTCTTCCAGCTCTGCGGTTCGGGCACGAACGCGATCCTCGAGCTCGGCATTGAGTCGTTCGAGCTGCCTGGTTTTGCGATAAAGTTCCGCGAAAACCTTTATCTTTGCGCGCAATACCTCCGGTACAACCGGCACCGGCACATAGTCGACCGCGCCCATTTCATAGCCGCGAAGGCGGTCAAAATCGCTGACCTGAATAGCCGAAATGAAAATCATCGCCGTTTTCTGGAAACGGGGATGCTCGCGGATCATGGCGGCGAGCTCGAAGCCGTCGAGTTCCGGCATGCACACGTCAACCAGAATGACGGCGACTTCGTTCTTGAGCAGATACTCGAGCGCTTCGCGGCCGGACGCGGCGACAGCGAGGTTTTCTCCGAGTTCCTTTAGAATGACCTCATAGGCGAGCAGCTTCGCCGGCTGATCGTCGACCAGAAGGATGTTTACCTTTTGATGGTCCATCATCGCGTGCACCAATCAGCGGTGTAGCCACATGCGTATGGCGAGAAGCAACTGCTCTGTGTTGACGGGCTTGGCGAGATAGTCGGAAGCGCCTGCCTCCAGACATTTCTCCCGATCCCCCTTCATGGCTTTTGCGGTGAGGGCGATGATCGGAAGCCGGCGGAATGCGGGGTTTTCGCGAATGACCCCCATGGTTTGGTAGCCGTCCATCTGCGGCATCATGATATCCATTAGAACGATGGCGATCTCGGGATGCGACCCGACCAGCGCCACGGCCTCGCTTCCGGTCGTGGCAGTGAGAACCCTCATGCCGCGCCGCTCGAGCACGCTGCTCAATGCGAAGATGTTCCGGGCGTCATCGTCCACCAATAGCGCGGTCCGGCCCACAAGATCCTCATCGGAACTGTTGAGCTTTTCGAGCATTCGCTGCTTCTCGATTGGCAATTCCGTGATCACACGGTGCAAAAAAAGAGACGTTTCGTCGAGCAAACGTTCCGGCGACTCGACCCCTTTTACCACAATGCTCCGCGCCATGGTGTGAAGTTCCGCATCTTCCTCGACCGAAAGCTCCCGCCCGGTGAATACGACCACGGGCACGTTGGACAATGAGTCATCCATGCGGATTCGGTCCAGCACCTCGAAGCCGCTCATGTCGGGCAATCGCAAATCCAGCACTACGCAATCGCAGGGGGTGTCCCGTAACGTCGAGAGCGCGCCGGCGCCGGTATCGGTGGTGACGATCTCGATGTCCTTGTGGTCCAGAAGCTCCCGGATACTTAACTGTTCGGCCGCGTTGTCTTCGACGATCAGCAGGCGCTTGCGACGCGGCCTCGCATATTCCTTGATCTGGGACAGCGCCGCGCTCACGCCTTCGGTGGTCGTCGGCTTGTTGACGAATGAGAACGCGCCCCGCGCCAGCGCATGCTGGCGGTCCTCGTCCAGCGTGATGATCTGCACCGGAATATGACGCGTCAAAGGATTGTGCTTGAGCTGGTTGAGCACCGTCCAGCCGAGCATGTCGGGCAGGAAAACGTCGAGTGAGACCGCCGCGGGCTGGAACTGCTTGGCAAGATCCAGCGCTTCCGCGCCCCGTGCGGCAACCAGCACCTTGAAGCCCTTGTCGCGTGCCAGATCGATCAGCACGCGCGCATAATGCGGGTCATCTTCAACGATCAGAAGAATCGTGTCTCCCGGTTCGAGATTCAGCCGGTCGTCCGGCAATTGTTCGATAGCCCGCTCTTGTGCCGCGACCTGCAGTGCCGGCGCCGCACCGTAGGACGTCATGGTATGGACGCGCGGCGCCACCGTCGGTCCGGAATATTTCAGTGGCAGATAGAGCACGAACGTACTGCCCTGGCCGGGTGTACTGCGCAGGTGGATTTCACCACCGAGCAGGCTCGCAAGCTCACGGCTGATCGCCAGCCCGAGGCCGGTGCCACCATATTTTCGGCTGGTGCCGGCATCGGCCTGTTGAAACGCCTCGAAGATCAGCTTCTGCTTTTCAAGCGGAATGCCGATGCCCGTATCGGACACTTCGAAGGCAATAACGGCCGGCGAGTGATTGAGAACCGGATGTTCGGCGCTCCAGCCGCCCAAGGCGGCCGAGACGCTGAGGCGAACGCCACCTTCAGCCGTGAACTTGAAGGCGTTCGACAACAGATTCTTCAGCACCTGCTGCAGACGCTTGGAATCGGTGACGATACTCCGTCCTAAATTGGGATCGACATCGATGGTGAACGACAGTTGGCGGTTTTCCGCTTCGTGCCGGAAGGGTCGTCCCACGGTGTCCAACAGACTGGTTGTGAGAATTTCCTCCGCATCCACCGTCACGGTTCCGGACTCGATCTTGGACAAATCGAGGATGTCGCTGATCAGATTGAGCAAGTCGGTGCCTGCGCCGTGGATGGTTCGCGCGAATTCGACCTGCTTGGCCGACAAGTTGCCATCCGGATTTTCGGTGAGCTGCTGGCCCAGGATCAAGATGCTGTTGAGCGGCGTGCGCAGCTCATGCGACATGTTGGCAAGGAACTCGGACTTGTATTTCGATGTGAGCGAAAGTTCCGTTGCCTTTTCCTCCAGCGCACGTCGCGCCTGTTCGATTTCCTGATTCTTTCTTTCCACCTCAACGTTGCGTTCGGCCAGTTGCTGGGCTTTTTGCTCAAGCTGTTCGTTGGTTTGTTGCAGTTCCTTCTGCTGCGTCTGCAATTCTCCGGCGAGCTGCTGCGATTGCTTCAGGAGACCTTCCGTCTGCATGGTCGCCTCGATGCTGTTGAGCACGATGCCGATGCTGTCGGTGAGCTGTTCGAGAAAGGTCATTTGCGAGGTCGTGAACGAGCTGACGGAGGAGAGCTCGATGACGGCTTTGACCTGGTTCTCGAACAGAACCGGAAGCACGACCAGATTCTTCGGCATGACACGCAGCAGCGCCGAATTGATCGGGACCGCGTCGGGCGGAATGTCCGACACCAGCCGTTGACGCTTGTCCATCGCGCATTGACCGATCAGGCCCTCGCCAAGTTGCAGGGATTGCGGGTGAGGATTGGTGCCATCGCCTGCATAGGACGACAGCAGATGCAGACGAGGATTGTCTTCGTTCTCGACCTGGTAAATGACGCCCATATGGGCATTCACCAGCGGCGTAAGCTCGGTCAACAACAACCGGCCGACGGTCGAAAGGTCGCGCTGGCCCTGAAGCATGTTGGTAAATCTGGCCAGGTTTGTCTTCAGCCAATCCTGTTCGGTATTCACGTCGGTGGTCAGCCGGAGATTACCGATCATGGTGTTGATGTTGTCCTTGAGTTCCGCCACCTCGCCGCGTGCGTCGACCTGGATCGAGCGCGTCAAGTCGCCCTTGGTGACGGCGGTAGCGACCTCGGCGATCGCGCGCACCTGAGAGGTGAGATTGGCGGCCAGCAGGTTCACGTTGCCGGTCAGATCCTTCCAGGTACCGGCCGCGCCGGGCACATTGGCCTGACCGCCGAGGCGGCCTTCGACGCCGACTTCGCGCGCCACGCTGGTGACCTGATCGGCGAACGTCGCCAACGTCTCGGTCATGTTGTTGATGGTATCGGCGAGGGCTGCGACTTCGCCCTTCGACTTCACGGTCAGGTTCTGCTTCAAATCTCCGTTGGCAACCGCCGTCACCACCTTGACGATGCCGCGCACTTGTTCGGTCAGGTTGGCCGCCATGAAGTTCACGGTGTCGGTCAGATCCTTCCAGGTGCCGGCGACGCCGGGAACCTGCGCCTGACCACCGAGCTTGCCTTCGGTGCCGACTTCCCGCGCGACGCGCGTCACCTCGCCGGCGAAGGCGTTCAACTGGTCAACCATCGTGTTGATGGTGTTCTTGAGTTCGAGAATTTCGCCCTTCACGTCGACGGTGATCTTGCGCGACAGGTCGCCGCGCGCGACCGCCGTCGTGACCTCGGCGATGTTGCGGACCTGCGTGGTCAGATTGGCCGCCAGCAGGTTGACGTTATCGGTCAGATCCTTCCAGGTGCCGCCGACGCCGGGCACCACGGCCTGGCCGCCAAGCCTTCCTTCGGTGCCGACCTCGCGCGCCACGCGCGTCACCTCGGCTGCGAACGAGCGAAGCTGCTCGACCATCGTATTGAGGGTATCCTTCAGCAGCAGGATTTCGCCGCGAACGTCGACCGTGATTTTTTTCGAGAGGTCGCCGCCCGCGATCGCGGTCGCCACTTCGGCGATGTTGCGCACCTGTGCGGTCAGGTTGGACGCCATGAAGTTGACGTTGTCGGTGAGATCCTTCCAGGTGCCCGCCACTTCCGGCACCTCGGCCTGGCCGCCCAGCTTGCCTTCGGTACCGACTTCGCGCGCGACGCGGGTCACTTCGGATGCGAAGGCGTTGAGCTGGTCGACCATCGTGTTGATGGTGTTCTTGAGTTCGAGAATTTCACCCTTCACGTCGACGGTGATCTTGCGTGACAAGTCACCGCGCGCAACCGCCGTGGTGACCTCGGCGATGTTGCGCACCTGGGCGGTCAGGTTGCCCGCCATCGAGTTCACGCTGTCGGTCAAATCCTTCCAGGTGCCGGCCACGCCGGGCACGTTGGCCTGACCGCCGAGGCGGCCTTCGGTTCCGACCTCGCGCGCGACGCGCGTCACCTCACCGGCAAACCGGTTGAGCTGATCGACCATCGTGTTGAGGGTTTCCTTGAGCTGCAGGATTTCGCCGCGCACGTCGACCGTGATCTTGCGGGACAAGTCACCGCCGGCGATCGCCGTCGCCACTTCGGCGATATTCCGGACCTGCGCCGTCAAATTGCCGGCCATCGAATTGACGCTGTCGGTCAGGTCTTTCCAGGTGCCGGCCACGCCGGGCACCTCGGCCTGACCACCCAGCTTGCCGTCGGTGCCGACCTCGCGGGCGACGCGCGTCACCTCGCCGGCGAAGGCGTTGAGCTGGTCGACCATCGTGTTGAGCGTTTCCTTCAACTGCAGGATCTCGCCCGACACGTTCACCGTGATTTTTTTTGACAAATCGCCCTTGGCCACGGCGGTAGCCACTTCGGCGATGTTGCGGACCTGGCCGGTCAGGTTACTGGCCATCGAATTAACGCTGTCGGTCAGATCCTTCCAGGTGCCGGCGACGCCGCGCACCAGCGCCTGGCCGCCCAATTTGCCTTCGGTACCGACCTCGCGCGCGACGCGCGTCACTTCGCCGGCAAAGGCGTTGAGCTGATCGACCATCGTGTTGATGGTGTCCTTCAGTTCGAGAATCTCGCCGCGCACGTCCACCGTGATCTTCTTCGACAGGTCGCCGTTGGCGACCGCGGTCGTCACTTCGGCGATGTTTCGAACCTGAGCCGTCAGGTTGCTCGCCATCGAGTTGACGCTCTCGGTCAGATCCTTCCAGGTGCCGGCGACGCCGAGCACGTTGGCCTGGCCGCCCAACCGGCCGTCGGTACCGACTTCGCGCGCGACGCGCGTCACCTCACCGGCGAAGGCGTTGAGCTGGTCGACCATGGTGTTGAGCGTTTCCTTCAACTGCAGGATTTCGCCCGACACGTTCACGGTGATCTTCTTGGAAAGGTCGCCGCCGGCGATCGCGGTTGCGACATCGGCGATGTTGCGCACCTGTGCGGTCAGGTTGCTGGCCATGAAGTTGACGTTGTCGGTGAGGTCCTTCCAGGTGCCGGCGACGCCGGGGACCTGGGCCTGGCCGCCGAGCTTGCCTTCGGTGCCGACCTCGCGCGCGACGCGGGTGACTTCGGACGCAAACGAATTGAGCTGATCGACCATCGTATTGATGGTGTCTTTCAGTTCCAGAATCTCGCCGCGGACGTCGACCGTGATTTTGCGCGAAAGGTCGCCGCGCGCGACAGCCGTGGTGACGTTGGCGATATTGCGGACCTGGGCGGTGAGATTGCCGCACATCGCGTTCACGGAGTCGGTGAGATCCTTCCACGTTCCGGCGACGCCGGGGACGATCGCCTGGCCGCCGAGCTTGCCGTCGGTGCCGACCTCGCGGGCGACGCGGGTGACTTCGGATGCAAAGGAGCGAAGCTGGTCGACCATCGTGTTGATGGCTTCCTTCAACTGCAGAATTTCGCCGCGCACGTCGACGGTGATCTTTTTGGACAAGTCGCCGTTGGCAACGGCGATGGTCACTTCGGCGATGTTGCGAACCTGGCCGGTGAGGTTGTTGGCCATGGAGTTCACGCTTTCGGTCAGGTCCTTCCATACGCCCGTCACTTCCGGGACCTGCGCCTGACCTCCCAGTTTGCCCTCCGTTCCCACTTCGCGGGCGACGCGCGTCACTTCCGAGGTGAACACGCTGAGCTGCTTGATCATCGTGTTGACGATGTTGGCCGATTGCAAAAATTCGCCGCCCAGGGGGCGGCCATCGACATCCAATTGCACGGTCTGCAACAGATCGCCCTGTGCGACGGCGGCGACCGCTCGGGTCACTTCGCGCGTTGGCCAAAGCAAATCATCGATCAGCGTATTGACGGAGCCCTCCATGTCCGCCCACGATCCGCTGGAAAGATCGAACTTGACACGCTGCCGGGTTTTTCCTTCCCGGCCGACGACCTGGCCGACGCGCTCCAGTTGCTGTGCCATTCTCTGGTTGGCGGCAACGATCTCGTTGAATGTGTCTGCTATCTTTCCTTCGATCCCGAGATGATTACCCGTCATTCGGACTGAAAAATCACCGCCTCGCATCGCCTGGAGGGCCTGCAACAGATCCTGCATGGGGTCGGGATGTCCGTTCGCCGCGGGCTTGCGCTTGGCCGCGCGACGAACGGAGGACGATGGTCCGGAATCGAGATCACTCATGGCTTTCCCCAGTGGAAGGGCGCGCGCGACGACTCTGGTGATACCGGGTGAATCAATTTTAAGCCATAGAAGCGTCAGGAAAACACCAAATCAAGGAAGAAGATTTGACACCAGAGAGTTGGAACTCGGCAGTTCGGCCCGAAGCGCGCTAACGCCTCCAGCGACCATTGGTTCCGTTGCCAATACGAAAATATCAATGTTCTGAGGTTAGGGTCCGGCTTTCGGCGGGCATGGCCGTTAACGATTGTGGCCGCTTCGAGTCTGGAACGGGACTGACAGATTTCCACAGCCGCGGGGCGGACGCGCGCGTCGCGTGAAAGCCAGCAGATTAGAGGGAGCTGGCCGGGCCAGGCGCGGGCAGGGGCCACGGCCCCTAAAGCCAACTCCGGCGAAAGGCATCAGATCATCATTGCTCAGCAGCAATGCGAATCGGGAGCGTAATGACGGGCGACGGCTTCATTAAGCGTCGACAACGCAGAGACGAATGTCGCATTTTTGGCCATGCCGGATCGCATCTGCGACAGCACCTCGTGCCGCACGGCGGCCAGATCGATACCCAGTAAGCGTCCATCTCTGGCGATGGTCCGGCCCCCGACGATCACCTCGCGAATGTGCCGCGCGGTGGCGCGGGAGAAGAGCATGTTGATGGGGTCAATGTCCTCTCGAATGCCATCTTCATTGAGAGCCGCCCAGTCCAGCAACAGCATGTCGGCCGCCGAACCGGCTTCTATCAGGCCGCCGTCATTGACGTTCGTGACGGCAAACCGGCCATTGCCGACAGCTGAGCGAACGGCATGCTGGCGCGTGATCACGCGGTCAAACCCGGTCCCTGCGTGCAGAAAGTAGGACAATCTTAGTTCACGCAACGCGTCATCGTCGTCATCGAAGGCTTTGCCGTCGATTCCAAACGCAACCGAACAGCCGCGTTCCATCATCCGCGTCAGCGGGGCAATACCGGAGTGAAGGTGAAGATTGGAACTGGTATTGACGGAAAGGACGACGCCACGTTCGGCCAGCAATTCAAGTTCTTCGGGCCTCGCCCACACGCAATGGGCCAGCGTCAGCCGGGGCGACAGCAGGCCGATATCGTCGAGCATGCGCACGACGCCCCCGGGATAGTTGGCATCGGCCCATTGCCGCTGATACTTGGTTTCCAGCAGGTGCATATGGACGCGGCGACCGGTGCGATGCGATGCCTCCGCAACGGCTTGCAGAAGTTCGTCGCTGCACCATTGCACGCCGTTGGGTCCATATTGAACATCGAATCCCGGTCCGTGCGCCGCCGCGGCGACGTCATCGACCAGCGCCATGAAGCCGCTCGGCGACAGCGGCTTGTATATCAGACGCTGCTGGATTTCGGCGCGGGCTTCCGGGGGGAGGCCCGCCAGCAGGGCTTCGGAGCCGCCATAGACCAGCGGATTGCGATCCTTCATCGACACCGCAAAGCCCGCGCGAACGCCGACATCGCGTGCCGCGCGGGCGACTTCAGCGGCTTCCGTCGGGAGGTCGGTCAGTCCCTGCGCGCGCGTGTAATGGACCATCACGGTGCCGGTGCCACCAAGCGCGCCTTTGGCAAAATTCATCGCCGCGGCCAGATAGGGATCGACGGACGGAAACAGCGCGAAATAATGCAGCCAGGATTCAAGCGGCTTGGCATCGGCCCCGATCGAACTGGTGCTGACCGCCCGCCCGTGATCGTGCGCGTTGACCAGCGCCGGCATCGCCAGCAACCGGTCTTGGGCCGGGGCCGATGTCGGCTCGATCGAGGCAAAGGCGTCGCTGGCGATCGTGATGGCCTGCGCGCCTGCGAGCGGCCGCGCGGTTCCGATGACATGCTCGCAGGCGATGGTGCGCAAAGGATCGTTGGTCATGGCGCGATCTCCGGCGGCCCGCGCTCAGCCTTGGCCGGCAGAAACGCGTGGTCGAAAATGTCGGCAGGATTGGGCAGGCGCGGCAATTCGAACGACGTCGCGATCGCGGATTTGAGCCTGATATCGCTGACGTCGCCGATGCCGAGTTCACGCGTCTCCGGCGTGTCGATCAGGGTCTTGTAAACGTACAGCAGGCGGCGCCGTTCGATGTCGTTCTTGATCAACGGTTCTTCGGTGGCCAAAAGGTCGGCCGCATCGGGATTTTCAACCGTTTCCCGCAAGGAACGGTTGATGGCCCGCAACAGGCCTTTGACTGCCTCGGGGTCCTCCCTGGCGAGTTTCGGCGATACCATGATGCCATCGGAATAAAGCTCGAGACCAAGATCGGAGTAATACATCCAGCGGAAATCCTTGTCGGGGTCGAGCTTGAGCGCGACCAGGTTCATATACCCCGTCGCGGTGAAAACCGCGACCGAATCGGCTTGTCCTTGAAGCAGCATGGCTGAAGGCAGCGCCACTTTGAGGTTTGGAAGGAAGCCTTTCAACCGCTAAAAATCTGGCGCGGCGATGCCAAAATGGCACCGCTGCGCCAGTCTCGTGGAGGCGGCCGGTCTGCGGCGCAGCCGCGCGAACAGCGTCCCCTCGGTTTCGATAAAAGCGCGCATATTGTTGACTACCTGTTAGCTAGTCCGGGCGCAGGCTATCGGATCGGCCTTCGTAGGGCGGTGGCACGAAGGCGATTGATCGGAAACAGTCCATGGCAATGGACCAGCGGCAGTTCGGTGAGCGCGTCGTATTCGACCGCGGTTACGACGCCCATATGATGGCGATAGATGGTACCTGGCGTCGGGCCTGTAGTTTGCTGGATGTTTCCGAAACCGGCGCCAAAATGACTGTCGAAGGATCGATCGTCGGACTGCCTCTCAAGGAGTTTTTCCTGCTGCTGGCGTCGCCGGGCCTGGCCTATCGCCGCTGCGAACTGGCTTGGGTCAATGGCGAGGAAATCGGGGTCAATTTCCTCAAACACAGCAAGAAGAAAAAGAAGTCAGCGCGCCCGGAATAGGCGCACAAGCTGCCGCTTTCGCAAAGCCATGCAGCGGGCGGACCAAATTGGATGTGCATAACCTGTCCTCTGCCGCGGAAATCGACCGGCCGCCACATCAATCACGCCGACCTTTGCAGCCGCTCAAAGTCCATGCTTGACATCGGGCTGGCTGCAGACTGTGCTGGTCGCTGATCTGCGCCCCGATGGACCGCGCCGGCCGATCGATTTGGGAAAACAAGTCGATGCACGAAAACAAAAATGACAAAAAATGAAGAGTGGTGGGAGAGAACTAAAATGGACCAAATCGACGTAGCCGTCGTTGGCACGGGCTGGTGCGGTGGTATTCGGGCCGAGGCGTGTGCGGCCAACCCGCTCGTGAGCGGCGTTCACATCGCCGAAAATCGTCCGGAACGATTGAAAGAGGTTGCGGATTCAATCGGCGCCAAATCGGCAACCGCCGACTATCGCGCATTACTGAATAACAAGGATATCTCGGCTGTTTTTGTCTGCGCGACCCCGGAGACGACGCATTTTCCGATGACGCGGGATTTTCTGCGCGCCGGAAAGCACGTCTTTCTCGAAAAGCCGATCGCGCTCGAACTCGAAGAGGCGGATGAGCTTATTTCGATCGCCCGCACCAACGGGTTGAAATTCACCATCGGCTATTCGCAGCGCTTCAATCCGAAATTCGCCTACGTCAAGAAGTGCATTACCGACGGCACGATCGGCAAGCCCGTCAGCGCTCTCGTGAGCCGGCATATTTCGCGCAGCCTCGGCAAGAAAATCAGTGGCCGCGTCAAGCTTTCGCCGGCTGCAATGGAATCAACGCATGACCTTGATTTCGTGCTCTGGTGTCTCGAACCGGCGAAACCGGTGCGCGTCTATTCACAGGTGAATTACGGCGCGATGCGCGAGTCGACGGGAAACGATATCCCCGATCTGCAATGGATTACCGTGACCATGGACAGCGGCCTCAGCTTCGTCGTCGGGGGTGGCTGGAGCCTGCCGCCCGGCTATCCCAATTTCTCGTCGACCTGGATCGAACTGATCGGAACCGAAGGCGCGCTGATGGTCGACGATACCCATCGCGACGTGATGTTGAACACCATGAAGAATGGCGCGGTGTTTCCGATGTCGACGATGCCGGGCGAACCGGTCGGGCATGTCTATGCCGGTCCGATGGCGTCTGAAACCGTGCATTTCATCGAGGCGGTAGCTTTGGATCGGCCGGTTCTCGTCACGCCCGAGCAGGCGCGTCGTGTCATGGAGCTCTATATCGCCGCCGACCTGTCGGCCGAACTCAACGAGCCGGTGACGCTTCCGCTAGAGAACAAACGGCCGGCCAGGCTCGCCGCCGGCCTGTAGGGGCTTTTATTGACAAAAGTGATTAGCGGGGACGCACCGGAAATAATCCAGTGCGACTTCGGTTTGCGTGCATGACCGACGGTCGCCCTGACCAGGGCGATCGAAAAAACGGCGGAGACAAAAACCGTCGGACAAAAAAATCGACGGAGGTTTCATGCCTGCGGATATTACGGCGCAGAGTGATCCGGTGGGGAGTAGTCCGGCGATTACGTTCGCCGGCGCGAAGCGTACCCACGTCCGCTGGTACGTGCTTCTGCTGATCAGCCTGATGTACATGATCACCTATATGGATCGCAGCAATATTTCCATTGCGGCGCCGGCGATCGCCAGGGAGTTCGGTTTCAACAAGACCGAAGTCGCGCTGGTTTTCAGCGCGTTCGCCTGGGCCTATGCGGCGGGCCAGGTCCCCGGCGGCTGGCTCGCCGACTTCTTCGGGCCGAAGCGGGTACTTCTGGTGATCGTCCCGTTCTGGTCGTTGATGACGGCGGCCACGGCCTGGGCGTCGGGCGCGACGTCGCTGTTTGCGATCCGCTTTGCCTTTGGTCTGGGAGAAGCCGGCGCCTTCCCAACGGCCAGCCGCGCCATGCAGCTCTGGTTTCCAAAATCCGAGCGTGGCTTCGTCCAGGGCATGACGCATTGCTTCAGCCGCCTCGCCATCGCGATTACGCCGCTGGTCGCCGTGGTGATCATGAATGCATGGGGCTGGCGCTGGATATTCTACATTTTTGCGCTGCTGGGCATCGCCTGGTCGCTCGTGTTCTTCTATTTCTATCGCAATCGTCCGGAGGACGAGGCGCGCGTCAACGCTTCGGAGCTTGCCCATATTCGCGATACGCTACCGAACGGCGAGAGCAGCCCCGTCGCAACGCGGCTGCGGTCCGACGTGCCATGGCGGGCGATTTTCACTTCACCGAACATGTGGTTCATCGCGGCGGCCTATGGCTGCTTTTTCTACGGGGCTTATTTCTACGTCAGCTGGTTTCCGACCTACCTGCTCGAGTTTCGTCATCTCTCCCTGAGTTCGGTCGGCTACCTGGCGTCGCTGCCGTTGATCTCGGCCATGCTTGGCGATCTGGCCGGTGGCCTTCTGACCGACCATGTGCTTCGCAAGACCGGCAATTTGCGATTGGCGCGTCGCGTGGTGGCGGCGCCGGGTTTGTTTCTGGCCGCGCTGCTCCTGATTCCGGCCGGCACTACCGACAGTGCGATAATGGCGGTGCTTTGCCTGACCGCTTCGAACTTCTTTCTGGAGCTGGTGCTGGGGCCGGCCTGGGCCGTGCCGATGGATGTCGGCGGCACCTCAAGCGGAACGGTTACCGCGGTCATGAATATGGTGGGCGCCATCGGTGCCTCGATTTCTCCGCTCGTGTTCGGCTTGCTGGTAGAGCGGGGCTCCTGGGTCGCGCCTTTTTATGTCACCGCCGGCGTGCTGGCCGCCGGCTCGCTGATCTGGATTTTTCTGATTGATCCGGAAAAATCGGTCGTCGATGGCGCCTGATCGAAACCTGTTCGCCATGCGAGCGCGGGGCGCAAGCGACGGCTGATGCATCCGGGCCTATCGGTCGCCGCTCATACTGGCGCTGCCCCTGTCTCTCGCCTAGTATCCCGCCGACGGGTGGCCGGATAATCGAACGCAGGATTGTTCACGAGATCACCGGGAAAAAAGGGGGGAATTGGGATGCGAAGATCAGCCATCATTGCTGTTTGTTTCGGATTGCTGGCGCTGCCGGCGACAGGCTTCGCGCAGCAGCCTGAAAATATCGTGCTCAGCGATAAAGACACCAAGCAACTGACGCCCCACGTCTGGGCGATCTTTGGCAATCCCAATATCGGGATCGTGGTCGGCAGCAAGGGCACGCTTGTCGTCGATACCGGCCTTGGCAAACGCAACGGGGCCACCGTCGCCGCCGTCGCGGAAAAGCTGCGCAAGGGCGGCAAGCTTTATCTCGCCACCACCCATTTCCATCCCGAGCATGTCACCGGCCAGAGCGGCTTTCCGGCTGAAACGGTCGTGATCCGGCCGGCCGTGCAGCAAAAAGAGATCGAAGAATCCGGTATAGGCATGATCGACTTTTTCCGGTCGCGCTCCGACGTCAACAAGGAATTGCTCGTCGATGCCGGCATCGACAAGGCCGACATTCTTTTTGACAAGGAGATGACGCTGGATCTCGGGGATGTCACCGTACGAATGATGTATTTCGGGCCTTCGCACACCAATGGCGACATCATCTTTATGGTCGAGCCGGAGAAGGTGATGATTTCCGGTGACATCGTGCAGAACAAGTTCGTCATCCTGCCGATCGGAACGCAGACCACCATCAAAGGCTGGATCAACGTTCTCGATCGTGCGGCGGAGTTGAAGCCTGCGCTCATCCTTCCCGACCATAGCCCGCCCGGTGACAGCGCGATGTTCGCCGAGCAGCGGGCCTTCATGGTCGATCTTCTGGAGCAGGCGCAGTTGGCCAAAAAACAAGGCAAGAGCGTCGAGGACACCGTGAGTACGCTCAGCGAGGAATTCAAAAAGAAATACGCGGGCTGGCTTCGTCCCGGCAACTTCACGAGAGCGATAACGCAGGCCTACAACGAAGCGCAGTGAGACGCTGTTCGCGGGGGGGATTTTTCGCAAACCGCAATCAAGCAATGTCCTGAAACCGCGCCGGGCTTTCCGGCGCGGCCGCGGCTGATGTCATCGCCCGGTCACGGATGCACAGGCTCGTGAATGGACAATGCCGGACTCACAGCGCCCTATCCCCGAAATCTGACCGACTATTTTGCCCGCGTCTGACAAACCCGAAGTTCAGGAGTTCGTCGCCGCCTACAAGTCGCGTTACGGGCTGGTGCCCACGCAACGCTCCTTCTTCGTCTTTGAAGCGACTTACCTCGTCGTTGATGCAATCCGCCGTGCCGGATCGGATAAGCCCGACGCGATCAAGCAGGCCTTGAAAACCACGACAATGCCTTCCCGGCTGCGGCGGCAGCTATTCGCCCGACGATCACAACCATGCACATACGCCGTTGCAGATCGTGGGATTGCGGGATGGCAAGCCGGTCGTGATCGCTACCGAATAAGACTAGGCGCTTGTTTGATCCGGTTTGCGTTCGGCCAGCGACCGGATCAATGATGCCTTTACGCTCGAGACGTGTTCGCGCATCAGCATCTCCGCGCGCCAGGGTTCTTGAGCGATGATCGCCTCATAGATCCGGTGATGGTCGTCGTGCCGGCGGCGGACGTCGCGATGCTCGAAGGCGACGATGTTGCGGCTCGACGACACCGGGACGTGATGGCAGATCCGGATCATTTCGCCGAGCATGCGATTGCGCGCGGCGGCCAGCAGGGTGTCGTGGAAATCGCCGTTGATTCCGCGATAGATCGTAAGATCGCCGGCTTCGAATGATCCGCGTTCCAGCAGTCGGTCGCCGGCGGCGAGGCTGCGCTCGATAATCGCCCTTTCTTCCGCGCTGAGCCCGCGCTCCGCGGCAAAGCGCGCCGCAACGCCTTCCAGCGACGCTCGGATTTCATAGGCATCGACGACAGCGTCGAGCGGAAATTCGCGCACGCTGAAGCCGCGATTGGGCTCGTAGTCCAGCAGTCCTTCCCCCGCCAGTGCCTGCAGCGCGGCGCGCACGGGTGTGCGTGACACCGCGAGTGTGCGGCTGAGCCTGACCTCGTTGAGCCGCTCTCCGGTCACGACCGATCCGCCCAGGATCGATTCCCGGATCTGATCCATCACCGACAATGCGCGGTTGCCGGCCCGCATCTTGCCGGAAGGCTCATGGACGGAAGGCTCAACGTGATGGTGCTCTGACGGATCGGTCATGGAGGGAAGTTTACGCCCGTCGCGAAGTGAATACACTTCATTTGTGGCGAGCAACCGGGATTCCCTGAACGCTCGCGCTTTGCTGGGAGTTCTCAGGGCCTAATTCTTGGTCCATGACGCAGAAATGGTATGCAACAGTGGAAGTGTATGCAATTTTGGTTGACTCAGGCGCTTTATCCGACGAACCATGGGCACTGCTGCGAAGTTGAAAGGTGTGATCTCTCATGGCGTTAGCCAATCCAGTCATCGGCGAAAACGCCATCGAACTGATTACCGCCGATCGCGCTCCGCATTACGAGCCCTTCGGCTGGCACCATTGGCCGGAACATCCCTGGCTGTCCTACCAGTTCCGTCGCGGCCTCGGCGAGACCCAGGAGGGCGGCGGCAGCGTCAGCGAAGTGCTGCGGGCCGGGTCACGGATGATTCCGGGCGACCTCGAAAGCTGGCACACCGAGTGGATGCGGATCGCGGAACGCAAC
>Ga0210396_10003045_pt1 | contig 16853 bp, 17 predicted proteins | sample IncBWH17OmetaG_FD_155466 | JGI IMG/M metagenome (GOLD analysis project Ga0210396, IMG submission 155466) | Forest soil microbial communities from Barre Woods Harvard Forest LTER site, Petersham, Massachusetts, United States - Inc-BW-H-17-O ... | reverse complement strand
GCGCTTTCGCTGGCTATTAGGCTCGGCCTTGAAGGGCTGACGCTCGGCGTGCTGGCCGATACGCTCGGCCTTTCCAAAAGCGGGCTGTTCGCGCATTTCCGCTCGAAGGAGGCGCTGCAGATCGCCGTCCTCGAAGAAGCGGTTGCCCGTTTCGCCGGCAAGGTGCTGGAACCAGCGATGACGGAACCGGAGGGCAAAGCGCGGCTCGAAACGCTGTTCCATCGCTATCTCGATTGGATCAAGGGAGGCAAGGAAACGGTCGGCTGTCTGTTCATGACGGCGGCGCAGGAATTCGACGACCGGCCCGGCGTCGTACGCGACCGGCTCGTCTCCGCGCAAACCGAATGGCGCGCGATCCTTGCGCACACCGTTTCGGACGCAATAGCGAGGAAGGAATTGCGCGCCGACATCGATCCGAAACAGATGGCATTCGAGATCGTGGGCATTGCCCTTGTCTATCAGCAATCGACGAAACTCCTGCAGGATTACGCTGCGGGCGCGCGCGCGAAACGCGCCTTTGAGGCTTTGCTCGCGCGGGCGGCAAGGAGCAAACGCAAACTCTCTTGAAAAAGCACGATCGGTCGTTTTATTATCTCTCGAAAGCGGGAGGCGGCAATGAAGCTTTATAACGGTCCGGTCAGCATGTTCGGCGCGAAGGCGGAAATCGCCATGCGCGAAAAAGAACTCGATTGCGAAGTGGAGCTTGTGCCGTTCAATCTGCAGACACGTTACGATCCCAAACATCCCGAAGTCTTGCGCATCAATCCGAAGAAACAGGTGCCCGTGCTTGTGGACGGCGATCTCGAATTATTCGATTCCACGCAGATTTTCGAATATTTCGAGGACATCAAGCCTGAGCCTGCGCTGTGGCCGCGCGATCCGAAAGCGCGTGCCCGTGCGCGTTTGATCGAGCTTCGTTCGGATGAGATTTTCTTTGGCGAAGTAATGAAAGTCATCAACGCTTCTTCACGCACCGCGCCCGAAACGCTGGCAGCGATGGCGGCGACGAACGCGCTTTATCCGGAGATGGAAAAATTTCTCATGGGCGATTATTTCGCCGAGGAATTCTCCTACGCCGACATCGCGTTCTATATGGCGCAATTCTATGCAGCACTACTCGGCATGCCGATGCCGGACAGCGTTCCCAAGCTTGTTGCATGGCGCAATCGCGTGGCCGCGCGGCCAAGCGTGCAATTGGTCACGGGACGCACGTGGCAATTCATTCAGGCAAGCAGGGCACTGGCAGCGGCGCAGTAAAGCGCAATCCCGCGAAGTGTGAAGCGGTTCGCGTCAGATTGCGCGACAATGAAAGAATCACGCCGCGATCATGCGATCGACTTCCTGCACGATCTCGCGCAGGTGGAACGGTTTCGACAACACCTTCGCCTGTTTCGGCGCCTGGCTCGAAGGATGAAGCGCCACGGCCGCAAAACCCGTGATGAACATGATCTTGAGCGCGGCGTCGTGTTCGGCCGCGCGCTTGGCGAGTTCGATCCCGTCCATGCCGGGCATCACGATATCGGTGAGCAGCAGATCGAATTCGTGGGATTTGAGGCAATCATGCGCCTCCGCCCCGTCGCCGAAATCGGCGACGATATGGCCAGCCTTCACGAGTGCCGCCGCCAGGAACCGGCGCAGCGATTCGTCATCTTCCGCAAGCAGAATGCGCGCCAATGGCTTCCCCCAAAGCCGCCTCGTCCAAAGCGGACTTAAGCTTATCCGGGCGGGATCACGCAAGGACCGGGCCGCCTGTTAGGATTAACCACTTATTAAAATCGGCCTTACCCGGCGTCGTTCCGCGGCATAGCTTGTCTGCAAAAGGATAATTGAGATGAAAGCCTTGCTCCTCGCCGCCGCAGCCTCGCTCTCCATTTCGCTGGCCCCGGCCCATGCGAACCCGCCCGCCCATCCGGCTCCTGCGAAAACAGTGCCTGCGAAGAAACCGGCCGGTCCGCATTGCCCGCCGCCTGCGCATCACCATCACGCAGCGGCGCATCACATTGTGATGCACAAGCGCTGGATGAAGCATTGGCATCATCATTGGCACAAGGCTTGGGAACCGCCTGCGGGCGACACGTATCAGGAAGAGACAGCGCCCCCGCCGCCACCGCCTCCCCCACCGCAGGGCCCGATGCCCTATGATCGCTGGATCGATGGCTATGGCCGCGCCTATATTGGTGGCCGCATCCATGAAGGTGCGCCGGGGCAGTGCCCCTGCCCGCCGAACATGCATGGCCCGGTTCCACCGGAATGCCGCTTCCCCGTATGGAAGGGCTACAATCATCGCGACGGTCTGCAGAACGGGTATTGATCAGGAGCGCAGTCCCGCGAGGTGCCCGGCGTGCTTTGCACGCCTACTTCTGGATTGGGCGCAACGCGCCCGGGGGCGGCTCGCGTCAGACTGCGCGACCATAAAAATTCCGCGCTTGATCGGTGCGTCCGGTTGGTGATCCTCTGCGTTGTGCAGATTCCTTGAGGTCACCAACGCTTGGATTGGGACGAAACGCTCGCAAACCTCCATGCCGCGCCCTTCACGATTGCGCGGCCCGCGCGGCAAAGCGTGGCGTTCGTGTTTGCATCGCCGCATTCCGGCAGGCTCTATCCGCATAGTTTCATCGCGCATAGCCGTTTGACATCGCTTTCGCTGCGCCGGTCCGAAGATGCGTTTGTCGACGAGCTGTTTTCGGGCGTCACCGAATTGGGCGCGCCGCTTATCGCTGCGCGTTTTCCGCGGGCCTATCTCGATGTGAATCGCGCGGCCGCCGAAATCGACGTGGCGATGTTCGAAGGCGCGTTACCGCTTTCGCCCGACTCGACGCCGCGTGTGGCAGCCGGGCTTGGCGTGATCCCTCGCATCGTGCGCGATGGTGCGGAGATCTATCGCGGCAAGCTTGCTGCAGCCGAAATCGCCGAGCGGCTTACGCATCTCTATCGCCCGTATCACGCTGCGCTCGCGCAATTGATCGACGAAACGCGCGCGCGTTTCGGCACGTGCGTTCTCATCGATTGCCATTCGATGCCATCGGCTGCAGCTGTGCCGGATATCGTGCTCGGCGACCGTTATGGCATATCGGCGTCGGCTGCTCTGATGCGCGAGGCCGAGCATGCCTTCGCCAGCCATGGTTTTTCCGTCGTGCGGAATGCGCCCTATGCGGGCGGCTATACGACCTATCTGCACGGCAAGAGCGATGGGCCGGTCCAGGCGCTCCAGATCGAGATCAATCGCGGGCTCTACCTCGATGAAGAGCGCGTCATGCGCAGCCCCCGCTTCGGCGACATCGCGATGCGGCTGGCGCGTGCGCTGCGCGACCTCACCGCCTTTGCCGAACCCACGCGCATCGCCGCCGAATAAAAAAATGGCCGCTCCGGGGGAGGAGCGGCCAAGTTCAGGGAGGAAACGCCCAGGAAGGGCAGCGGCAGGGCAGAGAGGAAATCCGCGATGCCGCACTGCAATAATATGGCGTCACGCCTTCGCATCTGCAAGAGAAAAATAACCTCCCGCACTCATCCCATTTCGATAAGAATTTCAGCCTTCTAGCCGAAAAAAGCGGTTACTTTGTCCGCGGCGCATAGCCCTGCGGCGTATTGTGCAATGCAAAATTATTCATGTCCCGTGGCGGATTTCACACGAGAGTCGCTGCATTGCAACAAAAGAGTCGTGCGGGCGGGCTACGGCAACACGCGCAAGGAAACCACTGATTCGCGAAAGGTTGCCATGCCGGAAACCGCGTTGTTGGCAGACCGCAAGATTCCCCGTAACCCCGATTCCACCCGCAAGAAATCCCGCGCCGAACGGATCACCCCAACCACCTCTACCCATCCGCCCCAGCGCCGTCACCGCACGATCTTCATCTCGGATACGCATCTGGGTACGCGCGGCTGCAAGGCGGCGATGCTGGCCGATTTCCTGGCGGCAAATTCCTGCGCCACGCTCTATCTCGTGGGCGATATCGCCGATTTCTGGCAGATTCGCCGCTGGTACTGGTCCGAGGCGCAGGACCGTGTCGTGCGCGAAATCCTGCGCAAGGCCGATCACGGCACGCGCGTGATTCTCGTACCGGGCAATCACGACGAAGCGATGCGCCCATTCTGCGGCCGCATGATCGCAGGTATCGAGATTGTGCGCGACACAATCCATGAAACTGCCGATGGACGCCGCTTTCTCGTCATCCATGGCGATCAGTTCGACGGTATCATCGCCTGTGCACGCTGGCTCGCCCATCTCGGCGACCGCGCCTATGGCTGGGCGCTGCAGCTCAACGACATGCTTGCAAGCGTTCGCCGGCGCATCGGCCTTCCCTATTGGTCGCTGTCGGCCTGGCTCAAACACAAGGTGAAGAACGCGGTCGAATATATCGGCCGTTTCGAAGAGGCCGTGGCGCGCGAAGTGCGCGCGCGCGGGCTCGATGGTGCGATCTGCGGTCATATCCATCACGCCGCGATCCGCGAAGTCGGCGGAGTTCTCTATGCCAATGATGGGGACTGGGTTGAAAGCTGCACCGCCCTTGTCGAAGATGCCAGCGGACGTCTGGAGATTCTTCGCTGGGCAGATTTCGCTTCGCCGGAGCGCATCGGCGCAAACATTCCGGCGCGCGCCGTTCCTCTACCGGCGTAGAAAGCGCCGCATGAGCCCGGTCGGCTTGCTGCCGGCCGGTGTTGATCCGTGTACGGATAAAATCAAAGTTCTCATCGTCACCGATGCGTGGACGCCCCAGGTGAACGGCGTCGTGCGCACGTTGGAGACGCTGGGCCGCGATCTCTCCGATATGGGCCATGAGGTGCGCTATGCGACACCCGAAGGCCGCTTCAGCGTTCCGATGCCGACCTATTCGGAGATCAGGCTTGCGATTTTTCCGCGCCGCGATCTTGAGAGGCTCATCAAGGAATTCGCGCCCGACGCCATTCACATCGCGACCGAAGGCACGATGGGGCTGTCCGCGCGCGCGATCTGTTTGAAATACGGCATTCCATTCACGACATCGTTCCACACGCGTTTTCCTGACTACGTAAAAGCGCGCTTCCCCTTCGTGTCCGTCAATTGGGTCTATTCGTTCCTGCGCTGGTTTCATGGACCTGCCGCTTCGATGATGGTGGCGACGCAATCCCTGAAGCACGAACTGGAAGGGCACGGCTTTAAGAATGTTCGCATATGGTCGCGCGGCGTCGATGTGCAGAAATTCCGGCCCATCACAGATGCGAGCCTGCCGTTTGCGAAACCGATCTGGCTCAATGTCGGGCGCATCGCGGTCGAGAAGAATATCGAAGCCTTTCTTGCGCTCGATCTGCCCGGCACGAAAGTCCTCATCGGTGATGGGCCCGCGCGCACTTCGCTTGAAAAACGTTATCCCGATGCGAAATTCCTGGGACCGAAAGTCGGTGAAGACCTCGCACGCGCCTACGCGGCAAGCGATGTGTTCGTATTCCCAAGCCGCACGGACACGTTCGGCCTCGTCATCCTTGAAGCGCTGGCGTGCGGCACGCCTGTTGCTGCCTATCCCGTGCAGGGGCCGATGGATGTTGTGGGCGATGCACCTGCAGCAGCGCTTGACGATGATCTTGCCAAGGCTTGCGCGCACGCGCTGAAAATCCCGCGCGAGGACGCACGCGCGTTTGCGATGAAACAATCCTGGCGCGCATGCACGATTCAATTCCTGTCGAATTTGGCAGTGGAGAAAGTAGAAGATTAAAAACCGTCATGGCACGGCTTGACCCTGCCATCCATCGCGTTCGTGTCGGCGAACGCAAAAGAATCCTCTTGGCGCACGGACATGCGCCAGATGGATGGCCGGATTAAATCCGGCCATGATGGATGAGCATAAGAGAGCAACTCAGTCCTTCATCGTCACGAGCACCCCGCCTTGCCCACGTCTGCTCTTTGCGTAGTCGAGCGCGTGCGACGCCTGCGCGAGCGGAAATTTCGCGGCGATGCGCGGCTGGATTTTTCCTGAAGCAGCCCATGCGATGACTTCGCGTAAGGCTTCGCCGGCACGCTCGGGATGTTCCTGAATCGGAAGCGGCAGATTTGCCGTCAGCAATTTCGCTCCGCGCCCGAACAGGCTTGCAAGATTGACGCGCGCCGTGCGCCCGCCCGCAAATCCCGCCGAGACGATACGCGCACCATTCGCGATACCGCCAAGCGCCGCCTCCAGCGCCTCACCGCCCACGGGATCGAACACGACGTCCGCACCGCGCCCACTGGTGAGTTTCATCACGGCTTCGGCAAGCGGCGTCTCGCCGCTGTCGGTAGCTTCATCAGCAATCGCCGCTGCTAACCGCAATCGCGCCGCCCCACTTGCGGCCGCAATGACGCGCAAACCGAGACATTTGCCGATTTCGATAGCAGCCAGCCCAGCCGCACCGCCCGCACCGAGCACGAGCAGGGTCTCGCCAGCCCTCAGACTTGCCTCACGCAAAGCCATGAGCGCGCCCGCATAACCCACAGGCAGTATGGCCCCCACGCTAACCCCCATATCTTCCGGCAATTTCGCCGCCAAGCCGGCCTTCGTCACCGCCTGTTCGGCCAGCCCGCCCCAGGGAAAGAAGGCGGCCACAAAATCGCCCTTTTCCAACCCCTTGACCCGTTCCCCTATGGCGGCAATGGTCCCCGCACCCTCAAGGCCGGGCGTGAAGGGGGTAGGCGGCAGGGGCAAGCGATCCCCCGCCGCAGCGGCGGCATCCGCCAAGTGAACGCCCACGGCATGGAGCGCAATGACCACTTCATCCGGTTCGGGCGAAAGCGCAGCGATATCTTCGAGCGCGAATGTGCCGCCCAGCCGCGCCGATCGGAAAGCTTTCATCGCGTCGTCCCCGCCTCGCGCCGTGACGATGCCGCGCGAGCGCGCGCCCGCGCAAGCCCGCGCCAATGCCGATCCCGCGCTGAAGCTCGCCGCTGTCGAATGGGCATTCCTTGCCGGCACGATCCTGTGCTGGTCCGCGCTTGTGATTTCTCTGGGACAGGACACGTCATGGGATTTCCGCAATTATCATTGGTATATCCCATATGCGTTCCTGAACCACCGCATGGGTTTCGACGTCGCGGTGGCGCATCAGGCGACGTATTACAATCCGCTGCTTGACGTTCCTTATTATCTGCTCGCCACGCATGTGCGGCCATGGCTTGCGGTCGGCATCATGGGCGCGGTGCAGGGCTCCAACGTCGTGCCGCTTTATCTGTTGGCGCGGCAGAGCTTGCGCGTGCCGGAGCGCATGTTGTCCGCAGCGTTTGTCGCGCTCATGGGCATGACGGGCGCGCTCGCGCTCGGACTCCTCGGCACGACCTACTACGACAATGTGATGAGCGTGTTCGTACTTTCGAGCCTCGCTATCCTTGTCATCAATCGCGAGACATTGGCGAACGGTTCGCTCTGGCGCACCGCATTTTACACCGCGATTGCGGCCTTCCTCACAGGCGCCGCCGTCGGATTGAAACTGCCGGAAGCGCCTTTCGCGGTTGGCTTCGCAGCAGCAGCGCTTGCAGGCGGCGGTGATTGGAAACATGTGAGCGTGCGCGCGCTTGCCGGCGCTGTCGGCGGTATCGCGGGCGTGCTCGCCTTCGCGGCCTATTGGTATTCGACTGTCTATCATCTCACGGGCGATCCGCTGTTTCCCTATTTCAACGAGTATTTCAAATCGCCGCTGGCGCAATCAGCCCCCTATCGCGATGTGCGTTTCTTGCAGCACGGTTTCTGGAATTACGTGATGTTCCCGCTGCGCTTTTCATGGAATTGGCAGATCGCCGACGATCTTCCGTTCCGCGATATGCGTGTGGGCCTTGCCTATGTCGCGACGATTATCGCGCTGCCCTCGCTCATCATCGCGCATTTCCGCGAGCGCGATCCGCTCGTACCGCCATCGGCCGCGCGCATCCTGTTCGTGTTTTTTGGCGTATCGCTTATCGCATGGATGAAAGTGTTCGCGATCTATCGCTATATCCTCGCGCTCGAATTGCTTGCACCGCTTGTGATCGTGGCGGCCATAGGTCTTTTGCCGGTGCCGCGCCGCGTGCGTCTTGCGATGCTGGGCATTCTGTTTTTCGCCGCGCTTGTCTATACGCGCGCGGATTTCCTGGAGCGCGTGCCGTTCGGAGATAAATTCATCGAGGCGGATTTGCCGAAATTCCCGCATCCCGACAACACGATGGTCATCATGACGGGCAATGCGCCGATGGGCTATCTCGCGCCGCTTCTGCCGCCGAAAGTGCCTATCCTGCGCATCGATGGCTGGATGCTTCTGCCGGAGGACAATACGCGGCTGACGCATCAGATGCGCGCACGCGTAGCGGTTCAGCTCAAGAAGAGGGGCGACATCTATTTGATTTCAGATGCCTTCGACATGGGCCGCGCGCATGATGCGCTTGCGTCCTATCGCCTTGCGATCCGCTGGCTCGAATGCGAGACAGTGGATTCCAATCTGCTCGGTGAATATCGCGTGTGTCCGCTTGCGCCCAAGCCGCCGGGTACGCCATGAGTGCAGCCCGCATCGCCGTTATCGTGCCTTGCTATAATGAGGAAGCGGCCATTGCCGCCGTGGTGCGCGATTTTCGCGCGAGCCTGCCCCCGGCGACCGTTTATGTGTACGACAACAATTCGAAAGACGGCACGGTTGTGCGCGCGCGAGAAGCCGGCGCCATCGTGCGCACCGAACCGCGCCAGGGCAAAGGCAATGTCGTGCGCCGCATGTTCGCCGATGTCGAAGCGGATATTTACATCCTCGTCGATGGCGACGACACCTATGATGCCTCCATCGCGCCCGCGCTGTGCAAAAAGCTGCTCGATGAGAATCTTGACATCGTATCGGGCAGGCGCATCGCGACTGGCGAGGCCGCATATCGGCCGGGACACAGATTCGGCAATTGGATGCTGACAGGCCTAACCGCCACGATGTTCGGCATGAAGCTCGCCGATATGCTGACGGGCTATCGCGTGATGTCGCGGCGATTCGTGAAATCGTTCCCGTTCAGCGCCGAAGGCTTCGGCATCGAGGCGGAGCTTTCCGTGCATACCGCGCGTCTCATGCTGCCCGGCGCCGAAGTCGATACACGCTACAAGGAACGCCCTGCCGGCAGCGTCAGCAAGCTCAACACCTATCGCGACGGGTTCCGCATCCTGTTCACGATCGCCACACTTGTGCGCGAGGAACGGCCCTTCGTGTTCTTCGGCGTCATCGCGCTCGTGCTGGCGCTGGCCTCGCTCGCACTGGGCACGCCCGTCGTGCTCGATTATTTTCATACCGGCCTTGTGCCGCGCTTGCCGACCGCCGTGCTCGCCGCGAGCCTCATGATGCTCGCATCGCTCGCGCTCATGTGCGGGCTCATTCTCGATACGGTTACGCGCGGGCGCTGGGAAGAAAAACGCATCGCCTATCTCGCCATTCCGGGGCCTGACGGATTGACGCTGCCGTGAAGGCGTTGATGCGTTCGCGCTTCCTGCGCTTTGCGATTGTGGGCGCGGCGGGATTTTTCGTGAATGCGGCAGCGCTCTACGTCGCGCTCAATATCTTTCATGCGAGCCGCCACGCGGCATGGTTCATCGCGTTCATTCCGGCGGTCACGTTCACATGGTGGGGCAATCGCAATCTGACATTCCACGAACACAAGAGCCGCACGATGATGGCTACGTTTCACGAATGGCTGCGCTTCGTCGTGACGAACGGTTTTGGCGCGCTTGTGAATTATCTCACTTACGAAGTGCTGATGGGTTGGGCGCCATTTCCGCTCAACAATCCCTATGTCGCGCTCGCGGCGGGTGTGCTTGCCGGCATGATGTTCAATTTCACGCTGTCGAAAAAGCTTGTATTTAAAGCCTAAACCTGCGGATCGATCGTCACCGATTTGATAATCGCGAAAACGCGCTGGCCTGGCGTGAGTGCCAAACGTGCAAGCGAAGCGCGTGTGATGCGCGATGCAAAAGAGGCTGAACCACATGCGAGCGCGACATCAACTTGCGTCTGTGACACATCGCGTATCGCTGTAATCTCGGCAGGCAGGATATTGTTGGCGCTGACGGCGCGCGGCTCTTCGAGCGCGAGCATCACATCCTCGGCGCGGATACGCACGCGCAAATCCGATCTCACATCGCGATTGACGCGCGCGACGATGAGCATGCCGCCATCGAAGGACAATTCGCTTAATCCATCGTCGCGATGCGACGCGATGCGTGCCGCAATCATACCGCCGGCGGCCACACCGCCGATGCTGCCGGACGCGAATTCGAACACAGAACCTTGGCCCGTCGCGCGTCCCTCGCGCAGCAGCACGACATTGTTTGCAAGACGCAGCACTTCATCGACCGCGTGGCTTACATAAAGCATCGGCACTTCGGCGCGCAGGCGTTCGAGATAAGGCAAGATCTCGTTCTTGCGCGCTTCGTCGAGAGCGGCAAGCGGTTCGTCCAGCAGCAATAGTGACGGCGATGAAAGCAGCGCACGGCCAAGCGCCACGCGGCTTTTCTCGCCGCCGGAAAGTTTCGCAGGCTTGCGTTCCAGCAGATGATCGAGGCCGAGCATCGTACTGATGCGTTTGATCTCTTGCGGTTCGACGGGATTTTCCGCGCGCCGCCAGCCGAACAACAAATTGGTTTCCACATCCATATGCGGAAACAGGCGTGCATCCTGAAACACACAGGCGATGCGGCGTTTGTGCGCGGGCACGTCTATGTTGCTTGCGGTGTCGAGCAACACACACCCCTCCACAACGATGCGGCCTTCGCGCGGTTGGATGAGTCCCGCAATCGCATTGACGATGCTTGTCTTGCCCGCACCCGATGGACCGAACAGCGCCGTCACGCCGAGGCCGGCATGAAAATCTACATCGAGCGCGAAATCGCCCAGGCGATGACGCAACGAAACCTCAATCACGGCGAAGCCTTTGCGCGCCGCGCGGCATATTCGGCAATCGTCATGAAGATGAGCGCGAGCACGATGGACAGACTTGCGAGCCTTGCCGCCTCTGCTTCGCCGCCCGGTGTTTGCAGCGCGGTATAGATCGCAAGCGGCAATGTGCGCGTTTCGCCGGGGATGTTCGAAACGAATGTGATGATCGCACCGAATTCGCCGAGGCTTGCGGCAAACGCCGTGATCGCGCCCGCGACGATGCCGGGCAAGGCGAGCGGCAGAGTGAGATTGACGAAACGGTCGAATGCGCCCGCGCCCAATGTCTGTGCCGCTTCGCTCAAACCTTTGTCTGCGGATTCGAGCGAAAGCCTGATGCCGCGCACCTGGAACGGAAATGTGATGATCGCGGCAGCAAGTGCCGCACCCGTCCACGAAAACACGAAACGCATGCCGAAATGCGCGAGCAGCCACGCGCCCAGCGGCGCGCGCGTGCCGAACGAAACGAGAAGCAGATAACCCATCGCCACAGGCGGCAGCACAAGCGGCACATGCACGATGCCGTCGACAAGCAATTTGCCGGGAAAATTCCGCCGCGCGAGCAGCAGCGCGAGTGCCAACGCAAACGGCAGCGCGCCAAGCACGGCCACAAGCGAGACACGCAGACTCAGAAACAAGGCTTGCGCTTCGTCGGGCGTCAACATGCGCGGCTCCTCATGCGCCCATCATCGGCGAGCCGCGCCAAAAGAAAAAGGCCGCCGGATCCGGCAGCCTTTTCCCATCCAATAGGTGCGAGATCAGTGCCTGTGGTGCTTGCCTGTGGGTGCGGCTTCGGCGGGCGCCGCTTTGCTGCCCGCGCGTGCATAGATGCTCCACAAATGCGCGACCCTATACGCGGCGTCATCGCTCTTTGACACGGCGTTGAAGGCCTTCGCGGCCTGATCGCGCTGGCCCAGACCGAGATAGGCTTGGCCGAGGCGCATTTGCGCGTTGTTCTTGTCGGTGACGCCCTTGGCGATGCCTGCATTGATCGCGGTCACGGCATCCTGATAGCGGCCATAGCCCGTATATTGTGCGCCGAGCTGCACAAGCGCATCGCCATTCGGCGCGGCGTTGGCTTTCGCGGCTTCCGCAGCAAGGCCCGCGCTGTCGGCAGCGGCTTGCGTCTTCGCCATGTTGAACAGGCGATCGGCGCGATTGCCGTTCACGACCTTCGCATCCATGCCCTTCTGCATGACGGCTTGCGCTTCGCCGGGCAGCTTGAGCTGAATCGCGATCTGCGAAAGCAGCGAGTAATCATCGTCGCCGCTCGCACCGGGGCGCATTGTACCCGTGGCAAGACGCAGGCGCAGGAGATCGAGCGTTTCCGGATCGGTCAGGCCATGCGTGTGATCGGCGAGATCGATCGAACCGCGCCAATATTCCGTATCGCCCGTGGCGAGCACGAGTTGTTCGAGCGTGGACTGCATCGTGTCCGTGTCGCCGCTTTTATATGCAGCGCCGTAGAGCAGCTTCACGGTGTCGAGGTCGGTCTTACCCGTCGCCTTGAGGAATTTGATCGCGCCTTTGTAATCGCCTTGCAGGTAATAGGCTTGCGCGACAACGGATTCCGTCGTGCCGTCCAGCGCGCCGAATTTGCGCAGCACATCGACGTCGGCGACGACCTTCGCATATTGGCGTGCACGGTAATGCGCATCGACAAGCGAACGCGCAATCGACGCGTTGCCCTGACCGGATGCGATCTGTTTCTCGTAAACCGCCGGATCGCCCGATTTGGACTCAATGTATGTGCGCATCTGCGTGATGATGGCCGTCTCGGCGGGCGTCTTGTTCGGCACGGCTTCGGCCTGCGTGACCGCATCCAGCGCCGCCTGATATTTGCCCGCGGCCGCAAGCGCCTGGGCCTGCTGCAGCGGCTTGCCGATCGCGGGGCGCACACCCGCAGCTTCAACGGCGGAAGGCATCAACGCGACCGAAGCCGCAACACTCGCGGAACCCAGAAGCAGCGCTGCTGCCAAATTCCTGATATTCAAGGAAGACATTTCTCGGACCTCATACCCAACAAAGCGAGGCGGCGCGCGAACCGTTCCGTGGCCGCGCGACCGGCCTCAAAAAGCCAACCCTCGCCTATTGCATATATTGATCCTGGCCGACGAAACCAATCTTCGTCACGCCCAGTCTTTGCGCATCGCCCAGAACGCGCGCGACATCGCCATATTTGGCAAGCCGGTTGGGACGCAGATGGATTTCGGGTTGCGGATCGCTCGCTGCGGCGATCTTGAGATAATTGTCGAGCGTATCGCGGCTCGGTACGGGCGTACCGTTCCACACCGGCGTTCCGTCGAAATCGACGCCGAGCTCCACAACGGTCGGCGGCGTCAGCGGCGGAGGCGGATTGCCCTGCGGCATGTCGAGCTTCACCGCATGGGTCTGGATCGGGATGGTGATGATGAGCATGATGAGAAGCACGAGCATGACGTCGATAAGCGGCGTCGTGTTCATTTCCACCATCGGCTCATTATCGCCAGTTGCCGATCCGACATTCATGGACATGGTTGCTATTCCTTACGCTTGATTGGCTCTCAGCCGCCGCCCAGATTTTCAGGCTCGGTCAAGAAACCCACTTTGAGAATACCCGCGAGCTGACAATCCAGCACCACGCGGCCCACCGCTTCGAAACGCGCATCGGCATCGCCGCGCAGATGCACTTCGGGTTGGGGCTTGATGATCGCCTTTTCCTTCAGCTTTTCGAGAAGCTCGGCATTGGAGGGAACGAGCGCGTTGTTCCAGTAAACGTTCTCGTTCTTGTCCACCGCAATGATGATGTTCTCGGGCTTCGTCACCGTCGGGATATTCGTCACCTTGGGCAATTTGATCGGCACGGTCTTGATCACCACCGGGACGGTGATGAGGAAGACGATGAGCAACACGAGCATCACGTCCACAAGCGGCGTGGTATTGATGGTCGTATTGAGATCGGCTTCCTCGTGCTCGGTCGCCATTACGTCTTTAGACATCTGCGCGTCCTCTGCTCGTTGGCGAGCTTAAGCTTATTTCGCCCGCGTGATGAGGTAGGTCTGCAGATCGCCCGCGAAGCCGCGCACCTTTTCCAGGATGACGCGGTTGCGCCGAACCAGGAAGTTGTAAAGGAGCACTGCGGGAACGGCCACGCCAAGACCGATCGCGGTCATGATGAGAGCTTCACCGACGGGACCGGCGACCTTGTCGATCGAGGCCTGACCGGCGATGCCGATCGCGATAAGGGCGTGATAGATGCCCCACACCGTGCCGAACAATCCGACGAACGGAGCGGTCGAACCGACCGAGGCCAGGAAGGCGACGCCACCCTGAAGCCGCGAATTGGCATCTTCCACCTGACGTGTCAGCGACATGCCGACCCAGTCGTTGAGGTTCACAAGACCCGTGCCCTGACCGGAGGAGGCGGCAACACCGCTTTCGGCCACGCTGCGGAAAATGCTGTCCTTCGGGAGGTGGTCGATGCCTTCGTTGAGGTTGGCCGACGACCAGAAGCGCTTCTCGACGATCTTGGCCTGCGAGAGCATGCGGGACTGTTCCCAGTACTTCATGATGAAGATGTACCAGGTGCCGATCGACATCAGCGCGAGGAGGACGATAACGCCCCTGGCGACGAAGTCACCATTGGCCCACAGCTGATAGAGGCCGTAGGGATTTTCCTTCGGCTTCGCGTCGGCGGACTTCGACGCATCGGCCGAGTCAGAAGACGCTGCAGGGGCGGCGGGGGCCGCAGAGGTATCGGCTGCCTTCATCGAGTCGGCGCTTGCGGCCGGCGTCGAGGAATTGGCCGGCATCGGTGCCGTGGCAGGGGCCGCTGCCGCAGGAGCGGCGGGGGCAGCCGGAGCCGCATTCTGGGCCGAGGCGGACATAACGCCGAGGCCGGACATCAGAACGATTGCGGCGGCAATCGTCAGTTTCTTCGAGTTCATTGTCTTTCCTACTCCATCAAGAAGTGAAACGCTTTGGAACGATGTGACGGTTGTTATGTGTTCCCGTCAGTTGGTCAGTTGGTAGCGAACATTCGCTTCGAGCGAGACGGCCATGGGTTTTCCACCACTCGTCGCGGGGAAGTAACGCCATTTGCCGGCGCATTCGGTGGCGGCTTCGTCAAGACGGGAGAACCCGCTCGACTTCAAGACCGTCACGCCGGTCACCGAGCCATCCGCCATCACCGTGAAGTGCACAGTGACGACACCCTGCTCGCTCAAGCGGCGGGACAGTGGTGGATATTGCGACTCGCATTCATGCGGACGACCTTCCGTACGCGGCGCGGTGATTTCAACCGGCGGCGCGGGCGGCGGCGCGACAGGAGCTTTGTTCTGCACCTGTGTGATCGCGTTGGTCGACGCATCGGATTCGATATTGATTTCCGGCGGCGGCACGAAGTCCGGCGGCGGGATCTTGAAATCCGGCGGCGGCGGCGGCGGAGGCTTCGCCGTATCCGGTGGCTTCTCCTTGATGACCGCGACCTGCGTATCCTGAATCAAATGCGACGCCATGTTGGCCGCAAGGCCGGATGCGAGCGCATAGATGACAAGAAGATGCAGTGCGCCGACGACAGCGACCGTGATGGTGCGCCGTGAAGCGGCCTTCTCGTTCTGCAATTGTCTGGCAGTGACGTGTTCTGGTCTCAGCATGGTTCAATCTGACCGTAAGCTTGGGCTGACAAATGCAGCCTGACAAAACGAAACCCGGCGCGACGGCGCCGGGTGCGCGACAAAGCAACTATCGACACGCGCGACCTCCCTCCCCCACACCTCGCTTTTCTTTAGGGTGCGATTTCTTATTTTTGTTAAGGCGAACGTAATCATGGAATTTTGGCGCGGTCCAGCCTTTTGCTGCAAAAAGAAAACAGCAAACCCGTTCCTATCGGAACGCGTCGTCATGCTCGAATTATGACAATTCGCAAACATGTCAGTATTCCTCGCCTGATCGGAATCCCGCGTCTACCGGCGGATTTTCCGTACGTCCTGCATCGCTTGAATACGTGCAAAACTTGCGTTTGGATTTGGGATTTTCATAACGCCGCACACACGATGCGGCGAAACGTCCACCCTTAAGCTCCCCACGCGCGGCGCACCGTTAATCCGAAGTAAGGCAAGATTTTGTCAAAGACCTTAATTCGGATCGCGACATACTGACATCACGCGCGCGTGAAGAGCTTCTCCACGCTTATTGCGACGAACCAGAAGGTGGATTGCCGGAACCGTTATCGTCCTCCTTCTTCTTATGCTTTGGCGGATTGGCTTCTTGGGAATTGGGTTGCGCGCCAGATTGTTGTGACGGCGATCCCGACGCGCCGCCAGTATGTTTCGGCGGAGTGCTGTTCGTTTGCGGAGTTTGCGGCGGAGTTTGTGTCATGCCGCCACCCTGCATCGCGCCATTATCCTGCGCGCCTGTACTGCGATGATGCGTAGAAGCGGATGATCCTTGGCCGGACATTCCGCCTCCTGACATTCCACCGCCAGACGTGGTTCCACCGGACATACTGCCGCCGGACATACTTCCGCCCATCATGCCCTGATCGCTGCCGGGCGAAGAGCCCTGCATGGAGTTGTCATCCGTCTTGTGACGCTTGGGTTTCGGCGGCGTCTGATCGGACGACGGCGTATTGGCGTTGGTGTCCGTCTTGGTGTTCATGTTGGTATTATCATGGCCGCTCTGCGTGCCGTTCGGCCCGCCCGTGATGCCGCCTGTCGCTTTATTACTGTCATTGTTCTGATCCGGGCGGTTGCCCATCTGATTGGCGTGATCGGGCGGCGTTGTGCTCACGCCACCATGGTCGGTGTTGTTGCTGCCGTGATCATTGTTGTTATTATTGCCGTTATTCCCGTTATGATCGTTGCCGTTCCCGTTAGTACCATTGGGCCCGTGGCCATTGTTGTCATTATTGCCGTTATGATCGTTCCCGTTGTTATTATTGCCGTTGTTTCCGTTGTGATCGTTGCCGTTATTGCCGCCGGTTCCGTTATGGCCGTCGTTGCCATTGT
>Ga0210396_10003044_pt1 | contig 16855 bp, 12 predicted proteins | sample IncBWH17OmetaG_FD_155466 | JGI IMG/M metagenome (GOLD analysis project Ga0210396, IMG submission 155466) | Forest soil microbial communities from Barre Woods Harvard Forest LTER site, Petersham, Massachusetts, United States - Inc-BW-H-17-O ... | reverse complement strand
CATGCCGGAACTGGCCTGTTTCCAGTGATAGCCGGCGGCAGCGAGGATGGCGCAGACAATCTCACGGATTGCCTCTTCGTCGTCAACTACGAGAATGCGGTCTGGCATAAGCCTCAGTCAGTATACTCTCGGCAATTTGGGCCCCGCCGCTAGGTGCCGAAAGTAACCACACAGGCCTTGAAAACGCATGGATAAAGGGCTGGACCATGATATTCAAAAGCAGGGCACTGTTACGTCTGGGGTGTGCGCCTGAAGAAATCAAGATGAACGTTTCCCTCTGGTCGATCTGGAACACTACCGCGCAGCCGGCGCTGGCCGGGCTGAAGGCCGGGGAGTGGGCGCTGCTGCTGATGCTGGCTGCGTCGGTGGTGGTGCTGTGCGCGCTGCGGCAACGCTACCTCTTAATCTGGACGGCGGGCTGGGTGCTGCTGGTGACTTCGCGGCTGGCGGGCGTGCACGGGGCCGCGATGGGGATTCCGGAGCAATATGTTCCGGCGGTGGTGCAGGCGGCGTTCGTGGTGGCGATTGGACTGTTCGCAGGTGCGATCCTGGTTTACATCCGGGGACGGGATCTGCTGGTGCCGCTGGTTGTGATCACAGTAAGTGTGGCGGGGTTTGCGGTGGCGCGCGTGGTGTTGTGGCCGGATTCGCTGCCTTTGCGCTTCGCTCTCGAAGTCTCTTATCAAATCATTTTGGTGACTGCGGCGATTTCCTTGTTGCGTGCCCGCAAAGGGCGCTGGGAGCTGGCGACGTGGCTGCTGGCGAGTTGCCTGCTGGTGCAGCACCTGGATTGGCCGCCATTCACGAATCAGATTCCGGCGGGACTTGGCGCGATTGCCGATGTGCTGCTGGGGCTGAGCATGCTGCTGATTTTGTTTGGAGAAACCCGGGCGCGGGACCAGCGCCTTAAAGTGCTGCAGGCGTTGACCGAGAACATTGTGCTGGCGCAGCAGCAGGGCGGCATGATGGAAGAGTCGCTGGGAGAATTGCAGCGGCTGACCAAGAGCAAGGCGGCATGGTTCCGCTTGATCGAGGGCGGACATTTGGTCGCGACGCATGCGGTAGGAGTTTCGGCTGACTTTCTGCGGGAAGCGGGTTTTGCGGAGTTGACGGAAACCATTTCCCAGATGATGGAGCGGGGCCGGCCGGTGGTGGCCGCGGCGAGTGAAGCGATCCCGGAGGATGTGGACCTGCTTGCGTCCGAAAAGCTGCGCTATGTGGTGATGGTGCCGGTGGTCGGGAAGAAGTCGTCGATTGGCTTGATGGTTCTGGGCAGCGCCCGGGCGAGAAAACTGACGGCCGATGAACTGGATTTTCTGGAGACTTGCGGACGGCAGCTGGGGATTGCGATCGAGAATTTCCGGTTACTCGAGCAGGCGCTGCGCTCGCAGCGGCAGTGGCGCAACACGTTTGACTCGGTGCATGACATTATCTTGGCGCACGACGCGGAATTCCGCATCATCAAGGCCAATCAGATTCTGCTGGAGCAGGTGCAACTGGCGTCGGCGGACGTGATCGGCAGCACTTGTGAATCGGTATTGCCGCATGGACTGGGCGAGTGGACGGGATGTCCCTATTGCGCGCGCGGGGGCGAAGAAATCAGCGAAGGAGCCGACCCGTGCTTCGGCGGATTCTCCATGGTCTCCACTTCTTCGTATGCGGAGCAGGGGAGCAAGCAGAAGGGCACGATCCACATCGTACGCGACATCACGGAGCGCAGGTCGGCCGAAGAGAAATACCGCCTGCTGTTCGAGCAGGTGCAGGAAGGCGTGTATGTGGCGACGCCGAGCGGACGTTTGCTCGATTGCAACGATGCGTTTGTCCGCATGCTGGGGTATGAATCCCGGGAAGAGGTGCTGCCGCTGAACCTGGACGAAGATATTCGGGTGGATGCGGGCCAGCGGGACGCATTTCACCGGGACATCGATCTGCAGAATTACGTGCGGAATTTTGAAGTGACGATGCGGCGTAAGAATGGAACACTGCTGCTGGCCTCGGAAAGCAGTTTCGCCACGCGGGACACATCGGGCAAGGTGGAACGCTATCAGGGATTTGTGCTGGATGTGACGGAGAAGCGACGCGCCGAAGATGAGATGCGGCGTCGCAACCGCGAACTGAATGCCCTGAATGCGATGGCGGTGGTGGCAACGCAGTCTTTCGATCTGGATGAAATTCTGAACCTGACGCTGCGGCAGGTGGTTTCGTTGTTTGGGGCGGAAAGCGGAGCAGTGTACCTTTCTGATTCGGATGCTCCGACCTACCGACGGCGAGCAGCGTGGGGACCGAGCAGCCGGGACAAGTCGCGGCCGGCGGAAATCAGTTTTGCGGAGGGTTTCGGCGATCTCGTAATGCGGTCGCGGGCCGAAGTGATTACGGCTGAGTACCTGCCGCATCTCACCGGGACCGTGGCGGGGTTCATACGATCGGACAGCGACGGTGCCTGGATCTGGGTGCTGTTCTGGGGCAAGGACAGCCCGATCGGGATGATGGGATTGCGCAGCCACGCGGAGTATCAATATTCCAGCGGGGAAGAGAATCTAATGGTGGCGATCAGCCGGCAATTGGCCACCACTATTGAGAAAGTCCGACTCTACGAAGAAACCTGCAAGGCGTACGAAGATTTGCGGCGCACCCAGGAACAGCTTTTGCAGAGCGAGAAAATGTCGGCTGTAGGGCAGTTGATTGCGGGCGTGGCGCACGAGCTGAATAATCCGCTAACCGCGATTCTGGGTTATGCGCAGTTGCTTGAGAGCGAAGGATTGAGCGAGCGCGCGCAGGATTACGTGGGCAAAATGTTCAAGCAGGCGCAGCGCACGCACCGGGTGGTGCAGAACCTGCTTTCGTTCGCGCGGCAGAGGAAGCCGGAGCGGTCGGAAGTGGACATCCGGAGGGTGTTGGAAGAGACGCTGACGTTGCGCGATTACGATTTGAAGGTCAACAACATCGAAGTGCAAAAAGATCTGGGGCCGGATGCGGCGATGGTGGTAGCTGATCCGCATCAGATCGAACAGGTATTTCTGAACATCATCAACAACGCGGTGGATGCGGTGCTCGAGACCGGGCGTGCCGGGAAGTTGAAGATCCGAGTTTATTGCGAGAAAGGCGATGTGTGCGCGCAGTTTGCCGACGATGGGCCGGGGATCAAAGATCCGAAGAGAATTTTCGATCCCTTCTATACGACGAAAAACGTTGGGAAGGGAACGGGGCTGGGGTTGAGCATCTGCTACGGGATTGTGAAGGAGCACGGCGGCGACATCACAGCACACAATGCGGCTGAGGGCGGAGCGGTGATCGAAGTGCGGCTGCCGATGGCGGCAACAGCCGGGGCGGTGGTGGAAGCCCCTGTGGTTATTCCACCGAAGCGCGAGGGAGCCATTCAGGGCCGGGTGCTGCTGGTGGAGGAAGAAGAGGCGGTGCTCGAGTTCGAGCGCGACGTGCTCACCGGCGCCGGGGCCAATGTGGTTACGGCCAGCAGGAGCGACGACGTGAAGACGCGGTTGCTCTCCGAGCCGTTCGATGCGGTCATCATGAGCGGCAAGATGCCGTCAGACTGGAACGCGAAGGAAGCTTTCCTGTGGCTCAGGAAGAATTGTGCAGACATGGAAAAACATGTGCTGTTCACGTTCTCGAATGGCGTGGAGCAGGGCGATGAGCGGGCGTTTCTGCAGGAGAACAACCTACCCTACCTGGTAAAACCCTTCGAAGTGGCGGAACTGATTTCACAAGCGCGACGGCTGCTGCAGAAGTCCAAAGGCACGGCTTCTGGCGCTAACTAGAACCTCCAAGAGCAATGCTTGATCGTCCTCGCTTCGCTCGGGATGACAATTCCTTAAAATCAGAGTTGAGTGCGCAGGCTCTTCACCAATCGGCGAAGGGCTTTTTCGTTACGGCGGTACCAGCGCCACTGGCCCTGCTTGACTACCTCCACGAGCCCGGACTTGGTGAGAATCGCCATGTGATGGGAGATGGTGGGCTGGGAGAGGCGCACGCGCTCTTCAATATCGCCGGCGCAAAGGCCAGCGTGCTTTGCGACCGCGGGAGTGGTCGTGGCAGCCGGGCCACGTTGTTTGAGAGCCCCCAGGATGCGGCGGCGCGTAGGGTCAGCAATGGCGTGCAACGTGTGGTCGAGCGATGTGGGCGAGGTCATGGGGACTAGGAATAGCTGTTAAATTGACGGTTGTCAATATTTGAGATGGACGACAATCAGGGGCGCTGTCTGGGAGCTCGCAGCCACTCGATGCGGGTGAACTCGAGGAAACGCACGTCATTATTCTGGGAACAATTCGATTGGTCGAGTTGAGGTGCCAGAGTGCCGCCGCGGATCCAATACCCGGTGGCCTCCTGCTTCAGAATGGTTGAGTCGAGTGGGTCCATGCCGTGGAGCTTGAAGATGACACGGCGGTTCAACAGCGGATCAGGCTTCATAGGATTTCGATCTTTACTTCTTATTGCTGATTGCTTCAGGTTTTCACTTCTTGACGATCGGGTTGTATCCGTCGTTGATGAGCCGGGAACGCGTTGCTTCCGCGTCCTTGGCGTCGGGGAAGGGGCCAACCTGAACGCGAAACAATTTTTCGTTGGCAGAGTTGGTGGCTACGAAGGCGGGATACTGCTTGTTTTTGAGGGCATCGACCAGAGACTCGGCGTCCTCCTGCTTGGTGACGGCGGCGACCTGCACGAAGTAAGGGGTGCTGGGGATCGCCGCCATGGGATCGGGCGGGTTGCCGGTCTGCGAAGGCTGAGCTTGGGTTCCCGAGGCAGGCGTTCCAGAAGACGACGCTGCTGGAGAAGACGCGCTGGGTGAAGATGTCGGCTGACCTGTCGCCGGGGGATTGGCGGAATTCGCATCGGCGGAGGCGGGCGTCAGTTGCGCGTTGGCGTCCTTCTGCTCGACCGCTTTGTAAAAAGTCATTGGGGGAGCGGATTGCGGAGACGCCGAGCCCCCAGGCTTGAGGCCGTTCGGCGCGGGTTGCAGAGGAGTTGCGGCGCTGGGGGCCGTGGGGCCGATGTCTGACTTGCGGCCGAGAGTGTAGCCGAGTGCGAAAAAAACCGCGCAGACCACAACCAGGCCGAAGAATAGGGTCAGGAGTTTCGCGGTGCCTAACGTGATTTCAGTGTCTTGTTCGGGATCCATCGCAAATATGTACCTCAGCGGTTAAAGCCTGCTTATCGCACATCCCTTTCCGCAGCGCCGAAGCGCGAACTATCCAAAATCGTTATGCCGCAGCCTTGTCATCGCCCTTGCCCAGCAGCTTCTGCAGTCCGGAGAAGAAGTCCACAGGAACGGGGAAGATGACCGTGGTATTTTTCTCGACGCCAATTTCGGTGAGGGTCTGCAGGTAGCGGAGTTGCACGCTGACCGGCTCGGTTGCCAGCAAATGGGCAGCGTCCACGAGTCGCTGCGCGGCTGAGAACTCGCCCTCGGCGTGGATAATCTTAGAACGCTTTTCGCGTTCGGCCTCGGCCTGCTTGGCCATGGCGCGCAGCATGGATTCCGGCATGTCGACCTGCTTCACCTCGACGTTCGTCACCTTCACGCCCCAGGGGGAAGTGTGCTGGTCGAGAATGCTTTGCAGGCGCAGGTTGATTTTTTCGCGATGAGCGAGGAGTTCGTCGAGTTCCTGCTCGCCAAGCACGGAGCGCAGCGTGGTCTGGGCGAATTGCGAAGTCTGGTAGACGTAGTTGGAAACTTCGACCACTGCTTTGCTGGGATCGATCACGCGCAGAAAGATCACCGCATTTACTTTGAGCGTAACGTTGTCACGGGTGATGATGTCTTGCGGCGGCACTTCGAGAGCTTCCTGGCGCAGCGAGACGCGGACCATGCGGTCGATGGGAGCGAACACGAGGGCTATTCCGGGCCCCTTGGGGGCGGATAACAGGCGTCCCAGGCGGAAAATGACGCCACGTTCGTACTCGGCCAGGATCTTGATTGAGCTTAAAGCGTAAATAGCAAAGACAACGATGATGATAGTGACGAATCCAATTCCAATGCCAAAGATTTCCATTTGTAACTCCACTCCGAAGCGAAACAACGATCCTATCGCGGATTGTAACGCAGGGAGAGGGAACGGGCGCGGAATTCGGGATGGCGGCCGTTGCTTGCGCTGGTGCGCGGCAGTCCTACCGGGTGACGGCTGGTGCGGCCGCGGGTGGCGCTACGGCCAGGGGCTCGACTTGAAGCAGAAGTCCATCGATGCGCCGCACCACCACTGACTGCCCTGCAGATACGTCGGGGCAGGAGACGGCGTCCCACAGTTCGCCGTGAACGAAGATCTTGCCGCGAGGGGAGAGATCGGTTTGCGCGATTCCCGTTTCCCCGATAATTCCTTGCGCGCCGGAGACCATCTTGTTGCGGCGGGCTTTTAGCGCGATGCTCATCAGAAATGCCGTTATCACGCCGAGAGGAAGGCTGACCGCGAGGGCAGTGAATAGGTGGACGCGCATTTCCGGGATGGGCGAATCGACGAGGAGCAGGCCTCCGAGGGTGAATAGAGTGATGCCGCCGATGGTGAGCACGCCGTGAGTGGCGAATTTGGCTTCCGCCGCGAAAAGTGCGAACGCGCCGAGAATGAGTCCCAGCGCGGCAAAGCGCGTGGGCAGCAGATTCAAGGCAAAGAGTGCGAGCAAGATAAAGACAACGCCGACGGTGCCGGGAATCACCGCGCCAGGATGATTGAATTCGGCATACAGGGCGACGGCGCCGATGGCGAGCAGAATGAAGGAGATGTTGGGATCCATTAGATAGTCGAGGATCTGTTCCTTGAGAGTCATGCCGAAAGCCACGACGGGCTGGCCGGCGAGATTCACAGCGGCCTCCTGGCCATTGAAGCGCTTGAAGCTTTTGCCCTCCATCTGGCGGAAAAGATCGTCCTGGCTGGGTGCGATGTAGTCGATCAGGTGCTGTGCGAGGGCTTCCTGGTCAGTGAAGGATTTCGATTCGCGCACGGCGCTTTCGGCGAGTTCGATGTTGCGCCCACGCCGGGAAACGACGGAGCGCATCAGAGCAGCGGCATCGTTCTCAATCTTCTGCTTCATTTCGTCATCGGGTTTAACCGTGGTGGGGCCGAAGAGCAGGACGGGATGCGCCGCTCCAGCGTTGGTGCCGGGAGCCATGGCCGCCACGTCGGCCGCTTCGAGAATGAAGATTCCCGCCGAACCGGCGCGGCTGCCGCCGGGCGCCACGTAGACGATGACGGGGATATGCGATGAAGTCATCTTGTCGATGATGTGGCGAGTGGATTCGACGAGGCCTCCGGGCGTATTGATCTCGATCAATACAGCTTGATCGTTGCGGCGCTGGGCTTCGTCGATGGCGCGGGCGATGTATTCCTCGGTGATGGGCTGAATGGTGTCGTTGACGACGATTTTGAGAACTTCTGCGGAGGAGGTGGAACTGAGAGCTAGAGCCGCCACGAGGCCGAGAACAATTCGCGAGATGGAACCAGTTTTCACAGGTCACCTACAATCATATTCTTACTCTTATTTGCGAGCCGCGGTGGAGATTTCTTCGGCGTCGCTGGAGTTGGGAATGCTGGACGCGTCGCTCCAGCCGGGGAGACTGGTGCTGCCGGTAATGAGGCGCGCGCTGCGCTCGTAGGTGAAATACGACCATGCCCACTGGATGAAGACCAGCACGCGGTTTTGGAAACCAATCAGAAAAAGAATGTGGACGAATAGCCATGCCAGCCAGGCCATGAATCCGGAGATGTGAATCCTGCCGAACTGGGCGATTGCGGCGGAACGGCCGATGGTGGCTAAACTGCCTTTGTCGAAATAGTGAAACGGCGCGCGGGGCGCGGCTTCCTTGTCGGCGCGAATCTCGCGACGAATCAGCTTAGCTACGTACCGGCCCTCCTGGAGGGCCACGGGCGCGACACCGGGTAACAGCTTGCCCGTTGCGTCTTTCAGAGCAGCGAGGTCTCCGATGACGAAAACTTCGGGATGATTGGGAACGGTGAGATCGGGCTTGACCTGCACGCGTCCGGCGCGATCGATAGGTACGCCGAGCTTTTTGCCGAGCGGCGACGCGGCGACGCCCGCGGCCCAGAGGATGACGGCTGCATTCATGCGGGTTTTGCCCATGTAAATCATGCCGGGCTCGACGTTCGTAACCATCGTCGAAGTGAGCACCTCGACGCCGAGGCGCTGCAGTTGCTCAAGAGCGCTGCGCGAAAGATCTTCGGGATACGCGGGGAGAACGTGCGGACCGCCTTCGATGAGATGAATGCGGGCTCGGCGCGGATCGATGGTGCGGAAGTCCTGGGCGAGGGCGTGGCGGCAGATTTCGGCGAGCGTTCCGGCGAGTTCGACTCCGGTGGGGCCGGCTCCGACGACGACGAAGTTCAGCGGGTCGTTGTCGTGATTCTGTACATCATGGTTCTCAACATCGTGATTCTCGGCGTCATGGCTGTCGCCATCATGGTTCTCGCCGGCCCAGGCGCGGCGTTCGGCTAATTCGAAGGCAAGCAGAACGCGGCGGCGAATTTCGAGTGCGTCCTCAATGGTCTTGAGACCGGGTGCGAAGGCTTCCCATTCGTTGTGACCGAAGTAGGCGTGGCTGGCTCCGGCGGCGACAATGAGGGAATCGTAAGCGATCTCCTGATTTTCATTTTGCGCGTTGTCGTGTGAATCGGCTTGCACGGATGTCTGCACGACTTGGCGTTCGAGATCGAAGCCTGTAACCTCGGCCATCAGCACTTCGACATTTTTATGGCGGCGCAGAATGGAGCGGATGGGAGCAGCGATCTCGCCGGGCGAGAGACCGGCCGTGGCCACCTGATAGAGCAGCGGCTGGAAGGTGTGATGATTCTTGCGGTCGATGACGGTGATGCTGACGGGCGCGCTGGCCAGCGCCTGGGCTGCGTTCAGTCCACCGAAGCCGGCACCCACGATTACGACACGATGTAACTTCTCGTTCATTCTCTGGCTGATCTTCTCTTGCTGATCAAGCTCCTACTCTATAAGATTCAGCGCGATGGAAATCGGCTCTAGAACTTCGCCTGCGGATCTGCGTCCGGCGTTGGTGGCATGGATTGTGCCGTCGGTAGGCGACCTGATTTTCGCAGCGCTGCTGGGCTTGCTGGCGTACACCACTCTATCGGTGCGACTGCTGGGCGACGCCGGAATCGGCTGGCACATTCGCACCGGGCAAATCATTCTGGCGACGCATGCGATTCCCCGCGTCGATCCCTTTTCCGCAACGATGAGCGGGCGAGTCTGGTTTGCCTGGGAGTGGCTGTACGACGCGCTGGTGGGATGGCTTGACCGTGCAGCGGGGCTGAACGGCGTGGTGCTGTTCACGGCTCTGGTGATTGCGGCGGTGTTTGCGTGGACCTTCCGGCTGCTGCTGCGGCGCGGCACGAATATTTTGCTGGCGTTGCTTCTGGTGCTGCTGGCGGCATCGGCGGCGATGATTCACTTTCTGGCCCGGCCGCACGTGGTGAGTTGGCTATTCACGGTGGCGTGGTTCTGGATTCTAGATTCGTCGGAGACAGGCTGCGCTTCTGACTCCAAATCGTTCGCCACGTCAGAGTCCAATCGCAGGCGCGGCTGGATGCTGTGGCTGCTGCCGCCGCTGATGCTGGTGTGGGTAAATGTGCATGGCGGATTTCTGCTGGGCTTTGCGCTACTGGCGATCTACTGGTGCAGCGCGGCGTGGCAGTGGCTGAGGCCGACAGGAGACCGGTTCGACGACATCTTGCGGAAGATCCGCGCCGGGCAGCTCCTTCGAGTCCTGACTCTGACCGGCATCCTGAGCGGGTTGGCGACGTTGGTGAATCCTTACGGATTTCAGTTGCACGTTCATATCTACCGCTATCTTACGAACCGCTTTCTGATAGATCACATTAATGAGTTTCAGTCTCCAAATTTCCATTATGTGGCGCAGAAGTGCTTCGCCGGATTATTGCTGCTAACGCTGGTGGCGTTAGCGGCGAAAAAGCGCGAGGCGGGCCGGGTTCGCGTGAGCCAGGCTCTCATAATCTTGTTCGCGGTGTATTCCGGGCTGTATGCGTCGCGCAACATCCCCGTTTCATCGCTGCTGCTGATTCTGGTGATTGCGCCCTGGCTGTCGGAGGCGATGGATAGATTTTCGTTTCGGCGCATGGGAGAGCGAGGTTTCGCGTCTCCGCAATTTCTGCAACGGATGGAGGCGGTCGAGTTCAGCTTGCGCGGCCATCTTTGGCCCATCGCGATGGTTTTACTTACTTGCTGGATTGCGGCGCATGGCGGCAAGCTGGGCGCAAAGCCGTTGATGGACGCCCACTTTGACGCCACGCGATTCCCCGCAGCTGCGGTTGATTACTTGGCGAAAGAAGACGTGCAGGGGCCGCTGGTGAGTCCCGACGATTGGGGCGGATATTTAATTTACCGGCTTTATCCGCGAGTACGCATGGTGATCGATGACCGTCACGACTTCTACGGGGAGCAATTCTTAAAGTCTTACTTGAAGATGGTGAATGCGGAACCGGGCTGGCAGGACTTTCTTCAGCAGTCCCGAGCTCACTGCGTGGTTGTGCCCAAGGACTCTGCTCTGGCGAACCTTCTCGAAGAAACCGCCGGCTGGAAGGCGATCTACAGCGATGAAGTCGCGACCGTCTTCGTCCGCTCCGCGCGTGGAACTGATTAACTTCTCGAATGCCTCTGTGATTGGCGGCCCCTCATCGATGCCTTAGCGCCCTCACGCCTGATAAACTTTCAACGTGTCCCGCCTCACTCACCTGGAATGCACGCGTTGCCACGAGCAGTATCCCGCCGACCGTCCGCAAACGGTTTGCCCAAAAGATGGCGGCATTTTGTATGCGCGCTACGATCTGGCGAGTATCAGGAAAAGTTTCTCGCCGTCCTCGCTGCTGCCGATGGCGCCCACCATGTGGCGTTACGACGCCGTCCTGCCTGAAGCTGCGCCGGTCTCGCTCGGAGAGGGTTTTACTCCCATGCTGCGCAGCCGCGAATATCCCGGCGTCTTTATTAAGGACGAAGGCCTGAATCCCACCGGCTCTTTTAAAGCTCGCGGACTTTCCGCCGCAGTCACCATGGCCCGCCATTTCGGCTTGAAGAAGCTCGCTATCCCCTCTGCCGGAAACGCTGCCAGCGCCCTAGCCGCCTACGCCGCTGCGGCCTCCCTCGAAGCTCACATCTTCATGCCCAAAGATGTTCCCATCGCGAACCGCGTCGAGTGCGATTACTACGGCGCGAAAGTCACGCTGGTCGACGGCCTTATCTCTGACTGCGCCCGCAAAGTCGCCGAGTTGAGAGAAACCGAGTTTTGGAAAAAAGAAGGATGGTTTGACGTTTCCACCACCAAAGAGCCTTACCGGGTCGAAGGCAAGAAGACCATGGGATACGAAGTTGCCGAACAGCTTGGATGGCAGCTTCCGGATGGAATCATCTATCCCACGGGCGGGGGAGTTGGACTGCTGGGCATGTGGAAGGCTTTCGATGAGTTGGAAGAGCTGGGCTTTATTGGTCCTGAGCGTCCGAATATGATCAGCGTGCAATCTGCGGGATGCGCTCCCATTGTTAAAGCATGGGATGAAGGTCGAACGGAAGCGGAAATGTGGCCGAACGCCGCGACGGTGGCTGCCGGCCTGCGTGTGCCAAAGCCCTACGGCGACTACCTGATTCTCGACATTCTGAAAAAAAGTGGAGGCCTCGCCCTCACCGCCACCGACGCCGAAATTCTCGAGGCCACGCGCCACTGGGCGAAGGTGGAAGGCGTTTTTGCCGCGCCGGAAGGTGCAGCATCTCTGGTCGCCTACCAGAAATTGCTAGCCAGCGGATTCTTCGGTGCCGACGATACCGTAGTGCTCTTCAACACTGGCTCCGGCTTGAAGTATCTAGATGTGCTCGACACCAAAAAAGAAGACGCCAAAGACGCTCAAGCTGCACCGCCGGCGGCCCGCGCTATTGCGGGAATCATCGGACCGTACTAATCGTCATTAATTGTCCGCCTGTACTAATCACCCGGCCGTGCCTCGGGATCGGTGAGACTATCGTAAATGCGTCGTATCTCGGCATAACGGTGGTTAAGCTCGGCATCTCGCTTCTTGATATTTCCTTCGTTTCCGCGTACAACCCAGCTAAAGATTAAAGATTAAAGATTTAAAGATCAAAGATGAGACGCGTACTGTTGTGCATCGGTTTCGTGTTGGCACTTGCGGCATCGCTGATCGCCGACTCCAACCTGCGCATCACCGACGTCGGCTTGCACGGCTACTCGGGTGCTACCTCTTCCGTCCGCCTGATCGTGCGCAATCCTTCCCCAGAAGCGCAGACGATGCATCTGCAAATCGCGGCCACGGACCACAATAACTTCATCACAAACACCGTTACAGCAGACATCAGCCTGAACGGCGGGGAGCAGCGCGAACTAGAGCTGCCGGTCCTGATGCCGGGCGGGAACGGCGTCATCACGGCTGACGCGGCGGCCGCAGGTGTTGTTTTCGGCCACGACAAGCAGGAAGCTCCTTTGCGCCAGGCCAATTTGATCGTGCTGATGTGCGCCAGCGACAGCACCTGCAAAACCGCACAGTCGCAGATACAGTTCAGCGGTACGATTGAGGAACGAGCCGACAAGAACCGCCAGGCTAAGTTCGAAATAGTGAACGACCCGCGTGACCATTGGTGGGCCTATTCGGCGTGCCGGGCCATTGTGCTGGCAAGGCCGACCGCAGAGTTTACCCAGGCACAGCGAGATGCTCTCGAAGGATTTCTACGCAGTGGCGGACGCCTGGTTCTGCTCGAAGACGAGATCGCCGATCCGGGATTTCTTTCCGCCTATCGCCAGGGACCAGCATCCTCCAAGGGCGAACGGGTGGGTAAGGGCACGCTCATTCGCGTTTCCGGGCTCAGCGCGAACGAACTGGGCAACGCTTTCGTCGGCCAGAACCTTCGGGGTGTTCTCGAGCCAACCTACGCGCCGAACTTGAACTCGACGGACTGGCTGAGCCGCCGGTTCGCCACCGCTTTTGATTTTCCGCGGCTGCGCTGGCTGCTGATATGGCTGGCGGTTTACGTAGTCATGATCGGCGTTTTGAACTTTGCCGTTCTGCGGCGCTTGCGTCGTCTGGACCTCGGCTGGATCAGCATGTGCGGGCTGGCGCTTGTGTTCGCCGCAGGCTTCTATTTTTCCAGCGCCAGCCGCCGCCCGAAAAACTTTCGTTTGGACAATCTTGCGACTTATTACCTCGATTCGCGAAGCCCGCTGGCGGTGGCCGACTACAATCTGCGGGTCTCCGCTCCTGATCGGCGCGACGTCCTGGTTTCAGTTGCCGACCCCGCCATATTCACTTCCTCCAATTTCGCGGAAAGCGAAACCAACAGCCAAATCTGGGAGGAAATGAACCGGCAGGCGATCCAGGAGCGCCGCACCTATGACATTCACCTGGGTCCGCCAAGCCGGGTCGAATTACAGATGTTGAAATGGTCGTTCCACGACCTGAACTTACAGGGTTTGCGCGAATTTTCCGGGACGCTGCACTTTGTCGCGCCGAACCGGCTGCGCAACGACACGGGTCAGCATTTTGAGGATGCCGTATATCTGGATTACCCGGCGAACGCTTTGTACGCGCTGCCAGCGCTCGGGCCCGGCGAAGAAATTCAACTGGACACCATCACACCGAAACGAATCCGCGCGGAAAATAGGAAGCAGCAACCTCTGATCCTCCCAAGCTATGAACCCACCAAACAAACATTACAGGATGCGGCGCTAGCGGGGAGCTTGCCCTTTGCCGGCTGGGGGCGCGTGTTCGCCGGACTCAGCGACGGACCCGCGATGCCGGTCGAGTTGAGCGTTTCCCATCAGCGAAGCGTCCACGCGCTCATTATTGTTGCCCTGGAGCAGCCATGATCCTGGGGTGCCTGATTTCGGAGCAGTCATGATCGATGTCGAACACCTGCGCAAGAGTTTTAACGGCACGCGCGCGCTCGACGGCTTCACCCTGCACGTGGGCGCCGGAGAACTGTTCGGATTGGTCGGGCCGAACGGCGCGGGCAAGACCACGCTGATGAAGGTGCTTTCGACGCTGCTGCCGATGGACAGCGGCACAGCTCAGATCGACGGCCTGAATGTGAACCTGCAGACACGCGAGGTGAAACGCCTCATCGGCTACCTGCCCGACCAGCCCGGCGTGTACCAGGACATGAGCGTGCGCGAATTTCTGGAGTTCTTTGCCGACGCGTTCCAGCTCAAAGGTGCGCGCAACCGGGCTGCCGTCGATCGCGCGCTCAAACGCTCCGGGCTCGCGGATCGCAGCGAGACCTCGGTGGAGCAACTCTCGTTCGGCATGAAGCAGCGCCTGGTTCTGGCAAAAACTTTGCTGCACGACCCCAAAGTGTTGTTGCTGGACGAGCCGGCTACTGGCCTCGACCCGCTGGCTCGCATCGAACTGCGCGAGCAACTCAAGCGATTGCACGCAGAAGGAATCACCATCCTGATCTCGTCGCATATTCTTAGCGACCTCGAAGACATTTGCACCCAGATCGCCCTGATTGGGGGCGGCCGCAATGCGACCGATGCGGAAGGCCACTCGGTTCTGCAATTGCGCGCGCCCGAGGATCCGTTGCGAATTTACGAGATTGAACTGATCGGCGACAGCGCTCCCGCGGTCACTGTTGTCAACTCAATAGCCGGGGTGCGTACCCTGGAATCCAGCGCAGGCCGGTTGGTAGTCCAGATCACCGGCGCAGACGAACAGGCTGCCGCGCTGCTGCGTGCGCTGGTGATGGCGGGAGCGAACATCCTTCGCTTCGATCATCGCGCACTGGGCCTCGAGGAACGATATCGGATGGTTTTCCGGGAGAAACGCCCATGAACCCAATGATCCGGAAGGAACTGCGGCAGCGCATGCGGGAACGGCGTGGTTGGCTGCTGCCCTCGCTCTACCTGATTGTTCTCGGCGCGGTTGTGACCTTCGCCTACTTCTTGACGACCAGCGAGGGCCGCGGGACCGGCATTCAGGGTTCAACCGTGGGCGTAGTTCTGTTTCTAACCCTCGCATACTCGCAGCTCGGTCTGTTGTTGCTGCTGGTGCCCATCTTCAGCGCCGGCTCCATCACCATTGAAAAAGAGCAACGAACTCTCGCCGGTTTGCTCACATCGTTGCTGACTTCCTGGCAAATCTGGTGGGGGAAGTTTGTTTCTTCGCTGCTGTTCGTCCTGCTACTGCTGGTCACGAGCCTGCCGGTGCTGAGCATGGCGTTTGCCTTTGGCGGCGTCGGCCCGTGGGAAGTTTTCAGCGCCACTCTGACAACCGTTATCATCCTGGCTTGCATGAGCGCGATCGGTCTTTATTGCTCGTCGGCGTTCCAGCGCAGCGTCCATGCCACAGCCGTGACCTACGCCACAGTCGTTGCTATCAGCGTGGTGACTGCCATCATCTTCTTTGTGCGCCTGACGATGTACGAAACCGGGCATTACGGCCAGCAAGCTGCCGTCGGGGGAGGTTGGTACCAGATCCCGCTGAACATCCGCATTCCGATGTATCTGAACCCATTCTTTTTCCTGACCGCGTCCTTCGCTCCGCCCCAGCAGTTGTACCCGGCATGGATCACCAGCGCCTGCGTGTTTATAGCAATCGGCACTCTGGCCGTCGTCCTGACTCTGCGCAACCTGCGGCGCAGAGGTGACCTGTAGAGCTGACTTGTAGACCGCCGCGCTCCAGCGAGGATCGCAGCGCGAGCGAAACCTCACTACTCAACTCTAGAGGACTTCAGATTCAACGCCTGGGTTGTGCTGGGGTCGACCTTGACGTGCTCAGCGATGTCGGCATGGTTCTCCGGAAAATCAATGTCGAAGTAAGCATCGTCCGCGCTCGGCCGGACGGCAAACAGCAGGTATTCTCCGGGGATTACGCCCGCGATTTTGTACTGACCCGCAACATCCGTGCGGGCTGTGAGCGAGTAGCGCGGAATCCGGCGAAGCTCCTTCGATTCAGGGATCAAAGCGACGACTAGCCCGCGAGCTGGCTTCTCGCCGTCCGTCACCTTGCCTTGAATCGTGCCAGTGTCGCTGGTCAGAGTGACATCGCAGTCGACAGTGGTCCCAACCGCCAACGTCAACTCACTGGACGCATAATCCCGGCCACCGCAGATCGCCTTCTTTACGTAAACAGATTCCTCTCTCTGCGCATCGGAAACAGTAAAGGTGAATTCACCGGGCGGGATGTTGGTGATGATGAATCGTCCGCCGGCATCGATACCGGGAGCTTGATGGAGAAGGTGAAACCCCGACCAGAAGGTTTCGAGCGTAATACGTTTTCCCGCCGGCGAAAGACCCGGGGGCATCTCGACACTCCCGCGCACTTCGGCAGCGCGGCCGATTTCAATGTCGGCATTCACGTTGGAGTCCACGACGCGAATCGAAGCAAAGCCCAATTCGTGCTCGACCCCTGCATCGATTGTTTTCACTTTGAGCATGTAGTCGCCCGGACCAAGAGATGAACACTTGAAAGAATGATCGGGCTCCAGTTGCACGTTGTCGCCAATGGGTCCGAATGTGTACCCGGCGGCCTCCACTCTCTCGCAGCTGACTTCGGCGTCTTTAAGCGCCGGGCGCGCCTCTGCCGAGATCACCTTGCCTGTGATCGCGTAGTTTCTCTCGGTCGGTACGGTGAATCTGATTTCGTTGGTGGTCGCCTCGGCTCCGAGCTTCACGACCTGTGCTTCGTCCATCGCCGGTGTTCCGGGATAAAAAGTATTGCGATATTGCATGCCGCCCGTTGGACCCTGCTTGAGCCCTCTTGCCCCCATCGGATGCTCGATCAAACCTCCCGCGCTCACATAGTAAGAACCGGGTGGAAGATTCGGCATGCGGAAGTTGCCCAGGTCGTCGGTGACTGTTCGACCGGCTGCG
>Ga0210396_10003043_pt1 | contig 16860 bp, 16 predicted proteins | sample IncBWH17OmetaG_FD_155466 | JGI IMG/M metagenome (GOLD analysis project Ga0210396, IMG submission 155466) | Forest soil microbial communities from Barre Woods Harvard Forest LTER site, Petersham, Massachusetts, United States - Inc-BW-H-17-O ... | reverse complement strand
CGGGTCCGTGATCCGCTTGAAGGGCCTGCGCAATACACTGAACTACGGTGCGGACAGGATACGGTACCTCGCGCCGGTGCCGGCCGGTTCAAGGCTGCGCGGCCGCATCACGATCGCCGAAGCCGAGGACGTGCCGCCTGACGGCTTGCGCGTGAACTATCATCTAGTAATCGAGATCGAGGGTGGCAAACGCCCCGCCTGCATCGCCGAGCTGATCTCCCTGCACTATCGCTGAGCGGGTCGTCCAAGCGCGCCGATCACCGCTCAATCGATAATGTGATAGCCGCCGTCGATATACATGACGCCGCCCGTAATGAGCTTGGCGCCGTCGAGCGCCAGAAATGCCGTAGCGTTGCCGACGTCGTCAATACTGACGAGACTGCGCGCCGGCGCTTTCGATTGCGCCTTGTCCATCAGTTCGTCGAATTCGGGGATTCCCGAGGCCGCCCGCGTGGCCAGCGGCCCGGGCGAAATCGCGTGAACGCGGATACCCTTCGGGCCCAATTCTGCAGCAACGTAGCGAACGGCTGCTTCGAGGGCCGCTTTCGCCACGCCCATCACATTGTAGTTCTCCACCACCATCTGGCTGCCATAGTAGGTCATGGTGAACATGGTTCCGCCATTCTTCATCAATGGTTCGGCCAGATGGGCCATCCGCATGAACGACCAACACGAAACCTCCATCGTCTTAAGGAAACCGTCGCGGTTTACATCCACCACGCGTCCGTGCAGTGCCTCTTTCGGAGAAAAGGCGATCGAGTGCAGCAGGAAATCGAGGCGTCCCCATTCCCTCTCGATCCGCTCGAACAGTTGTTCCGTCTGCCCCTCCACGTTCACGTCAAGCGGTTCGAAGATCTGAGCTTCGAGAGCCTGCGCGAGCGGCTCGACATGCTTCTTCGCGCGTTCATTCAGGTAGGTGATGGCGAGATCAGCCCCAAGCGCACGAAAGGCCCTTGCGCACCCCCAGGCGATCGACCGGTCGTTGGCGATACCGACGATCAGGCCCTTTTTGCCTTTTAGTGCGACCTTGGTATCTGGAAATACGGGAATCATGACACCCTCTCATGTCTGGAGCTGGCCGATGGCCTGTTCAACAGCAGCGACAAAGTGTGCCGCGCGATCATCAGTTCCTCATCGGTCGGCACGACGTAGACCGGAATGCGACTGTCGGAACGCGAGATCAACCTCGCGTGGCGCGAATTCTCTGCGGGATCGAGCGCGACGCCGAGCCATGCGAGCCGGTCGGCGACACTTGCACGGATTCGGGCCGAATTTTCTCCGATGCCGGCCGTAAAGACGAAGGCGTCCAGACCCTGCAACGCGGCGGCAAGCATGCCGGCGTTGAGGCCAATCCGGTAAGCGAAATACTCGATCGCCAGCTTCGCGCGTGGATCTACGCTCGCCTCCAGCTCGCGCATATCGTTGCTGACGCCAGACAATCCTTTCAATCCGCATTCGCGGTAGAGGAAATTCTGCACATTGGATCCCGACATTCCCTTTTCGTTGATGAGATAGAGCACAACGCCGGGATCGATTTGCCCCGGACGCGTTCCCATAGGAAGCCCGTCGAGGGCGGTGAACCCCATGGTGCTCTCGGCGCTGCGTCCTTCTCTCAGCGCGCACATCGAAGCTCCGCTGCCGAGATGGGCGACGATCACCCGCCCCTTCGCAAGGTCGGGCGCGATTTGCGGCAGAGTCTTCGCAATGTATTCGTACGAGAGCCCGTGAAATCCGTAACGCCGCACGCCCTCGGCGTGAAGCTGATACGGGATCGCATAGTGATCGGCGACCGCGTCATGCGTGCGGTGAAACGCGGTGTCGAAACAGGCTGCTTGCGGAAGATTTGGAAAATTGGCCAGCAGCGAGCGGATCGGCGCCAGGTTATGCGGCTGATGAAGCGGGGCCAGCGCGACCAACCGCTCCAGCCGGGCCACGACGCCGTGGTCGATCAGCACCGGCCGGTCATAGTCCGGACCGCCGTGAACGACACGGTGTCCCACCGCCATCGGGCTGATGCGAAGCTCATCCCGCAACCAGTCGCCTGCGGTAGCCAGCGCGGCCGGAATGTCCGTCACGCTTTCGATGGGATAGGCGCGGTCCGCCAGCGGATCGCCGTCTGCATCGGTCGCCCGCAGTCGCGGACGACTGCCAATGCCATCCATCTGGCCCTTGATCTGCCGCCGCACCTTCCCCTCTCCCTCGACCGAAAAGATCTGGAACTTGACGCTTGAGGAACCTGCATTGACGACGAGGATCGTGTCCATGGCGTTCACGCGGCAACTGTTGGAGCATGTTGGCGCCTTGCATGCGCATAGAGCGCCGCCACGGCGCAGGAAGCCATCCGCGCGCGCGCCGAGTCCGCACGCGACGTCAGAACGACCGGCACCCGGGCACCGAGCACGATACCGGCACCATCCGCCTTGGCGAAGTAGGCGAGATTCTTCGCCAGCATATTGCCGGCTTCGAGGTCGGGAACGACCAGGATCTGTGCCCGGCCGGCGACCTCGGACTTGATTCCCTTGATCCGCGCCGCCTCCACATCAATGGCGTTGTCGAAGGCAAGCGGCCCGTCGAGCACTCCGCCGGTGATCTGTCCGCGATCTGCCATCTTGCAGAGCGCCGCCGCCTCGATCGTCGATGGAATTTTGGAGGTAACGGTTTCGACCGCCGACAGGATCGCCACCCGCGGCGATTTGCCGAATCCGGCTTGCGTGTACAGGTCAATTGAGTTCTGGATGATGTCCCGCTTGACATCGAGATCAGGAAAAATATTGATCGCCGCGTCCGTTATGAACAGGGTCTCGGCATAGGCCGGCACATCCATCACGAACACATGGCTGATGCGGCGATCGGTCCGCAAGCCGTCCGCCTTCGCTGTGACGCTCCGCATCAGTTCATCGGTGTGCAGGCTGCCCTTCATCAGCATTTCACCCTTGGCAGCGTGAATAAGCTCGACGCCCTTTGCGGCCGCTTCCTCGCTATGCTCTGCATCGACGATCTCGAAGCTGGAGATGTCGATGCCGCACTTGCCGGCCATATCCCTGATTTTCCTTTCGGGTCCGACCAGCACCGGCCGGATAATGCCGGCTGCCGCACTGTCGACGACACCGCGCAGCGACGTTTCGTCGCAAGGGTGCACGACAATCGTCGGCACCGGCGGCACAGCTTTGGCCGCCGCGATCAAGCGATCATATTTGCTCGGAGATTGCGTTCCGCTCGAATCGGCTTGCATGACCTTCATCGTATCGCTCCGATCTCTTCCAACCCTCGTTACGACGCCTTCGCCTTGGGATCGAAAGGGGCAATGTTGGAAGCCCTTGCCGAAATTTCCCGTGCGTCCACGCCGAAGAGTTTGGCGATGCGTTGCAAGCGGCCGGCGGCCTCCCCCGATATCGCGGCGCTGGCGGAGAGCACGTCCCGGATCGCGGCGAAGGCAGTACGGCGATCGTCGGCATTGTCGGGCAACATTTTCGGAATGGCGGCCAACGCAGTTTCCTGGTCCAGAAGCAACATGAAGAACTGCTCCCGGACGAGCATCTTGAACTCGGAAAGCGTCAGCCGCGGGCCGGTGTCGTTGCGCCGAAGGTTACGCAGCGCTTCAAGGCTGCGCTCGTCCACCATCCCCCGCACCGACCCGACATAAAGCAGGCCGCGAACAGCCGCTTCCCGAAGGCCTCCTTCGCCCGTCTTGGATTTCAGCTCTGCGATCCGCTTTTCGAGCATGGCGCGGTGTTCGGCCGACATCTCCCGCCGGCGCGACGGCACCGATTGCGGATCCATTCCGACCGCGGCCTGCAGCGCCGGCGAGCCATAGACGTTGAGGAAGATCATTTCGCTCAAGGCTTCCTGCGTGTCGCGCCAGCTATCGAGCGCATGAACGATCTGCCTGGAGACCTGCTCCTGAAACGCCAGGAACGGATTGTCGGCCGAGACAGGCTTGCGGTTTTCACTCACCTGCTCCGCAAGCGACTTGACCGTTGACATGAAGGGATTTGCGTCACTGAAAACCTCGTACTGCATCCGCAGAGGGTGCAGATTGCGTATCGATTCCGCCATGCGCGGCGTCACCACACCCTTGATCCAGGGCTGCACAAATTTCTGATAGGCGGCGAGATTGATCTCCGACACGCGTTTGGCTGCGGCGAAACGCCGCTCATCCTCGGGCGAATTGCCGCCCATGGCGCGGATGTTATCAAGCGTCCGGGCCTCACAGCGCATCACCCACTGCCCGCCGACGAGATCGGCATTCGTGGTATCGGCGTCCTTGGCCTCGAACGTTGCCTCATAGAGACCGGGCGGCAACACGTCGATCAGATCGATGTTGCTGGAGAATTCCGCATGTTCCTTCTTGGCGATGCCGCCGGAAACGAAGATACCGAGATGGCCGACGCTTTCGTGAACCGTGTAGACGATTGTCTGCCCGTAGGCCCTGATTTCGTCGACGTCGGCGTAGAGATCGAGGATCCAGTCCAGCGCCTGTTGCGGTGGCGTGATGTTGTCGCCTTTGGAGCAGAACACCACGATCGGTGATCTGATATTGCGCAGATCGACGGTCTGGCCGTCGGACATCTTGATCCGGCCGGCGGCGAGGTTGTTGCCGACGAAAAGTTCGTCGACGATGAATTGGATCTCCTCGGCATTCAGATTGACATGTCCGCCCCACCAGCGCTCGAATTCGAGGTAACGCTTCGCCTCGGTATCGACCTTCGAATAGACGTTGTACTGCTTGCTCCACAGCGTATTCGAGGGATTCTGGCTCTCGAAGTTTTGCACGAGCCACGCGCCGTCGAATTTGCCTCCTCCGAGGTCACTGGTCAGGGCGGTCAGCCAGCTTCCACCCAGCAAGCCACCGGAATAGCGCATCGGATATTGGCCATGAACGCCGGCCCAATAAGCAAGCGGTGCGCCTGCGATGATGAGAGGCCCGAACAATTCCGGCCGCAAGGACGCCAGGATCATGACGGCCCAACCGGCCTGGCAGTTGCCGATCACGCAGGGCCTGCCATCCGCCTCCGGATGGCGGCTTATGACTTTCTCGATGAACACGGCCTCGGCGCGCGCGATGCGCTCGATGGTTTGTCCAGGCATCGGTTCCGGCAGAAAGCCGATGAAGTAACAGGAATGACCCGCCTTCATCGCAACGCCTATTTCGCTGTCCGCCTTGAACCCGCCGATTCCCGGACCGTGTCCGGCGCGCGGATCGACAACGACGAACGGCCGTCGATTGAGATCTATTTCGACGTCTTTGGACGGGACGATGCGCACGAGCACATAATTGACCGGTTCGTCCAATTCGCGTCCATCGATGATCAGTTCGGCGGCGTATTGCAGGACATGCGGCGCCGTTTGAGCAACGTGTTCCCGATACTGATCGCCCCGCCGACGCATGACGTCAAGGAACAGCACGTTACGCTGTCCGACATCGAACATGTACTCTACGGCCGAGGCGACAAGCCCTGACATGGGACCGCCCGGCGCCGTTGCATTGTCTATCGACATGTCCGACCTCCCTGTGGCGCAAAATCATTCAACGAACCTCGCGCCACGGAACGTTGATTTAGGTCAACGTTCTACGATCACCGTGGCAGCGACGTGGGGCTGGTGCGATCGTTACGAATCCAGGCCACCATCAACTCCCAGGCTACAGACAGAACGATTGGCCCGATAAAGAGGCCGACAATTCCATGTGCGAGTGTTCCCCCGATCACGCCGACGAAGATCACGAGTGTCGGGGTTGTCAGACCGCGTCCCATCACGAGCGGTTTCAACACATTGTCGAGCACGCCGACGACGCACAGGAACAGCGTCAGCAGGAGCGCCGTGGTGAAATCCTTGTCTATCCAGATCCAGATGATCACGGGAAGGAGGACGATTGCCGCACCGATCTGCACGATGGTCAGAAGCATAACCGCGAAGGCCAATAGGCCGGCACTGGGAATGCCTGCGAGCTTGAAACCTATACCGGCCAGCAACGACTGGATGATTGCGACGCCGATAACCCCTTGGGATACAGCGCGTACCGTCGCACCGGCCAATTCCAGGAAATGTTCACTCTGCTCGGGCACGATCCGGGACAGGAAATCCCTGCCCGCCGCCACGAGCTGAGGCCCGTGGGGGAAGAGAAGGCCGGCCACCGCCACAGAAAAAAGAAATTTGAGTGTTCCCAGGCCGGCATCGCCCGCAAGGGCGAGCATGATGCCCGCCAGCGGCTTCAGTTGGGGAGCCACCTCGCGCAAGACCGCCCGAATGTTATTGGACGCTTGACTCCATAGCTCGTAAAGCCGCGAACCGATAAGCGGCCAATTCTTGACTTGCGCGGATGGAGAAGGAACCACCAGGTCGCCCGCACTGATTTTTCCGGCGAGTTCCCTCACCCCGTCCACGGCGCTCAACCCGAGCCAGGTCGCCGGCCCGATGACAATCCCGAGATTAATAACGGTGAGGATTGCCGCGGCTGTCCTGGGACGGCCGCCCAGAAATTTGGCCAGCCAGCTAAAGACCGGATAGAACGCGACAGCAAGTACGACGCTCCAGGCCAGGATCGGCACAAAGGGACGGATAAGGACGAATGTCCAGACGATTAGCAGAGCAAGCAATCCGAGCCGGATCGCGAGCTGGATGACGTCCTCTCCGGACAGAAAATGGCGAAGGGTTTTCAAGGACGCGCCTTCATCTAAGAGCAGGTATGCTATCGCCAAGCAACCTGCCGCTTTCGAGCAGCAGTCTTGATCCAGATCAAACGACCGCAAACCGGCCAGGGCTTCATCGGCCGACGTCGATCGAGACCACTGCCTTGTTTGCCATTACATGAGCCGCAATGTCTGAGGCCACCAACTACACTGCGCGCGAGATTCTCCGCGACGGCAGCCAAATCGAAATCCGGGCTCTTCGGCGCGAGGATGAGGCTGACATGCTCGCTGCGGTCGGAAAGACCGGCGCGCAATCCCTGCAGCGTCGCTTCTTCGCAATGAAGCGACACTTCTCGGACAAGGAGCGCGCATTTTTCATGGACATCGATTTCAAAAATCATGTCGCACTTGTCGCGCTTGCAGAGGAAAACGGCCGCAAGGTCATCATCGGCGGTGGCCGATACATTGTCTTCGAGCCGGGACGGGCCGAGATGGCATTTGTCGTCGTCGATGCCTGGCAGGGGCGAGGCGTCGGCTCGACCCTGATGCATCATCTCGTCAAGATCGCGAGCGATGCCGAACTGCAGGAATTGACGGCAGAAGTTCTGCCCGAAAACGCAGCGATGTTAAAAGTATTCGTGAAGTTCGGCTTCACGCCCCTCTCGCGGCGAGACCCCCAGACAGTGCATCTGGCGTTGAAGCTCGCTTAGAGAACGCGCTTCCATGGCGGAATCGGTCCTTTCATTGATACAGATCAAAGCCTGCCCCCACGGCCCTGAAAGCGTTTCCTCGCTATGCTCTGGAGTTGGCCGCCCGACGAAGAAGGCTCGATCGCCGGTTGGTTAAGTTCGTTCCTGTGTCAACCACGGCGGAGGAGGTCATGAAGTTCATCAACGCAGCGTTCGTATCCGCACTTGCCGTCATTACCACCGGTGCCGTTGCTCCTCGGGGTGAAGCGGCGCCGTTGCCGACCAATGTCGCAGCAATGAAAGCTTCGCTGAACGAAGCTGTCGTGCAAGTGCGCTATGGTGGTTGGCGCGGAGGATGGGGCTATCGAGGCTGGGGCGGCCACCGCGGGTGGGGATATGGAGGCTGGGGTTATCGCGGGTGGGGTTTGGGTGGCCTGGCCGCAGGCGTGGTCATCGGCGGCGCGATCGCGAATTCGGCCTACTACGGCGGCTATCCCTACTACGGCGGTTATCCCTACTATGGTGAGGGCTACTATGGTGGGGGCTATGCTCAAGACTATTATCCTCCGTACGGTTACGAGGGCAATTATCCCGGCTACTACGCGCTGTATCCTTACAATGGGTGGTGATATCTGACCGCCCGCGAGGTCGCCTGAGCCTGGCTCCGAAAGCACGCGGCGCGCTCGGAGCGCGCTGCAGAGTGGAGATGTCGCGGAAAGACAGGCGTCCGGCACGTCGGTTCGATTGTCTGAATGCCCGTCGCTTGGATTTGAGGCTTTATCATGGCCGAAACACCCAAACTCTCCGTTGAGAAAGCGCTGGAAAAACTGCGGAGCGCCGATGCGCGGAAATCTAAGAACGCGCGACTCACTGAGGAAATTGACGCGCTTGGTGACGAGATAAAGCGCTTGAGAGCGCAAAGACTCCGCCTAGAGCGGCACCCACGACGTTCGACTGAGCGTGATTGAAGCTATCATCAGTCTGAATATGGCACCCTCATGCTTGCCGCGGGGTCTGCCTGCCGCAAACTGCGTCTTGCGCGCGTAACGGCCCCGGCTTGGGGCAACCAGGGCCGTCCTCTCATGAGAGCGCGATGCGTTTGGTGGGTCGAACACATTCGCAGTCGAATTGAATGCGAGAAAACCTGACTGCACAATTGTCCCAAGGTGCAATATCCGACTGTGGTTTTTTTAATTTGGGAGTAGGTTCGATTCTCTTCACCCGTTCGATTTCGTCACCCGACGCTACTTCTTCGTTGCGTCAGAGAACGCGGTTTCAATCACGTCGCCGATTGGCTGCCAAGTGTGGCCGTCGAATTGAACCAATCGCATCTGCCTGATCGGGCGAAAATTCTCAGGACCCGTGTTGATCTTGATGCCGGGCAACAACGCGGAGGGCTCATAGTCCCTCAGTGAGGCAGATAAGCGTTCGCGCCATTTCCGGCTCATCACCGGAAAGCTAGCGTAGTCTAGCTGTCCTTAGGGACAATGGCGCGGCGGGTCTAAGTTACGGATCATAGGATGCTATGAGGGCGCCTCCATGACCGCCATATTTACAGAAACAGCCGCGAATGCTGAGGGCTCTAACGCATGATGCGTCTGCAAATCATGATCGACGAACTCAGCAAGCGCGCAGATGAATGCGACTTGGTCATACTGCTCGCAACCAGCAGCCCAGCGCGACGTTACAATTCCGATCTGGCGCGGGAGCTGCGTGATGTAGTTGCAGCGCTAAGGGAGCTTACAAAGGAATTGGATTGACGTGACGCATCGGCTTTCTGCCAACTAACGAAAGTTGAGATTGGGTCGCCGGGAAGTAGCGCGGGATGCGCGGCATGTCCGTTCTACTCCCAGAAGCAGACACCGTCAGACCGGCCAAGCATGTCCAAAAGGTGGTAATTTCGAACCTCGCGCTGGTGAGAATCCGCTTGCCCTCCAGAGCGGACATCGCAGCCGAACCCGCCATGTCAGTTTTGCGCCGACGTGGACATACATTTCCCGACTAACTGGTCAGCGCGAACGCGCCTCGCCTTGTTGCCAACGGAGGCAACTAGCCGGGCCGGCTTGTCGTCAGCGGGGACCAGGCGATCCTGAACTGCTTTGAAGCCGCGTCATGAGCTGGAGAAGTTCTTCGGCCAAGAAAGGCTTGATCATCACAGATATATCCTGTGAGGCGATCGCCTCGATCGTTTTCGACTGGATGTCGCCGGTCATCACTATCGCCGGAACATTCGAGGCAAGAGCTGAACGCAAGGCTTTGATACTCTCAACTCCGTTCATTGAACCGCGAAGGTTGTAATCGGACAACACCAAATCAGGACGGATACCTTCCATAACCAGGGTAAGGGCATCATTTCCCGTCGCCGCTATGGATGTGCCAATTCCTCTTAATTTCAGCAGCCTGCTGAGCGCCGACCGCACCGACACCTCGTCCTCGATGACAAGGACGGTGCCAACGAAGGAAATGCCCTCGCTATCCTGATCCTGAGCGGTTTCACAACGGCCGCGCGTTTGCCCGAGGGGGACCTCGATGGAGACACATGTACCCTTGCCCAGGACGGACCGCACAACAATCTCGTGGTCCAATAACTCTCCTAGTCGCCTAACGATCGCCAGACCCAATCCAAAGCCGCCGCGCTGTGCGGCCTGGACGCCCTGATAGTACTCATCGAATATATGAGGCAGCTGGTCTCCGGCGATACCAATGCCGCTGTCCCAGATTTCGATGTGGATCTTGTCGCCAGCGCGTCGGCAACCCAGCAAGAGCTTTCCGTGATCGGTGTATCGCACCGAATTCGACAGCAGATTGCGGATCATCTCCTCGAGCATGCGCTTCTCGCTGTGAACCATGAGTCCGCACCGTACGACGCGCAATTTCAGGCTCTTTTCCTCGACTGGCAGCAAAAAATCAGTTGCTACCGTGTCGAATACTTCGTTGATCGCAAGATCGCTCTTTATGGGACGCAGGTTTCCAGATTCGAGCCGATTGATATCGAGCAAGCTCGATAACATGCTTGAAATCGTATCGAGCGAGCGCCCGATCGCTTCGAGTAGCTGGCGTCCCTCGCCATCTGGGTGATGCTGCTCGAGTGCTTCGTGCAAGAATCTCACGGTTTGTAGAGGCTGTCGCAGATCATGACTTGCCGCGGCCAGAAAGCCGGACTTGGCTTGATTGGCCAGTTCCGCCGATTTCCGGGCGCGCGAAATCTCCTGCTCGGAGCGCTTGCGCTCGGTAATATCGGTCGTCAGACCCTGGACCCGTTTGAGTTGTCCAGCGGAGTCGAATTCAGCGATTGCGATCTGCTCAAGCCACACTTCGCGATCTTGTCGCATGTAGCGAAATGTCGTGGAATATGCTGGATTGTCCGGACGCACCCCGTGCAGGCAGGCCATTACGCTCGGCCGATCATCCGGATGAATTTGCTTTAGCCATTCAGCACTGGAGAGAACCTGTTTCGATTCAATGCCCAATGTTTGCGTCGCGTTCTGACTGTGCCGCACTTCGTCGGCAGGCAGATCCCAATCGAATGCCAACACGCCGCCAGCTTTAAGCGCGTCTTGTAGCCGGGCCTCCCGTTCTATCAGTGTGATCTCGTGAAGTCTCCGCTCGCTAAACAGCGCCGCAAGAATCAAGGCGCCGAATGAAATCGCCAGAATGGTGGCTTGCGCATACAAGATGCGCTGGTCAATCGGCAGACGTGGGCCGCCGAAGACTCCGATCCCAAAGGTCGTCGTCCAGACAATCGTGATTGCGTAGATGAACGTTGCTGCCGCGGTAAAGAGTGGCCGGAGCCGGGCCGCGATCCAGACAATCAGCGGGCACAGAGCTGCTATCGCCAGCTCGAAAGTCCACGTTTGATTCGGCATAAGGATCAGGAATGCGCACAAAGCGGTGACGACCGCGAGCGACAACATTCCTTCCGCGATTTCGCGTCGTGACGGAAATTCGCGCAAAAGTGACGCGAATCCGATTGTAAGCGGCGCGATGGTTATGGTGCCGAGTGCGTCGGAGGCAAACCAGTGAAACCATATCGTCGAAACGGATGCGGTTGAACCATAAAAGAACACAAAGCCGAGTGTACCTAGGATCCCGGACGCGATGGTCGCTGCGATCGTGGCCGCGAATAGTCCGAGCACATGCCGCAGTTCATTAAGCTCGAACGGAGAGCCGTAGAGCCGCTGGATCAAGCCGGCGACGACAGTGGCCTCACCTGCATTGGCGACGGCGAAAAAAATGGAGCTCCAGATGTTGCGATCGCCTAGCAGATTGGCTGCGATGGTCGCAGCCATCACGCCGGCAACAACCGGCCACCGCGCCGCAGAACCAAATCCTATCAATGCACCGGAGGCTATACCCGCAGCCGGCCAGAACACGGCGACGCCGTCGGCCTCTTCCAGCAAGGCCAGGCTTAGCTTCGCTGCGAGGAAATAGGCGACCGCCATGGCGACCGCGCCCGCAGCCGAAAAGACCCATGCGGCCGCCCGAGCCGACTGCCGCGCCGGCAAAATACTCGGTCCAGGATCCGGCCCGAAGTTGACTTGCCCACTCATTGCGTACCTGCCGCGCCCACACCATCACAAGAGCGCTCATTCAACCTGACGCCTACAACCATACAATCCCCTCAGCCCATGAGCGAAGGAAATTGGGGGGCGACTAAGAAACCGAGGCAATCCAAAGAATAGCCAGTCATTCATCTCGTCGTCACGAGCAATATTTTGCGTCCCTGCGACACGGACACGTCGCCGGCCGGCTGCCAGGTACGGCCCACTCTACCACGCCTCTGAATGAGCGCTGCGTTGTGCATCACAGCAAGATTGACTGCCAATGCCCGCCACCAATTGGCGACATTCGGCCCAGTCAGAAAAAGGCGGCTATGTTGGCCGCGGTATCAATCATCGATTGTTGACTGTTTATGATGAGGCCGCTGCTGGGCCTATCGAGATCAAAGATCAGAATTATTACCATCGCAACGAGTAATCCCATGATACATACCGGGAGCCGGGTGCGCTTCGTATCGAGTCCGCTTGCGTAACCTGCAAATCCGGCAGCTGTGGCAGCAATGCCAAAAAGCCCAAGCAGGACGATGTTCGGTATTCTGTTGCGGAGAGCCGCCAATCGCTTCGCTTGATCGTCGATCATTTCGTTTAGTGCTTGAATGAAGAGCCCGGTGGGGACCATACCGTTGTCCTTTGCCGTGAGCGCCTTCGCTTGGAGCCAGAGTGACTCTTGAACTCCATTCGAGCGATCGACGGCGGTCTTCGACTCCGCGAGCGATTGCCCACTCTGGACGATGTCGAGTCGAATTTGAATATACTCCCGCAGTAGTTTGAGGGTTTCCGTCCGGTGTGGATCAGGCAACAAGCGAGCGCGTAACGCGGCGGTGCCGATTGCGTTGGCTTCATTTACTACCGCATCACGGCGAGCCTCAAAGCGCGACAAGGCCATTGAGAAGCTGAACCCAATAATGAGCGCCAGCAAGCCAAGCATTGCACTCTCCAGCGTTGAAGCGTTGCTGCCACCTCGCCCGCTACCTCGCATACCTAGCTGCCAGCCCAACTCGCTGACCGCCAGAATTACGGCGAGGCCGACCAAGAATATCGTCAGAAGGGAATAACCGTACCAATCGATCATGAAGACAACGCGTTGTTTCGGCCCCCTGCAACAGCCGCCGACAAGTGAAGGACGCCAGCGTCAAACCCTACTTGCGTGCCTGCCTCGCCGCGTTTGATCCAGATCAAGGCAACCCGATGAAGAGGTCGTCACGTCAGTGGTCCCTGCAATTATCGAGCCTCGCCGTGATGCGAGCCGGGAACCGATCTCAATTGGCCTCGCCTCTCTTGTAGTCATAAGAGCGGGCCTTCACCTCACATATCATGGCTAAGAATAAGCACACCCTTCGGACCATCAAAACCTCAGAATGGGCCTGACATTTGTCCCAAAAGGTGACGGCCAGATCGCGGTTCGCGTACATGAGTGATTGTCACCTCTGTTGCCAACCACATTTCTCCACCGCAAGCATTCGCGCTCGGTGGACAAGCGACTCGGGCGGTCGCCGTGAAGCGTTGGAGCCGCTCAAATAGGGTTTCCGCGCGGCCCTTAGCCGGAAGACGGGAAAGGAACAGCCGCTTGGACGCCCGCCAGTGCCGCTTGCAGCGCCGCTTCCTTGGTGTGGTCGAGAGAGGTCTTCAGAACTGTGCCACCCTCACCCTTGAGGCCCTCAAGTACTTTGTCTGCGGTGACCTTGCGCACTAATACGAAGAGCGCCGCGGTTCCCGGTTGAATGGAGGCAGCGGTCTCCTTCATCCATTTGTCGTCGATGCCGACATCAGTCAAATATCCTCCTAGCGTTCCGGACGCTGCGCCAAGAGCTGCACCGGCCAGCGGCATCAAGAAGATCAGGCCAATAAGGGTTCCCCAAAACGTGCCCGAGACCGCACCGACGGCCGTGGTGTTGATCAGCTGATTTAGCTTGATGTTCCCTTTGCTGTCCTTCACGGCGATCACCGCATCGCCCATTTCGATCAGATACTCCTTCTGCATTGCCAGCAGTTTTAGACGAACTTCCTCCGCCTTCGCCTCCGTGGGAAATGCGATCACGACAAGATCACTCATGTGCAGTTCTCCTTTGTGGCGGTCGAATGCACGACGAACGACCGCTGATACCATTGATTTATATCAAGCCTCCACAACGAGAGCGCAGCAGGCTGTCCAAGGTGCTGTTTTGCCAGGCGCACATCCAAAATCCACATGCGAGGCGAAACGCGCCAATCGAAGTCCCCACATCAGTAGGGAGGAAGCGCCATGTTTCGGTATGTTCTCGCTGGTCTCGCGGCAATCGTTCTGGTTGCCGCAAGCTTGGTTTCAGATGACGCACTCGCTCGCCGGGGTGGCGGAGGCGGCGGCCGCGGTGGAGGGTTCCACGGTGGCGGCTTCCATGGCGGCGCCGTTCATGCTGGTCGCGTCCACGGCGGAATGGGAGGCGGCTATCGCGCGGCGGGAGGCCCGCGTCCAACACATCCCATAGCGGGCCGCCCGATAGCGGGTCGCCCAGGTCGTCCGGTGGCGGGTTGGCCGGGCGGTTACAATCCGGGTTGGCGCGGCGCTGCTTACGGGGCTGCGGCGGTCGGGGCAGCTGCGGCCGGTGCCGCGTATTATGGCGGTTACGGCTATGAGAACAATGGCTGCTACCAAGACAACTACGGCAATTGGCACTGTCCAAATCAGTACGCGTATTGATGCGGGCCAGCGCGTGCGGGCGGCGGTTCGACTAGTTCTCTTACCGCCGCCCCTTCTCAGATGGACGCCTCTTCGTCTCTCGAACCAGTAGGCCGACTTCGCCGAGGCGGTGCGACCATCGGAGCCGTGATGAGCGGCCTCCTCTGCGGCATCCTGTTTGGCCGCGCCCTTGCCGGCGCTGTTGGCGACCACCATGGCTGGCGACTCAGTGCTGATCGCGCCCGTCTCCACGCGATTTCCCTGCTATCAGGGAATTTAACAGGGAATTTTGCGATTTTGAGGCATCTGGAGAAGGTTTTGGAAGCAAGAAACCGCTGCGCCACAGTCACTTTTCGTGCAATTCCCTACGCAAATTAACAGGGAAAATATTTCAACGAACAGGGAATTTTTTGCAGGTATCAGGGAATTCAGGGTCACGGAGAAGTAAGCGTCCATTTCTCACACACTTGTTTGATGGCCCGCGGACGCGATCTTTTCTCCCCGTCGATTTACAGATTGAGGAGAGCGAGATGGCGAGCGAGTTCCGATCATGGACGCGTCAGGGTAGCTCCTCCGAAGCGTGGGAGCGTTTAACAAGCGCCACATCCATGGCACTCGCGTGCTGGTGGAGGAGCCATCCACAGCATCAAGAGCGGACATCCGCGTCGCCCACCCCCGCCGATCGACCACTTGCAGTCGCCGCCAACGAGCGCTGTTTTCCATCGGCTCTTATCGTACTTGTAAGCATTCGACGCGCGCGTATCGAAATTGAGCGTGCGCACGTCAGGTGCGAATGGCTTGGACGTCTTGATCCCAATTGAGGCAGCAGCGTCGGGGAAGTCGACCGGATTACTTTGGATTACATGCGCAATCTCACTAGAACGCGTAGTTATTTGCGTGGATCATGTTCATCGGTTTCTTCGAGATGTAAAAAAATGCACCGCCCGCGGCCACTGACCGCGGCCCTCATCTATCGAGACCGTGGCAGTACGACCTATGACCAGCTCTACTGCGACGACATCCACCCCTAGTGGCTTCGTACGCAAATGGCGCCATTCAGAGTAAAACTGCGAACATGTATGTTGTTGTAATTACAATCTCAATTTCCATGACGAGTAATGACGCCGTCTGCTCCTTCTCTTCGCATCAGGCCGCTGCTCGTTGTAGCCACGTCCGCAGTCCGGCTAAGCTGCGGAATTCCTCCACGGAGCGTGCGCGTCCGTCTGGAAACAGCGTCGACGCCATACGGCTCAACGTGGTTCCGGGACCGAGTTCAAGAGCTGCCACCGCGCCGGCCGATCGGCAGCTCTCGAGGCAAGCGGCCCAGTCGATGGTGGTCGATATCTGACGGGCCAGCTTGTCGATGCCAGTTTCAATATCGAGAACAGTCTCCCCATCGATCCCGCTGAGGAGACGATACCCGGCGCGCGGCAGCCGAGGAGACGCCTCGCGCAGGGTGACGCGGGATTGCTCCGTAGCCTTGCTTAGGAGAGGCGTGTGCGACGGGACGGTGACCGGTAGGGTCACGGTGCGCTTCGCCCCGCGCGCCGCCGCCTCCTCGCACGCAGCCCGGAGCGCAGCGCGAGGGCCCCCGACGGTGAAGCTGTCGACGTCGTTGACGATTGCCATGGAGACCGCGTGCCGGGCCAGGATCGGCTCGATGACCGGACGGCGGAGACCAGTGATGACGACAAGACCCGATTCTTTCGGCGCCGCCTCGTCCATGGCTGCCGCCCGGCGTTGTGCCAAGCGCAGGATACTCAGCTCGTCGAAGGTACCGGCGCATCCCCACGCCGCGAGTTCACCGATGCTGTAGCCCGCGATCACCGCGCGTGCCGGCCGGACCGTACCTAGCGCCGCCCACGCGGCCAGAGCCTGCGCACAGCAAAGAATTTGGCCGGTGAAATCGGTGAACAGGTCTGCGGGAGCGGCTTCCTTCACGAAGGAGCGGGGATCCCGCCCCAGCACGGCAGCCGCTGCAGCAAAGACGGGCTCGGCCTCCGGGCAATTCGCGACGACGTCGAACATGGCGGGGTGCTGACCGCCCTGTCCGGAGCAGAGAACGGCCACGAGGTCAGGCATGACCTCACCATCCCGCCGTGAGGACCAGCGCAACCGCGACGGTCGCGGCGCTTGCGAGCGAGCTGGCGATCAGGGTCGATCCGGCCACATGGGACTCGAGGCCGTAACGCAATCCGAACAGGATGCCGAAGAAGCCGGAGGGCAGAGCGCACAGCAGAAGCACCGCCCGTGCCGTATCCCGGTCCATGGGCAGCATTAGGATCAGCCCGGCGGCCAGCAGGGGATGCACAATGTTCTTCAGAAAC
>Ga0210396_10003040_pt1 | contig 16866 bp, 14 predicted proteins | sample IncBWH17OmetaG_FD_155466 | JGI IMG/M metagenome (GOLD analysis project Ga0210396, IMG submission 155466) | Forest soil microbial communities from Barre Woods Harvard Forest LTER site, Petersham, Massachusetts, United States - Inc-BW-H-17-O ... | reverse complement strand
CCTGGTGGATAAAATCGGGCCCCGCTTCATGCTCGGTGCCGGCGCGGTGCTGGTGGGACTGGGCTGGGTGGGATCCGGGTATGCGGAGACGATCAACAGCCTGTACTTCTGGTACGGAGTCGGCGGCATCGGAGCGGGGATCGTTTACGGGGGAGCCATCGGCAATGCGCTGAAGTGGTTCCCGGACCATCGGGGTCTTTGCGTCGGCCTGACTGCCGGAGCGTTCGGCATAGGTACCGCGACGACCATCTCGCCCATTGCCGCGATGCTGAAAGTTTCTGGTTACCAACACACATTCATCGTATGGGGAATTATCCAAGGCGTGGTGGTGCTGGCTTCGTCGCTCTTCTTGGCCCGGCCGCCCGAAGGATGGACGCCTCCCAATTGGAAAGTCATAGAGGCCAAGATCAAAGCCAAGGTGAATACGTCGGCAGTGGACATGACGCCGTGGCAGATGCTACGCCAGCCATCGTTCTACGTGATTTACGTGATGATGACGATGTTGGCCTTCGGCGGCCTGGTAGTTACCGCGCAGCTGAATCCTATGGCATCGTCCTACCACGTGGACAACGTTATCGTGGCATTCGGCATGACCGCCTTGGTGTTGGCGATTACCGTGGACCGGATATTGAATGGGTTGACCCGTCCTTTCTGGGGGTGGGTATCTGACAATATCGGCCGTGAGAACGCCATTTTTATCGCTTTCATTCTAGAGGCGATCGCGGTGTACGCGCTGCTGCAATTGATCAATCACCCGGTGTGGTTCGTGGTGCTTTCGGGTCTGTGTTTCTTCGCGTGGGGCAACATATTCTCGTTGTTCCCCTCGATTACGGGCGACTTATACGGAAAGGCGTGGGCGACGACTAATTACGGCGTTGTGTACACAGCCAAGGGAGTTGCGGCGGCATTTGCTGGGCCGGGCGCAGCATGGCTATTTGCCAAGACCGGGTCGTGGTCGAAGGTGTTCTGGGCGATGATTGTGTGCGATCTGATCGCAGCGTTTATGGCGTTGCTGTGGTTGAAACCGCTGGCGGCCCGCGTTGTAAAGGAATCGGAGCAGGGTGTTACGACTGCGGCAGCAACCGCGCCGGTAAAGGCGGAGGGAGTCGCGTAGACTGGGTCGGATGTAACATTATATATATCGCGCACGCGATGGCCTCGCGGTGCGCGGGTGGGTGTGTGCGTGCGACCCTCTCGATAGGCGCCGTTTCAGCTTGGAAGTCACGTATTTTCTGTAATATACAGCAGCTCGCTTTCGGTATTTCCTGCCAAGCGCGAGCTACAGAAGGCCTAATAGTACGCCCAGCGCCCGACGGTCAATAGGCGTGGTTCGCTGACTTCGAACACTCGGCTGGCTGGAGCTGGGGCGCAAGGCTGAAGCGAAGGAATGTTCGAGGGAGGTCGGATGCCGATTGGCCCCGATGCCGCTTTGGGGCGTGCTCGAGCTAGACGGGCAGAGTTTTTCCGCGTGTTTCCGCTGCGAGTGGAATCAGCAGCAGACCGAGCGCGAAGGCGATGGAAGTCATCGCGACCGGAATCCCCAGCGAACCAAAATGGCGGATGCCCGCGCCGACGAGGAAAGTGATTCCCGCGCCGCCAAATCGCGCGAACGATGTGGAAAATGCGAAGGCGCTGGCGCGGCACTCCGTGGGATATTGCTCGGGCAGCCAGAGAGTATAGACGGCGAAATTCGCGCCGCCCAAGCCTAGAAAAAAGAGGCAAACAAAAAACCAAGGAAGCGCGCTCGCGCCGAGATAGTAGACTTTGCCGAACGTCAGCGCGATAAATACCAGCATCAGAGAAAAGTAAATGGCGAGCGCGCCGCGTCGTCCCACTTGTTCGGCGAGCCAAGGCATCGCCAGGCAGCCGAGAATCGTGGCGAAGGAGACCAGCATAATTCCCCAAGAAGCGAGTCGCGCGGCTTGTGGGCCGACGCGTCCGCCGGCTTCGGCGACCGCAGTGATCGCGGCGGGAACGTACACAGTTCCGGCCCACAGACCACAGATAGAAGCCAGCATCAGAAAGGCATTCACGATAGTGCGGCGGCGCAAGGCGGGCGAAAACAGCGTGGCGAGGGGACGCCATACCGCCCAGTTGCGCACGATATTTTCTTTCTTAGTCCACGCGGCAGGCTCGGCAACTCCGTGCCGAACCCAAGCGAGCAGCAGCGCGGGCAGGCCGCCGACGATGAACATTGCGCGCCAGCCATAGCGGCTGCCGATGCCGTAGTTCGCGAGCGCGGCGATGAAAATGCCGACGTAATATCCGGTGTGCATCAAACCCGCGCCGACGCGGCGGCGACTCTCGGGCCACGCCTCGGCGACAAACGTGCCGCCCATCGCCCACTCTCCGCCGATGCCCACGCCGGCGAGCAGGCGCAGCGCGGCGAGTTGCCACACGCTGGTGGAGAATGCGCTGAGAAAAGTGAAAAGCGAATACCACACGATGGTGAGCATCAGTGTGCGCACGCGACCGAACTTGTCGCCGATCGGCCCCCACAGAAACGCCAATCCCCAGCCGACCAGAAATAGCGCGAACAGCATGCCTCCGTACAAACCGATATTGCCCTTGGTGGCGGCAATACCGGAACGCGGCAGCAGTTCGCGCAGCGACGGAACAAGGACGAGGGCGTAAACGAAGGAGTCCATGCCGTCGAGCGTCCAGCCGCCCCACGCCGCCCAGAATCCGCGAATTTGATTGCGGGTGAGAGGTTCGGGCAAAACCTTGGCAGGATAATTCGTTTCGGTCGCAGCGGAATCGTGCATGACAGCGGGACACTATATCAAACGAGCAAATTTGGGAATCGAAAAATGTTTTATTCGCGCGGGCATGCTGGCAACGGAGGGCTTGGCAGTAGCGGGAACGCCGCGACAACTGGGTCGTTTTCGAACGCAGAGACGATCAAGTTGTCGCTAGACGATTGCTGTAGCGACTGTGGTAGACTCCGCGGCCAGTTGGCCTGGAGCGGCGCCGCGAACCTAACTGCGACGATGCATGCCGCGTGGTAGAAGGAGGATTGAGCATGGGAGCTTCCGGTTCGAACCCGCCGTCCACAGAAAGCGCCAAGGCGGTGCGCCCATCGGGCAACAAACCTTTCTATCGCAGTTTGTGGGGACAGGTCTTGGTAGCCGTGGCCATCGCGATCGTGTTCGGCTATCTGAAGCCGCACAGCGCCGTGGCCATGAAACCGCTGGGCGACGCGTTCATCCGGCTGATCAGCATGATTATTACGCTGGTGATTTTTTGCACGGTGGTGACGGGTATCGCCAGCATGCAGGACATGAAAAAAGTCGGGCGCGTGGGCGGCAAGGCGCTGCTGTATTTTGAGGTCGTGTCCACACTGGCATTGCTGATCGGACTGGTGGTCGGCAACGTGATGCATACCGGCGCTGCGTTCAACGTGAATCCCGCGACACTCGACAGCAAGGCGGTGGCGGGTTACGCCGACGCGGCCAAATCGGCAAGCGTGACGGATTTCATCATGCACATCATCCCCACGACAGTGGTGGACGCATTCGCCAAGGGTGATATTTTGCAGGTGGTGCTGGTCTCGATTCTTTTCGGTTTCGCGATATCGGCGATGGGAAGCCGTTGCAAGCCGCTGCTCGAGGTGCTCGAGGCTCTCACGCGCGCGGTGTTTGGCGTGATCAATATCGTGATGCGCTTCGCGCCGATTGGCGCGTTTGGTGCGATGGCTTTTACGATCGGCGCTTATGGAATTGCTTCGCTCGGGCCGCTGGTGAAGCTGGTCGCCACGTTCTGGATCACGTGCATTCTGTTCGTACTGATCGTGATGGGCGGAATTGCCTGGGCCGCGGGCTTCAACATCATCAAATTCCTTCTCTACATTAAGGAGGAGATCATTCTCACCTTGGCGACCAGCTCTTCGGAGCCGGCGCTTCCGACGCTCATGGAAAAATTGGAGCAGCTGGGATGTTCCAAGGCTCTGGTGGGATTGGTGGTGCCTACTGGCTACACGTTCAATACTGATGGCAGCAGCCTTTACATGACGCTCGCGGCGTTGTTCGTTGCCGAAGCTACCGGCATTCATTTGACGCTGGGGCAGCAGCTTGTGCTTTTCGGCGTGGCGGTGCTGACGTCGAAGGGCGCGTCGGGCGTGCAGGGCGCGGCATTCATCGCGCTCGTCGCAACACTGAGAGTGATCCCGACGATCCCGGTGGCGGGGATGGCCTTGATTTTGGGAATCGATCGCTTCATGAGCATGTTCCGCGCGACGGTGAACATGCTGGGCAACGGAGTGGCCACACTCGTGGTGGCGCGTTGGGAACACGAGCTGGACCCTGCGCGTTTGCGGCGTAACTTGGCGTCGCCCGAGGCGTGGCGAAAGCAGGTGGTGATCGCTGCGGAAGTTCCGGGCGCGCCGGAGTAGAAAGCGACCACACACGAGAAGCTGGCGCGCAAATAAGTTGGCACGGTCGAAATGCGCGGCTTCAGGGGCTAAAGCCCCCGTCTTGCGTGACTTTACGGCGGGGCTGAAGCCCCGCCCTTCCGGTTCATCCATCTATACGATGGCTTCTATCCGCTTGCAGGGCGAACATCGAAGGCGGAGTCGTTCGTGCTTACGCCAGATCGAATTTTAATTCGCCCAACTTTTCCAGGCTGCACGCGATTTTATCGCCCGGCTTGAGCCACACCTGTTTGTCTTTGGGTTTGCCTTGAATCACTCCCTGCGGCGTGCCGGTGAAAATAATGTCGCCGGGCTTTAGCGTGATGACGCGGGAAATGTAGCTGATCATCGCGCGCGTATTGAAGATGAAATCGCTAGTGTTGGAGGACTGGCGCGTCTCCCCATTGACGCGGCACTCGAGCTTGAGATTGTCTGGATCGATCTGGTCGGCGGTCACCAGGTACGGGCCAATCGGTGCGAACTGGTCCGGCGTCTTGCCCACCATCCACTGGCCACCGGTTTCCAGTTGCAGGTCCCGAGCGGTGAAGTCGTTGCCCGTCGCATAACCAGCCACGTAGGAAAGCGCGTCGGCTTCGCTTACCATTTTGGCTTCGCGGCCGATGGCGATGACCATCTCGACTTCGTAATCGAATTTCTTGGCGTAATCAACAGGCAGTTTGATTGTCCCGTTATGGTGATTGAGCGCCGTGTTGAACTTGTTGAATAGTACCGGCTGCTTCGGAATCGGGGCGCCAATCTCGATGGCGTGCTGCCGGTAGTTAAGCCCGACGCAGACAATTTTTTCGGGGCGGGTCACGACCGGGCCGAATTCGATCGAGTCTTCCTTGAGGAATGCTTTTTGCGTGGCCTTCGATTTGGCGGCTGCGTCCACGAGCGCGTTCAGGCTCGGGCCGTCTTCGTTTTGCAGCAAATCGTCGATAGTCACCGGTGCGCGCATGTGCAGAATCTGCGCGGCTTCGACGACATCAAGGACCCCTATTTCGTTTTTCACGCCCAGGCGGTATTCGCTGCCGCGACGAATGTTCAGCACAGTGAGTCTGTGCGCCATGCCGCGCTCCTTCGTTGCAGGAGGTCTGGGTTCCACAGGGGTCGTCGGTGGCGCGTCCGTCGGCCGGCCCGTCATGGCCAAAGCGCAGACCGCGCCGGTGTTCATGATGAAATTTCTGCGATTTTGGTTCATGGGAGGATCTCCTTGAACTTGTTGACGTTCTCCAAATCGGGAAGGTTGACCGGGCGGGATTATATAGCAAATTGCCGCCGGGAGTGAATTCGTCGCGTTTCAACGCGGCGTCCGGCGAGCCGTCGGCATGATTGTTTGGCGCCCGCAGCAAACCGTGCCGGACTGGGACCGAATTAGCTCAAGAAGAGCGAGGAGATTGCCGATATCAAGTCTGTCATGGCCATCACGACGAACGTCAGGGTGCGCTTGGCGTGTTCCGCGTAAGTGCCTAAGCGGTGCATTTCCATAGCGGGAATAAGTGCGCAGCCAGCGCCGCTGGCACGCCGTTTGCTCAACAATACTTGCCAAGAGTCTACGTCCCGTGGGCGGCCGATTGACCGCTGACAGCACCGGTTGCGGTGGACCCGCGTTGTCGTGAAATGTTTCCCCATCCAGAGGCCAAAAGCGAATGAGCGACGAAATCGTTCGCGAGTTTCTCGTAGAAGGTAACGAGAATCTCGACACGCTGGACCGCGAACTGGTCCAGCTGGAGAAAGATCCGCAAAATCGCGCCACGTTGGCGAGCGTGTTCCGCACGATTCACACGATCAAGGGGACTTGCGGCTTCCTCGGGTTCACGAAACTCGAGGCTGTGGCGCACGTCGGCGAGAACCTGCTGAGCCGGCTGCGCGACCTCGAATTGCTGTTGAATCCGGATATTACGACGGCTTTGCTGCGCATGGTCGATGCCGTCCGGCAAATGATGCAGAGCATCGAGGCGATTGGAAACGAGGGCGAGCGCAACGACGAGGAACTGATCAAAATGCTGACCACAGTGCAGCAGGGCGGTTCGCTGGAAGAAGGTCCAGCCGCAGCTCCGCCGGCAGCTGCGAACCTGCCGCCGCACGCAGTTCCGAGCACGAACGCGAAAGCGGCGCCGCCACAGTCGGCAGCCGCGACGTTGGATAAGAAACACGCTCAGGCTCCGCCCCCGATCGAAGCTCCCCCGCAGAACGTCGCCGCAGGAGAGGGAGACGGGACGGCGAGCGGTAAGAGCAAAGCGAAAAAAGGCGCGAAGATCGTCCCCGTGGAAACCGAATAAGTGATCCACCCGGAGGAAAGCGACGCGCCACAGTCGCAAGCAACCAATCGCGCGACCGCGGGCGAAGGCGCGAGCCGTCCGTTGATTTCACACCCAGAGCGTTGAAGGACCCTTTGAAATGAGCACAAATAGCACGGCCATCCTGAATCGGACAGCGACAGATGCCGATTTGGCGGATCCGGCGTTGGTCAAGCTTCGTGACCTGATTTATCGCATTTCCGGCATCTTCCACGCGGAAAACAAGTTTTACCTGCTGGCGCTGCGGTCTCGCCGGCGCATGCAGATAATCGGTTCCAATGCCTTCACCGACTATTTCGACCAGCTCACCACGCGCGCCAACCGCGACGTGGAAATGCGCAATCTCTTGAATGAAATAACCATCGGGGAGACGTACTTTTTTAGCGGCCAACCCACGATCGACGCCGTGAGCAAGATTATTCTACCCAAAATCGTGCCGTTGCCCGGCAAGCAAGCCGTGAAAAAAGTCAGAGTGTGGAGCGCCGGTTGCTCGACCGGTGAAGAATCCTACACGCTTTCGATACTCTTTCTGGAGCAGATCGCGCCTAAGTTCAAGTATTGGAAAATCGAGATTGTGGCCACCGACCTGAGCGACGATTCGCTGGTGAAATGCCGCGAGGGTTTGTATCCCGAATACTCCGTGCGAAACCTGAGCCCGCAAATGCGCGAGAAATACTTCAAGCAGGAGGGCCCGCTTTACAGGATCAAGGACGTGGTGCGCGCGCCCATAAAGTTCGACCGGCTGAACCTGCAGGATCAAACGAAGATGTTGTTCATGAAAGGATTCGATCTGGTTTTCTGCGCCAACGTGCTGATTTATTTCGATAGCGCCGCCAAAAAACGTACGGTGGAACATTTTTACAATGGATTGGTCCCGGGAGGGCATTTCTTCCTGGGTGAATGCGAAACCCTGTTCGGGATTTACGACCAGTTTCGCCTGGTGCATTTTCCGGGCTCCACTGGATATCACAAACCCGTCCCGGGTGAGGACGCGGGAGGCAAGAAGTGAATCCCGAGACAAGTAAGATGCAGCAACGCAGAGTCAGCGAGCTGAGGAGCTTGCCGGTACTGCCTTCGATCCTGCAATCGTTGGGAACGTGCCTGAGCGCCAGCCCGGGCGACATGAATATTGACCGAATCGTGGAGCTCATTTCGTACGACAAATCGCTCGCGGCACAGTGCCTGCGTGTGGCGAATTCCGCGATGTTCACCCGGAGAGCCGAAGTTGAATCCGTTCGCCAGGCGGTGTTGGCGCTGGGCGTCCAGCGCATCCGGGATATCGTGTACTCCTGCAGTCTTCCCAAGCCTTTTGCCGGCTCGGAGCAGGGCATGGCACAATCCACGTTCTGGAGGCACGCGTTGGGAACGGCGCTGGTCAGCGAGAATCTGGCGCATCGACTTAAGGTCGCGGATATCGAAAAGCTGTATCTCGCTGGACTGCCATGCGATATAGGAATCCTGGTCAACTCGTTGTTGTACCCGGAAGATTTTCAGCGCGTGTTGGAGCAGGCTCAGGCGTCAGAGACCCCGCTGTGCGAAGTGGAACAGCAGGTCCTGGGTTTCACTCACTGCGAGAGCGGCCGGATACTTGCGGACATCTGGAAGTTGCCTCCGGATATCTCCGAAACGATCGAGTTTCATCATCATCCTTCCGGCGAACTTGCGGACGTGGAAATGACTTGCGTGGTTTACCTGGCGGATCTGCTGTGCCGCTTGCGAGGGCTGGGATACGGATACTACGAGGCGCGCGAGTTCGACCTAGCCGCGGAAATTCCGTGGCAAGTGCTGAAGAAAAAACATCCCGACACGGCCGCAGGGCTGGACCTGGCGCGATTCACCTTCGAACTCGATCAGTACGGAGTGGAAGTGCAAACGATGGTGGATTCCATTTTTTCCAATGGAAGTGGCCCACATTGAACCGGGGCACGGCGGACGATTACGCATAGAGTGCTTTCGCCGATACGAAATGGTACTTACTTCGGCCGACCGTATCTGCGCAGTATGCCTCTGTTCGAGGTGTAATCTGCGGTGATAAAACCTTGCACTTTTTGAAATTGTTCATTGCCGGGCTGAGTTGGAGGCGGGGCTGCGATCGCCCGCGGCCTGCCGTAGGGGATTTGGACGCAGATACTCAGGAGGCAGCTTATCTTGCGCCGTGCGAATGTGATTTCCTGCGCTTGTGCCGCGCTGGAGAATGCGACTTCGCATCGATTGCTGGAGCGGTGGAGCGCTTGCGCAAATGCGCAAGTTGCTGAATGGAGATTGCGAGCAGCAGGATCACGATTGGATCAATGGGCAGGCGATAGCGCGGCAATGCGAGCGTGAGGTAGTAGGCCCAGGGATAGATCAGCGGAAACGCAGCGAGCGGGACGGCGAACTGGCTACGTTCGCGGAAGAGGATAATGATTCCGCATAGCGCGCCGAGCGCGGCGACGAGATTGAACGCCAGCACGCCGCGAAATCGCAGCGAGGGCGTGCCGAGAAAATCCTCCAGAGGATATGGAGTGCCTCCCGACCAGATGGAAATCGCGCGATAGGTGACCAAATGGGCTTCGCGGGCGGGATGCGAGAGCATGTAGGCGATGGCTTCCTGTTTTTTCTGCTGCATGTAGGCGATTTCGCCCATCGAGATATATTTTTCGCGCTCGGCGGAATTGTAGATGGGGTGCAAATCGCCGCGGAAGATGTCCTGCGTCTGGTCGTTGTTGCCGAGCCAGAGTTGCAGCCCCAACACGGAGCGCAGCGGAACGAACTGGTGGAACACGTGGTAGTTGCGGATCGTCCACGGAACGCAACAGAGGACGATGATGGCGACGGCGACCGCCGCATTTTTCAGCCAGTCGCGCTTTTCCTGCCGCGCGCGGTACACCAGCCAGCCCGCCAGAAACGGGGACAGCGCAGCGAGCGTCGCGTTGAACATCAGCGCAATGCCCCACAGCAGGCCGTAAGAGCACCAATTGCGCAGACGCTGAGATTCGGGGAGCGCCAGCGTAGCCCAGAGAATTGTGGCGACGAGCAGCGCGGAAATAGACGCGTCCCACATGCTTTCCACCGGCAGCAGGATGGCGTTCGGAAAAATTGCCCAAAGCCATGCGGCACCGGCGGCAAGGCCGATTCCACCGATGCGCTTGCCTGCGCAATAAATCGGGATGCAGGCGAGCGTGCAGCAGGTGATGTTCAGCAGAACGGTGGCGGCCCACGCGTCAAAAGTGTAAGCGCCGAACAGGCGAAAAATTCCCGCGAGCAGCAGAGGAAAGAGCGGCGTCATCCAGGCGGTGGGGCCGGTGTCCACGCGAAATGGCGAGCTGAACCCGTGGCCGGTGGCGAGCGAGTGCGCGATGTTGCCGGACTCGAAGAGGAAGGGAATGACGCTCACGCCTTGGCGCGGATGAATGTGCTGGAATTGCCACACGTAGCCGAGGCGAAGCGCGAGAGCGACGAGCATGATTAGCCAGAGCGATGTCATCGCGGCGCGAAAGGTGTTTTTGAATGTGCGAGGCATGCTTGGGAAGCGTTACATTCCTTGGCTTTGGACGCAAGGCCATCGCGGCCGAATGCGGCGATGGACGAGATGCGCCGACAATGCGTTCGCCACCTGGATTGCGGAGATGCGCGGCGATTTGTGGTAGCTTCTGTGGAACCGATCATGGCCAAGAAGAAGAAAGACCGGCTGCGCGTGCATAAGGAAGCGCGACGACTCGCGCGACTGGGATTGGGCATGCCCCCGACGGAACGAACTATCCCCGACAAGCGGCAGAAAGCGCCGAAACACAAGGAGAAATTGGTGCCTCCAGATTTGACTTAGACTGAGGCGCGGTGGCACGCGCCATTTCGGGACGAGTTGCGCGCGCAGCGATTCATTGTGGGACGTCCCGACGTCCGTTTGCGACTGCGCCACCCGCTAAATTCAGTTCTACCAGTGGAAATGCCTTCCGATAGAAATTTGCGTGCAGCGCGCGATCCGGAACAGCGCGTGCAATACGCACTGCATGAAAATCACGCGATGTGGCCGGCAAGGTGGGATTGCAGTTCTTGGGATGTTGATGTGTCTCGTCGCGACGCTGCCCGCGGCGCGCGCGCAGATTGTTCCGGTGAGTTTAGTGCATGAGGCGGCGGGAGACTCCAAGGTTCCGGGTGGGGTGATGCTGGCGCCGCTCCCTCATAGCGAGTCGCGCGAGGCGGTGAAGCCCGCGCTGCCGAAATCGTTTTTCGTATTGAGCGCGGGAGTTTACACCGCCGCCGACCTGGACATGCAGCGATCCGAATCCATGTTGCCGCACTTCAACGAAAAAGATCCCGTGGTGCGGCCGTTCTTGCGGTTGCCGGCGCCCGCGTATTACGCTTCCGCGGCTCTGTTCGCGACGGGAATCAACTTTCTGGGATGGAAGATGGCGCGGTCGGAGCGCTGGCACAAAATCTGGTGGCTTCCGCAGGTAGCGTCCGTGGCTGGAAACTTGGCGGGATATGGGTACACGCGGGCGCATCATGGGCCGCGGTGACGCGGCGTATTTCGCGCGGACGCGCAGAATGCGACAGTCGGAGAATGGTGGCGCAGATTCTCCCCGCGCGATTGATTGTGAACGTGAAAGGTTCGGACCGAACCTAGTTTTTGGATCCTCAACCGGGCTTGAGGTCGGGAATCACTTCACCGGGCTTGAAGAATGCCATGGGCGGCGTGCCGGTCGCGCGAGCGGCTGCGGCGGCGATTTGTTCGAAATCCTTTTTCGAGAAGCCGACGCTGCTTTCCTGGATTGTCCCGTCCGGCGCGATCAGAAACACGGTGGGGACGTTGGTAATGCCGTATTGATTGGAGATCGGGTAGCCCTTTTCGTCAATCAGCGCGGGAAAGTCGATTTCAAATTCCTGGCAAAATTCGCGGGTGTCCGCGGCGTCGTCCTGGGAAATACCCCAGAGCGTGAATTGTTCGCCACTATAAGCTTCATGCAGGCGTTCGAGAAACGGGGCAGAGAATTGGCAAGTGGGGCAGTTCACTTTGAAGAACGCAGCAACGACGGGGCCTTTTTTCAGCGCATCCACAAGGCTCGATTTCTTTCCGTCCGTGCCTTGCAGCGTAAATGCCGGAGCTTTGGCGCCGGCAGTCAGTGCAGCCATCTTGCTTCCTCCGAGGAATTCATGAATGCGCTGTTTCAGACTCATGTGCCAATCCTAACGCGCCTCCATTAGATGTTTCTCGATGCACGCGGATTCGGCCGCGAATCAGGCAATGACGAGCCGGAGCCACCAACGGCAAACCGACTGCAACGGCTGCCCGGTCCCAAAAACCGGGACCGCCCGCTACAAATTCACAAGCAAGGTGGACGGTCAAAACCTGCCGAGGTGCTGGCGCAGGGGCGGCTCTAAGATCTGCCCCTACAGATTCCGGTCCCACGATGGTCGCGCAGGCTGTTAACGATGGTGGGTCGGCGCTAGTGGATATTGCGGGTTTTTTTGCCGACATAATCCATCAGGAGGTACTGGCCAAGGGTGTACGGTGTGGTGAAATATGCTTTGCCGCGGCAAAGCTCGGTAACTTTCTGCACGAAGTGGACCAGGCTGTAGTCACTGGAGAGCATGAAAGTATTGATCAAAATTCCGGCACGCTTGCACTTCGCGACTTCTTCGAGTGTTTGCGTGACGACCAGCGGATCGAGGCCGAAGGCATTCTTGTAGATACGGCCGTCTTCCAGCGTCAGTGCCGAAGGCTTGCCGTCGGTGATCATCACAATCTGGCGCATATCTTTTTTCTGACGCGACAAAATGCGCTGGGCCAGGCGCAGGCCTTCGCGCGTGTTGGTGTAGTACGGGCCCACCTGCACGCGCGCCAATTTACCCAGAGGAATTTCCTCCGCGCTATCGTGGAATAGAACGCAGTGCAGCGAATCGCCCGGATATTGCGTGCGAATCAAGTGCGAGAGCGCCAGGGCCACGCGTTTTGCGGGCGTGAAGCGATCTTCGCCGTAAAGAATCATGCTGTGGCTGCAGTCGAGCATCAGAACCGTGGCGCAGGAGCTTTGATATTCGCACTGGTGAACCATCAGGTCGGGATAATCGAGCTCGATGGGAATTTGCGCGCCGTTGCGCTGCACGGCGTTGAAGAGCGTGCCGCTGATGTCCATGTTCAGGGTGTCGCCGAACTCGTACAATTTCGAAGTGCCGCCGGATTCGACGCCGGTAGCGAGGTCGCGCGTATCGTGGCGCCCGAAACTGCTCTTGCCGAGCGAGGCCAGCAAGTCTTTCAGCGTCTTGAATCCCAGAAAATCGAGCGATTTGTCGGTGATCTCAAAGCGCGCCTCCACATTGGGTTGAGCCTCGCCCACCTGGCCACCCGGAGTTTGCGAAGGAGGCGGCGTAATCTGCGCGGGCTGACTGGGGCGCGAGATGAAGCCTTCTTCTTCCATGCGCTGAATAATCTGTTCGATCACATCGCTGAGCTGGGGATTTTCCGATAGGTTGGGATTGTTGAGCATCTGCTCCATGAGTTCGGGCGGGAGCAGTTCGCCTTCCTGCAGCGCGCGCAAGATGGCTTCGCGGAGCTCGTCCATCATTTTTTCGCGCGAGCGCTCGGGATCCATTTCGTAGATGCCGAACTGCGTTTCGTAGCCGCTCTGCAGGAAGAAATCCGAGAGGCGGCTCATCAGCTCCTGAAGGTCTATATCTTCAGCGGCGTCAGGTGCGTACTTTGAATATTTCGTGTATTTCATTTAGTTCACAAGAAGTCGAATGCTTGCGAAGTCTCCGCCGATGCCGACTAATTAAACTGGCGGCGCGGCATGCGGCCGGAAGGCTCGCGCGGGTCGCGTGGCTCGGGAGTTTTGCGCACGTCGGCGAAGTAACCGCGTTCCTCGCTGCGATTGATGCGCTTGTGCGCCCACAGGCCCTCGAGGATGAATTCCGCCGCGCTGGTGACGATCGCCGCATCCTCCTTCTGGCTGACTTCCAGCACGCTGAGATTGTCGAACAGACCCTGGATTTTTTTCAGTTGCGCCAGAACTTCAGAACTGGAAGCATTCGCCGGAACTTTCAATTCGCCGCCCAATTCGAACCACTGAATCACGGGCTGCATATTCGCACCGGTGAAATACTGCGTGTAGGTTTTTCCAACGGCGGCGCGAATCAGCTCGCGCGCGATGTTTTCGGCGCCGCGGAGCTCGCCTTCATATTCCAGCTCGAACTTCCCGGTCATGGAAGGAATCGCAGCGTACACATCGGCGACGCGCGCGACGATGGCCGAATCGCGGCTGCGCACGGCGCGCTGTTCGGCGCTGCTGAGCACATTTTCCAGCGTGCTGATGGGCAGGCGCTGGCTGACGCCGGAACGGCGATCCACGCGCTTGTCCTCGCGCGCCTGAAACGCCACCTCTTCCACAATTTCGCGAATGTATTGCGGCATCTCGACGCGCTTTGTCTGCGGGCGTTTGGTCCAGGATTCCTGCGAAGTGATGGACATGCCTTCAGCGACCGTAGAGGGATAATGCGTGCGAATTTCCGAGCCGATACGGTCTTTCAGTGGCGTGATGATTTTTCCGCGCGCGGTGTAATCTTCCGGGTTGGCAGTGAAGACCAGCAGCACGTCCAGGGCCATGCGCACCGGATAGCCTTTAATCTGGATGTCGCCTTCCTGCATGATGTTGAACAGGCCCACTTGAATTTTGCCGGACAAATCGGGCAGTTCGTTGATGCCGAAGATGCCGCGATTGGCGCGCGGCAGCAGGCCGTAGTGAATCGTCAGCTCGTCGGAAAGATTGCGGCCGCTGCGCGCGGCCTTGATTGGGTCCACGTCGCCGATCATGTCTGCGATGGTGACGTCGGGCGTCGCCAGTTTCTCAACGTAACGGTGCTCGCGCGCGAGCCAGGCAATCGGCGTGGCGTCGCCTTCGGCGGCAATGCGTTCGCGGCAGGCGCGGCAAATGGGCGTGTAGGGATTGTCGTGAATCTCACAGCCCTCGACCACCGGGATTTGCGCATCCATGAACCCGACCAGTCCGCGCAGGATACGTGATTTCGCCTGACCGCGCAGACCGAGCAGAATAAAATGATGGCGCGAGAGGACGGCGTTGACGATCTGCGGAAGAACCGTATCGTCGTATCCGTGCACCCCGGGAAAAAGCTCGTCGTCCCTCTCCAGTTTGCACAGCAGGTTTTCCCGCAGTTCCTGGCGCACACTGCGCTGGGCAACTCTCTCTTCGGACCACTGACTGCGGCGCAATTCACCCAGCGATTTCGGCATTGAATTCATGAGGCCCCACTTATGTATGAGATGCCGCGGCGCCCGGCAGCATGAGCGTCTCGACACCATTATAAGGGAAGCGGGGCTGCGGGGATACTTTCCTTTCGACGGGCTAATTCAGGCTGTGGCCGTTGCCGGCGGCGTTGCGCCGAGCGTGATGCAGTTGGCCCAGGCGCGGCAGCATGTCGTTCAGCCGCTCAATCAGGAAGCTGCGACGATCGGGTTCGGAGCGGATTTCCAACAGCGCCTGTTTTTCCTCGAGTTCGAGCGGCAGGCGGGCGGCCATCTGAAACGAAAGCGGCCACGGCGATTCGATGCCGGAAGTCACCCATAGCTGGCCGTAGATGAGCGTGTGGCACTCCTGAAATAGTCCGAGGAGGGCGCCTTCTTCCTGGTGGCGGGCGGATTCGCGCGAGACCCTGGGCAGGTCTGTCAGAAATTCGACCATCGCCTCGTGATATTCCTTTTCATGTAGCAGGTTTAGGGCGCGAAAAATTTCGCGGCCCTGCGCGAGAATATCCATGCGCCCGTCATCGTAATCTTTCAGCTTTCGCGTGATCACAGCGGTACAGCCAACCGTGGCGACACCTTTTTCACCGGCGAGAATCACTCCGAATTCGTAATCGTGGCGGAGGCAATGCTGGATCATCAGCCTGTAGCGCGGCTCGAAAATGTGCAGCGGGAGCGTGGCGCCGGGGTAGAGGACGATGTTGAGAGGGAACAGCGGTATGCGGGAGTCTGTCATAATGTTCTCGTGCGCGCCTGGGCAAAAATTGAAACCGTAACCGCGACTAACGCAGCAGCGCCAGCGCTGCCTGCATTTCGTCTCGCGCGTGCATGTCGCCGGCATTCTGCGCGACGAGAATGCCGTCGGATAATAGTTTGCGTGCTTGTTCCAGCTGGCCGATGCGCGAAAGATGCTGCCCAAACTGGAAGTAGCCCGCGACGTATTTCGGGTTGGCTTCGAGCAGCTTCTGGAAGTGGGTGGTGGCGGCGTCGTTGTCGCCGAGCTTCATGCACTCCAGCGCCAGGCCGTAGCGCGCGAAAGCGTCAGTGGGTTTTTCGGCGACAAATTGCTCGAGAACTTCGCGGCGCGGCTTCTGTGTTTGGGTCATAGGTTGAAAACGCGTATTATAGCGAGCTTGAGGGCGCACGCCAAGAGCGCACATTTTGCGGCAAAATCTCGCCGAACGAACGGATTGACCGACAGGGATGGCCGAGACTACGAAGACGACCAAAATTAGCAAGGTCACGAAGCGCCACACGAAATTGCCGCCCAAAGCGCCGGCTGGTTTGGCGGGCACGCCCGCGCCGGGTAAGCCCGTCAGCGCGTCCAATTCGGAGATCGTGGAAATCGTGCTGCCGAACGACGCGAATTTGCTGGGCAACATGCTGGGCGGGCGCGTGATGCACCTCATAGATATTGCCGGGGCACTGGCGGCGAATCGCCATTCGAACAGCCACGTAGTGACGGCTTCGGTGGATTATCTGGATTTTAGGTTTCCGATTAAGGTTGGCGAATGGATCGTGCTGAAGTCTAGCGTCAACCGCGTGTTCCATACGTCCATGGAAGTGGGTGTGAAAGTGTTTGCGGAAAATATTCTCACCGGCGAACGGCGGCACACCAGCACGGCGTACGTGACGTTTGTCGCACTGGATACCAACCAACAGCCGCGCAGCGTGCCGCCACTGATTGTGAAAACAGAGGACGAGCGCCGGCGCTATCGCGAAGCGGGAGAGCGGCGGCGGATGCGCCTGGCGATGCGGCACAAGGTGCCGCCGTCGGATGCTTAGCGTTTGAAGAAGCTACGCGGCTTATCGCGCGGTTTGTAGATACTTCCGCACTGCTTCCGCGGTTTGAAAGCCACTCTCGACGCATTTTCCGATGGCTGGACCTTCCAGATAATTGCCAGCGAAATATAGTCCCGGTG
>Ga0210396_10003039_pt1 | contig 16868 bp, 18 predicted proteins | sample IncBWH17OmetaG_FD_155466 | JGI IMG/M metagenome (GOLD analysis project Ga0210396, IMG submission 155466) | Forest soil microbial communities from Barre Woods Harvard Forest LTER site, Petersham, Massachusetts, United States - Inc-BW-H-17-O ... | reverse complement strand
CCGGTTAGCGAGCCAGGCGCCCAGATATCTGCTGGTCAACCAGCGGCGCCAGCGGATCTGGAGCATCTGACTGAGGTAAAGGCCGTAGACAGACATCGAAATGGCGAACAACACCAAAATACAGAAAAAGCCCAGCTGACGGAATAACTCTCCGCTATCGAAGGCCTGCAGCGCATTGTAGAAGGATCGATTCCACTCATTGATCCGTACGCTGATGTAGACATTGCCCAGATTCAGCCCTATTACCCCGATCAAAAGCGCCCACGCAGACCACTTTTCTTCCGACGTCCAATAGCATTTGGCGAGACGCCACGCGGCGCGTGTAATGTTTCGCCTTGCTAACATCTGGGGCGTTGCTCGCGCGCTACCACGCGAGGTGAAGAATGATCAAACTTTGGGAGGGTATACAGCGTACGGTGCAGAGAGATTGAGCTCTCTGGGGCCGTCAGCAGAACCGTTCATTGGACAGACACGGCCCGCCGCAACCCGCTTGCGTTCAACGATGTATCGCCACGCTCGAAAGGATTGTCTCGGTCATGCCTGCATATTGTACAAGACGTTTTCGAGGAATACAAGATATTGTGGTGGCACGTGAACCAAAGCGCCCGCTTTGCGCTCTTTTTTGCCGCTTGAAGACCAATGCAGTTTAATACGGTTACGTGCCGCAGCTCCAACACGGCCCCGGATTGGTCGGGTTCCTCTGCCAGCACCGTGGACAACCGATCGCCTCGCCTGCGCTCCTGGGGCAGATCACCGGAAAAAGGATACGCCCTGCATGGGCGTAAGATCGCGAGAACTATTCAGGTCGCGGGGTAAGGCGAGACGCCTTACTTTCTTACTGCCGCGCGGAACCGGTGGTTTGATTACCCCTTCTATCCCGGTATGTCGCGCCAGCTGCCGTAAGTAAGGCGTCCCGCCTTCCTTCCCAGGTTGAAACTTCGGGGCTGAGTTCTTCAACCCCTTCGGGGCAGTTGATCGCCCCAAAGAACCCTTAACTTCCCGCCATTCCGATCAGATGGCCCAATTCTAATCCCTCAGAAGAGGACCGATGTCACGCCCCATTTGCCACCAAAAACGAACTCTTTTAATGGTTTGCGCGGACGCCGTGCCGCGTCTCGGGCTCGCAATTCCTCGGGCAGGTTGATCGGGTTGCCGGCGTAGCCCATGGCAATCGCGGTCATCGGCTCGTATCCTTCGGGAACCGAATAAAGTTCACGGACCTTGTTTGGGAAAATCCCAATCATCTGATGCACGGCGAGACCGCGTGCGGTCGCCTCCAGCACCAGATTGGCTGCGGCCAGACCAAGGTCATGAATGGCCGCACGATTTGGCTCGTTATTCCGGGCAGAGTTCAATCTCGAAATGCCCAGCGCCAACACCGAAGCAGATTTTGCCCACTTCTGATTTGCTTCCACCAGACACGACAGCAATCGCCCGAATTCGTCGGCCTCTTCTTTTTTCGCCACAAGAAAACTCCAGGGCTGCTCGTTATAGGACGATGACGCCCAGCGGGCTGCTTCGAAGATCGATCGCAGATCCTCGTCGCTCACCGAGCGGTTGGCAAAGCTATACGGGCTCCATCGGCTTGCAATCAGTTCGTGTACTGGATAATCGGTGACTGCTTTCATAAATAAGTGGTGCGCAGGCTATCATCGACCATTCGCGAATGCCAGCGCGAGCTGAAGCATGGACCGGTGGGTCGTATCTGTATAGCGAAGTTCGACCTCAAACCGACCAGGGGTCTATACTCTGGCTCCGGGGTATTGGGATGTTTGGGGCGTTTGGGGGAGGAGAATGTCTGCTGTACGGATGAATATTGAAACATTGAACGCGTGGGTTCAGTTGAAGGATCGTTCTCCAAAGCCAGAAAGACAACAGGAAAAAGCCCATGCCTTCAGCGCCCATCGTCTGCCCGGTAAACGGGCCGTCTTTCAATTTGCGCGCAACAAATCGGTCCTGCCCAACTACTACTACTTCTATTTGGATCACGCCGATTGGGGCGAATGCTTCATCAAAGTCTGCAGTTATGCCCCTTGGGGTCTGAAGCTTTATCTAAACGGCCATGAGTGGCTCAAACGGCAATCGACCAAAGAAGGCATAGGCTTTGAAAGCTTGGACGATGGTTTTTTAGTTGCCAGAATCCGCAGCGATTGCAAGCCCTAGCCGATTCGCTAGGTCAGCGGCAGATCGAGGCCTTCCTCAAAAAATGGCTGGACCGATTGCCGACGGTCAACGAGCGCCGATCTGACTTGGTGTATAGAGGCGATTGATGTTCTCCCCTTGTTAGCCATCACCTCGCCTGATAAGCGTTGTGGCAAGACCCGGTTGCTAACCCTTATCGGTGGGCTTGTTCGCAGACCTCTCTCGACGAGCACGATCAGCGACTCGACCCTTTACCGCTCCTCGGAGAAGTGGAGGCCGACAATCCTGGTTGATGAGTTTGACTCCTCCGGCACTGGCAACGAGAATTTGCGCAACGTGCTCAACTCCGGGCATACGAAGAAATAGTCCGGCGATCTCTTGCAATCCGATCACGTTAATGATTCGGTCGTGCCGGTTCTATTACGGAAATTGAAGGAGATCTTCACCGAGGCCTTTGCGGATTACTTGAAGGAGCACAACGAGACTCATTTATACTCCTTGGATAAACCGAAGGACCTGGAACAGAAATTCCATCTGCCCACTGAAGAAATCCTCGACAAGCTGAACCGCGATAAGGAAGCACCGTGGGCCGATGGCATTACGGGAAAGAGAGGAAACACCAACTCGGCGCGTGGTGCTGCAGGAAGCGCATGCGGAGCTGGATCAGGTTGGAAGAAATCGCTGCGTGCCGGTGTGCAATCTCCCTAACAAAGGATGAACCCGGCTTGGCTCCTCGCCTTACCCATTCAGTATAAATCTATGGCGACTGAACCACTGGTGGCGCATATCCTGGCAGCGTCGGTTGGCGGTATTCTAATGACGACGGCATGGACACCGCTGGCGTGCTTGCTAGAACGGCGGCACGTGGCCGAGCTGGACCCCTGGGTCGAGTTCAGGGGCGAACACTTGCCTCAGGGGTCTGATATACACCGCGACCGCTACTATAACTGCTCGGTTCGCGGCTACCGAATGGGCAAGCTAGGAGCGGTACTAGGCAATAACTCCAGCGGAATGCGTGCCCCGTTAAATTTAAAGGGAAGCTTATTGGGTTGACCTATCATCACGCCTTTTGGATCGTAATTAGTAATGACAAGCTCAGTAATTTCCATTCGGTCGCCAGACTCATATAGGAACCCGGTATACTGCACCTTGTCGAAATGAAAAAGCAAGGAAGGGGGGTTAGTGTCGTATTCCATCGTCAGAAAGGTGACCGCAAACGTGTTCCAACCTGTCTTTTGCCATACGCCGCTCTCAGGACTATTGATTACGCTCTCTGGCGGTTTAACGCCTGGGACGAAAGCGCCTTCTCCCTGGAGGTCTCCTGTTAAGGTTCCGCCCTGGTGAAAGACGGTGAGGATAAACACTGGTGGATTTGGGCCGTCCTTGTCGTTCTTTATAAGCCACGCTCCGGTCGGGTCATGGACTTTGTCCCGTCCGTTAATGTGATCCCATTCTTGAGCGAAGAGCATTGGAGGGGCGGCAGCAAATAGCAGAAGCAGCGCGAGCAACCGCATGAGATATTTAACGACACAGCGGTCAATAGAGATTTGTGCTTTCATTGGTGGAATAACTCCGTTTATTTATAATCGATAGGTTTTGGAACTCAGTAATCACTAAAGAACGTGGGTAACCAGATCCTGCACACGTATAACAACGCCTTCACCATCAGCCCATCGAGTACGAGACCATTGCCACCCAGATGCGCAACCGACACCCCCTCGAGCTTAGCTATGCCAGGATAAACGATGGCAATCGTTGGCTAGAAGGGAACCGAGCGAATCAATGTTCAGTCGACAGATTACAGACCTATAGAGTCGCTATTCAAATTGCAATACCTTTAATTGCAGTTGGGCACAAAAATAACGTCTTAGCGGTTTGTGCTACGTATTAGGACTGGATTTTATTACTCTTCAGTAAGCTGCGAACTCTCTTGTGCCTTTTTCCTTCATCTTACCGATCAGTATTATTAGCGAGTACAGAGCTATAGCGGAAACTGGTACAATAGTATGCGGACGCTATCCAGGGTATTTTTATGTGTTAGCGTATTAAGTTATTGCAATTTAGAAGGAAAACGGATGTGTCGTCTGAAGATTTCTCGATCAGAAAAGAATAGGCGCTTTGACTCATAACGAACAAGTTCTCCGTTGGACGGACTAAATACTATGATGAAGCGATGGGCTTTCTAGACGTTATTGGCAGCGTTTGAGGCGTAGTGGAAATTGCTACAGAAGGCATACTTTGATAAATTCCAACGTTTGAAATCTTTGTTGAAGTCGACTGCCTAAGGATCCCGTGTCAACGATAAATCCTGCGGCCAGCCGTGCAGACTTTATGGACGCGATCACGCCGACAACGCTGGTCATCACCGACGGCCCGCCGAGGTGCGAAGTTCGATGCGGAGAACCTGGAGGGGGTACGGTTGCAGGACCGCCGCACTCTCCCGCGCCAGCCTGCGCTTCACTTGGAAGCTGGCTAGCGGGAGCAGCGGCGACTCGACTTTAGCTCGCCGAAGTCCTGCTAACAAACAAAGCCGCTAGCAAGCCCGCGCTTTGACCGGGTCGGGACTGATGTGCACCTGAACTTGGCAGGGGGAGGTTTCGTGTGGGGAAATGCCGGGATTTTAGCGACACTTGTTTTTGAGCTAGCGGAGCGCACCGGCCTTGCGGCGGATTGTACCGGCAATGCGCGCGATGCCCTCTGGGGAGGTCATGACCTTGCCTAAACCCTCAGAATCGCCGTCAGACGGCACGCTGTTCGTTTCCTGAGGTTCCTCGCTCATGACAGGCTCTCCTTGTCGCTCCCGGTAATTGTCGGACCGTCCAAGGTAGGCATCCAGACCGTATCGATCATTCCTTCCAGGTGTTTCGAGATCCGCTCGAACTCTGCCAGTTCCTTCCCGGCGAATTTCCGGAGTTCACCCCTGGCCAAGTGCAGCGACGGCGAGATCACTTTCAGCTCCTGCCTGTTCAGCCGCTTCGAAGTCAGCGCGGACTTGAGCCAGGGCGGGCAGGGCCGCTTCGTCTGTGCGCTTTGCTGGCGAGCCCGAGGCTTTCGGTTCCCTGAGCGCATCGGCGGGGGCCCTTCAAACCCGTCACCTCCGAGTGGTGGTCGGGGTGTTTGTGCCGAGAGTTGCCGTCCGTGGCGAAACGTCCTGGGAAAACAGGATTTCGCATTAGAGCTAGCGTACCACAGATTCCGCTTGGGCACTACTTGAACACTTTTTGTCGTTTCGTGTCGCGTACGTGCGTGTTGTTGCGTGTGGAACCCGAAGCAGCAAACTGCTCTTCGATAGGCTCTGGCAGCGATTGCCGAGGGGAAACAGCATTTTGTTCCTTGCTAGCTCTGCGAGTCCTAAGATGCTTTTGGTAAGCGGACATGGCCCCTCGTGCGTGTGCGCGGACGACGGCTTCCGTCCGCGCAGGATCCCGGGTGCGGAGTGTTCTAAAGATCTCCCAATGCTCGCGTTGTGCCTGCGGAAGACGCCGGGCAAAAACATCCTTGAGGAAATAGCGATGCAACCGATCCCAGTGATCCAGCACCTTGCTCATCAAGGAGCCGATCAGGCGGGTACCTGATTTATCGCAAATGAAACTATGGAAATATCGATTCTCCCGTGACCAGAGCTCCGGGTCGCTGATCAGCGAATCCATCTTTAAGAGCATCTTTTCTAAAACGGCGAAATCGGTCTCGGACATGTGGTGACAAGCGGCTCTGCTGCTGACCACCTCCATGGTTTCCAACAAACTAAATACTTCGATCACCGATTCTGCTTCGATCGGCGCCACTCTGGCGCCGAGATAAGGTTCAATGACGACGTAGCCGTCGGCGTCCAGTTGTTGCAACGCTTCCCGCACCGGAATAGGGCTGACTCCAAGCTGATTGGCCAGATCCTCGATCACCAGCCTGGTTCCCGGAGTGAATTCTCTGCTCAGAATTGCGTCACGAAGCGTCTCGATGACCAACTCTTTCTTGCTGCGCGATGAACCGATCGGTTTCATAGAAGTACTCGCGAAGCAGACGTGGCTTCCCTTTCAGTTCCGCGGATCGAGGATTCTTCGACTGTATCCATTGTTTTTTAGACGTCCCTGAGGAACCTCTCTTTAATGAGCCGAAGCAATTCGCCGCCGGGCAGTTGCCAGAGTTTCTCGTTGAAAATCTCGACCTCGACCGGTCCGTCGTAGCCCGCCGCGGTCACCGCTTCGCGGAGGCGTCTAATTTCAATGACTCCATCGCCCATCATGCCTCGACCGTTCAACAGATCCGGCAGGGGTACAATCCAGTCGTTGACGTGGAATCCAAAAATGCTCCCTGATGCGCGCGCTATTTCCGAATAGACCGTCGGATCCCACCAGACATGATAAACATCGATCACCACGCCCAGATTCCTGGATTTGAACAACTCGCTGATCGCATTGGCCTCGCGTAAAGAAACAATGACCGAACGATCCGCCGCAAACATGGGATGGAGCGGCTCGATTCCTAGTTTTACCCCAGCTTGCTCCGCGTATGGGAGCAAACGGTCAACGCCTTCGACCACCATCTCGCGACTTCGGTCGAGATTATGGTTCGCTATCCCACCGCAGACTAAAACGAGGACTTCGGCCCCCACCACTCTTGCTTCGTCTACGGCACGCTGGTTCTCCTCCAAATTCCTGGACTGCTGATCGAGCGTCGCCGCGGGGAAGAAGCCGCCACGGCAGAGACTCGAGACCTTGATGCCGGTATCGCCGAGCAGCTTCACCGTCTCGTCCAGACCGGTTTCTGCAACTTTATCCCGCCAAAGCGAAACGTAAGGAATTTGCTCCGCGGCGCAACCTTCAAGCAACTGCGGAATCGTCCAATTCCTCACGGTGTACTGATTGATGCTTAATCGGCGTACCGTTTCCATTCTGCGGTCACTCAATTCCGTTAGCCGCGAGGAAGCGCCGCATCCGCTGAACCGCCAGATACGGGTCACGGATCACGCCCGCCTGGTCGGCGAGAACGAGCACTTCACAAAGATGGATCACGGATCTGCCGGATTCCAGGCCACCCACCATTCGAAAATGATCCTGATGTCCGTTTAGATACGCGAGAAAGGTCAGTCCGGTCTTATAGTAGTAGGTAGGTGTCCGAAAAATATGGCACGCTAACGGCACTGTGGGTTCGAGGATTTGACGATAAAGCAGGATATTACCTTGGTCGAGCGCACCGACGGCTGCGGCGGCGGCGCCGGCGATGCCGTCGAAGATGCCAAGTAAGGCGTGGCTGAAGCCGCCGCTGTTGCCGAGAACGAGTTCGGGATAGTTAAAGTCGTCTCCAGTGTATAACTTCACCCCGACGGGAAGTCGCTCGCGAAGACGGATTTCTCGTTCTTTGTCCAGGAGTGAAACCTTGATGCCGTCAATTTTTGCAGAGTGTTCTCCAATAATCTTCAAACAAATCTCCGCGGCCTGATCGAGGTTCTGCGATCCCCAATATCCGTCGAGAAGAGGATCAAACATGGCCCCGAGCCAATGCAGGATGACCGGTTGTGAAACCTTTGTCAAAATGCTGTCGTAAACTCGTTCATAGTCGTCGGAGTGACTCGCGCCCGCGGCTAACGCCCTGCTGGCCATCAGGATCACTCTGGCCCCGGCAGTTTCGATCACTTCACATTGTTCCAGATAGGCGCTCACGATCTCGTGCATCGGGTGAGGCCGCCCATCCGAAAGCTGGTCAGTACCCGCGCCGCAGGCGATTGGATATCCTGCGAGTTTGGCGTCGGTTGCCGAACGCCGGATCAATTCCTTAGTTGTCGTCCAGTCAAGCCCCATGCCTCTCTGCGCGGTGTCCATCGCTTCGGCCACGCCTAAGCCCAACGACCAGAGATAATGACGAAACGCGAGCGTCGTTTCCCAGTCCAGGACAGCAGGTGCCCCGAGGCAATTTTCACCTAAAGGATCAGCCACGACGTGAGCCGCAGCGTAAACCGTACGACTGACCAACCTTTCCGGCTTCGCAAAAGCTGGAGGTTCGCGCAACGTATATTCCCGAAGGGCTCCATTTGCGTGTGGAAGTTTGATGGTTGAATTCATTTTATTTAGAAGCGTTCAGCGTCCCCGGGGCCCCCGAACGCTAAATCTCCGCGATGTCTACCCAACGACGCTGATGCCATGATTCCAAACCGGCTTCGGCCAACTGAACTCCTTTCGCCCCTTCAAGCAGCGTAAAATTGAATGGGATATCTTCGACGACGTGACGCATGAACAATTCCCATTCAATCTTAAAGCCGTTATCGAACTCGTTGTTCTCTGGCACCGCCTGCCAGTCAGCGAAAAAGTTGTGGGCACTCGGCACGTCCGGATTCCAGACTGGTTTAGGAGTGCTGACCCGGTGTTGCACCTTGCAGGAATGGAGTCCGGCGATCGCGCTTCCGTGCGTTCCATCGACTTGTAGACTCAGAAGCTCATCGCGATAAACCCGGACGCACCACGAGGAGTTCATCTGGGCAATGATTCCGCCGTCCAATTCAAAAATCGCGTAGGCAGCATCGTCTGCCGTTGCGGAATAGCTGGTGCCATTTTCATCCACCCGCCGGGGAATATGGGTACCGCCCAAGGCGCACACCGAGCGAACCGGTCCGAAAAGATTGTCCAGGACATAGCGCCAGTGACAAAACATGTCGACAATGATACCGCCCCCATCTTCTTTCCGATAATTCCAGGAGGGGCGTTGCGCCGGTTGCCAGTCTCCCTCAAAAACCCAATAACCAAACTCTCCGCGAACCGAGAGGATGCGGCCGAAAAAGCCATTTTCAACCAGAGCCTTCAATTTGCGGAGACCAGGGAGAAACAGTTTGTCTTGGACCACGCCATTCTTCAGGCCGGATCGGGTGGCGAGTTCGGCAAGTTCCCTCGCGGTGCGAAGATCGTCAGCGATCGGTTTTTCACTATAGATGTGCTTTCCCGCGGCAATGGCGGCTTTGACGGCGGCCGCCCGCTGCGAAGTCAGTTGCGCATCGAAATAGATTTCAGCATCGGGGTCCGACAGGGCCTCGTCGAGGTCGGTGGTCCAGAAAGTTAAGCCATACTCTTCGGCCAGCGAACGCAGGCGTCTCTCATTCCTGCCGACCAGGATCGGCTCCGGCCACAGTGTTTGACCGTTGCGCAAGGGGAGACCGCCCTGCTGGCGGATCGCCACAATGGATCGGGCGAGATGCTGAGTGCGTCCCATCCGGCCGGTCACACCGTTCATGATGATCTTAAGGATTCGATTCTGCATAGAAACGGGTACCAATGAAATTTTTCTTGAAACCGGGAACTGCCATATATTATATATGATATAGGCACGGACGGCTCTCAAGTTAATTTTCGTTTTCCCACAGTTTTTGCTCGATGAGTAACGCCCTCAAAATCGCAGTGGTCGGCTCCGGGATCGGCGTCGAACATCTCAAAGGTTATCAGGAACTTCCGGAGCTCTTTGACGTCAAAGTTCTTTGCGACGTTAGCCTGGAGCGCGCACTTCCCGTCGCCGAAAAATACGGGATCCCGAAAGTTGCCGAGAGTTTCGATGAAGTCTGTCGCCGGGCGGATATCGACGTGATCGATATTTGTACGCCGCCTAGTTTTCACCAAGGCCACATCCAGGCAGCGCTGAAAGCGGGCAAACATGTGATTTGCGAAAAACCGCTTGTCGGGAGCCTGGCCGCGGTGGACGCGGTCTCACGTTTGGCGAGCGAATGCGGACGGCAGGTGATGCCGATTTTTCAATATCGGTTTGGCCATGGCCTGCAGAAGCTCAAACAGCTGGTGGACCAGCAGTTGGTCGGTGAAGCTTTCGTATTTAACGTGGACGTCGCCTGGTGGCGAGACAGCGAATACTACCGAAATCCCTGGCGGGGGAAACGAGGCACCGAACTGGGAGGTGTGCTCTTGAGTCAAGCGATCCATGCCGTGGACATGGTCCTCTACATTTTGGGGCCCGCGAAGAGCGTCTTTGGCTGGACCCGTACTCGCGTCAACCAGATTGAGGTTGAGGACTGTGTGGTAATCACCATGGAAATGGCAGACGGATCGCTCGGCACGATTTCAGTGACCGTCGGTTCCCTGGTCGAAATCTCCAGACACCGATTTACCTTTCGAAATGTCACGGCGGAGAGCAACACGGAGCCGTACGCTAACTCCCGAGAGCCATGGGCTTTCACCTTTAATGCCGCCGGAAATGAAAAGCAGGTGAGGGATTCGCTCGAGCAATTCAAACCCGGTCCGGAACGCTACGCGGGGCAATTCGCTCGATTTTACCAGGCGCTCCGGGATGGCACTGAGCTTCCGGTAACACTAGCGGCTGCGCGGGCGGCGTTAGAAATTGTCGCAGCCACCTACCACTCCAGTGAAAACAATCAGCCGTTTACCCTGCCGATCGGGCCGGGTCACCCGAGGTACGAGGAACTCTAAGAAGACCGGGACTGCTTCGCCTGAGACCGAAGTCACCAATATGACTGAAATTAAGCAGATTACTGAGGCGTTTCCCGGCGCCATCGGAGTCACGCATCTCAAGGTGTACGACAGTCCGGGTCCGAACGGCGTGGCTGGCGGAAGCCCTCATATGCATTTCGCTTGTTCCGAAGCCTATTTGGTCATCAAGGGACGGGGGTCCGTTCAGACTCTTTCAAGCGCTGGCTTTCGTGAAATTCCTCTTCGCGCGGGATCCCTGGTCTGGTTTACGCCAGGTCTGATCCATCGACTGATCAACGAAGACGCGCGCCTCGAAATCTTTGCGGTGATGGAGAATGCCGGTTTGCCGGAGCATGGCGACTCGGTGTTTACGTTTCCATCGAAACATCTCCGCGACGAAGACTCCTATTGGCAAGTCGCCTCTCTCGAAAGCGGTGGATCGTTCTTGGCCGATCCGCGAGAGGCGGCTCGCAAGCGCCGGGACCTGGCAGTCGAAGGTTTTCACATCCTCCGCGTCGAACTGGAAAAAGGAGGATCTCTACAAGTTTTTTATGGCCAGGCGGTACGTTTAATGCGGTCCAAAGAACCTACCTGGCGCGGGATTTGGGAAGCTGGAGCGGTGCAAACGGTTCAACGCACCGGAACATTCCTGGACCAGCTGAATGTCGGGGCGAGTGATTACCTGGACGAGGGAGCAGTATTTGAGGTTCCAGTCGATCCTGACCGTGAGGAGCGAAGGCTGGGCATGTGCGGAACGCTCCGGCCCTACTTTCCAGAAGGCGTCTTGAGGGTGATGCCGAACGAGCGGCAGAACGCCAACGCGAAAACCCAAGACCAGAGGTAACTTGTGAAGCTGTAGCCTCCAAAACCCAACGTCCACCCCAGAGCAAACGTGAAACTTATCTATCGCAAGATCATTTGCCTCTCGGTTTTTCTACTGATTGCCGGCTCGGTGAGTGACGCGAAGACGTTAACTGTACTCCTGCTGGCTAATGCCAGTACACAGGACCTGATCCAGACTTTTCTGAAAGACTATAGCCGAGAACATCCCGGCATTGATTTTAGCGTTTCGATTGTTAACTACAGTGCGCTCACCGCTAAGATCAATACCCTGGTGACCGCCGGTGAGCCTCCGGATCTTCTCGAGGTAACAACGGCCTACATTCAGACTTACGCGGAACAAGCCTTGGATTTGGCGCAATACACCAAGAGAGCCGATCTACTGAATCGATATCTTCCGAGCTACCAGGCCTTCATCAAGGCGGGAGACAAAGTGATCGGCATTCCGATTGAAGCAACGATTAACGGTCTTTTTTACAACAAAGACCTCTTCAGGCAAGCGGGCGTCGCTGTACCAGCCGATCCCGAACACGACTGGACCTGGTCAGAGTTCAAGGACACTCTCCAAAAAGTGATGAGACTGCCATCCTGTCGAATTGGAGTCGCCTACGACTGCAGCGTCCAGCGATGGTCGAACTTGCTCTACCAGGCAAACGGTCGTTGGATTTCCGAAGACGGAAAAAACATTTTGCCGAATCGGGATGCCGCTGAGCAAGCGCTTACTTATTTTCGGAGTTTAATTGAGGCAAAACTAGTGCCGACTTCTTCCTGGCCGGGAAAGACCGATGGTGGTCCACTTTTCAAAACCGGAGTCACCGCGCTGATGTGGGCGGGCAACTGGGAACTAAAGACGCTCGTGGAAGGTGGCACTCAATTTCCTTTCGGAACTACCTTTTTCCCTAAGGATGCCATCCGCGCTGCCTGTCCTGGAGGCGAGTTTTTGATTGGCTTCGGGAAATCACCGAATCATGAAGATGCCTCAAAAGTGCTGCTCTGGTGGGCTGAACCGGCGACAACGAAGCGATATCTCGAAAGCCTAGGCGGTTCACTGCTGAGTCCGATGAAGGATCTTCCAGTAAATTACGGGAAATACACGGAGTATCTGCAGCCGATGCTGGCCGATTTGGCGGCAACCCCTGAATGGGTTGCCGAGGATCTGGCGAGACCCGAGTTGAATCTGTTGCAGAATGACTTACTTGAGCAGTTGATCCTCTTCTCCACTGGTCGGAAGCGATTGGAGGACACCATCTCCGCGATCGACAAACTCGGCTCTCAAGTGCTTGAAAATAACCGGGCTGTATCCAAATAGAAAGCGATCTATGGTTTCGTCTGATAGCAGTGCTTCCGGGCCGGATCTAACTCCTCAATCCCCTGTCCGGCTGAGACGGTCTTCGACCCGCTCTCAATCTGAGTTCCAGTGGGCGCCCTACCTGTTTTTGGTTCCGACCGTAGGCCTTCTGTTTCTTTTCAGCCTTTACCCAATGGGGTACGGCGTCTGGATGTCGCTGCAGAATGTGGACGTCGTTCGAGGTACCTCGAGGTTTATTGGATTGGGCAACTACCTTCAGCTATTCCAGGACGCCCAATTTGGTCTGAGCGTATTTAACACCGCATGGTACACCTTGACGGTGGTTCCACTCATTGTCGCTGGAAGCATCGCGATTGCCGTCTTTCTGCGCGAAAGCAGGCCGGCGCGTCTTTTGGCTCGGGTTGGATTTTACATTCCCTTTGTTTTGTCACCGGTGGTGGTTGCCACCTCCTGGAAATGGCTTTTGAATGAAGACCTGGGCGTTATCGACGGCTTCTTAAAATGGGCTGGCATGTCAACGATTCCATGGCTCTCAGCCGACTTTTATGCACGCGCGAGCGTTGTCCTGGCTTCGGTTTGGAATCTCGTCGGTTTTTACATGCTGATGGTTTTGGCCGGTCTGAGCCAAATCAGCCAGGAGCTTTACGAAGCGGCGAGAATCGAGGGCGCGGCAAAGTGGCAACAATTTTGGCACATCACCCTGCCGATGCTCCGGCCGACGATCTTGTTGGTCGTCATCCTCGCCTTGGTGCATGCCACCCAGGCATTTGAAACGATTCTGTTGCTCACCGACGGTGGACCCGGCGGCGCAACCCGGCTCGTCGTCCAGAACATGTATCAGGCTGCGTTCGGCCGCCTGCAGCCCGGATACGGTGTCGCCCAGGCGGTCGTGCTAATGCCCGTGATCCTGTTCGTGGCCTGGTTGCAAATGCGGCTATTCAAGCAGGAGGGGATCCTCTAAATGAATACCGGCAAAGAGATTCGAATCGAGTTCGGAAAAGTTGTTTACGATATCTGCGCGCTCGCGGTTTGCCTGATATTTTTGATTCCCGTGGTGTGGGCCTTTTTCTCCGCCTTCCAACCGCCCAGTCGGTTATTTGCCTTTCCGCCAAACTTCGATCCGCGAGGATTTAGTCTGGTGAACTTCCAGGCAGTATTTCGAACCGGGGATGTGCCGAGGTATGCCATGAATTCGCTGATCGTCGCTACGACGAGCAGCCTCATCACAATAATTGCTAGTTCCATGGCCGGGTTTGCCCTGGCAAAATATCGCTTTTTGGGGCGGCAGCTCATCTTTTTAGTGATCATTAGCGTTCTTTTAATTCCCCTCCAGGTGCTCATGGTGCCCGTGTTTCTAGTCTTGAAAACACTGGGATGGATCAACAGTCTGATCGGCATCATCATTCCTCCCGCCGCTACGGCGACTGGGACTTTCATGATGCGCCAGTACATTATTGGAATTCCGGACGAGCTGCTGGAGGCTGCGCGGATCGATGGGGCTTCCGATTGGAAAATCTACTGGCACATTATCCTGCCATTGTCGGCGCCGGCTTTGGGAGCGGTCGGGATATTAAGCTTTACCTGGCGGTGGAACGATTACCTATGGCCCCTGATCGTCATTGGCGACCAAAAGAATTTTACGCTGCAGCTATCATTGGCGAATCTGGTCGGAACGAACACGGTGGAATGGGGGACCTTATTGGCTTACGCGGGCCTTGCGATGCTTCCTGTCCTGGTGGTTTTTCTCTGCTTCCAGCGTTATTTTCTGAAGGGCTCCCTGAGCGGAGGTGTTAAGGGATAGGAAGTTCGGATCTAAGTATGCAAACGGTAAAACTCGGAATTGTGGGAATTGGTTCGATGGGCGCCATCCATGCGCAAAACGTCCTCGACGGCAATATCGCACGCTGTCAACTTACTGCTCTCTGTGACCCGAAGCCCGAGCGCCACAGTCTGTTTTCGTCCGCAGAAGGTTTTCTTTCTGTGGACGATTTTTTCCGGTCATCGCAGACGGATGCTGTACTGATTGCGACGCCGCATTACTCTCACACCTCGATCGGCATCCGGGCACTTGAAGCGGGTAAGCACGTCCTGGTTGAAAAACCAATCTCAGTTCATAAATCGGATGCTGAACGTTTACTCGCGGCTTACCGGGGTTCGGAGCAGGTCTTTGCCGCCATGTTCAACCAGCGCACGGATCCATTTTTTTTGAAGCTCCGTCAATTGGTGCAGTCGGGCGATTTGGGTGCGATCAGGCGTGTAAGTTGGACGATTACCAACTGGTTCCGAACCGAGGCCTATTATCAGTCGAGCGATTGGAGGGCTACCTGGGCAGGTGAAGGCGGCGGCGTGTTGTTAAACCAATGTCCACACAATCTCGACCTGTTCCAATGGATCTTTGGAATGCCCGCGAGAGTCCGCGCATTTTGCCAATTCGGCCGATATCACGATATCGAAGTCGAAGACGACGTGACCGCTTATCTCGAGTATGCGGACGGTATGACGGCCATATTCACCGCCTCCACTGGAGAGGCGCCGGGCACGAACCGGCTCGAAGTGGCCGCCGAACGAGGCAAAGTCGTGCTCGAAAATGATTTATTTCTCTTTACTCGGAATGAAGTGCCGATGAGCGAATTCTCACGAACGGATCCTGGTCGTTTTACGGCGCCAGAGACTTGGGAAATACGAATTCCGATCAAAGGACATGGCCCGCAACACAATGGAATCCTTGAAAATTTCGTCTCTGCCGTCTTGGATGGAACGCCGTTGGTGGCGCCGGCCCGGGAAGGTCTTTATTCTCTCGAACTGGCGAACGCGTTTCTGCTCTCGACTTTGGAAAATCGATCAGTCGAGCTTCCGATCGACGGAGCATTATTCGAACGGCATCTCCAACGGCTAGTCGCCGCATCTACCCGACAGCAACCAAAAATGGTCAGGCCGGTCTCAGACGACATGGCGAACTCGTTTCGCTGACTAGTAGAAAACGGTCTGCCTCCACTGATGAGACGATGCACTAACAACGAACAGGTCCTATAACGATGAGTCAGACAGGTTACGATTATGCTCCCAAAGGGAAGCCGAAACCCGTGTGCCAACCGGGTGAATTCATCTTTGCGGCCGTGGCGCTTGATCATGGTCACATCCAGGGTCAGTGCAACGGGTTAGTTGAAGCGGGGGGAGAGCTGCGCTGGGTGTTCGATCCCGATCCGCTCAAGGTCGAAACCTTTCGGAAAAATTATCCAGATGTTCAGGTGGCCCGTTCGTTGGACGAAATCCTCGGAGATCCGAAGGTGCATCTGGTCGCTGCCGCTGCGGTCCCTTCGGAGAGAGGGCCACTCGGGACGAAAGTCATGAGGGCAGGCAAAGATTACTTTACCGACAAGACCCCGTTCACCGAGTTGGGACAATTGGCGGAGGCCCGGTCTGTCGCGGCGGAGACCGGCAAGAAATACATGGTTTACTACAGTGAACGTCTTCACGTCGAGTGTGCGGTGTTCGCCGGTGATCTTGTCGAACAGGGCGCCATTGGCCGGGTTGTCAATGTATTGGGACTCGGACCGCATCGCCTGAATGCCGAGTCGCGTCCGGCATGGTTTTTCGAAAGGGCGAAATACGGCGGCATCTTGTGCGACATTGGCAGCCATCAGATCGAACAGTTCCTTTTCTTCTCCGGAGCTTCCGAGGCAATCGTTACTTCAGCCCGCGTGGCCAATTACGCGAACAAGCGATACCCGGAACTGGAAGATTTCGGGGACGCGACACTGGTGGCTGACAACGGTGCGACCTCCTATTTCCGAGTGGATTGGCTAACTCCAGGAGGTCTGCGCACCTGGGGAGACGGTCGCACAATCATCTTAGGCACCGAAGGCTATATTGAGATGCGGAAGTATATCGACGTTAGCCGCGAGGCCGAAGGCGACCATTTGTTTTTGGTGAACGGGCAGACCGAGCAACATTTTGCTCTCAGTGGAAGAGTTGGTTTTCCGTTCTTTGGGAAGTTGATTCTCGATTGCCTGAATCGGACAGAATCCGCCATGACCCAGGAGCACGCCTTCAAAGCGGCTGAACTATGCCTCAAGGCTCAGGCCGCCGCTCATAGGATCGAGTAGGAGTCAAGGAGCCAAGGAGCCAAGGAGCCAAGGAGCCAAGGAGCCAAGGAGCCAAGG
>Ga0210396_10003036_pt1 | contig 16873 bp, 13 predicted proteins | sample IncBWH17OmetaG_FD_155466 | JGI IMG/M metagenome (GOLD analysis project Ga0210396, IMG submission 155466) | Forest soil microbial communities from Barre Woods Harvard Forest LTER site, Petersham, Massachusetts, United States - Inc-BW-H-17-O ... | reverse complement strand
AGGAAATTGACGAGAGTAGCTCCTGATCTCGCAAGCTCAGCCCAAAGCGGATTCGAACCGAAATAATCAAACATTTGCTTGGTATATCGGATGGTATTCCTGGTTGTTGTTGACCATGAAATTTTGATTTATCAGCTACTTGGTGGTCTTCTTCGACGCCGGCCAGGGCACCACGCTTCGCCCTTCGGGCTACGCGTGGCACGGCCACGCCAAGCACGAAGAGCGAAGCGTGTCCGGCCAAGCCTCTTGGCGAAGACGGACTGGCGCAAGCGAAGACTCGCTCCGCAAATTCCCAGATTCAACTGTCAAACAGCTTGCTCGCGTGCCAGCGAGATGCGCCGGCACGCGAGGTAACAAGGGTTCCTCAGACGATCGCGACAGGACGGCCCGGCGAGCCGGTGGCGCCTTTCATCTTCAACGGCAGCATCACGTAGCAGAAGGTGTAGACGCCGTCGGCTGCGAGGTCGGCGGTGACGAGGCATTCGTGGATGTGGATGCCGTTCTTCGCAATCAGCTCCTGGTGCACCGGGAAGGCGAGATTGGGATCGGGGTTCGGCACCACCTCGACCGCCCAGGTGTCCGAGCCGATCAGGACGACGTCCTTGGCGATCAGCCATTTGGCCGCGTCGAGGCCGATGCCCGGCTCACCCTTGACGTAGAGGCCATTGTCCTTGTTCCACAACTCGGCCCAGCCGGTGTTCAGGAATACGCAGTCACCCGGCTTGATCGCATCCGCGGTCATCTTCTGCCGCGCAAGGCAAGCCTCGAGGTCGGCGACCGTGACTTCTTCGCCGAGATTGAGGCTGCGTCCCTTCAGTCCCGCGAGGTCGAACAGATGCCCGGTCGTGATGATCGGCCTGACGTTTTCAACGCCAAGCTTCTTCAGCCCATAGGGGGCGTCAACCTCGGCTGCGGTGAAGCCGTTGTAGAACCGCATCTCGGCCTTGTCGTCGCCCTTGAAAGCCATGCCGATGTGGCCGAGCCCGTCCATCTGGGTGCCGACCTGGCCGATCTCGGTTGCCACGAACTCGTCGTTCCAGATCACGTGGTTGTTGCCGAGCGGCCCGCCCGTGGGCGCGCCGGGAATGCGCAGCGCGAACACGCGCTCGCCGAATTTCGGCATGCTCGACTCATAGAGATGGGCCATCTCGTAGACCTTGCCGGTCTTCACCTGCTTGAGCGCATCGAGGATCTTCTGCGGCGTGATCAGGTTGGTCGCGCCGATCTGATCGTCCTTGCCATATTTCGACGGCCACCACGGCGTCACCGTCGCATTCGCCGTTTGCGCCTGCGCGCTGCCAACAAAGCCGATGCCGCCTGTTGCTTCCGCTGCGGTCGGCGCAAGGCCCAATAGCGCGCCTGCCAATCCGCCCGCCGCCAGACCCATCATGGCCCGGCGGTCGCTATCGACGGCCTCTGCCGTTGTCTCGTTGTTCAGATGTTCGGGAATCGTTTTGCCACCTTGATCGTGCATCGTTATCGCTCCCCTTGATGTCTGGTTTTGCCCGTCATGACGGGTGTCGGTGTCCGACAGCTGCCATGGTTGCGCGCAAAAAATGACAGGATGATGCAATCGAAGGTTTCATGCGCTGCAGCATTCTCCGGGATACTGGATGCCAGGCAGCGTTGGGGGTGCCGATTTCGTCATTGCGAGGAGCGAAGCGACGAAGCAATCCATGGCGCAGCAAGCGGATAGATGGATTGCTTCGCTCCGCTCGCAGTGACGAACAACCAAAACCTTCCCGCGGCGCAAACGCGCCCGAGTGATGCATCGTCGTGGCCCACTGAAGTCAGAGGGCGCAGGGAAGACCGGGCGCCGCTTGCACCCGTAGCCTCGTGTGCATTGTAGAAAGCACACGAGTTCGGACTACAGGTTCAACCGGACACCCGGCCTTTCCCTGCGCAATGGTTTACGGCTTATCGCGCGCTCTCCCCGGTGTACCGGGCTTGATAGCCACCGTCGCCCTGCGCGGCGTGTCGGCCCGTTAGGGCCGACATCGCCAATCTCGCAGAACTTGATCCCAGCGTCGGGGAATCAGAACCACACGCCTTCGCCGTCCGTATGGTGCGCGTTCGTCAACTGCGCCAACACGTCCATCGCATCCTCGACCCAACGTCCGTGACGATCGCGATACGCCCCTCTGGGTGGGTGAGGACGAGGCGCAACATACGGCTGATTTGCACTTCTGATAAAGCGAATTATTTTTCCGAAAGGGGCTGGACAGATCGGATTTCACGAAACCGAGTGATTTGCCCGTCGGGCAAATCACTCGGGGTTTCACCACATGTGACCGCAGATGCTCGCGTTTCCTTGAAGTCGCGTGATGAAATGTTTCGCAGGGTTCACCGCTCTCCAACAGTGAGACGAACATTTGGGTTCTCTCGCCATTTGGAGAAACAAAATGGTCAAGATGACTTTCGCATCGGCCGCGCTGATCGCCGCCATCGCATTGACCAGCCAGGTTATGGCTGCTCGCAACGATCACCGGGCGACCAGAGCTCATGCCGTCGCCAAGGACTGCGTACGCGCTCCCAACGTCGGCGCGTTTGCCACGGATCCCTGGACGATCCCCCCGTGCATGCCCAATACCGCTGCGGATGCGTTCCATTAGCGACGGCGCGGCGCGCCGGCAGATCTCGCTCGCTCGATTTTCCATGTCGATTCCTTGGGACGGTCGAGTTTGCCGGCGCGCTCAAAATGAAACGGTTACATCTGAACTCGAGAGCCGATTGAGAGCGAACCATGTCAAGCAAGATCATCCTCACGATCATTCCCGGGATCGCATTGGCGCTGGCGTCGCTGTTACCGGTCAACAGCGCATCCGCAGAGGGCGCCGCGCCGCTCCACGAGGGTCCGTGGCCGATTCGCAACGGGCACAATTACCAGCCAACCGAACGTGAGCTGAGAACCTTGCACCTGGAGGATGTCACGCCCGATCAGGCTCGCCAGATCGATCGATTGTACAATGAGCTCTTGGCAAACAGTGAAGGAGGCCGCAAACGGCATCCAGCGTCCGAACATTGATCGCAATTGCGGTGACGGTGCACTCAATTGGTTCGTTGCGCTTGACTAGAGCGGACGGATTGAGTGCACTGTCCTCGTAATCCTCCGCCGCGGCGATGCGACCGCGCGTTCGTAACAAGGGAGAGAAGCGATGGATCTGAAGGGCGCGGTGGCACTGGTGACGGGCGGCAATGGCGGGCTGGGGCAACGCATTTGCCATGCGCTCGCGCAGGAGGGCGCACATGTCGCTGTCATGTACGCGCGCAGCCGCGACCAGGCGGAAAGCTTCGCCGGCGAACTCGCGTCGCGTTATCAAATCAACGCCCGGGCTTTCGCCTGTGACATCACCGACGGCGCTGCCGTGGATCGGCTGGTCGGAGAGGTCACCCAGGCCTTCGGCCGCCTTGATGTTCTGATCAACGACGCCGCTTACAACGTCTCGATCCCCTTCGGCGATCTCGACAATCTGACGCCGGAGGTATGGAACAGGATCATGGCAACCAACCTGACGGGGCCGATGCTTCTGACCAAGGCGGTAGCACCTCACATGAAGGCCCAGGGGCGGGGCCGCATCGTCAACATCGCTTCGGTGGCAGGGCTCAGCCCAACCGGCTCTTCCATCGCCTATGCCGTGTCGAAGGCGGGACTCATTCATCTGACGCGTTGCATGGCGGTGGCGCTGGCGCCCGAGACGCTCGTCAACTGCGTGGCGCCGGGTCTCCTGGACGGCACGCGCGCGACAGCCAATCTCCGCTCCGAGCAGATCGAGCGCTCCGCAGCGGGCTCGCTCCTGAAGAAGCCAGCCGACAAGGACGACTGCGCCGACATGGTGGTCGCCATGTGCCACACCGAAACCATGACCGGCCAGACGGTCGTCATCGACTCCGGACGCATCTTTCATTGAGATGAGGGGGTTACGTCCATACAGGCAGCCGTTGGTCCGGCGACTTGAGCGCGCCATCCCTTGCGCGGCACGGCTTCTTGCCTCAAACTTCGAATCAAGCTCATCAATCCAGCGAACAGACAGATGCGATCTGCCGGCCTCGGGGTTGAATACGCCCTCTGCGTTAGGGTTCTTGTCGCCTTTGTTCTTGCCTGCATCGCACCGGAATCTCCGCTTGCCGAGACCGGCCGGGCCGGCACGCCAACAATTTCGCCGATCAGTGCGGCTTTCTGCGAGGAGATGCGCACCCATCGCGTGATCAATACCGACGCGAGGGTCGGATGCGATCGACTGCGCCTGGTCAAGTTCAGCTATTTCGGTTTCGACGGCAATATCCATGACGATGGCGAAATGGTCGTCATGGACGCAGCCGCCACACACGTGCTGCGCATCTTTGAAAGCCTGCGGAAAATGCAGTTTCCGATTTTCAAGGCACGCCCGATCAACGAGTACGACGGCGACGACGACGCCTCGATGCGCGCCAACAACAGTTCGGCTTTCAACGATCGAAACCTCACCGGTGGATCCGCACCTTCCCTTCACGCCTATGGTCTCGCGATCGATATAAATCCGGTGCAGAACCCGTTCCTGACCCTCTCGGATGCGACCGTGAAGATCGAGCCGCCGGCGGGCGCTGACTATCTCAACCGGATGAGCGAACGCCCCGGGAAGCCGCCGCGTCGTGGCAACGCCGAGGCGGTCGTGAGGGTTTTCGCCGACGAGGGCTTCCTGATCTGGGGCGGCTATTGGGACAATCCGATCGACTACCAGCATTTCCAGGTCAGCCGTAAACTGGCGGAGCGCCTTGCCGGCCTGCCGCCGGCGCAGGCGTCGAGGGCTTTCGACCAGGTCGTCGACCGTTTCCAGGCCTGCGAGCGAAAATATCCCCGGCGCGCTCCGCCCAATCCGGAATGCATGATGCGGGCTGATCCAGCCGTCGAGAAGCTCGTGACAATCCGGCCCTAGTCCGGCGCGACCGGGCTTGCGGCGACTTGCGGTCCGCACGCACGCGCTAGTGCGACACGATCGCATTGATCGCGGCCACCAGGAAGACAGCGAGCACAAGGCCAAGAACCTTCAGGACGTCCAGGCTTCGCTCGATCGCCAGCCGCTGGTCATCGGTTGCGGCGATGACCGGCCATTTGAGCCAGGCGTAACGCATGATCTTCACCTCGGGCTCGGATGTCGTTGTCCCGCCAGGCTTGGTCGCATCAGGCTTGTGCTTCTTCGCCGTCCTGGGCGCCCGCATGTAGTACTCGGCGACATTGTAGTGATCCTCACGGATTTGATAGGCCGGCAGCAGCCGATCGAACAGGAACACAATCCCGAACGGAAGGATGATGTGCTTCTCCTTTGGCAGCAGCCCGACCGCCCTGAGTATGAACCAGAAATAGACGGCGAAAAGGACGATCGACAGGACGACGAAATACCCGACCTTCTCCGGATGGTAGCCGTTGTCCGCGATCAACCAGAGTACGCTGCCCAGCACGACAGATATGAAATCGGCCCCCAGCTGGAGTCCGCTTTGGAATTTCGAGACCAGCCAGCTTATCAGATCAGTCTGTTTGCCGGCGGACGCAGAAGTTGCGGCCGAATCCTGCGAGCTGTCGGCTGCCAGGGACATTCCTAACCTTGCTGCCTCGGCCGAAGCGCCGCTCTTGACCTTGTCGGCGCGTCCGCAAATCCAATCACCGAACAACCGCTGCGCTTTCAGGCATAGTTCGGCATCGGCCTTGCGAACTTGAAGTTCTCTGGCGTCGTTCTCGTCGCCATGCTTCTGAAAGACGTCGACGAAAGCCTGGAATGGCTGCGTCGTCGCCAGCAGATTACCATCGAGCCAGCCCGTCACCTCCTCGACCATGGGCAACCGCGATTGGCCTGCGGGATCGGCATCGTTTCCCAGGCTGCGGACACGGATGCTCTGTGTCGCCGCCTTCAGAGGATCGCCACCGGTTCCGGGGGTAACGGCTCCGGTCAGCGCTGCGGCCTTCTCTGCATTGCTCGCTTTCGTCGTATCGCTGTCGGAGAAGTTCGGCTCATAGAGGCACGCGACTTTCGCGGCGTACACCTGCTCGAATTTGAGTCCGCTGATGTACATGGCGTAGGGCTGGGGGGTTCGCGGATTAGCGAGATCGACATTGAAATTGAGAAACAGCGACCCCGTCTCCAGATCGATGATCTCCAGCTTATGGGTCATGTCAGTGACCGGCTTCGGACTCTTTTCGGTGGCCGGCTTCTCGGTGACCGGCTTCTCGGCGACTGGATTGGGCTCGACGTCGGCTTTCGCGAGATCGATCAACGCGGAGGTGCCGACGGTCACGTCCTGCACGGTGACATAGCTCTTCGGCGACAAAGCCCCCTCCAGCCAATGAAACGACCTGAGGCAAAGCGACGATTTGACCTTGGTGTCGGTGATCAGAAGTGAGCCCGGCGAAAAGCTGATGGCCGAATGATCGCAAATCTTGCCAATGACCGACTGGTCAGAATTTGGCGGCCTGTTCTCCTCGGCCAATTTCAGGAGGGCGCTGACTTTGGAGCCGGCACGAGGGGGTTTCCACTCGTATTGCGATTTGCCGTCCGGAATTTGTGGCGGCGGCGCCCCTTCGGTCCCGAAGCCGGTGTTGACCGCCGCAATATCCCCGATCTCGTTTTTCCTGATCTTGTAGGCGCAGCGCGCGCGGCTGTCGGTCAGATCGAGAACGCCGCCAACCTTGGAGAATTGCACGAGCAGATATGGAAACAGCGCATTGCGTACGCTGAGCTCGCCCGACAACTGGACAGTGTCGAAAGCAGCAAGATCGAGAATCACGGAATTGCGGAACAGCGCCGATCCGTGAACCTCGGCATCCAACATGCGCACTTTCTGGATGACCGCTTCATCGGCGAAGAGTGTTCCGTCAACATGGACGCGCGCCAGGAAGAATTCCCCGAACATCAGGCTGTTGTCGAAGCTTAGATCGCCCTGGGTGCGAAAGCTGCGGGCCTGGACGCCTTCGGCGAACACCGATTTGTCGAGCACCAGGGAAAAAGGAAGCTCCAATCCGACCAAGTCGAGCCGCTTGCAGTAGACCCCGCCGAACACGCGAATCCCGGTGGGGTTGATGCGGTCTTTTTGCTTGGCGACCAGCTTGATCGCATCGCCAGCCAGCCTGCGCTGATCTGCCGGATCTCTGCAGATACTGGCGATATTGATATTTTCCGCCGGGACCCGATCAGCCCCCTTGCCGAACGGGGCGCACTCGACCGGCTGCTTTTGCAGGAGCACGGCCTCTTCGCCCTTCGCCAGGCAGCCGACAATACTCTCGATGACGGCGGCGGGCGTCTCGGGCTCGGTTTCCGGCGGCGGCTGCGTTTCGGCCAGAAGCGGAGCGCCCCAGGACAGCAACACGGCACAGCAAACCACGAAGCCGGTCAACCATCTCCGTCGCAGGGCAATCCTGCGCCGGCTCTCACCTTTGTCCTGCCTGATCCGGTCTTGTCTGATCCGGTCTTGCCTGATCTGGTCTTGCCTGGTCGAAATCCTCAATACCTGGCTCAAGACATCCCCCATCCGAAAATCCCGAGGGCGAAACGCCGCAGCAAGCGGCCCATGCTCGTCATAAAATGTAAGCGGGCGACGGCGCCGCGGCTCTCAATTTCCTGCAATACGCGCTAGTTGTATCAAAATATTCCGGCAACCACAATCGACCCCGGACGCATCTTTCACGGAGATCGCCACGACTTTGCTGCTTCAACTTTCAAACAGCAATCTCGGTGTTATCGCCCGCCTTGTGCGCAATTGCGGAGTTCGACCGAGACGCCTCTGGAATGCCGGATGCCCCGGCATGAAGCGGGGCATGCCAGCGGAGCGAACATGCAAAAACCTTCCCGCGACGCAAACGCGCCCGAGGTTTGCACCGTCGTTGCCCACTGAAAGTAGAGGGCGCAGGGAAGACCGGGCGCCGCTTGCACCCGCAGCCTCGTGTGCATTGTAGAAAGCACACGAGTTCGGACTACAGCGCCATCAAGACGAGCTCCCTCCCCCCACACCGGATCAAACGCCCGGATCGGCGGCAGATTCCCGTTGAGCCGCTCCACCTGCACCGTCGTGATCTGCCCCGTGCAGCCTTGCGCAAAGGATGATGTGCCGACGTCGCGCGTCAGCACGTTCGGATTGCCGTGAACGCAGAGCGGGGCTTCTTCCTCGTGGTCCGTCAGGTCGTACCAGGCGCCGGTCGGGAGCTGGACGATGCCGGGGGCGATGGCCTCGGTGACGCGCACGGCGGCGAGGCAGGCGCCGCGGGCGTTGAAGAGACGGATGATGTCGCCGTCGGCGATGCCACGGGGCTTGGCGTCGCGCGGGTTCATGCGCGCGACTTTGCCGCCGCGATGCTTGGCGTCCGCCGAAGTCGAGCTGGCTGTGCAGGCGCGTCGTCGGCTGGTCGCTAGCGAGTTTCGGATTATTTTCTTGTTTCATGCACGGAAAGGTAGATATTCCCTATCTCGCTATCTGTCCGGGAGGTCGACTATGACAAACCGCGAAACCATGCTCGAAGTCATCAGAGTTGCTTATGCAGCGCGGGGGCGAGGCGATTTGGACAGCCTGATGAGCGCCTTCCATCCCACAGCCGTGTTCACACTGGTTGGCGATAAGAGAGCGCTCGATGTGGTGGGTTCCGTTCAGGGACATGCCGGGCTGCGAGAGGCTCTGAGCGGCTATATCGCCAATTTCGAATTTGTAGAGCGGAATATTTTAAGTGAACTCGTTGAAGGCAACCGCGCCGTTGTCCATTCACGTCTTGTCGTGCGTTACAAACCTAAAGATAAAATCTGGACAAGCGATGTCCTTGACCTCTTCAAATTCCAAAGCGGAAAGATCGTAGAGCTAATTGAGTTTACGGATACAGCGCAGATCAAAGACATGATGAGCTAAGAGAGTCGGGAATTACGGTGACAGCGCACTCAATTGGCCCGTTGCTCCTGACGAGGGCAAAGAGGATGAAGTGCACTGTCGCGGCATTTGCTAATGATCGAGCTGGCGGTCCTATCGCGGTCTCCGATCAGCGAGATCGCAATTGAACGCTGGACGCCACCGCCACGCCACCAAATCGCCCAACGACTCAACGATGCCTATTGGAGCGGGCCGCGGGCACGGGAGGAACGGATGGATACCCAAACAGCTACCGTACCCGACGAAAAAACGCTTCCGCCGGAAGAGGTTTCGTCGACACCACTCAGCAAAGAGGATTCAAGTCCCTCGGCTCCGCCGGAAATCAGCGCGGCCGTCGCCCGGTTGACCTCAAATTCGATGGATGAGCTTCGCAAGTTGGTTTCCGAACTCCAAAAAATGCAAGACTTCTTGAAGTCCGAAGTCGACAACGTGCAGCGCCAAATCGACAGCGCGGTAGCCGGAATTAATATCATCGTCGAAACGATCGGTCCGTGGAAAAGCATCGCAGCAGGTACACCCGGCGCGCGCAACTTCCGCGCAGGCGGACCGGCAGCCAACCTAGAGCAACGCATTCGCGGCGGGTAGCAACGGCCGGGTGCGGAGCCCTGAGCTGTTGCTGTCGGGTTGTCAGCCGTTTGCCATCGGCAAGATGCGTGTGAAAAACGTTGCCCTATGCAAATCCAGCGACTTTGTCGCTGGTCGATGTCCGCTTTATGCCGAAAGGGCCGAAGCCGGGGCGGAAATACCTTTTAATAATTCCGAACAACCAGCCGCCTAGAGCGTGATGGGTTTAGGTTTGGTCATAGCCGGCGTTGGCGAAGTAATTGGCGCATTCGGCAGGTGAGACGGTGTCGAGGATCGGAGCGATCGCATCGTAGACGGCCTCGGTGGTTCGCTGTGCGGCTTTGCGCAGCCAGTGTTTGAACTTGGCGAAGAACTGCTCGATCGGGTTCAGATCGGGCGAGTATTTCGGCAGGTAGAAGAGCCGGGCGCCGGCGGCACGGATGGCGCGACGCACGGCGTTGGCCTTGTGCGAGCCGAGATTGTCCATGATGACGATGTCGCCGTGCCGCAGGGTCGGGACCAGAACCTTCTCGATGTAGAGAAGGAAGGCTTCGCCGTTGATTGGCCCTTCGATGAACCACGGAGCGGTGATGCGATCGTGGCGCAAAGCGGCCATGAAGGTCATGGTCTGCCAGCGGCCATGCGGCACTTTGGTTTTGATGCGTTGACCGCGCGGCGCCCAGCCCCGCAGCGGCGCCATATTGGTTTTGGTCCAGGTCTCATCGATGAACACCAGCCGAGTGGGATCGATCCGATCTCGATACTTGGTCCACTGTGCTCGCCGACGGGCGACATCCGGACGATCCTGCTCGGCGGCAATCAGCGTCTTTTTTTGTAGCTGAGCTTCTCAGCGTGGACGAACTCCCACATCGTGCGGTAATCGACCTTGAGGCCACGCTCAGCGAGTTCGGCCACCAGCCCGCGCACGGTAAAATCCTTCCGGCACCGTTGCATCAGCCATTCGCGGTGCGCTCCCGCAATCTTTTTCGGCCGATAGCCACCGATCTGGTCGGGCTTGACGCTGCCGGTCTCGTGGAAGCGCTGTACCCAGTTGATTGCCGTGCTGATGCCCACCCCAAATTGGGCCGCCGCCTGGTGCCGCGACAGGCCGCCTTTGATGACAGCCTTCACCACCCGCTCACGAAGGTCGTCCGAATAGGGTCGTCCCATCCATGCTGGCCTCCTTCCCAGCCAGCATGTTGAATCAGAAGCCTTCCGATTTGGGAATCCCCAATCGATTCAAACTAGACCCATCCCGCTCTAGCTAGTCGCAGCCTTCTCTGGCCCCACAACGCGGAAGCTTTTCGCGAACTCTCGTTCCCCACCGCGCTCGCGCTCCACGTTGCAGCGGGCGAAGAGGCCATCGAGCATGGTCTCATCAGGCGAGCGAGGTGCCTATTGCCGAGTGCCCTTCCAAGCCCAGCCCCGCTACCTCCCCTACACCGGATCATCGGCGGCAATTCCCGTTGAACGCTCCACCTACACCATGGAGCGCGGTTCGAGGGTCAGGGCCGTTTGACACAGATCAAAGCAACTCCTCTTCTTGCCTGTGACCTGAGAATTTGGGTGGACAACGGACGGTATTGCGTTCCGCCCGTATGAGGAGGATGACCACGACACCGGCAACCATCCACATCGTCGACGACGACCGGTCTTTTCGCGTTGCGATTGCCCGGCTGCTCCGGGCTGCTGGCTATCAGGTGGCGCTCTATGAATCCGGCCAACAACTTCTCGCCAATGCGCCGGGCACGGGAGCAGGTTGCATATTGCTCGACATACGTATGCCCGAGCTCGATGGGCTCGAGTTGCAGGAGCGATTGAAGGAAATCGGCTCTCCCCTGCCTATCGTGTTCTTGACCGGGCACGGGAGCATTGAGACCAGCGTGCAGGCGATCAAGGCCGGCGCTGAAGATGTCCTGACAAAACCAGTGTCGAAATCCACGCTGGTCGAGGCCATTGAGCGGTCCCTCGTGCGATACCGCGAGCGCAGCGAACAGCGCTCGAAAGCGGCAATCTTGACGGACGCCTCAACGCCAACTGATTTTCCTGTCGAGTTGCCGGGCGGACTGGACGCGAGATTCTGTGAGGTCATGGATGCCGCCCCGGTGATGATCTGGGTGTCCGGCACGGACAAACGATGCGTCTGGTTCAACCGGCCATGGCTGACCTTTACCGGCCGCGACATGCAGCAGGAATTCGGCAACGGCTGGTCGGAGGGGGTTCATCCAGAGGATTTCGATCGTTGCGTGGAAACCTACGTCAGCCACTTCGATGCGCGGAAGGAATTCCGGATGGAGTATCGGCTGCGCCGTCACGATCGCACGTATCGTTGGATTGATGACGCCGGGATTCCGCGCTTTGCCCGGGATGGTTCCTTTCTTGGATACATCGGCTCCTGTACCGATATCCACGAGTACAGGGAAACTCAGAGCGAACTACGTCGTCGTCTCCTGGAGATCGCTCGATTGACGAGACGTGCCGACGCTGCGGCGATAGCGGGATTATTTGCGCACGAATTGAACCAGCCCCTGGCAGCCATCCTGAGCAATATTGAAACCGCGGAGTTGGATGCTCCCGCTGGCGCGCTAAAGGAGATTCTCGTCGACGTTCGTCGCGACAACCTGCGTGCGGCCGAAATCATCCGCCACATGCAGAACCTGTTGCGAAGCGACGAGCCGGAAGTACAAAAAATCAACTTGAACGATGTCGTGTGCGTCGTTCATGAAATCTTGAAGCCACACGCGGCTGAAGTTGGCGTCGAAATGAAAACATACCCCTGGCAAAGCATGCTGGAAGTGCGGGCTGATCCAACCTGGCTGCAGCAGGTTGTGTTGAATTTGGCGTTGAATGCTATGGACGCGACCATGAGTAATTTTCCAGGCGAGCGCCGTATTGTGTTGGAAACTCACCTGGTCGGTCAATCCAAGGCGGGGCTTTCTGTCTCTGACACAGGAGCCGGCATTCCAGCTCACCAGCTTGCCAGCATCTTCGAGCCGTTCGCCTCCAAGCGAGGCGGTTCGGGGCTTGGACTGTCCACGGCCCGCGGGATCGTTGAAACCTTTGGCGGAAAGATCTGGGCAAAGAACCACGCGGGCAGAGGTGCGGTTTTTCAGTTCACCCTGCCATTGTCCGGTGCATAGCTATCCCCTCCCCCTACACCGGATCAAACGCCCGGATCGGCGGCAGATTGCCGTTGAACCGCTCCACCTCCACCGTCGTGATCTGCCCCGTGCAGCCCTGCGCGAACGATGACGTCCCGATGTCGCGCGTCAGCACGTTCGGATTGCCGTGAACGCAGAGCGGGGTTTCCTCCTCCGGGTCCATCGGGTCGTACCAGGCGCCGGTCGGGAGCTGGACGATGCCGGGGGCGACCCCGTCGGTGACGTGCACGGCGGCGAGGCAGGCGCCTCTGATGTTGAAGAGGCGGATGATGTCGCCGTCGGCGATGCCGCGGGGCTTTGCGTCACGCGGGTTCATGCGCGCGACCTCGCGGCCGCGATGTTTCGCCTCCAGCGAATGCCCGCCGAAATCGAGCTGGCTGTGCAGGCGCGTGGTCGGCTGGTTGGCGATGAGGAAGAACGGCGAGCCGGGCTCGGGCACATCCGTCTTCTCGAGCCAGACCGGATGGCCCGGACAATCGGCATCGCCGTGGCCGGCGATCTTCCTGGAGAAAATCTCGATGCGCCCGCTCGGCGTCGGCAGTGGATGCGCGGTGGGATCGTCGCGGAAGCGGCGCAGCCGGCCGCCATCGTCCGCGTGCTGCGGCACAGTCAGGCTGCCGGCCTGCCAGAACTCCTCGAAATCAGGCGCAACAAGTCCCTGTGCGGCCATCGAGGCGCGGGCCGGCTCGTAGAGATGCGCCAGCCATTCGCGCGCGGTGCGGCCTTCGGTGAAGGGTTCGCGCGCGCCCAAGCGCTCGGCCAGGTCGGCGAAGATCTCGTAATCGTCGCGCGCCAAGCCAAACGGCTCGGCGATGCGGTGCATGGCGACCATCAGGGGATCGTTGGTGGAATAGCCGATGTCTTCTCGTTCAAGAGTCATGGTCGCGGGCAGCACGATGTCGGCGTGGCGGGCCGTCGCGGTCCAGGCGAGCTCATGCACCACCAGCGTATCGAGCTTCGCAAAAGCCTTGCGCAGGCGGTTGAGATCCTGGTGGTGATGGAAGGGATTGCCGCCGGCCCAGTAGACCAGACGGATGTCCGGATAGGTACGCGTCTCGCCATTGTAGCGATAGCTGGTGCCGGGCTGGAGCAGCATGTCGGCGATGCGCGCCACCGGAATGAAATCGGCGACGCCGTTGCGGCCTTGCCCGAGCGTCGGGCCCGGCACCGCGTTGACGCGGCGGCCGTAATAGCCGATCGCGCCGAGCGAATAGGCGTAGCCGCCGCCGGCGAGACCGATCTGGCCGAGCGCTGCGGCGAGCACGAGGGCCATCCACACCGGCTGCTCGCCATGCTCGGCGCGTTGCAGCGAATGCGAGACAGTGATGAGCGACCTCTTCCCGGCCAAGCGACGCGCAAGCTTGCGTATGATGTCCGCATCGATGCCGCAGATCGACGCGGCCCATTCGGCGTGCTTGGGCTGCCCATCGGTCTCGCCGGTGAGATAGCGCAGGAAGACCGGCCAGCCTTCGGTGTAGCGATCGAGGAAGGCCTGATCGTGCAGGCCTTCGTTCACCAGCGTGTGGACGAGGCCGATCATCAGCGCGGTGTCGGTGCCGGGACGCGCCATCATCCACTCCGCGCCGGCCTCCACCGGCAGATCGTCGCGGAGCGGACTGACAAGGATGAACGCGCAGCCGCGACGATGCGCGGCTTCCATGGCGCCGCGCTCGACATGCTTGCTGATCGAGCCGCCGGCCACCATGGAGTTCTTCAGCGCCATGCCGCCGAACGCGAGCACGATGTCGGTCTCTGCCGCGATCTGCTCCCAGGTGACGTTGTGCTTGGTGATGTCTTCATAACCGCAGAGAATCTGCGGCAGCAGCACCGAGGACGCGCCGGAGGAATAGGTGTTCACCGAACGCACATAGCCGCCCATCGCGATATTGAGGAAGCGATGCACCTGGCTCTGCGCGTGATGGAAGCGGCCGGCGCTCGACCAGCCATAGGAGCCGCCGAACACCGCAGCGGGCCCGCGCGTGTCGCGGATGCGCGCTAGTTCCCCGCCGAGCAGATCGAGCGCCTTCTCCCAGCTGACGGAAACGTACTCATCGCGGCCGCGGCGATCATCGGGACCCGGACCGCGCTCGAGCCAGCCGCGGCGGATCGCCGGCTGGGCGATACGGGCCTGATGGCGCAACGCGCCGGGAAAATTATCGATGATGCGGTTCGGATCGGGATCGCCCGCATACGGCCTGACTTCGAGACCGGCCTCGCCAAGACGCGCCGAGAACACGCCCCAATGCGAGGTGTGCGGCTTGAAACCATCCGACAGATCGAGGGCGGGGTCGGGGTGGCCAATCGTATCGCTCATTCCGTCGTGTCCTTCGCGAGCCGGTCGGCCGGCATTGGTATCGGCGCACACATATCGCACACGAACCCGTGATCGCGCCCGACGGCACCAGCGTCAAGGTCCGCAGTTAAGCCATTTGGTCGCGACAGGGTTGCTCCGAGGTGCCTTGGTCCCGGGCCACCCCGCACCAGCTAAGCGGAACCATTTCACGACGCAGGCAGAAAGCTCGCTCGGATGTCAGCCGCGATTCAAGGTCAAGTTTTGGCGCGCCAAAACGCGCGAGTTTGGGTGCTGGCCTTCGGCCTGCTCCTGGTCCTCGCTCTTGTTTCGCCCGCCTCGGCCGAGTCGCCGTCCGAGATGGCAGGCTCCGTTCTGTTCGGCATGGAAACCGAGCCTCTTGCGGGCGCTGCGGTCTCGGAGAAATGGAATCACGCGAAGGCCGAGATCGCCCGCGAGCTCGACATCGTGGCCCGGTGCCATCGAACCGGTGCATGCCCGACGGCCGCGCGAAAGCTGATCGATCTGAGCGCGGCCGGCGCCGGCCGCGATAGCCGTGCCAAGATCGGCCTCATCAACCGCGCCGTGGATCAGGCGATCAGCCCCGTCAGCGACGACGCCCAATGGGGCGTGCCCGACCGTTGGAGCGCCCCGTTCGAGACGCTTCGGTCCAGCCGCGGCGACTGCGAGGACTATGCGATCGTCAAATATCTCGCGCTCATCGAGGCGGGCATCCCCAGGGATGATTTGAAGATCGTGATCCTGAAGAATACATTTCCACGCGAAGATCACGCGGTGGTGGCCGTCCGTGTCGACGAGCAGTGGCTCATTCTCGACAACCGCACGCTCACGCTGGTGCGCGATGTGGACCTCACGCGTGCGACCCCGGAGTTCGTGCTCGATCAGGCCGGTGTCCGGCGCTTTGTCTCGAGAGGTCGCGCTGCGCCCTTTGGGCTTCGCGTGGCGCGGTCGGGCTAGACTGCCCCCTCGCCCCGCTCTCTTGTCCGCCGAAGCCCGCCTTCTGGCGAAGGCGGATGCGGGGAGTTGGGGTGAGGGGCTGCCTCCGCAAGAACGGTGAGAAATAGACTCGTTGAGAATCCCCCTCACCCGGATCGCATTTCGCTTCGCTACATGCGATCCGACCTCTCCCCGCAAGCGGGGCGAGGTGAAGCGGGCGCTGATTGCTTTCTGTTCTTCTGACTACTTCAGTCGTGCGTCGCGCGCGATGAAGTCGAGGAAGCTGCGCACTTTCAGCGAGAGGTATTTGCGGCTCGGATATACCGCGAGCAGCTTTCCTGCGAAAAACAGCTTGTCGGGCAGCACGCGCTCCAGCCGGCCCGCGGCGAGATCGTCGGAAAGCAGCCACTTCGGCAGGAAGCTGAAACCCATGCCGTGCAGGCAGGCGTGGTGCAACAGGGTTTCGTTGGCGCTCTGCAAAACCGGAACGAACCTGACCACTTTTCGTCCCTGCTCGCCCTGAAGCGGCACAACGCCGTCTGCGTGCACGAAGGTGTAGGCAAGCAGCGGCGCGCCCTCCAGATCGTCAGGCGAAGCCGGACGGCCACGCGTATCCAGAAATTCGCGCGAGGCGACGAAATGGAAGGACGCGTCCGCAATGGTCCGCGCGATCAGGCCGGGATCGGGAGCGGATGTGACGCGAAGCGCGAGATCGAATCCCTCCTCGACGAGATTGACCAGCCGGCCGCTGAGATCGACCTCCAATGTCACCTCCGGATAGCGCGCGCGGTAGTCGGCCAGCACCCCCGCAAACAGCGGGTTGGCCATCCACACCGGCGTGCTTATGCGCAGGCGCCCCTTCGGCGCGAGCGCGGTCTGGCTGACCGCAGCTTCCACCTCGTCGAGCCCTTCCATCATCTGCCGCGCCTGCTCGAAATACAGCGCGCCGGTCTCGGTCAGGCTGACATGCCGGCTGGTGCGATTGAGCAGGCGCGCCGACAGATGCGCCTCGAGATGCATCACA
>Ga0210396_10003035_pt1 | contig 16874 bp, 13 predicted proteins | sample IncBWH17OmetaG_FD_155466 | JGI IMG/M metagenome (GOLD analysis project Ga0210396, IMG submission 155466) | Forest soil microbial communities from Barre Woods Harvard Forest LTER site, Petersham, Massachusetts, United States - Inc-BW-H-17-O ... | reverse complement strand
ATTGCTGCCTTCCGTCCACCCCAGCTTCGCGAGCGCGCCCCGGAAAGCCGCGAACCAAGACTTCACATCCGGATCGCTCTCCGCAAAGCCGATCAGCACGCCGATGCGCCGCATGGGTTGAGCTTGTTCCGCACGCGCCGCGAGCGACCACGCAGTCGCCGCGCCGCCGGCCAGCGTCATGAAATCGCGTCGCCTCATGCGTCCTCTCTCCAAGCGAGACCGACACGCTACCACATCGTTAAACGAGAGCCACGTTATGCATCACAACAAAACTGAGCGGCTGATGACGCTCCGGGTCATTCGCGACCGAACGGGCGGGCCTCAATCGTTGGTCGATGTCAGCTTCTCTCCGAAAGCAACCCGCTGTCGGCTTCGACATCGCTCGCCGACGCGATTGCGATCTTCGCGGTCGCGGCCTACGGTGTGTTCTTCCTCGCAGCCTACGCGCTGCCGGAAACGCGGGGCCGGGTTCTGCGCGCCGACGCCTAAGAGGCCGTTTCGAAATTGGTTGTCAGGCGGCTAGCTCATCGAGCAGCGCCTTTGCCTCCTTCAGATCGCGCGTATCGAAGCCTTCAGTGAACCAGCCAAAGAGAGCCGCGAGCGTCTGTCGTGCTTCGTCCCGTTTCCCTTGACGGCTTAATAGCCGAGCCAGACTCGCCGAGGCGCGAAGCTCCCAAGACTTCGTGTTCTGCCGCCGGGCGATTTCTATCGCATGACGGAACGCAAGCTCGGCATCCCGCTCAGGGCCCGGCCCACGCGAGAGTAGCAGTAACTCCCCCTTGAGCCGGTACAGCTCTGGGTCCATAAGCCGGGACCCAGTTCGCTCGGTCATTTCGAGCGCTTTGCTAACTGTAGCGAAGCCCTCGTCAGCTTTCTCGTATATCAGCTCTATCGCTGCCAAAAGCCCGAGAAAATACGGAAGGTAAAGCTCGTTTTGGGCGCGATAATTGCCAATGGCTCCTCGAAGCTGGGCGACGAGACCAACGTCGTCGACCTGTTCTGCCTGAGCCCAGCTGTCCAATACCTTTCCGAATTCTAGCCATTGTGGAAAGCCGTGCTCGGTCGAGAGAACGATCAGGGATTCAGCTATCTCCCGGACCGCCGGTGCCTCTCTGCGAAGCTGATGAATGATCCCAGCGAACGGAAGCTCATTCACGAGGGTGCCGATATGGCACAGCTCCCTTGCCATCGCTATGCCTGTGCGGCTGCGCTCCACGGCTTTCTGCGAGTACCCGAGAAACCACAGGGCCATCGCTGAGTGCATGCGGCAGCACACCCCCGGATCATGATTGCCAAAAACAAAGGCCAGCGACTGGTGCTGCTCCCGATCATAGAGCGCCATTCCTTGCTCGCCGTGCGTTCGAGCCTCCTGTGGATCGCCGACCCAGAGCGTAGTTGGACACATTGCGTGGTGAGCCTCGAGCAGGAGCGCCCGATCGTTCAATCGTTGAGCCACTGTGAGAAGTTCGTCGGCAATCGGGCGAGCCATGTCCCATCGTTCCCGTCCTACGCTATTCAGCCATAGCCCCCAAAGAGCCTGAAACAGCTCGACGGGTTCCCCGAGTTGTTTGCAAAGTTCACGGGCCCGTAGGTACGCTGTCTCAACTTCTGGCGCGCCAAAACCGCGCGTCGATTGGAGCGCCGGGCCGAGCTTCGTCAACGCCTTCAGCTCCGCTTCGCAACGCTGTGCTGTTTCGGGCTGTTTCTGCAACAGCTCTAGTGCCCGGCGGAAATGCCGCGTTGCCTCTGCATTGGCGTCGCGCTTAACAGCCCATTCCCCTGCCAAAGTCCAGTAGCCGACAGCCTTCTCTACCAAGCCCGCTTCCGCGCAGTGCCGCGCCATCAGCTCGGGTTGCGACTCCGCGATCTCCGGGAATTGTCCCTCCAGCGTAGCCGCAATTCGGGCGTGTAGTTGCTGCCGCCGGTTGCGAAGCAGCGTACCATAGGCTGCGTCCTGAACCAGGGCATGTTTGAAAAGATAGCTCGCTTGCGGCGGCACACCCTGCCGGAAAAGCAAACCTGTAGTCACGAGACGGTCGAGTGCCGATTGAAGTTCCGCCTCCGGCTTACGCACCACAGCCTGCAGGAGTGCATGAGAGAACTCGCGCCCTACTGCCGCCCCAATCTGTGCGACTTCCTTCGCCGGTCCGAGCCTGTCAAGCCGTGCCGTCAACGATGCGTGGAGGCTTGCAGGCACGCCAATGGACGGCGACGGAATAGTTGCGACCGCGCTCTCAGCTGCCCCTTCGCCTTCGGCTTCCAACACCGCCTTCGTCATTTCTTCGACGAATAGCGGAATGCCATCGGTACGCTCGGCAATGTCTTGTCTGATGCTCTCCGGCAACGATTCGTTGCCCGTGACCCGGTCAATCATTGCGGCTATTTCGCGCTCACCGAGGCGACTAAGACTGAGTGCCGTGGCATAGGATCGTCCGATCCACGGCGGCTCGAACTCCGGACGATACGTAACGATCAGTAGCACCCCGAGCGTTGTTAGCCGCTCCACCGTCCTACCAAGCACTTCGAGGCTTGTCGGGTCGATCCAATGTGCGTCCTCGAAAATCATCAGGACTGGATTGGAACGCGACAGCGCTTCGAGTTGCGCGGTTAGCGCTTCGAGCGTTTTCTGTCGACGCTGCCGCGCGGTCAACTCGAGAGCCGGATAACGTCCATCGTTTGACAACGAAAGCATTTCAGCAATCAGTGCGGCGTCCTGGTGCGACGCAAAGCTCTGCGCCAGCAGGGCATCGAGTTTGTCCAGCTTTGCTTTCGCCGTGTCTTCGCGCGCGAAGCCAGCGGCGCGCTCCATCTGACTAGTGATAGGGTACAGCGCGCTGTCGTTGTGCTGAGGCGAGCAGAAGTAACGCATGCGCGTGTTTGGTTCGGACGCAAGCCGTTCCAGCAGCGCAGTAGTCAATCGAGACTTGCCGATGCCCGGTTCGCCGGAGAGCAACACCACTTGGCCTTCACCGGTCTTTGCTTTCGACCAGCACCGCAGTAGCAATTCGAGTTCTTCATCCCGCCCGACAAGTTCCGTCAGCCGGGTGGCGTGAAAAGCCTCGAAACGGCTCTCCACAGAAGACGGTCGCAATGCTTCCCAAGCGCGCACAGGACCTGAGATACCTTTGAGTTCCTGAGGCTCAAGATGCTCAAGCTCGAACAGGTTGCCGACGAGCTTGCGGGTACTTTCGGCAATCACAACGCTGTTCGGCTCCGCAACGCCCTGCAAGCGCGCCGCAAGGTTCGGCGTCTCACCCACGATGGCTTGCTCTTGGGAAGCGCCCGAGCCGATCAGGTCGCCGACGACCACAAGACCCGTTGCGATGCCGACCCGGGTCTGCAGGGGCGCCTGGGTCTTCAGGGCACTCACGGCAGCGACCAACTCTAGCGCCGCGCGCACGGCTCGCTCTGCGTCGTCCTCGTGCGCTTGGGGATACCCAAAGTACACAAGGACCCCATCGCCCATGTACTTCGCTACGAAGCCGCCGAAGCGCTGAACGGTCTCCGCGACGCACTTCTGGTACGCCGAAATGACTTCACGCAAATCCTCTGGGTCCATGCGTGCCGACAACGCCGTGGACCCAACGAGGTCAGAGAACATCACCGTCACCTGACGGCGCTCGGCGCGGTCTTCGGGATGTACGCTTGGGGCACTCGACGTGGTCGCGGGGGCAACGGAGGGCGCCTTAGCGCTCGTGTCGCTGCGCGGAGCAGCGATAGCTTCTAGCAGCTTGAGCCGGTGACCGACTGACGTGACGCCAAGCTCCTTCAGCGTCTCGTGCGTCAAACCCGGAAGAACCGTCTCGTCTATGTCATTCTCGCGGAAGGCTGCCTCGTACTTGCCGAGGCCCAGGCTCCGCAGCCAGACCACAATGTCCATGACGGCGCCCCACAATCAGGGGGTGGCGCACATAATCTGCCGGGGCGTTTGCAGATCTGCGAGAAGAAGCGGCCCCGGCTCACCTCAAGCGTCGGCACCGAGCTTCTCGAATGCTGAACTCTTCAGCCGGTCGAGGTCGCGCTCGCCAGAAGCCGCCTGCTCAAGAATGTGCTCCGCTACTTTAAGCGGCGTGACAGTCTTTCGCATTACAAAACGATGATCGCTGACGACCTCGTTCAACGCCTGCCGCATGACGGCAACCGTGGATGCATCGTATCTTTGTTTCAGCTCAGTCATCGTCGCTGTTCCTAGAACGCTTTTGTGAAGGGATGATGAGCTGAACACGGCTCGAGCGCGGCAGATCATTGCTAGATTTTGGCACAAGAAAATTGCCCAAAATGTGTTTTCTTTTTCTACGTGGCTTCTGCCGCGCTCTTCGGGCCGATAGTTGTGGCCTCCTGACCAAGTCGCGGAGCCGGTTCACTTCGCGCGTCTGAATAATGAGGTTGGTTATCGCATCGGTCGAGAATGAATGGTGTCGCTGATGAATACTCATTTGAGGCCCCATACTAACTAACGCTAAAACTACGGTACGATTGCCCAAAACGCTGGCCTTAGTACATGCGGCAAACTTTCGTGCGGCAAACTGTCGTCTTTTAAAATTGACCACTCGTCCTGGCGATTGGAAAGGGGGCCATGAACTAACCTACGGCCTTGTCACGAGGCGAATACCGATCCAGCAAATATCCCAGACAGTTCGAGGGATCAGACCCACGCTTAACCATCGGGTCAACACCCGCTCGACATAAGCCATGTTGCCCCGCGATCAAAACGCGCGCGACGAAACGTAGCATTGCATTTTTGGTCGCAGAGGCACGTCCTTTCGACAGTGGGGATTTTCACAGTGCCAGGCGTGCTTTCGCCGTACTGCTCTTGCGGAGCGGCTCATATCGTTCGCGATCTCTGCCGTCCCGCGGTCGAAAACACCGTTTCAAGGGAGGAGAAGATGTCGCTAGGTCGTCGGGATTTTCTTATAGCTACCGGAACCGCCGTGGTTGGGCTCGTTGGTGGGTCATTGAATGGGGGTTGTGCCCAAGCCCGCGCACCAGTTTCAAAAAATCAGGTGCCAGGATTCTATCGATTCAGTCTCGGACAGTTCCAACTCACGGTCGTGAGCGACGGCACATTTGCTTTTCCAGCGGAGGTGCTCTGGCCGGAAGCAACCAAAGCTGAACGTGACGCCGTCCTTGTGTCCGACTTCCAGCCCACTGACATGTCTACCCTCCAGGTGAATGTGTTGGTCGTGAATACGGGCGATCAGCTTGTCCTCATTGACGCAGGCTCCCGCGGAAAGATGCAGCCAACCGCGGGCCGTCTGCTCCAGAACCTCGCGTCCGCCGAGATCAAGCCGGAGGATATCGACACGATCCTGATCACACATGCCCATCCGGATCACCTATGGGGGGTCGCCAACGCGAGCGACACCGAGCGGACTTTTCCAAACGCTGAGTATGTGATTGGCGAAGCGGAATTGAACTTCTGGATGCAGCCCCAGCACCCGTTGGCCAGTGATGCTTTTTGGGGCGGCATTTATCGCCAAAACATGAAAACAATCGCGGCGATCAAGGATCGCATCCAGACTGTGAAGCCAGACGGCGAGGTGGTCCCGGGCATCACGGCGATAGCTACACCCGGGCACACGCCCGGGCACACCTCGGTGCAGATCGCGTCCGGTTCTAACCAGCTTCTTTGTACTGCAGACGTCGTTGGGAACCGCGCTGTCGCGTTCCACCACCCCGATTGGCGCGGCGGGTTCGACTTGGATCTCGACCAAGGCGCGAAGACGCGCCGAACCTTCCTGGATCGATGTGCGGGTGAGAAGGTGATGGTCTCAACCTATCATCTCCCGTTCCCCGGAGTTGGCCATGTCGTTCGCACCGGCACAGCGTTCAGCTGGCTTCCAACCGATTGGCGCTGGGAGGGCGTAAGTCCCACTTGAGGTCACCCGCCCAGCCAGGTGCCGGCCTGAGCAGCGTGGACGAAGGCGGTGATGACCAAGCTTGGGCTGACACTCAACGAGGCTAAAACTTCGCTGAGAAATGCCCGACAGGAACGCTTCGACTTCCTCGGCTACTCGTTCGGCGTGCATTGGTTTGAGACGAACGGGAAATGGTATCTGGGCGCGAGCCCGGAGTGTACAGCGGCTCAAGACAAGGGTCGGCGAGCTTCTGGTGCCGAGCAATATCGATCCATGGCCAGAAATACGCGACAAGCTGGTTGCCCCGCCCTATCTTTGGAACGTGTTTCTAGTCGCGCTCTCTTAGCTGCGGCTTCTCGTGCAAGACCGCATTTAACATCCAAGTTCGGGCGCAAGCCGAAGCTGTCGGACTATCAGCGGGCAGAGGCCATCAAGCGCCGCGCTGCTGGCGCGACCCTGGCCGAGATCGCCAAGTCCTACGCCGTCGACATTTCGATGATCTCCCGATTGGCTCCGGGCTTCCGTAGCCCTTTCGAGGCAAGCGCCGCATGAAGCGCGGCAAGGCGTGATCCGGTTGACCAGCGCTTCTCAGGCTTGCGCTTCAACTTCAGGCAGGTGCCGCTTCAACTTCAGGCAGGTGCCGAATTTCGGCGCCGACGGATGACGACTCCTTCAGGCGCTCGCCCTGGCAGGCTGAGAGTCCGAGTGCCGTCAGGCTCAAAAGCAACGCGATTATGCTTCTGCTCATTTGTTTCTCCCGCGCTTGTCGCGAGTATACAGCCGAGCTCGAGCCGATTGACGGAATGTTGCTGGACATACTCGCGGCGATTGCCAGGAAGAACTACGGGGACCGCCATCGATTGTGCCAAGCTTGGTTTGCGCCATCCTGCCCGGGGCGGCGCGACCCCAGCCCCGTCACCTTCTCCGTGGTGGCGGGGCCTTTTTGTGCCCGCCTGATCCGCAGCGGGGCACGTTGATCCTATTCGTCCTCTTGCCCCAAAAGCTGTCGTCTCGGGGCTCCCAATTCCGTCAATTGTAGCGGCTCGATCCATCACTGGGGAAGGGGAGTACATGTCGCCTTCGGGTCAATCGCGTCATTTGGCTGTCGGCTGACCACTTCCGGTCTTCCCCCAACTCCGGATATTCTTAGCGCCCGTCGGCATGTCTCAATCATATCATCCTCCGGCTCAGGGAACGATACCGACCTGCCTTGCGGCATCGGCTCGTAAAAAAGGACAGATTAGTTGATGAACCAGCGACGCCGAAGGAATTTTTCAGTATCTTTTGGGCGTGTAGTGCTCTGTGCCGAGGAGACCTTTGCTTGTCTAGGGAGCGCATGGAACGGCGCTTAGCGGCCATTCTCGCGGCCGATGTGGCTGGCTACTCGCGTCTTATGGGTGCCGACGAAGAGGGAACGCTCGCACAATTTAAAACCCACCGAAGGGAATTGGTCGACCCGAAGATTAGCGAGTACGCAGGGCGGATCGTAAAGACAACCGGCGACGGAATGCTGGTGGAATTCGCAAGTGTGGTGGATGCCATGCGGTGCGCTATCGAGGTGCAGAAAGGTATGGCCGAGCGCAATGCGTTAGTGCCCGAGTACAAACGAATCGAGTTCCGGATCGGCATTCACCAAGGCGACATCATTAGCGACGCCGGTGACACCTTTGGTGATGCCGTAAACGTCGCAGCCCGTCTTGAAGCGCTCTCAATTCCTGGAGGCATTTGCGTATCTTCGCGAGCCCAGGAAGACGCTCTCGGCAAGCTGGATGTAGCCTTCGAAGATATGGGCGACCGGCAGCTAAAGAACATCTCCAAGGCGGTAAGAGCGTATCGAATAGAACTGACTGGCGTGTCGCCACAATTTGCACGACAACATCTCGCGCTTCCCGACAAGCCGTCCATAGCCGTCCTGCCATTCGCTAATATGAGCCGCGATGCGGAGCAGGAATACTTCGCCGATGGTGTGTCCGAGGACATCATCACAGCTATTTCCAAACTACATTGGTTTTTCGTCATCGCCCGAAATTCGTCGTTCGTCTACAAGGGAAAGACGGTCGACGTAAAACAGATCGGGAGCGAGCTCGGCGTGCGCTACGTGCTCGAGGGCAGCGTAAGAAAGTCCGGAGAACGGGTGCGCATCACTGCGCAACTCATCGACGCTTCCAACGGCAACCATCTATGGGCGGACCGCTACGACGGCGACTTGAGCGACGTCTTTGCCTTGCAGGACAGGATTACCAACAGTGTTGTCGCCGCCATCGAACCTCATCTGTTGGAAGCCGAGAGCGTCCGCTCGCAGCACCGGACCCCAATTGACGTCCGCGCCTGGGACCTGTTGATGCAGGCGAGCTTCCTGTTCTGGCGGCTAAACAAGACAGACGGTGACGCCGCGATTTCCATTCTTAGGCGCGCCACCCAACTCTACCCTGACTACGCGCCTGCCCACAGCATGCTCGCTTTCGCGATACTGTTGCTTGGGTATCTAGGATACGTCGATGTACAGGCGAATGAGGCCGCCGCACTGGCAGCCCGCGCCGCCGAACTCGATCGCAACGATCCGTGGGCCTATGTCGCGCTTGGATTTGCCGCATTCGCTGAACGACACACCGATGAATCAATAGCCCATTTCCAGCGCGCCCTGAATCTCAATCCGAACTTTGCTGCGGCTCATGGCTATCTCGGTTGGACACTGTCATTCGATGGACAATCCGACAAAGCCATCGTTCACTCACAAACCGCAATTCGCATGAGCCCGCACGATCCACAACAGGTGATTTTCCATGGCGGGCTGGCAGCGGCGCACTATCTCGCTGGTAGCTATGATGAAGCCATCAACAGCGCACTCAGTGTTTTGCGGTTCCGGCCGACCTTCAATGGGGCCCGCCGATTGCTGGTAGCTGCTTTGGCCCAGGCCGGGCGTCTCGACGAGGCACAGAGGGAACTCGAACGGCTGAAAAACTTTCAGCCCGATATTTCGCTCGCCTGGATCGAGAAGAATGTGCCCTACACACCAGGCCCAATGAAGAGCTACTTGGAGGGTTGGCGCAAGGTCGGACTCCAGTGACCAGAGGTCTGCTTTGGGGTCAATAACGGAAGTGGCACCGCTTGATCGGCATGTCCGTTCGACATCGACCCTGTGTTCTTCAACGATAGTGACGCCTAACCGCTTTGAGCGGCTTCGTCACGTCGTTGGCCTCCAATCGACGCTTCAGCTGCTTACCTTACCCGCCTTAAAGCGGCAGCGGTCTTGAAATGACTAAAGCACTGCTATCATTGGCGCACCCGACACGATTCGAACGTGTGGCCTTTGCCTTCGGAGGACGACGTCGAGCCTGTTGGGCTTCGCTACCATCTTAGTGCTCGTGGCGTTCGACGGTTTTATCGCGACAATCACTAACCGTGATCTACTCGCGCATCATCATTTGGACGCCGTTGTTGGCCGCGATTTTGTCGATGATTGCGGTTATGATCTCATCGAGACGTCTACCCTCAGAATAATCAGCAGGAGCGATAAAATCGGCGCGCTTATCGGTTATGAGCTTCTCTGCGCGCGCTTTTTTCTTAGAGCCAGGTTGATAGACCGCGATTGAATGGCCGCCTTGGTCTCTGACGAGCCGCATGCAGGGAATATCTGTCTCTCCGTCACCGATAAAGACGATGTTGGAGAACGGCATAGGACGATTTTCGTGCGGCACAAAGCGGTTGATAAGCCCGTGATCGTGAACGCTAAGCGAACCCTTATTAATTCGGAAAAGATACTGCGTCTTCGTAGTGTAGTTGATCGCTAACGCTGGCCATTTAGCGGCACCGTTTGCATCATAGGCGAACGACGAAGCGAAAACCTTTGTGAACTCCTTGCCGATCTTAGTTGCCTCGATCATCTCCTTAATGCCCGACGAGATGATGTAATGCTGGAGTTTCACATGCCGCTCTCTGGCGCGTGCATTAACGCGCTCAAACCAATCGGGCACGCCCCTGAATAGTTGGACGGTCTTTCCATGTCGCGCAAAGTCCCGTCTGCGTACAGGAACGTCCTTAGCCGCAGCGCGCTCCAGCATAAATGTCATGTAGGAGAGCACTTCGTCGGCTTCGTGCTTCGCGGCTCGCAGTTTGTTCTCGCCCCAGAACGCGGCCTTCTTCATACCGATTTCGGGGATGAAGCTGTTTTCCTGGATATTGCCGGGCGCCAACGTTCCATCGAAGTCATACGCGATGGCCATTGGTATCAATTTTCTAGGCATCGTTAGGCCCGATCCTCGATGGCGGCCCAAAGGTCCGACGGCGAGCGCATCCGCCATCGAAAGGCGAACTCTGTGGTTAACACAACTTCGATGAGCTGCATAATCTCAACCGGTTGCTTGCGAAATCAGGAGCCTGCCTCGTCGTGGACGATCGGTCCGACCCACAGAACGGACTTTAGCGTCTCGTCCGTCAAACCCTAATAATTTCTTAACGGCCCTTTTTGACCCGGGGATATTTCTAAGGCCGGTCTTCGCGCGCACGAGACGGGGGGCCTGTCCAAGGTACCCCGGGGATAGAAATGCGCCCAACAGCCTGACGCTCAACTGAGAGCCTTGCCCTACGCGGCTATGGAACGCGGCCAATCACGGTCGCATCAGCCATACCAGCGAGGCGAGGATGAAGCGTGATCTCTATGCAGAAGTGTCGGCACGCATTATTGCGGAGTTAGAAGCCGGCGCAGCGCCGTGGATCAAACCTTGGTCAGCAACTCCCGGCGCGAACACACCTTGCAATGCCGTGAGCAACCGGCCCTACTCAGGATGCAACGTCATCCTGTTGTGGATGGCACAAGCGGCTGGCTATCGCACGCCGCGCTTTCTCACCTTCAAGCAGGCGTTGGAATTGGGGGGCAACGTCCGCAAGGGCGAGCACGGTACCAAGGTCTATTTCGTGAAACAACTGCAAGTTCGCGACCAAGGCGCGGACGATAGCTCTTCAACTCGCCTGATCCCCATGATGCGCGAGTATACGGTTTTCAATGTCGACCAGTGCGAGAACCTTCCCGATAGCATCAACACCGGGAAGCCAATCCGCGTCCGTAATCCCGACACGCGCGATGAGCTTGCCGACGCATTCCTGCGTTCGACCGGTGCGGACATCCGCGAGGGCCATGGTGAAGCCTATTATGTGCCTAGCCGGGATTTCATCTCGATGCCTGCATTCGCTGGCTTCAAGGGTGCCGATCATTTCTACAACGTGGCGTTCCATGAACTTACGCATTGGTCGGGCCACAAGTCGCGCCTTGATCGGGATTTGAAAAACCGGTTCGGTTCACGCAATTACGCCGCCGAGGAACTCATTGCGGAGTTGGGCGCCGCGTTCCTGTGTGCCGAATTTGGTTTTGATGGGGACGTTCGGAACGCTGGCTATATCGCGTCATGGACGGAGCTTCTGAAGGCCGACAAACGGGCATTCTTTACTGCCTGTAGCCATGCCTCCAAGGCTGCGGACTACCTGCGCGGCTTGGCCCTAGCTGAACCGGCGGAGGTGTCGGCATGACAATGTCCAGCAATCGACATGAGCCCATTTTCGACATTCACCCGGTGACGGACGTTGGTATAGAGGTCTTTTATGCTGACACTTCGCTCATAAGCTTCGGCAGGAGCGGCGCTGGTTGGTTTTGGTGGCCTCGTCGGCGCGGGTCCTCACCGGATGGTCCAGCGACGGGTCCCTTCGCCACGAGCTACGCAGCGTATCGACACGCGATGAAGGATGAAATCCAGTTCGTAGACAGTGCCGGATGGGCGCCTACTCGTGTCGGTAGTGTGGGCGGAGGTGGGGACCGGTCTTCTATTGAAACTCTATGCGTTTGATTATTTGGGAGAATTCGCGCCGTTTGGATGACTCCCTCTCCGCCACGTTACATTGAAATCATTTTGTTTTTTCCACGAGCACAGCGAGCGCGATCAACAGCGCTGCGATAATCGCCAGCGTCAGTTGGCGACGACAAGATTTTTTCACTTATCCACAAACACGCCAAACCGTCTCTATGGATGATACCGGATAAGCAGAAGGCCCGGCATTCGCTTACCGGGGCCTTTTTTGCCCGAAGGGCTTTACAGACTTGTGCTCTCGCCTATCTCAGAGTCCGCCCGTCGGAGCTTTGGTAACCCCACCAAATAAAGCCCCCCTCTGTCGGGTTTGGCGGCCTCGGCGTTCCCCCGCGCCGGGGCCGTTCTCATGCAGGATCAGTATTTTTCTGAGGCAGCGCCTAATCGCAGGCAAACGGTCTTTGTGATGCGTATCAATGCAGCCATCCGACTTTTTACTTATCGTTGTCGAACCCAACTGCAGCGCTGTCGATTGGGGCAGGGCATTTGAAGGGCAGTTGGCAGGGGCCGCTCTGATTTCCTTCGCACGGGGCGGCCCCACCGGCGTTCAGCCCTGATCTCGTTTTTTCCCTGAAACCACCGCGGCTGGCGCGCGATGTGAGACCATTGAAATTGCCGACGAACGGCGCCGAAGCTTCGTTGAGTACGACGAAGTGCCAGCCTCAGTTCTCAGGTTCCTGGAGACGGTCAACCGGCATTGACTGCGCACCTTATTCCACTCGTTCGAAGGTCAGCGTCGAGACGATTGCTTACCGGTTAAACTTGACACGAGGGGAGCCGTCTTGGCTGCGGCTGCAACGCGACAGAGCGACTTAATTGATGCGGCGCCGTGAAATGGCGTGGTTTGCTGGCGCAATTTCTTCAGCAAACGTAGCGGCGTTCAAACCGCCTCCCTCGTCTTCGCTGTGTTTAGTTGCCGAGATTTCACCAGCGCACGGGCGTGCGTTGCGCGCCCGTGATCAATAGCCGTACTGATAACCCCAAACAGTGTATGGGCGACCCCAAGACCAACCAGAACCTGCGTACGGACCACCACTATAGTAACCTGAATAGGGGTAGGCATCATAGTAACCACCATAATAGCTGCCCACGTAAGGGTAACCACCATAGTAACCCCAGCGATTGGCGGTGACCGCAGCCGCGCCAACGGCTCCGACGCCGACGACACCGGCACCGTAACCGTATGCAGCGCGCCGGTAGTGTCGACGGGCAACGCCGGCAACGCTCACAGGAGTCCACGGACGGCCGATCCGCGCCTGAGCACTCTCTATCGACAACGAGATGCCGCGTTGCTCAGACCAGCCGAACGAAAGCAGTGCCGCGCATGCGAAGGTCGAGGTTGCTATTGCAACGTTTCTCAGATTCATCTGCATCATGGATGATCCAGCTCCACTATTTCCCGATTGAAGGATATGCCTTCGAGAAGGCTTGCGCCAGACGCCGCCGGCGGTGATTGACCAGGCATCGTCGGCGAGCCACCGAACCTCGCAATGCGCCTGCAGGGATTGGCTGATTGGCTGAGCCAAATATGGGGGTCACGGCAGAGAGCACGCGATGGCTTCCCGGAAATCTGTTCGAGCTTCAGGACCTCGGGATCCAAACTCTGAAAGGCATCGCCGGGCCGGTTCGAGCCTGTTCGGCGGAGCGCTGGCGCTTTCACAAGGCCAGATCACTAGCGGACGTACCAGCAAGGTCTGCACCTGAGCCTGAGCTGGCTGCAAAGGATTGCGAATTCCTTAATCCCTCAATCACGCCGGCGTGTACTACTCGACGAATACGACAAAAAAGAATTAAGACGTCCGCCATAAAGTGCCGGCCATGACTGATCACGTCATTGCGAGCGAACACAAGTCACTACCAATACAGGGCGCAATGCCCTGGCTGGTTGGCGCGGGCGTCTACGTCTTGCTGCTGTCGCTTGGACCGCAGTTGCTCAACGATCCAGATACCTATTCGCACGTCGCGGTCGGACGCTGGATGATATCTCAAGGCGTGGTACCAGACAGCGATCCGTTTTCCTTTTCGATGCATGGAAAGCCCTGGATCACTTTCGAATGGCTGTCGCAAATCCTCTACGCCGCAATCTATGCACTTGCCGGCTGGGCCGGCGTGGTGGCGTTGGCTTCGGCAGCGGTCGCACTCGCGCTCGGTTTGATGACGCAGTTCCTGTCGCGTGAACTGCCCCCGATTCCAAACTTTCTCATGGTCGCCGCAGCGATCGTACTGCTGTCACCGCATTTGTTGGCGCGGCCGCACGTCCTGACATTGCCCATAGTGGTAACGTGGGCTGCAGCACTCGTGCGCAGTATGGACCAGCGTGGGCCGCCACCTTACTGGGCGCTCCCGTTGCTTGTGTTGTGGGCCAATTTACATGGCAGCGTCGTGCTGGCGCTCGGGCTGATCGGACCCGCCATTCTCGAGGCATTGCTGACGGAGCGACGCGATGAATGGCCGCGCGTGCTGCTTCGGTGGATGCCGTTTGCGGCTTTGGCGCTCGCCGCGTGCTGCCTGACGCCTTACGGGGCGCAACCCTTGCTGATCCCGCTCACGACACTGGGCCTTGGCGAGGCCCTGGCCTGGATTAACGAATGGCGTCCGCAGGACTTTGGCCATCTCGGCGCCTTCGAGATCCTGTTGCTCGGCGCCATGTTTGCCTTGTCACGCGGTGTGACTCTTCCGGTGACGCGGATTCTTGTAGTTCTTGGGCTCGTTCATTTCGCGCTGAATCAGGTACGCAACGCCGATTTGTTGGCCGTACTCGCGCCTTTATATCTTGCAGGGCCAGTCGCTCGACAGCTTGGTTTGAAGGCGCACAACGCGCCGGCCAGCCCTGCGCGCTCGCTGAACTTGGCGGCCGTAAGCGTGATAGTTGCGGCCATCGCGCTACAGATGACGCGCGACGTGCGTCCGGCGATGATCAATACACCTGCCGCCGCCGTAGCCGATGCAGGCCTTGCTGAAGCAGGACCGGTGCTTAACGATTATTCGTTTGGCGGTTATTTAATCTTTGCCGGCATTCCTACCTTCATAGACGGTCGCGGTGAATTGTTCGGCGGCCATTTTATCGACCGTTACAACCGCGATATCTCTCTTGCCGATCTGAACGATCTTCTCAGGCTGCTCGACGACTACAAAATTCGGTCGACGCTACTGACGCCGGGCACGCCGGCGGTAGCGTTGCTGGATCGCCTGCCGGGGTGGCAGCGCGTCTATGGTGATGGTATCGCGGTGGTCCACAAGAGGCGAGCAGTTTCCGATCACTAGCCGCTGCGAGTACCGAAGGCGGCATACTGCGCGCCAAGCGGCAAGCCACTCAGCGCCCGCTCGACGCGACGCGCGAGATTCGCTTCCCATGGCAACAGCAAGAAATGGCGCGTGCCGATCTCACTCAGCCTTGCTTTGGACATCAACTCCAGCGTCCTGCCGGCGCCGAGCAGGACCGCGTCCTGGTCGAATTCGCAGCGCGAAACAGCAAGACGTGTCAGTGGATTCAAGGGATTGTGCTCTATTACACAGACGAGGCCACCGGGTCGCACGACGCGACGCGTCTCTCCTACAAAATGCACCCATTGAGCGGGGGAAACGTGGTGGATGACACAGATAGCGGTCACCATATCGAACGAGGCATCCTCGAACGGAAATGTTTCTCCGTCAAAATCGCGGTAGGCGACATCTTTGTTAGCAGCACGTGCCTGCGCGATGCTGGCGGAAGAAACGTCTATGCCTGTGAGGTGGCCAACCAGGCCGCGCAGCAGCGGATGAAAGCTGCCAACACCACAACCGACATCGAGCATCGCCGGCTTTTCTGACCCTAACCGCTTGGTGATCAGTTCACGCAACACATCGACCTTGGCTCGCATGAAAAAGCTGTGCGGTAGACCCGAAAAGTCGATCGAAGATTGGACTACATCGCGATAGTTGCTGTGGTATTCGTCGAATAATTCGGTCATGGCGCTTATTCGTGCACAGCGCGGACGGGCGCACGCGCCGGCGCGGATTGGTCGTGATCAAATCCAAGACGCTTTTGCACCACATAGAGCGGTCGGCCTTTAACTTCCGCGTGGATACGACCGACGTAGAGACCGACGATTCCGGTCAAAAGCATATTCATGCCGCACAACAGCGAGACAATGATGATGGTTGATGACCACCCGGCAACTAGACGACTGTCATTACTCATCCACAGTGCCATAACCCAGGCGCCATATAGCAATGCAAGCCCTGACACCGAGAGTCCGCACCAGATGGCGAGCCGCAGCGGTGCATCGGAAAAGCCCAGCGCCGCGTCCGCCGCGAGCCGCAGCATTTTGAACAGCGGATATTTCGTTTCGCCGGCGGCGCGCTCTTGCCGGTGAAAGGTGACTTCGGCCTGCCGAAACCCGAGCCAGGCAACCATGCCTCGCACAAACCGGTTTTGCTCCGGCATCTGGCGCAACGCATCGAGCACCTTTCGGTCGATCAGTCGGAAGTCGCCGACGTCGGCCGGGATATTGATCGACGACATGCTGTCGATCAGCCGATAAAACAAATGGGCCGTGCTGCGCTTGAACCGGCTTTCTCCCGCTCGCGAAAGTCGACGTGCATAAACAACATCGTTGCCTTCCCGCCATTTGGCGATCAATTGGTCGACAACCTCCGGCGGGTCCTGTAGATCGGCGTCCATGACGATAATCGCCTGACCTTGCGCGGCGTCCATGCCGGCGGTAATGGCGATCTGGTGACCGAAGTTGCGCGAGAGGCAAATATAACGGAAGCGCGGATCGCGCTTGGCAAGCTCTTGCAGCATAATCGGGCTGGAATCGTTGCTGCCGTCATCGACGAAGATCGCTTCCGCCGGCTCCGAGAGCCGGTCGAGGAGTTGATCGAGCCGACGCAGCAGCACCGGCAGCACCGCTTCCTCGTTGAATACAGGGACGATGATACTATAGCTGATTGGCCTGGAACCGGTCGCCATGGGTGGCTCCCACCGTAGTGAACCCGTGAAATTCTACGGGGTTGGTGGTTAAGGTAGCCTTGCCATAAGCGCTGTAATTTGCCCCGTTCCGGCTGGGAACGTGGACCGCCGCCATGATGTCGGGAGATCAGCAGTGAGCCGTTGGACCTGTTCTGCGTTCCAGGCTTTCGAAGTCGCCACGCCAGTTTGATTGACCATCTGCGAACG
>Ga0210396_10003034_pt1 | contig 16876 bp, 11 predicted proteins | sample IncBWH17OmetaG_FD_155466 | JGI IMG/M metagenome (GOLD analysis project Ga0210396, IMG submission 155466) | Forest soil microbial communities from Barre Woods Harvard Forest LTER site, Petersham, Massachusetts, United States - Inc-BW-H-17-O ... | reverse complement strand
GCTCGCCTTCGCGTCCGGGGGCGGGACGATTTAGGACGGGGCAAACTAAGTCGGGCCAATTGAAGTCCGCCACTCTCTCCTGCACCGGAACACGGAGTGTGCGGTATCCCATTAAGCTCGCCTACTTTGCTCCCGCCCAGCACGGAGATGGCGGAGGCCACGGCGGCGGAGGGGGAGGCGCTGGTGGCGGCGGAGGCCATGGCGGCGGTGGGGGAAGCGGTGGTGGTGGTGGCACGGGTGGAACTGGCGGGGGAACTCGTGGTGGTCGGGGATCAAGTGGGGCGAGCCCTAGCCAAATGTACGGAGTGAATCCGTACAATCAACCCCGACAAATCGTCCCCCCAATTCCTGACGTTTCGCTCAACCAGCAAATCCTCTATCAACTGGCTGAAGGAACAGGTGGGTTCGTCATTGTCAATTCCAATGATCTGGCGGGCGGTCTGGAGAAGATTGCCAGGGATCAATCGCAATATTACGTTCTCGGCTATGCGCCCCCCGAATCAACCGAGGGTAGTTGTCACACGCTGCGCGTGAAGGTCGACCACGCCGGAATTGTGGTCCGCGCCCGCAGTGGATATTGCAACGTGAGGCCGCTCGACATGCTGGCAGGGAATCCCCTCGAGAAAAGTTTGGAAACTCGCGTAAGCGGCGAGATGACCGGAAACGTTAGGGCCGATATACAAGCCCCCCTCTTTTATACATCGCCAAATACGGCGCGGGTGAATCTGACGATGGACGTTCCGTCCACCGCGTTGAAGTTTGAGAAGCTCAAGGGCAAGCAGCACGCGGCGCTCAACGTACTCGGAATCGCCTACACGCCGGATGGTACGATCGCAGCCCGGTTCAGCGACACGGTAAATTTCGATCTTGAAGACAAGAAGGAATTGGAAGAGTTCGAGAAGCGACCCGTGCACTATGAGAACCAGTTTGCCGTCACGTCTGGCCAGTACGTTCTCAAGATAGTGTTCAGCTCGGGAAATGAAAGTTTTGGCAAGTTGCAATTGCCTCTCTTCGTCGACGCCTATGATGGCAAACAGTTCAGCATGAGTTCCATGGCGCTGAGCAATGAGATAGTGCCGGTTTCGACTCTGTCCACAGCTCTCGACTCAGAATTGCTCGCGGATCGGACGCCGTTGGTCGTGCGTGACATGCGGATCACGCCTTCCGCCTCCAATCGTTTCCAGAAGACAGACAGTGCGGCTCTCTACGCGGAAGTTTATGCACCGCTGCTCGACAGCCCCAACCCTCCTAAAGTTGGGGTTGTTCTTGCCATCTGGGATCGCAAGAGCGGCCAGAAGAGGGTGGATTTCAAAACCACACCTACGAATCAGGCGGGGAATCGCGTCGTTCGGGTGGGACTCAAGGTACCGGTGGATGCGCTCGGCCCTGGGTCTTATCGCGTCGAGCTCATTGCGGAGGACTCGGTTGGAAACCACACTAATCCGCGCATGGCTTATTTCGAAGTAGAGTAAGAGCGGCAAGCGCGCAAGCGCGTCAGGGAGGTTTATATGCAATCTCGGCGAGTGATTCTCTTGATCGGAACGGTCTGCATGACAATTTGCCAAGTGGCTCTTTCTTCGCGTTTGATGCAGGCTCAGCAGCCGGCTCCCGCAGCCTCCACCGGAGACGCAACCACCATCCACGTGGAGACGCGGGAGGTGCCGGTGGACACGGTAGTGACCGACAAGAAGGGGAACTACGTCCGCGATCTCACCGTCAAGGATTTTAAAGTCTGGGAAGACAACAAGGAACAACCGATCAAGAGTTTTTCCTTTCAAGAAGGCACTGCGTCGGGGAAAGAGCAGAAGCAGTATTTGGTCCTCTTGTTTGACAACTCGACGATGGACATGGGCGACCAGATGAGAGCGCGGGAAGCGGCGGGTAAGTTTATCGATGCCAATGCTGCTCCCAACCGTTTAATCGCGGTGGTTGATTTCGGCGGGACAGTGCGAATTGCTCAGAACTTTACCGCGGATGCGGCTCGTTTGAAGCAGGTCGTCGCCGGGCTGAAAACGTCGGCGGTTTCGCCAAACGCCCCTCCGGTCGAGGTTGCGTCGCTTGGCGCGCCTCTGGCCACGTCTCCCATGGGCGCCGCTCCTCTTGGCATGCCTTCTTTGGGCAACGCAGAAGCTGATTTTGGGGCACGCAGCATAATGCTGGCTCTGCGAAGCCTGGCAAAAAGCCTTGGCACAGTGCCTGGCCGTAAGACCCTGGTGCTGTTGACCTCTGGCTTTTCCATTACGCCGGAACTTCAGTCGGAGCTGACCGCAGTCATTTCGACCTGCAATCGTTACAATGTCGCCGTCTATCCTGTGGACGTCCGTGGCCTCGTCGCCAGCACGGTCGCGGGGCCTCACTCGCTCTTGCGATCTCCATCGCATCCCGGGTCCGGCCAATTGCAGTCCGCGACTCTTACGTATACAGGAAATCTGACCGCGCTCTATCCCTTCAAGCTGGCTTATTTCGATCCCGGACAGCGCGGCGGTACGGGAGGCGGGGGCGGCGGTGGGGGCGGCGGCCACGGCGGTGGGACTGGTGGCGGGGGTGGCACGGGGGGGGGCGGGCGCGCTCGTACGGGCGGAGGAGGCACAACGAGTACGATGAGCCCAGGCCAGATGTACGTAACACCTCAATATCCTCAGCCCCGGCTGATCGTTCCTGAAATTCAGAATGTTGCAGACAAACAGCAAATTCTCTATCAACTCGCCGAGGGCACGGGCGGGTTTGTCATCGTCAATTCCAATGATCTGGTTGGCGGCCTGCAAAGGATCGCGAACGACCAATCGCAATACTACGTGCTCAGCTATACGCCTCCGCAGTCGCCTGAGGGTAGCTGTCATACGCTGCGCGTGAAGGTTGACCGCGGTGGAACCATCGTCCGCGCCCGCAGTGGATACTGCAACGAGAGGCCTAAGGACCTGCTTGCAGGAAACCCGGTCGAAAAAGCGATGGAAACGCGCGTAACCGGTGAGATGGCCGGAAATGTCACCGGCACCATGCAAGCTCCGTTCTTCTACACTTCACCGAACACGGCCCGAGTGAACCTGGCCATTGGCATCCCGTCCAACGCGCTGAAGTTTGAAAAGGTAAAGGGGAAGCAGCATTCGTCGGTCAACGTGCTCGGCATCGCCTACAAGCCCGACGGCACGATTGCAGCCCGGTTCAGCGACACCGTCGACCTCGATTTTGACGGTAAGAAGGAGGTGGAAGAGTTCCAGAAGCAGCCCTTCCATTATGAGAACCAGTTTGATGTTGCCTCCGGCCAGTACGATCTCAAAGTAGTTTTCAGCTCGGGAAATGAAAGTTTTGGCAAGCTGCAATTGCCCCTGGTCATCGATCCCTACGATGGCAAGCAGTTCAGTATGAGCGGGGTGGCGTTGAGCAACGCGGTGCAACGGGTGTCCGATCTGTCGACCGGCCTCGACTCGGAGTTGCTCGCCGACCGGACACCGCTGGTGGTGCAAGGGATTCAGGTTGTTCCCTCCGACTGCAATCGGTTCAAGAAAACGGACAATGCGGCTGTCTACGTGGAAATCTATGCACCGCTCCTGACCGGACCGAATCCTCCACAGGTGGGAGTTGAGCTGGTCGTCGTCGATCGCAAGACAGGAGAGAAAAAAGTGGACGTCGCATCCCGGGCAACCACCCAACCCGGGAGCGCCGTCGTTCCCATAGGGCTGAAGCTGCCAGTAGCTTCGCTTGCCCCGGGCTCCTATCGAGCCGAGTTACGGGCGGTAGACTCGGTTAACAATACCGCCAAGCCACGCAGTGTCGACTTCGAGGTTGAGTAGGCCATCAAGGTCACCGCGAGCGAGGTGATACCATCTTGCAGGGCGAAGTCGCTACAGGCGCGGGCGTTATCGTCCGAGCAGTTGTGACTCAAATGCGTCCGTGATTCGATCAGTCTCACCTCAAGATGAAGAAGCTCTTTGGAAACAGCGCGTTGGTTTGTGTCTTAGCGATTTTTCTGAATCCTTTTCTAAACGGAGCTGCCGCGGGTGACGCGGGAAAGAACGATATCCTGATCGCCGCTATGCAGCGGGAACTGCACCGAGCCCAAAGTGATTTGGGGAAACTCGATCCTGCTCCTTACTTCATCAGCTATTCCGTCTACGATCAAGATTCGGCGATGGTCGTCGGAAGCCAGGGCAGCCTGATCAATTCCATCCATGCCCGCAGGCGATCGGCCGACGTGATCGTGCGCGTGGGAACTGCCGCGCTGGATAATACTCACGAAGCGAATCGCGGCTCCGCTCTGACCTCCGGATCACTCCCTCTCAATGACGACCGTAACGCCATCGAGCATGTTCTTTGGCAACTCACCTACGGTGAATATCGCAAAGCGTCGCAGGCCTACTTGAACGTCAAGACCACGACCCAGGTTCACGCTCAGGAAGAGGACACTTCGCCGGACTTTTCCCAGGAGGCTCCGCAAAGCCACGCGGACTATCAGGATCTTTCCTCGCCGCCGGATCACCGGATTTTGGAAGAGATAGCTCGGCGTTACTCCGCATATTTCCGTAAATATCCCTACATTTATTCGTCGAATGTGGTGCTCTCGGCACAGAGGATGCGGTCTCGCTTCGTTTCTACCGAGGGCAGTCACGTCGTCAGCACCGGTGACTGGGTCCGGCTCGCGATTGAGGCGGAAACCCGCGCCGACGACGGCATGGAATTGATGCGAGTCGAAACGTTCCAAGCGGAGAATCCGTCACACTTGCCCGCCGAAGCGGAAATTACCGCACGCATGGAGAAAATGGCCTCCGACTTGAAAGCTCTCAGGGCGGCGCCCGTCGCCGAACCATTCGATGGACCAGCGTTACTCTCGGGGCGTGCTGCAGCGGTGTTTTTCCACGAGGTTCTCGGACATCGGCTGGAGGGCCATCGCCAGCGCGGCGAGCAAGAGGGACAGACGTTCACCAAGAAGGTCAATCAGCCGGTTCTGCCGGAGTTTCTCAGCGTAACCGATGATCCCACCGCTCGCTCGCTGAACGGCATGGACCTGGGCGGTTGGTATGAGTACGACGAAGAGGGCATGCCCGCTGTCCGAGTTGAAGTCATCAAGAACGGGATCCTGAAGAGCTTCCTGATGTCGCGCATGCCCATCAAGGATTTTGACAAGTCGAACGGCCACGGACGCGCGCAGGCAGGCTTGATGGTCACCGGACGCCAGGGCAATCTGATTGTCACCTCATCGCGCACGACCAAGGATTCAGAACTGCGGCAAAAACTGATCGACGAAATCAAGAAGCAAGGAAAACCCTACGGACTGTACTTCGAAGACATCCAGGGAGGCTTCACATTAACCCAACGGACGATGCCGCAAGCCTTTCAAGTGCTGCCGGTTTTGGTGTGGCGCGTCTATCCCGACGGCCGCCCCGATGAACTGGTACGCGGCGTGGATATTGTGGGAACTCCTCTGGCGGCCATGAACCGCATTCTGCTCACGGGAGAGAAAATTGAAGTCTTCAATGGCATGTGCGGTGCGGAGTCGGGCAGTGTACCCGTGTCGGCTGCGGCACCAGCCATGCTTTTCTCCGAGATCGAAGTGCAGAAGCGAGCCCACTCCCTGAACCGCCCACCGATTCTTCCGCCCCCAGGCTTCGAGGCCACGGAGACGAAAGCCGGAGGCCGTCCGTGAGCCCAATTCAATGGAGCGACGGGCGTCCCCGCCTGTCCGCGAAGAAGCAAGCCTGCGCAATATTTCTAGCATTCCTAATCAGCCTGTTTGTGCCTGCAGCCTGCGCGCAAGCGAAAGACACGCAAACATCCGCCGACGACGATCCAGTCCTGCAAGCCATGCGAGCCGAACTCGAGCGCTCCAAGTCCGACCTCAAGCTGGAAGGAATGGCTGCGCCTTACTACATCGACTATCACGTCATAGACATGGAAACGCACGCGGCCGAGGCGGCGTTTGGAGCCTTGCGCACGGATGTCCGCGTGCGTTTTCGATTCCTTCGTGTCGTCGTCCGCGTTGGTGACTACAAGCAGGACAGTTTTTTCGGCCAGGGCCAGGGTGGGCTGGACTTTATGCCTCTGGATAACGATATCGTCGCCCTGCGCCACGAGATCTGGCTCGCGACCGACAGTGCCTACAAGGCGGCAACCGAGGCTCTGACTGCAAAGCAAGCAAGGCTGAAGCAGTTTGCCGTCGATCAACCGGTAGATGATTTTGCCCGTGCCGAACCAGTAGTTTCGATCGGCCCCTCGGCCAAGCTGGATTTCGATTCTCAGCCCTGGCTCAAGATGCTGCAGGATGCATCCGCCCTGTACAAAACCGATGACCACATCGAGTCCTTCGACTCGGCCCTGAATTTCGCCGCCGTCACTCGCTATTTTGTCAGTTCAGAAGGCGCGGTGGTTCGCACTGGCCAAAACGTTTACGATTTGCGAATCGCTGGGACTACCCAGGCCTCAGATGGCATGCGGCTGGACCGCTCGCATGGATATGCGGTCACTGATATCAAGGAACTCCCATCAGAAGAAAAGCTGCTGGCCGATGCCACCAAACTGCTCGCGACCTTGAAGGAGCTGCGCGATGCCCCCATCGCCGACGAAGAATACCGCGGCCCCGTGCTGTTCTCCGCCGACGCGGCCTCGACAGTCTTTTCCGATCTGGTGGGTGAAAACGTTCTCGGCCTCAAACCCGAACTGGGCCAGCCCGCCCGCACCAAGGGAGCCTTCGCCACCAGCTACAAGTCCCGCGTCCTCCCCGATTTTCTCTCGGTGGTGGACGATCCCACGCTCGCCTCGATGAATGGGCGAAGCCTCATGGGCAAGTATGACGTCGACGACGAAGGGGTGAAGGCGGTGTCCGTCTCCGTCATCGAGAACGGCAAGCTGGTGAACTATTTGATGGGGAGAGAGCCGATTCGAGATTTCCCCGCGTCCAACGGCCACGGCCGCGCCCGCCTGCCGCAGAATTACCCCGGGCCGAGTCTCGGGAACATGATTGTGCGCTCCTCCGAGACTTCTTCACCCGAGGAGTTGAAGAAGAAACTCATCGAAATCTGCCAACAGCGCGAACTTCCCTATGGATACTACATTGAGACCCTCAGCCCACAACGCGTTCCCCGCTTGCTGTATAAAGTCTGGGCAAAAGATGGCCACGAGGAACTGGTGCGCGGAGCGATTTTCGGCGACCTGGACACACGCACATTGCGAAACGACTTAATCGCTGTTGGGAATGATGTGAACGTCGAGAACCACCCGCTGAACATCCCGCACAGCGTCATCAACCCGTCCATCCTCTTCGATGAACTGGAGGTAAAGCGCGCCAATGCCAACAAAGAGAAACTTCCGGACTACCCAGCGCCAGCGGTAGCGTCGAAATAACTCCGGTGGGGACAGCCGCCCCCGGCTGTCCGGGCGAGCGAAGCTCGCCAGTTGCTAGCAGCACGAAAACGCACGTGTACGACATCATTCAATTGGAACGTCCCAACTGCGGAGCTTTGCTCCGCCGGACAGCCGGGGGCGGCTGTCCCCACCGGACTGTGGCCTCAGCTTGCCGCCCATGACCCCGGCCTGTAGCATAGAGATAGTTAATTCTTCCCTAGCACCCTTTTTGTATTCCCAGGAGGCTTTATGGCAACCGATCTCTTAACCGGGCCGACCATCATGGGCACGGCTACCCGGACCAAGGTGTACAAGAACTTTATCGATGGCGAATGGGTCGAAGCGTCGACCGGACAGACTTTTGAAAATTGCAATCCCGCTGACACTCGCGATGTGATTGGCATCTTCCAAAGGTCGGGCAAAGCGGACGTTGATGCTGCCGTCGGGGCCGCGAAGCAGGCCTTCGCCAAGTGGCGTCTGATTCCCGCTCCGCGTCGCGCTGAAATCATCTACCGCGCCGCCGAGATGCTGATGGAGCGCAAGGAAGATTACGCCCGCGACATGACTCGCGAAATGGGCAAGATCCTGAAAGAAACCCGAGGCGATGTGCAAGAGGCTGTCGACACTGCTTATTACATGGCCGGCGAAGGCCGCCGCATGTTCGGACCGACCACTCCTTCGGAGTTGCCCAATAAGTTCGCCATGGCGGTGCGCCAACCCATCGGCATCTGTGGAATGATTACTCCGTGGAACTTCCCGATGGCGATTCCGTCGTGGAAGCTTTTGCCCGCGCTGGTCTGCGGCAACACCTGCGTGATCAAGCCGGCGCAGGATACTCCGCTTTCAACTTTTAATCTGGTGCGTGTTCTTTACGACGCCGGCCTGCCTCGGGGCGTGGTGAACATCGTGACGGGCTTCGGCTCCGAGGTCGGCACGCCGATCACCGAGCACGCCGACGTGAAAGCCATATCTTTAACTGGGTCGAGCGCGGTAGGGCGCATCGTGGGGACGACCGCGGCCAAGAGCTTCAAACATTGTTCGCTCGAGCTCGGCGGCAAGAATCCCATGATTGTGCTCGACGACGCCAACCTCGACCTCGCGATTGAAGGCGGACTGTGGGGAGGCTTTGGAACCACTGGCCAACGCTGCACCGCGACCAGCCGGATTATTGTGCAGAAAGGCATCTACCGCGAATTCATCGAACAATACGTGGAGCGCGCGAAGGCGCTGAAGGTCGGCAATGGTCTGGATGAAACGGTCGAGATGGGTCCGGCGATCAACGAAAACCAACTCAAGACCGACCTCAGCTATGTGGACATCGGCAAGGCTGAGGGTGCTCGCTTGAAATCCGGCGGCAACCGCCTCGATAAGGGCGAATATCAGTCCGGCTATTTTATGGAGCCCACCGTGTTCGTCGATGTCGACCCCCAGATGCGCATTGCGCAGGAGGAAATTTTTGGCCCGGTGGTCTCGATCATCGCGTGCGACGATCTCGAAGATGCCATCGAGATTGCCAATGGCATCGACTACGGATTGTCTTCCGCGCTCTACACCAAGGACGTGAACAAGGCCTTCGTGGCCATGCGCGACCTTCAGGCTGGAATTACTTATATCAACGCGCCGACGATTGGCGCCGAAGTGCATCTGCCTTTCGGTGGAGTAAAGGCTACCGGGAATGGCCATCGCGAGGGCGGTCTGGGCGCAATCGACTTCTTCAGCGAGTGGAAGTCGATTTATGTTGACTACTCTGATCGCTTGCAGAAGGCGCAGATTGATCGCGTAGATTGAAGCAGGTCTAAAAGTTCGCTAAGGACAATCACAGGGACCTGGAGTTCTTCATGCCTACCACTCAAAGCCGCGAAATCGCCGCTGCCTCTCGCCTCGACAATGTCCGTTACGCCATCCGCGATCTGGCCTCCGTCGCCAATGAGATCACAGCGCAGGGCCACAAGGTCATACCGCTGAACATCGGCGATCCCAACGTCTTCGACTTCCGGACTCCGCCTCACCTGATCGAAGCGGTGCACCAGGCGATGCGCGATAACAAGAACGGCTACGCGCCTTCTCCGGGAATCAAGCCGGCGCTGGATGCGATTCGCGGCGAGGCTGCGCGCAAGGGAATCACTTCGGTGCAGGACGTTTTCGTGACTAATGGAGTGAGCGAAACCGTGGACGCCTGCCTGACCGCGTTGCTCAATCCCGGGGACGACCTGCTGACGCCGTGCCCGGATTATCCGCTGTACTCGGCTTTGCTAACCAAGCTTGGCATTCGGCTGAATACCTATTACCTGAATGAAGAAGATGGTTGGCAGCCTGAACTCGACGACATAAGGAAGAAAATCACGCCGCGTACGCGCGGCATTGTGCTCATCAATCCCAATAATCCCACAGGCTCGGTGTGTACACGGGCGATGCTGGAGCAGATCGCCGAGCTAGCAAGGCAACACAATCTGCTCATTTTTGCAGACGAGATTTACGACAAGCTTATTCTCGACAGTGGTCAAACAAAAGATGACGAGCATATTTCGATTGCTGCCGTCGCGCCCGACGTACCGATGGTAACGTTCGGCGGACTTTCTAAGAATTATCTCGTCCCCGGCTGGCGCATCGGATGGGGTATCGTGAGCGGCGAAGCGGCAAGCGTAAAGAACTACAACGAAGGCATCCAGCGGCTGCTGCGGGCGCGGTTGTGCGCGAATCATCCTGAGCAGTATGCGATCAAGCCGGCGCTCGAGGGACCACAGGATCACTTGATCGAAGTCCGAAAGAAGCTGCGCAGCCGCCGTGATCTTACAGTGCAGTGGTGCAACTCGACCCCCCGCGTCAGTTGCGTCTCACCGCGCGGCGCGTTTTACGCCTATCCCCGAATCGATATTCCCGAAGGCGATGATGTGTTCGTGAAGGAGCTTATTGTTCAGAAGCACGTGATGGTGGTCCACGGCTCCGGCTTCGGGCAAAAGCCCGGGACCAAGCACTTTCGCATCGTCTTCCTGCCGGACGAGAAGACGCTGTCGAGCGCCTACGCCGCGATTGGTGACTTTATCAGCAGGAGATACCGGTTGGGGTGACCCGCCCTTGCACGCTTCCTCACCGTAAAATCTCCAACCCCGCTCCCAATAAGGAGCGAGGTTGGAGCAAGTCGAACAGCAAAAGACTCCAATGTTACTTGGACGCTTTCGGCGAACCTGGATCACTTAGATTGTGTGGCCGCGCGCGCCCTGCCTTTTTGGCATCGTCCGCACTATTGATCAGAGTCGCCGTACTGAACGAGCTGAACACAAAAGAGTTGTGGGTGCCGTTGTTGGTGGAGTTATAGCACCACAACTGGAAGGCGTCGCCCGCGAAGATAAAGATCGAATCGGAGGCTGCCGCCTGTTGAAAGAGGCCCGCGTTGACCGGAACTCCAGCACTAGATCCACCTTGACTGTCGAAATTCCCTTTGCCGTTGTTCACCGTAGTCGTGTAGCAGTAGGCGCCTTCGCCTTGGGCAATATCGAGGAGCGCTGTAGCGTTGACGTAGTACTGTCCCGTAGTCTGCACGGTATTGCTCTGCGCGATCAAGCTACCGGGAAAGCCAGCCAGACCGCCGGAGGAACCCGACGAATAAGCGTAGCCCACGGAAATTCCCGGAGGTCCTTGGGGGCCGGTCGGTCCCTGCGGCCCGGTGGCTCCCTTCGGCCCCTGAGGACCCCGCGGTCCTACCTGGTTCCAGCTAATCTTGTGCTCGGTCGATTTACAGATCGTAGCTTTACTCACAATCCTGATGGCACCGGTTGCGTTGTTGACGCAGCCATAATAAGTCACTACTGCGGGCGGCAGGATTGCGTCGGCTGATGCTGCCGATCGCTGAGCAGCCATAGGCAGAACACAGCAAGCGAGCAGAAAGAACGCACATACACAAACACTGATGCGAAACATAGATTCTCCTTTTTAGTTGTTTATTTGCTAACTTGTTTTGATTTACTAGCGTTAGTACCGAGGGGCCGAGACTGCCGACGATGCAGCACACACCAGACAGAAAAACTGGTTAGTCTACTACTAATTATGTGACTGTCGCGTGTGAGCCTGACCGGCGGCCCCTGACTCCTGCCCCAACATCACCGATCCAGAGCTCTTCCCCAATTCCGAATGACGGCCCCTGGGCCCGAGCGCCCGGGGCCGTATTGCGTCCGGGAAGGCAAACCTTCTCCCCCGAGAGTTTGTCCTCCCAGAAAATCCATTGCCTACTTAACGTGGAGCGTTGGCCTGCAGCAACTGCGTGACCGGACGCATGGGAACAGGCACCCTCGCTCTTGATCTACTTACTCACGACCACATTCGCGTACATAGTGTCGCTGGCACTGATTTCGTTTCAGTCGTTGCGCGGCATACACGCTCATCCGGTCGGATCAGAGTTTAACCAGGTGCTTGCCGCCTCAGCATCAGATTCGACAGCTTTCGCTGTCGCAGGAATCCAACCGCAGCCTCCTCAGTCTTTCAAAGCGCGGAATCGAGGCAGAAGGGGTCAGTAAGCAAAGAAGATTTTTGGGCTACCGTTCCCCCGAACGCCTAATCCCTTTGCGTTGCGCACATTCTCCTATCCGGTTGGCACAATCAATGCATTGCAGGTGAATTGCAGGTGAATCGCAGGTGAGCCGTTAAGCCATTGAACATACAGCTAGATACATTTCTTATGCCGGGTTTTGGCTAGGCCAGTGGTACAATCCCCCGGTTAAAACCTGCCCCGTAGCGGGTCTGGTCGATGGAAAGTTCCCGGTTGATCTTCCGTTTTGGACCGTTTGAGGCGAAGACGTGTGCCCAGGAGTTGTCCAAAAACGGGACGACGGTTAGGCTTCGCGGCCAGCCCTTCTCGATACTGGAACTACTGCTCAGTCGCGCGGGCGAAGTGGTGACGCGGGAGGAAATCCGGCAGAAGCTCTGGCCCGCCGACACCTTCGTCGACTTCGAGCACGGGCTCAACACTTCAATGAAGAAGCTGCGGCAGGCGCTCTGCGATTCCGCCACTGAGCCCCGCTACATCGAGACCATACCGCGATTGGGATACCGATTCATCGCCCCGGTTGAAGCTACGGTGGAACCGAAAGCAAAGAAGCCAACTGCGGTCGAGACGGTCTCGGGGGTTGTTGCCGCGCCCGATTCTGCAACGACGGTGGACTCGGAAGGCCATGTGTCTCCCGCTGCGGGAACACGGCCACGTCTGCATTTGTTTCTCGCACCAGCGGTTGTGGTCCTGGCTGGTGCGGCGGTGGTTTTCAATGTGGCGGGAACCCGAGATCGACTCTTTACTCTATTTCGGTCGACGAAAAATGCGTCCGTGGCAGTTGCGTCCGCTCCCAAACCGCTCCGCTCGATTGTGGTCCTTCCGCTGCAGAACCTTTCCAATAACTCAGCCGAGGACTATTTTGCGGATGGAATGACCGACGAACTCACCACGGATCTCGCCCAGTTCGGAAACCTACGGGTGATTTCGAGGACCTCGGCCATGCACTACAAGCGCGCGAGCAGGACTGCCCCGGAGATTGGCCGTGAACTTGGCGTTGATACTCTGATTGAAGGGACCGTGCAACGTGTCGGAGACCGGGTGCGGATTCGGGTGCAGTTGATCGACTCTGCCAGTGATCGTCATCTGTGGGCGAAAAGTTACGATCACGAACTTAAGGATGTATTGGTGCTGCAAAGTTCGGCGGCGCGTGATATTGCGGAAGAAGTCCAGGGGAAAGTCGGCTCCCCACCACCAGACCTCCGGACGACCAGTCTGAATCCGGTGAAGCCCGGCGCGTACGAGGACTATCTTAAGGGACGTTACTTCTGGAATAAACGGACCGAGGACGGACTGAAGAAGAGTATTGATTATTTTGAGCAAGCAATTTCGCAAGACCCGAAGTTCGCGGCTGCCTATGCCGGCCTGGCGGGCAGCTACTCCATCCTGGGCTCGGATGTCTTACCTGCTCGCGTGGCGAGTGCCAAGGCCCACGCCGCAGCCAGCAAAGGGCTGGAGTTAGATCCGACAATCGCAGAAGGGCACGCCGAACTGGGGCTGGTAGAGTTTTATTACGACTGGGACTGGCCTCGATCCGAACAGGAGTTCCGACGCGCCATCGAGTTGAACCCGAACTATGCGACCGCGCACCAATGGTACGGCTACTATCTCGCGGCGATGGGCCGTTTTCCGGAGGCGCTGGAAGAGGCGAGAAAAGCGCAGCAGATTGATCCTCTCTCCTTGTCGATCAATACGACCTTGGCGGGGCGCTATCGCGATCTGCATCAATATGCTCAGGCCATCGACTTGAACCGGCGAACTCTGGAAATGGACCCCACCTTCGTGCCCGCGCACATTGCCCTGGGGGCCGCGTACGAAGACCAGGGAATCTGGTTGCAGGCGGTCAGCGAGTACCAGAAAGCAGTTGACCTCTCCCAGAACAACCCCATTGCGTTAGCGTCGCTAGGCTCTGCATACGGGCATTTGGGCGATCAAGCCGCAGCCCGCAAAATGATAGCCCGTCTGCAGGAGGCATCCAAACACCACTACGTGTCTGCTTTCGATATGGCGACCGTCTTTGCCGGCGTCGGCGACTCAGACACCGCTTTCCAGTGGCTGGAGAAAGCGTATGCCCAGCGGGAAAGTCAAATGGCATTTCTAAACATCACCCGGCGGATGGACCCATTGCGCTCGGACCCGCGTTTTGCCGACCTCCTGCGCCGCATGGGCCTGAGTGTCCGCCTCGCCTCAAACTGATCGGCTCGCAACCAGCTTGGTCTTTGTCGCAAAATCTGCTTAAATCGCATCAAAGCCAGAGAAGTCCAACGTGATCGATATCCACTGCCACATCCTCGCCGAGGTGGACGACGGCCCCAAATCCTGGGACGTGGCGGAGGAGATGTGCCGCATGGCGGTTGCGGACGGCATCGAACAGATCGTCGCCACGCCGCACGCTAACGACCGCTATCGTTACGACCGCGACTTCCTGGGGCGACTGCTCGACTATCTCCGGCAACGCGTTGGCCAGGCTCCCAGCCTCAGCCTGGGCTGCGACTTTCACCTCTCGTACGAAAATCTGCAGGACGTGATGCTGTTTCCCAATCGCTACACCATAGAAAGCACGCGCTACCTGTTGGTCGAACTGAGCAATTACAGTGTTCCGGTTCAGATCGAAGAGCACTTCAGCAAGCTGCTGGAGAAGGGATTGACCCCGATCATTACGCATCCGGAACGCAATCCCATCATGCAGCGCAGTCCACAACGCATTTTGCAGTGGGTGGAACTGGGCTGCGTGATCCAGGTGACCGGGTCGGCGTTCACGGGGCGCTGGGGCGAGGCAGCGTGGCAAACCGCGCAGTGGCTGCTGAAACGGGAAGCCGTCCACGTGCTGGCGACGGATGCGCACGACACCAAGAATCGTCCGCCGGTGCTTTCCACGGCTCGCAACGCAGCCGCGGAAATCTGTGGAGAAGAGGTCGCGCACGCGCTGGTCGATGGCAATCCGCGAGCGATTGTAAGTGGACAACCGCTGCCTTATTTTCCCTCTCCAGTGATGAAGAGTTAGGTCAGGCTGCTTCGCCACGGATTTCCACGAATCAACCCGGATAACCCTCTTTTTCTTTCTTTTGTTCTTCTTGATCGGCGTAGATCCGTGGCGAGGTTCTTGATCTTCTATCTTTGTTGCTTGTCGGGTTCAGCCGCAGTGCCGGGAGTTGAAGGACGCGCCTGAGGTTGGCTGGTCATGGCGCTTTCGGGATTCAGCAGATGATCGTGATCCGGCCCTAATCCCAGTTTGATCAGCGCGCGAGCGTCAGGTGTAGTTTTGGACTGCCAATTATTGTCGGCTTGATAACGCTCCATGGCTTGCTGCGTGGCGTCATTCCACACGCCGGTAGGTTTTCCGTCCAGGTAGTGCTCGCGGATCAAGGCTTCCTGGATTTCTAGGGTACGCTTCGAGTCAATCTTCTGTTGTCCGTGAGTGCGTCCCTTAGAGGCAGATTTTCGCGACTTCTTGCTTTTGCCCGTAGTCGAGTGAGTGGACTTGGAACTCTTCGCGTGAGAACTCGTGGAGGCCCGTGCGGAAGATGCGGCAGGCGTACTGCCTGGCTGAGCAGCGGGCTTGCTGTCCGTCTCTTGCGCGCTCGACAAAGTCGCCGCAAGTAACGCGACGCAGCCGAGCGCCGAAAACCTTGTTATCCCCCAGTCAAATAAACGCAAACATGATCCTCGCAAACCAGAGTCGGGCACTGAGTAATGATCCCTGATCGGGGTTCTCAGTGCCAGTCTCGACGGTTTCTATCCAGGTTACGGAAGTGTACCGGCCAGGAAGATGGTACCGTCCTGGCGGCCTGAGCCCCGCTGGCGTACCAGGAATACCACATCCTGTCCGCTCTTCAGGGTTGACGAGATTCGATTAAAGTCATCCTCGGAATTCACCGCCTGTTTGTTGATCTCGAGGATGACGTCTCCACGCGTGAGACCGACGTCGTCGGCGAAAGACGAGGGCTTGATATCCTGCACGATTACGCCCTTGCCAACAGGAATGTCCAGGCGATCGGCCATTTCAGAAGTAATGGCGCGAACCGTCAGGCCCAACTTGCTCTCTTTGGGCGCTTCCGCCTCTCCGTTTTCATCGTCTTCACCGAGGCGGGCGGCGAACAGCTTGGCACGATCAGTAACGGTGACCGCGGCCTCCTGTTTCTTGCCATTGCGAACGAAGCCCAGGTTTACCTTGGTGCCGGGCTTGCGGCTGGCGATATCGGCAACCAGTTCGTCGCCATTCTTTACCGGCTTGCCATCGACCGAGACAATCGTGTCACCCACTTTTAGCCCGGCCTGCTCAGCAGGACTGCCCGCAGTTACCGCGGACACAGTTACTCCGCCAGCGCCCGCTCCATAGACACGCGAGATCGCCGGATTTTCCTGCGCATTGAACATGATGCCGATTGAGCCGCGGGCTACGCGGTGTTCCGGCGCAATCAGCTGGTTATAGACGCTCACGACGGTGTTGGAAGGCATGGCGAAGCCCACGCCAGCGTAGGCGTTCGTGTCGGTGAGAATCGCAGTGTTGATGCCGATGACTTCACCGGCCATGTTCACCAGTGGGCCTCCCGAGTTGCCGGGATTGATGGCCGCATCCGTCTGAATGAATGATTGGAACTGCCGGTTGGGCACGATGTTGCGGCCTTTGGCCGAAACGATCCCTGCGGTCACGGTCTCTGACAGTCCGAAGGGACTGCCCACGGCCAGCACCCAATCTCCTACTTCCATGCTGTCGGAGTTACCCAGCTTGGCGACGGGCAGAGGCTTTTCCGGCTCGATCTTGATCACGGCCAAATCGGTTTCCTGGTCGGAACCGATCACTTTGGCGTCATGGAAAGTTCCCGGCGGATCGTCCATCAGCTTCACGCGGATGCGGTCGGCTTTCTCGACCACGTGACGGTTGGTGACGATGTAGCCTTTGGCATCGACGATCACCCCAGAGCCCAGAGAACGCTCGCGAATCGGCCCGTTGCCTTGCTGACCACCGAAAAACTTATCAAAGAAATCGCCAAAGGGATC
>Ga0210396_10003033_pt1 | contig 16877 bp, 14 predicted proteins | sample IncBWH17OmetaG_FD_155466 | JGI IMG/M metagenome (GOLD analysis project Ga0210396, IMG submission 155466) | Forest soil microbial communities from Barre Woods Harvard Forest LTER site, Petersham, Massachusetts, United States - Inc-BW-H-17-O ... | reverse complement strand
GGCGTTGTCCCAGGGATTGCCGCGGCGCGACATGCTGATTCGGACTTCGTGCGCCTCTAACAACGTGACGTATTCATGGCTCGCATATTGCACACCCTGCGACCCGGCCCAGGAGTTTTTTGCCGACGGGATGACCGATGCCCTTATCGCCGACCTCGCGCAGATTGCAGCGCTGCGGGTTATCTCTCGCACTTCGGCGATGCGGTTCAAGGGGACCCATCCGCCATTATTCGAACTCGCGCGGGAACTGCGTGTAGATGGCGTAGTCGAGGGCTCGGCGCTGCGGGTCGGCGACCGGGTGCGCATCACGGTGCAGTTGGTCGATGTGGCGAGCGACCGGAGCTTGTGGGCGAAGAGTTACGAGCGCGGCCTTACTGACATCCTTGCCCTCCAGAGCGAGGTCGCGCACGCAATCGCCGACGAGATTCGGATCCAAGTGACACCCGACGAACGGGCAAGACTGCGATCCAAGGGAGCGGTCAATCCTGCGGCCCACGTCGCCTACTTGCAGGGATCGTTCCTGTGGAACCGGTTCACCGGCGACTCAGTGAAAGAGGCAATCCGGCGTTTCGAGGAGGCGCTAGCGAGCGATCCCAATTACGCAGCCGCCTACGCAGGGCTCGCCGACAGCTATATCATGCTGGCAAACCACCACATCCTCCCGCCACGCGAGGGTTACTCGTTGGGACGCAAGGCCGCTGAGCGGGGACTCTCCCTCGACGAGTCGCTTGCCGAGCTCCACACGTCGCTAGGTTGGATTCATCGTCTTTTCGACTGGGATTGGCCGGCCGCGGAGCGCGAGTGTTTGCGGGCCATCCAGATCAACCCGGGCTATGCGTTCGGCCGAAGTCGATATGCGCTACTGCTATCGGGGATGGGGCGGCACGAGGAAGCCATTGCCGAGGCCCAGCGGGCGTATGAACTCGATCCTCTCAATCTGCTCATCTACACCGTGGTGGGCGATACTCTGTTCTACGCACGCCGCTTCGAACGCTCTCTGACGCCTTACCGCAAGTGCCTTGAGCTGGATCCAACCTTTGGAGCAGCCCACACCGATCTCGCGCGCTCGCTGGAGCATGTGGGCCGGGCCGAAGAAGCAATCAAGGAGTTCGTGCGAGGAACCACGGGGCCCGATGGCTTGCCGCGGCCCTCGTCCGGCCTGGCGATCCTCTACGCCCGCGCCGGGCGTCTGGACGATGCCCGCGCCACCCTGGAGGCAGTGCAGGAGCTGTCGCAGAAGCAATTTGTCTCGCCCTACGGCATCGCTTCGTACTACGCAGTGATCGGGGACAATGACCGCGCGCTCGATTGGCTGGAGAAGGCGTACTCTGAGCGCGATGGCACGCTGGTGTGGCTCAAGGTGCACCCGCGGCTTGATGGGCTACGGGGTGAGCCACGCTTTCGCGATCTGCTTGCGCGCATGCGGCTTGATTCGTGAGGAGCAGCGGTAAGGTATTTGCTTTGGCGGGCCGGAAGTCGGGGTCGAGAAGTCGACATGTCGTTACCAATCCGGCCAACTTCCGGGAAGAGCGTTTCTGGACCGCGATGCAAAGCTCTGAAGGGTCACCGGATTACTGTCGCGGTTGGGACCACCATCGCCAGTGGTCCTAGGCACAGATCCGTACGAGGGCGTTTGGAGCAAGCAGCCGTGCCGCCATGCCGCCACTCATCCTCGGTAAGAGCCGTATGCGCTGCCGCTGAAAGCGCTGGCTCGCACGGGCCGTGACGAGAACGCCCTTTCCGCCTGAAGACTTGTTGAATGCGAATGCCCCGTCAGACGGGCATTCCCACGGAACCAGGGATTGCATTCTTCTCGAAGTTAAGGTAAAAGAGTTGCCTCCTTGTTGAGGAGTCGCAATCTCAGTTCTAAGTCGCGCTTTGAGGAGGAAACTAAGTGAAGAGAACGGCCGTTTGTTATATCGGAATGTTGGTTGTCAGCCTGTTCTGTATTCTCTCCTCCGTACTCCAGGCGCAGGTGAATGTCACTACTTATCACAATGACAACGCTCGGACGGGACAAAACACCCAAGAAGCAATCCTGACTCCGGCCAACGTAAACAGTGGCCAATTCGGTAAGCTATTTTCCGTCTCCGTCGATGGATGGGTATATGCCCAGCCTTTGTACCTCTCCAACGTGACGATTAGTGGTGGTACCCATAACGTCCTTTATGTCGCCACCGAGCACGACAGCCTGTATGCCATTGACGCGGACAGTGGAACAATCTACTGGCAGATCAGCTTGATTCCATCCGGCGGCAGCACGGTCAACAGCAGCACGGATCTGGGTTGCGGCGACCTGGTCCCGGAGGTCGGGATCACGGGAACACCGGTCATCGATCCCACCACGGGGACGATCTACCTAGTGGCGAAGTCAAAAGTCAATGGCAGTCTGGTCCAGTATTTGCACGCCATCGACGTGGCTACCTCGGCTGAGAAATTCAGTGGTCCGGTATTGATACAGGCGACAGTGCCGGGAACGGCATCGGACGGCAACGGCACAACCGTTAGCTTTAACCCTCACTTCGAAAATCAGCGCGCGGGCCTGTTGTTGGAGAATGGGCACGTAGTGATTGGATGGTCCTCGCATTGCGACATCAGCCCCTGGCATGGCTGGATCATGTCGTATAGCGCCAGCACGCTTGCGCAGGAAGCAGCTTTTAACACTTCCGCCGACGGCAGCGCCAACGGCGTTTGGATGAGCGGAGGAGGACTGGCCGCGGATGCCAGCGGAAACATCTTTTTCGCAACCGGAAACGGCACCTGGAATGGCACGACGGACTACGGCGATAGCATCGTCAAACTTGGACCTCCGAGCGGAGGCAGCTTTCCGGTACTGGATTATTTCACGCCTTACAACCAAAGCAGTTTGGCCGGTGGCGACACCGACGTTGCGTCCGGCGGACTCGTACTACTGCCTAATCTTTCTTCCGGACAGCAACTGCTGACGCAGATGGGCAAGGAAGGAAAGATGTACGTAATTGATCGCAATAATATGGGCAAGTATTGCGTCAACGACAATCCCCCTTGCAATGGCAGTGATCCGAATATCGTGCAGGAGATTCCGGGGGCAACCGCCGGAGTTTGGGGCACGCCAGCCTATTGGAACGGCAGCGTGTACTGGGGCGGAGGCAGCGATGGCGGTGGGCCGGACAATCTGAAGGCATTTTCGTTCAACGCTAATAACAGTGGACTGATTTCGACTTCTCCAACATCGGAGAGTGCAAAGGCATTCAGTTTTTCCGCGCCTTCGCCAACCATTTCGGCCAACGGCAACACCAACGGAATTCTTTGGGGGTTGGACGACAGCGCTTTCGGATCGACCTGCACTGGCGGCTCGAATTGCCAGGTGTTGTATGCCTATGACGCGACCAATCTGGCGAACATGCTTTACAACAGCAGCCAGGCCGCCAACAACCGCGATGTCCCCGGCGGAGCGGTGAAGTTCGCCACTCCGATCGTCGCAAACGGTAAGGTGTACGTTGGAAGCCAGTTGAAAGTCTCGGCCTATGGCGCGATCAGCACGACCCCAACCGCAGCGATTCCGACTTTCAGTCCCGCCCCAGGCGACTACACGAGCACTACGAACGTGACACTCTCCGACAGCACCTCGGGAGCGACCGTTCATTGCACGACCGATGGCACTACGCCCACCCCAAGTTCCCCTGCGTGTAGCAACGTGGCGATCAGTTCGACCATGACTCTGAAAGCAATCGCGACCGCGAATGGATACAATCCAAGCGCGATTGCTAGCGGGCTCTATACCATCGACTCGGGCGACCCCGGAATCAATTACGGCGCCGGATTTACTTCAACGGGATTAACTTTTAACGGCACTGCCAAACTTAACGGCACCCGGTTGCGGCTCACCGACGGCGGGGCCAACGAGGCTGGGAGTGCGTTCGTTAGCACACCCATTAATATTCAGGCTTTCACTACTGATTTTGGCTTTCAACTGAGTAGTGCAAGTGCGGACGGATTCACTTTCACCATCCAGGGAGTTGGAGCGACCGCTTTGGGACCTTCAGGAGGTGGTCTGGGCTACGGCCCCGACACGCCGGGCGGAACTCCGGGAATCGCCAATAGCGTGGCGGTGAAGTTCGACATCTATAACAACGCGGGCGAAGGCACAGACTCGACCGGTCTGTACACCGACGGCGCTTCTCCCACGACTCCCGCCTTGGATATGACGAGCTCGGGGGTATCCTTGCTCAGTGGCGATGTTTTCAATGTTCACACAACATACGACGGAACGACGTTGATCATGACGATCACCGACGCTACGAACTCGTCTCAAACCTTCACGGCCAGTTGGCCAATCAGCATACCGACCACCGTCGGCTCGAATTCCGCGTATGTAGGATTCACTGGCGGTACCGGGGGACTCACCGCGATCCAGGAAATCTTGGACTGGACTTATGTCGCGACCGGTCAACCAACCGCGGCGACACCAACATTCAGTCCGGCGCCGGGCTCTTACAATCCGGGTCAAGTCGTGACGCTCTCGGACACGACGGCCGGGGCGGTCATTCACTGTACGACGGACGGAAGCACGCCTACGGCGAGTTCACCGGTTTGCACTACGTTGACACTGAACACGACCACCACGATCAAGGCGATTGCAGTAGCGACTGGATACAACAATAGCGCCATCGCGACCGGGACTTACACAATTAGCATACCCACGGCGGCTACACCGACGTTCAGTCCGGCGCCGGGCGCTTATAGCCCGGGTCAAGTCGTGACACTCTCGGACACGACGACGGGAGCGGTTATTCACTGTACGACCGACGGAAGCACGCCTACGGCGAGTTCACCGGTATGCACTAGTTTGACGCTGAACACGACCACCACGATCAAAGCGATTGCGGTGGCGACCGGATACAACAACAGCGCTGTTGCGAGCGGGACCTACACCATAAGCGCGAACGGGAACCCGTATGTCAACTACGCTTCTGGCTTTAGTTCCACGGGCTTGGCACTGAATGGCTCCGCCAAGGTGAACGGCACCCGGCTGCGCCTGACCGACGGCGGAGGAACAGAGGCTGGCAGCGGCTTCTACACAACGCCTCTGAATATCCAGTCGTTTACCACCGATTTCAGCTTCCAGTTAACCAATCCCAACGCGGACGGCATTACTTTTGTAATTCAGAATGTCGGTACCACAGCGCTCGGCCCCAGCGGCGGAGGTTTGGGCTACGGACCCGATACGCCCGGAGGATCCGGAGGTATTCCGTCCAGCGTAGCGGTGAAGTTCGATCTTTATAACAATGACGGCGAGGGGACGAACTCGACTGGGTTGTACACGAACGGAGCGTCTCCGACCATTCCCGCTACCACCCTCGGCGGCAACGTTAACCTTCACAGTGGCGACGTGTTTAACATCCATATCACTTACAGCGGCACGACCCTGACCATGACCATCACCGATGCTACGACGCGAGCCGACACGTTCACGACAAGTTGGACGGTGAATATTCCCAGCACTGTGGGCGCGAACACTGCCTATGCTGGTTTCGCCGGCGGCACTGGTGGCCTGACTGCGACCCAGGACATCCTGAACTGGACCTTCACGTCTGGTGCGCCGGGTACTATCCAATACGAAGCCACAAAGATTCCGGTTACGGGTTCGCCGAACGCGCGCTCATTTACCTGGACAGGCTTCCCCGACGGCGCAGGGGAGATTGCCGATGGCACCGCCGCTGGCGCATATTTGAACTTCACCGTGAACGTCGCAACGCCAGGAACTTACGACATCAAAGCCGCAACGAAAGAGTTCCCCACCCGCGGAATCTTTCAACTCTCCGTCAACGGTGCGAACGTTGGACCCGCAGAAGACGAATATAACGCGAACGGGAATGGCGTATTCCATGAATACGATCTTGGCAACATGACATTCTCGTCAGCAGGGAACTATTCGTTCAAGTTCACCGTGACCGGACACAATTCCAGCAGCAGCGGATATACGGTGTGCTTCGATTACATCAAGCTCACGGCGCAATAGGAACCGGAGCCGGATGGGATCGCTCTCAAAACATTGGTATGGCGCGAAACCCGCTCAGTTTGTGGCCGTAATGCTGTTGCTTGTTCCGAGTTGTTTTCTGATGGGACAAAGCAACGGTGTGAGCTACATTGCGGAGCATTACAAAGTGATCGCATTGCCTCTGCGGCCAGCCCACATCAACGAAAACAGGCAAATAGCAGGCACAACGACCGGTCACCGCGCGGCCTTGTGGACCGAGCAATCTGGGCTTCACGAACTGCCTCTGCCCGCGGGTTTCTACAACTCCGAAGGCGTCGCAGTCAACAATTCCGGTCACTTGGTGGGAGTTGTCTACGACCGCACATTTGGCAAGCACCAAGCATTCACCTATGCCAATGGCGTTCTAACCTTGCTAGGAGGAGAGCAATCCCGCGCCTACGACATCAGCGACTCCGACGAAATTGTCGGAGAATCGCTGCTCCCTGGAAAGACAACAACGGGACCGGTATCTTGGACCAGAGACACGATTCGACAGCTAGGGGGGTGTTGTGGCGGATCTGCCAAGGGTATCAACAAAAACGGAGAAGCGATCGGCGACGCGTATGACGAAACCGGACGTTATCAAGCATTTCTGTGGCACGCGAGTCGCGGCATCGAGGCGATTGGACCACCCAACCGTTACAGTTCGGCAATCGGCGTGAATAACTACGGTCAGGTGCTGGTCCAGGCGTTTTCCGAGGTGTTCCTTTACGCAGGCGCAACTCTCACTCGCTTGGAATTGTCCCCGCAATACCCCAACCACCCTCATGCGATAAACGACTCCAACATCATCGTTGGATCTTTCGGTCCATTTGCGGACGCGGAACGGGCCTTCGCGTGGGAAAAATCGCACGGGTTCCAAGACTTGAACACTCACATCGCATCCGATTCAGGCTGGAAGCTGGAATCCGCGACCAGCATCAACAACCACGGTGAAATCGTAGGCCGGGGAGACTACAAAGGCCAAGTCGACACCGGCTTTCTCCTAATCCCAGACCGTTGACGGTTCGGCTATGCATCTTTACGATGGTCGTCCCTACAGCGACAGTTATGCCCAACGACTGACTCTCAACGAACGTTGGCCAGAAGTCGGCTTGTAGGAAGTTTCACAAGATCGCCACTGGAAACGCGCTTGTGTTAACTTCCCCGGCCCGAACCTCCGGGTAGTCGGCCGACCCGTGTTTGCAAATGAGTAACGAGGGGCCTCGAGAGCCCTCTTGTTTGGTCTTCCGTTTAAGGGAGAGTGCGTTTAATCCTCCATCGGCTCAGGTCTTTTAGGGGGTAGGGGGGCGCATTTCTAGAGTCGAGCCTCTTGCGACCGGTCTGCCGCCAGTCACACACTTTCGCAGCAAAAGAATTTTTCTGATTTTGGTGGTTTTTTCGACAAAAAGTCGGATCGCACGTCAATCGAGATCGCTGGAATCAGTTCGAAGACCGGTCAAAGACAACCCTGAATGGCGAAGCGCCAGCAACGCCGCATTTTTAAGTGTCATGGCCGGCATCACCGTCCGAAAAGTAGATGTGGCGCAGTGGGTGGATGATGTAGCCTTCCTGTATATGGATATACGGCTGCGCCACCAGAGGAACAAAACGACCGTGGGTCGATGGTTCCTTCACATCTCCTGACAAGTTACAACGGCGGAATACCTGGTGACTGCTCAAAATTGCTCAGGTTTCAGAATATAAAAGGCGATGCGCCACGGGGCGGCCAATTCTCCGCGCAACACCTCCAGTCGCGTGCCATGAAGGGGCACAGCCGGGCCATTTTTTCTCATGGTCAGGAGACCTAGCTTTGGGGTGCTGGCGGGCCAGGTGATTGCGCAATCGTGCGCACTTTCTCCGGCACCGGTTTGCGTGGGAGACCTCGACCCGTCAGCTCCAGATTGTAAAGTCCGCCCCATACGCAAACCGCAGAGAACTGTCAAAATCTTACGTGAGTCACCGCGAAGCGCAAGAAAACGACACTCAGCCGACTCCAAGTTGAAAGTGAAGCAGGGTGAGGGTGCCGCTATAATCTCGAATCATGGAGGACATCCGGGGGCGAATCGAGGAGTTGAGGCGGGAGATCGCGGAAATCCAGAAGCGAAATCTGGCGTTTTTACAAATGCCCAGACCGGACTTTATCGCACTCCATGATCACGAGCGACGCCAACAGAGATTGCGGGAGATCATGGAAGAATTAAGCTCCATGACCGACTGGAAGAAACCTTGATGTGGTCGTAACTGATTTCGCCGGTGTTTAAGTCTTCCAGCTGACCATGGGCCGCGAGACTTCCGCTCGACTCAGCTTTGCGCGCACCCACGATAACGTTATCCATGAAGGATCCGAATTGGAGTTCTCCCAATGAAAAGAGCAGGACATACTGAGAGTCAAACGGGAAATAGAAGCACTACGGATCCCCGTGAGGACTTGGTAGTGGAATGGATTCGCAAGGCGATATAAATTCTACTCGCCCGAGCTTTTGAGCGTCGCTATCAAACGCGCTACGACCACCAGCCTCTTCGGTGCTGGTCCGATGTAGTGTGTCGGATAACAGGTGATCAGCGTAAGCTGCGCCGAAGGGGACGGTCGTAAGGCCGAGAGATCGGTAGGCTCGACGACACGACGTCCGGTAACCTCGAACCTGTAAACTTCGCCCTGTCGGTGGAGGTAAATCCCATCCCCCTCCTGCAGTTCGTCGAGATGACGGAAGAAAGTGTCACGGTGCGCGACGATAACCGAGTTTCCTGAAGATCCGGGAACAACCGAATCCTCCATGTGGCCCGGACCAAGCTTGAGCGACTTACGCGAGGTGCCCTCCACAATCACGGCATCCAGATTGATCTTTGCGATCGTGAGCCGGAAAAGAACGTCACCATCGCTGACCACGATGCTTGCTGGCCGTGCGTCCTGCTGTTGCCACTCCAATGCCAGATTTCTCTGAGCGGCGTACATCTGCCAGTACTGGAAGGATACGTTGAATAGCAACAACAGCCCAACACCGGTTAAGAAAAGGGCGAGCTGTTGCCGTATGCAGCCTTGATTTTTCGATAAAGGCGCAAGCACAACTTTCGGCTCCTTCAACTCGCCCGCTCCGTGTAATGCTCTTTCCATCTCGTGCACTACGCTTCAAAGTACTGTTAGTTTGTCCGCGACTTCCAGCTCAGCAAGCCGGTTGCGAGCAGGCCCAGACCCAGCAATCCGAGCAGCGGCAGCGGAGTGGCGGTGGCGGGCAGTTGATCGTTATTCTCGGGCGCGCTGGCGCTCGCCGTGGGCGTTGGATCAGCCGCAGCGGGAGTGCTGGCAGTCGCAGCGGGAGTTTGATCAGTCGCGGCGGGTGAGCTGGCAGTCGCAGTGGGCGTGCTATCAGTGACAGCAGGCGAGTCGGCGGTCGCGGTCGGTATTTGATCAGACGCAGGAGGCGTGCTAGCAGTTGCAACGGGCGTGCTAGCTGTCACAGCGGGTGAATCGGCGGTCGCCGTGGGCGTCGGATCCGCCACAATGGGAGTGCCGGCAGTTGCAGCCGCCGTAGTGGCGCACTGATTCGAAATCATATTCACTCCGGTCACGACGACGCTGTTGTCAGAGGCGCCGGAACTCGTATCAGCATTCGCTTTTTGACCGATCACGTCAACGTCATGGCCCACATGGGCGCTCAAGTCAACAGTGCTGCTGGTGACTTGGAAAGTTTGAGTTGTGTCGTCCTCCGCCAGGGTGTAATTACCATCGGACCCGCCAAGGCATCCCTTGATGCTGGCCTGGTCGGTGTTGCTGCTCGGCGCGGGAGCCTGTCCAAACCCTAGTGCGACCAGTAGAACCGGTACGACAATCAGCAGAAACATGTTCTTCATAGAATCCTCCTAAGATTCTCGACACGTGTCGCTTTGGAATTTCACTTAGGACTTGATTTTGCTTCTGATCCTTACGCAGAACTCTCGCGCGTTGTGCACCGATCGAGCTTCCGGCTGGGAACCTGGAGCATCCAGAGTGGAACAGCACACACTTTATTCGGTAAGGACCTCACTGTCTGTCCCAAACCGCTCACTTTCGATTTGAAGACGCCAATCTTTTCGCTGCTCCAGCAAGAACTCAATGATGAACGCGGGTCAGCATCATGAAAGCTACGTCATACCCGGCATTCCTGAGAGCCTAAGAAGAGAATCTTGTGAAGGCATCTACTGGACAGCTGTCATCAACGGATTGTTAGCCCCGTTCCTTCTCGTCGCAATCCTGATCGTAGCTTCCGGACAAGAAACTGATGCAGCGCCAACCGAGTTCCCGCTTGGGATCGACCGTGGTCGCGATCACCACTGTGGCAATATTTGCTGCCGGCGTAGCCATGTTTGTTGTGGAGGCTGCCGATCTTGCTGCCGTCGAGCCGCAACCTCTCAGATTTGACCAGATTAGTTGTCAGAACTGTGCAATTTGGACCAGCCGAAGCATTCTTTCCAAGCCTATGCTGTATCGATCGAGGAGAAGAACATTTCACCGTAGGGTGCCGTTCTGGACTCTTGGAAAGAACAATGGAATATGACCCATATCACCAGTAAGCGGATACCCAAACTGCACAAAGCACCCCAACCGCCCCTGTCATATCCCGGCGCAACGGCTGACGCAGACCGTGCCAAGAATCCGCCGCTCGTCGAGCCTTCTCCCACCGACCAGGAACTGAATCCCGGAGATCGCGTCGAGGGTTTGGGCAACTTCGGAAAGCCGACGGGGGAGTTCGGCACAGTTGAGCAAGCGAACGAAGAGGACGCGATCGTCAAATGGGATGATGACGGTCGTATGAGACGTTCTTTGTCGCCATAAAAAGAAGCTATCGACATTGAGCGAAAGACCCTTGGATAGCTGCATACCAAAGCTGGGGTGGGCCACGATTCCGTTGAGGGATCCGCTGGTGAAGACCATGTCGCCATAGTACAGGCCCGAAGGAAACAGCGGATAAAACGTTTGCAGGTCAACGTTCTTCGGGTTTTTGTCGCCGCTAGAAATCGCTCCCTGAAGTTCGAGAGTCGGATGCTGCCGAATTTTTGGAAGCGAGTAGGACACTCCATCCGCAAACTTCCATGCAAGCAGTCGCCCCGATCCGAAAGTTCCTAACTGTAAGTCTCCCTCCTGGAGGAAGGCTAATTTACTCGCTGTCTCGTGAGCTCTGACTCCCAGCGTGTTCCGTCGCTCGCGAGCAGTCCCTTGGTCAAACTGAGCATTCTTACGGTCCAGCCCGAGGTAATAAAAGTCTAGTTCTCGGACAAACGATTGTTCCTTCGTGTCGGTGGCCCAGATTCCCCAGAACGTTTGGGTGTGATCGGGAATGTCATCGAAGAATCCAGGGCTGGTCTCTACAGGTTTTGCGGCAAAAATATCGATGCGCCACTCTTGTGGCCATAGGGTCAGTTTGATCCCGTCAAAAGGCCGACGGACGTTTAGATCGCGTATCGAAACAAGGCTGCCGTCACCGTAGTTAAGGTTTTGGCGGCCGACGCGGACCTCGATTGGAATTTTGTGCTGTTGGGTTGACGACTTCAGTTCGAGAAACAGTTGGCTGACGTCAAGTTTGTCCTCATCGATCGCGGGCCTCGGGCCCCCATTCCGACCGAACTCCAGACCACTCTGGAGTTCCGCAAAGATGCGCACCGACGAACCAAGGTGAAAGTCCCCGTGGCTGATCAGTCGGTTGAGGTAGTAGCCGTTGCCATCCTGTGGTCCGCTGCCCCAGTTGTAATTGCGGTAGACCTCATACGAACCGCGTAATTCTGCGCCGAAGGAGACGTACCAGAAAGGTCGCCCGAGCCCGATGCACTTGAGTGGGTCCCAAAAGTCGTCATGCCCGCTCGCAGGGCGGCACAAACCGCTCCAGTCCTCCTCACTGCGATCAAGTTGATACTCCGGAACCCCTGAGCCGCCCGCGGTTACCTGCGGGCCATCGGCATTGGTGACTTGCGAGGATTGCGCAGGGGCAGGATGTGACTGCGCCCAAATTGGCCCGGCTGCACCGACTGCAAGAGCAGCGGCCAACAATTGCTGCACCCGTCCCACTTACTTTCCGAATGCCTGGGCGATCTGGCCGACGAGCTTAGCCCAGCCCATGTCCATAGCCCCATAGACCTCGCCAGCCTCCGGTCGCGCATTGTCTTTCAGGATTTCCACCATCAAAGTCGTGTAGTCCGAGACAATAACGCCCGCCTGCAGCATGCGCAGGAGCCCGGCTTGCCGCTTGGTCTCGCTGAACGTTCCGGAGGCGTCAACCGCCACATAGGCGTCGAGCCCCTTTCCCACGGCGGTGATGGCCGGAAAAGCCGCGCAGACTTCGAGCGAGATGCCGGCGAAGATCAGCTTCTTGCGCTTGGTCGCCTCGATCGCGCGAGCCACGCGCGCGTCGTCGTAGGCATTGACCGATGATCGATCGATGATTTCAGTCCCTGGCAGCGCTTCCACGAGTTCGGGAAATGTCGGACCCCACATGCTGTCACGCGCAGTCGTGGTAACAACGATTGGGAGTTTCAATACTTTCGCAGCTTTGGCCAGAGCGACCACGTTGTGTTTGAGCTCGCCCGTGGAAATGTCCCGGACGCCCGTCATGAGACCGACCTGATGGTCGACGAGAACGAGCGCGGCATTTTGGGACGTTAGCGGTTCGTAAGCATGCCCTTGATTATTCATTGCATTCTCCTTTTGCATTGATACTGGTTTTAGTCAGCCATCCGACCCAGATCATTTACTTTACTTTACGTTCCGTTTTATACCAAACCGACGACCAATGTCAATTGAGGTTACGCTACGTTCCGTTAAACTTAGTTCCATGAAGAAAAACGTGCTACCTACTGTGCGCAAAGGCCGGCCACCCAGCGAGATGGCAGCATCGCATGCCGCCATCATGGATGCGGTCTATGCTCTGCTTCAGAAAAAGTCGGTCCGCGACTTGACTATAGAAGAGGTCGCCAAGCGGGCCAGAGTCGGCAAACCCACCCTGTATAAATGGTGGCCGACCAAGGCGACCTTGGTGTTAGCCATGCTCTGCGAGCGCATGGCTCCCAACCTGGAAAAGCCGACGCTCCTGACCGCGGAAGAGTCTCTGCGGTTTCGAGTGCGGAGCCTGATCGACGCCTTCAACGGGCCGTTTGGCAAGATCGTGGCCGGGCTGATCGCTGAGGGCCAGAGCGAGCCAGCTATACGTCAGGCGTTCTTCGACCGATGGGTTAGTCCTCGGCGGACTGCTACCATCGCTGATCTCCAGCGGGGCAAGAATGCAGGCGAATTGCGGTCAGATGCAGAACCTGACCTGCTGAACGACGCGATCTTTGGCGCGATTTATTATCGCTTCCTGTTGGGCTCGGGCCCGTTTACCAGAGGCTTCGGCGAAGAATTGGTCAAGCAAGTCATCCGTGGGCATCGCGCGGGAAATGCCCGGAGTTGATGGCTCGCCAACAAATCCTTCCGAATCCGGCTGGGGTCACGAGTCGCCGGACGTGACGCTCGCCTACCTCACGAGCAAGGATGCTGAGTTGGAAGAAGCGCAAGAACACGCGAACAGCAGCAGCCTGGCGCTGTAGGCATAAAGCTAAGGGCATCCAACGAAGGGAGATTTCTGGCTGGCCAAGCAAAGATCTCCCGTTCTCATCGTTAGACCAATAGTTTCCGGTTTGTCCGTTATCCAGGAGTTTCTGTGATCAATTCACGCAAGCCGACTTCCCGTTACTAATTTCCCCGGTGAGCGCATTGGCGATTTAGCGTCAACTCGGATTGCCCAGGAGTTCATTTCGCCGCGACGCAGGCAGCACAAGGGGGGAAATTGAAGCTCTTCCTGCCGCACAAGCGGGCGAGTGGGCGTCAGAGGAAGCGAGCTTAACGGTCTGGAAGAACCCAACGATGGTCGTATCGCCGCTGCAAACAAGCGCCCCGCCGGATCGGCGCGACTGTCGTCGTCTAGTTCAATCCCTCGGCCATGAGCTTAGAACGAGCGAGACACAATCATCGATAAGCAAGCGAAGATCTTCAGACGTCTCAGCCGTCTGTTTGAAGCCAGGCACTGCGCTTACCAATAAATGCGCGGCCCTTTCCGCTGTCCAGGAGCTCTCTTTAAGCTCCCTCGGGGCAATGGGACTGAGAAACCTCTCTACAAGGGTTTCAAACTTGCGAGACCCATAGCCAAAGTTGCGTTCCACTAATTCCTTGAGTTCGGGTGAGGTCTTCATGGCCTCAATCAGTTGGATCACTCCTAGCTCGAACGCGAGGCGCAGCTTCTCTTCGGCCGTATTGAGGGTTTCCGCCTTCTCTTCTATTTCAAGGATCTTCTCATCCACCCATTGCTTGTAAGCACCCTTGAAAATCTCTTCCTTGTTTTTGAAAACCAAATACAGCGCAGGACGCGAGATGCCCGCAGCCTCCGCGATGTCATTCATACTGACGCGTTTATAGCCGTAGCGCAGGAACAGGCCCTTTCCAGCACTCAGGATTTTGCCCTTCTTCCCCTCGCTCATCCATCAAGCATTGACAAAACTTGTCTAATTGTCAATTATTGACAAATAGACATACTTTGTCAGGTGTCCAAAGGGAGAAACGCACATGTCACTGCTCGCGATGTTCAAATCAGCAGGATCGACCGGCTTCGGTTACGGTTCGACGGCGGAGCAGGTCACCGAAGGGCTCTCGCTCGCCGGCCAGACGATTCTGGTGACCGGCTGCAACTCAGGCATCGGGCAGGAGACGTGTCGAGTGCTCGCGCTGCGAGGCGCTCTGGCGCTGGGTACGGCGCGCACGAAGGAGAAAGCCACCGCGGCGTGCTCGACGTTCCCCGGCAAGGCAGTCGGCTACTCCTGCGAGCTCTCGGACCCTTCGTCGGTGCGAGGGTGCGTCGCTGCGGTCAAGGCAGACGGTCACCGGCTCGACGCCATCATCTGCAACGCGGGCATCATGATGCTGCCGAAGCTCGAGAAATCGCACGGATATGAGCTGCAGTTCTTCACCAACTACATCGGGCACTTCATACTGGTGACGGGGCTGCTTGAGCAGCTCAAAGACGAGGGCCGGGTGGTGATGCTCAGCAGCGAGGGGCACCGGAGCGCGCCCGTCGGGGCCATCGAGTTTGACAACCTCTCGGGCGACAAGGGGTACAAGCCGTTGACGGCCTACGGCCAGTCGAAGATCGCCGACCTGCTTTTCGCCAAAGAATTGGAGCGGCGTTTCGCCGGCACCAAGAAGACCGCCTACGCGGTGCACCCCGGCGTGGTCGATACGAATCTCGCGCGTAACCTGGGGCCGGTGCTCAGCCGGGTGCTGGGGGCCATTGGGCGGCTCTTTCTCAAGTCCGTCGGCGAAGGCGCCGCGACCGAGGTCTTCGCCGCAGTGAGCCCGAAGGCAGTGCCCCTGGCGGGCAACTACCTCGCCGACTCTAACGTGATGAAGCCCCGCGCCGATGCAGAAGACGCCGCACTCGCCACCCGGCTGTGGGCGGAATCAGAGAAGATCGTTCAGGCGCTCTGAAGACCAAGCTTCTGCGCTTGGCGCTATTAGGCCAATGCACTCATTGAGGCTGATTTTCGCGCCAAGCGCCGATCAGTAAAGATGAACGCGCATCTCGTCATTCATCGATCAGTGACGAGATGCCGACTTTCAGGATTAGGCTCAGTCGGGAAGAGTTGTCTTTCTGAGGAGACAGCGAATGTATGGATGGCATCAAACACGACAGGGATGGAGGGATTACGTTTCGATGCAAAAGCGCAAACTCGGCAAAGTTTGACTGTCTCCGCTCTCGGCCTTGGCTGCATGAGCATGACTTCGGCTTACGGTCCTCCCGCAGACAAGAGCGAGATGATCCGCTTGATGCGCGCCGCCTACGACGAGGGCGTTACCCTCTTCGACACGGCTGAAGCGTACGGGCCGTTCGCGAACGAAGAGCTTGTCGGCGAAGCTCTGCAGCCTATCCGAGAAAACGTGGTGATTGCAACGAAGTTTGGTTTCGACATCGACCCGGAGACCGGCAAGCGCGGGCCTGGAACAAATAGCCGCCCCGAGCACATCGAGGCCGCCGCTAATACTTGCCTGAAGCGGCTACGCACCGACTACATTGATTTGTTGTATCAACACCGTGTTGATCCGGATGTGCCGATAGAAGACGTGGCCGGTGCGGTGAAGAAACTGATTGCCCAAGGCAAGGTAAGGAACTTTGGTCTTTCCGAAGCTGGCGCCGACACGGTCCGCAGCGCACATGCCGTACAAGCGGTTGCGGCGCTACAAAGCGAATACTCGTTGTTTTGGCGCGGGCCGGAAAGTGATGTGCTGCCCATCTGTGAGGGGCTCGGCATTGGATTTGTACCCTTCAGCCCGCTTGGTGCCGGATTTCTCACGGGCCAGATCGATGAAAACACCAAATTCGACCCGAGTGATTTCCGCAATCACGTGCCTCGATTCTCGCCTGAGGCACGTAAAGCAAACATGGTGCTCGTCCATGCGGTGCAAGCGGCAGCAAAACGTAAGGGCGTGACTCCAGCCCAGATTGCCCTGGCCTGGTTGCTAGCGCAGAAGCCATGGATTGTGCCGATTCCAGGCACCACGAAGGTCGCCCGCATGGAAGAGAACCTTGGCGCGGTGAACGTCGAGCTTACAGAGGGCGAGTTGAAAGAAATCGAGAATGCAACTTCTAAACTTTCCCTCGAAGGCGCCCGCCTCCCCGAAGCCATGCTGAAGATGACTGGTCGCTAAATGCCTTTTTGCTCCTCAGTGAGCTTTGCTCAGCCTCAATTAGTAACGACAAACGTTAGAACCCTATCGGGACTGCCCCGAGAGGAAGAGCCGGATTGTCCGTGAATGTGTGGCTCGGGGCAGTTTCGATAGGGTCGTTTGAACTGAGCCGCTAGCGTTTGCGGCGGACGCGGTCGG
>Ga0210396_10003032_pt1 | contig 16880 bp, 14 predicted proteins | sample IncBWH17OmetaG_FD_155466 | JGI IMG/M metagenome (GOLD analysis project Ga0210396, IMG submission 155466) | Forest soil microbial communities from Barre Woods Harvard Forest LTER site, Petersham, Massachusetts, United States - Inc-BW-H-17-O ... | reverse complement strand
AGTTTCGCTTCGCTCCCCGGACGATGTTGTGCTCGATGCGGATACCAGTTTCCACGTGCCCACAAGTTCATCGTTTGTGCGCCCGCACAAGCCATCTGGCAAGCCGACAGGTTCAGCCATCGCTACAATGTCCTCATCGTGATTCTTTTTTGAATTCTGTATCCTCGAAGGTACCTATACTCTTCGAAGGCGGCACAAACGTGTTCCACAACAAATGATACCGGACTTTCTGACTCGCCTTCCTGACTTGCACGGAGAAGGAAGAGAGAAACATACTTGACACTTCCCCGCCTGCTCACGGATGGTATTTGAGCTGGGAGAACTATGACAAAGGAATTGGAAGGAAAAGTTGGGCTTGTAACTGGCGGGACGTCGGGTATTGGCCGCGATACCGCAGTGCTCTTCGCGAAGGCGGGAGCCAAAGTGGTGGTTGCAGGGCGGCGCGAGCCGGAAGGCGAAGAGACTGTGGAACTGGTCCGTGCCGCAGGCGGCGATGGACTATTCGTAAGAGCCGACGTGTCGAAAGCGTCCGAAGTTGATACTCTCGTCCAGAAGACAGTGGAGAAATTCGGCCGCCTGGACATCGCCTTCAATAACGCCGGGATCGAAGGGGTTTGGGTACCCATCGTCAGACAATCCGAAGAAGACTGGGATCGGACCATCGACATCAACCTTAAGGGTGTCTGGCTCTGCCTGAAGCACGAAATTCGTCAGATGTTCAAGCAGGGCGGTGGCGGGGCAATTGTAAACATGGCGTCGGTTACGGGCCTGGTCGGTTCTGGCGGCGCAGCAGCCTATAGTGCGAGCAAACACGGAGTGATCGGCTTGACGAAGTCCGCCGCACTGGAAACCGCAAAAAGCGGGATTCGGATCAATGCAGTGTGCCCTGCCGTGATCGAAACCCCCATGGGTGATCGGCTCTTTGGTGCTCCAGCGGTCCACAAGTACGTTCTCAGTTGTCACCCCATCGGACGGTTTGGAAGACCGGCGGAAATCGCTGAAGCTGTGGTGTGGATGTGCTCGGACCGAGCATCCTTCATGACGGGACAGTCCCTGGTTCTAGACGGGGGCTTTCTGGCCGGGCCCAGTTCTCCTGGTTAGTACGCCGTGAGCTCAGGCGACAGCAGGAACTGGGAAGAGTGGGAAGAGTGGGAAGAAGTTGCACTCGTTAGGGCAGCGCTCTGGCGACAAGGGCCTGATACTGCGAACGCTTCCTTCGCTTTAGTTCACGGTTGCGGTCAAACCCGTTGGAGGAGCGGGACTTGCGGCTGCCCCCGAAATCATATAAATCTTGGGCTGATAGTTGTGACCGTTTGCGCCGAAAGTGTCTGAGAACTGGCCGCTTCCGTTCAGGGTAAAGGTATTGCCGACGCTCGAATGCGTGGGATCGTACTGAGCATTCGAGTCATAAACCACGGTTGCTGTCTTTCCCGCATAACCCGACAGCGTGAAGGTCATCGTAGTCGATCCGTTTCGATCCGAATCGGCGAACAAATAAAGGCTGCCATTGTAAATCCGCGCCATTGCGGAGCCCGGCACACTCGAGGTGCCGGTGGACATGGTCAGGGTGCCGTTAGAGCAAGAGGTCGTGTAATTCGTATAAACCAGGCCGGTGTTCATGGTACAGATGCCGGAAATGCTCGAATTCAACTGTGGGGCGTAAGAAAGAATCGTCGTATCGATGTAAGTAAGGTTGGAGGCAATTGCTGCCGCAACTGATCCCTCGCCGCTGACGCTGTTACCGAGGCAGAAATCATATGCTGTCTGTCCGGTAGAAATACTGGTGTCGTCGCAGAAATATTCGATCCCCGCAGCCCCGTTGATGATGCTCATCCAGACTTCGGCATTCACCTGTTCGGCGGTGGCTCGATACTCATGGTTGTCGGAACTGCAGAGATTCGTGCTTACGTTGCAGTTGCTGCCGTTCTGGGACGAATACCCCAGCTCATTCGTGCCCGTATCAACATAAGCCCAGATCGGCTGGTTGGTGCGCCCGTTCGCGATAAACTGGTTCACCGAGTAGCCCTGGATCCACATGCTGTCCTGGGCTTGACCGGAAACGACGGGAATTGAGCTGGAACCGTTCCAGGGACTGGTTAACGGATAGACGTCAAACGAACCGATGCCCATCGCCTTCAGCGCCGCACCGTTCCCGGCGCAAATGCCATGACTGAATACCCAATCGGTATCATTCCAAAGCAGCGGACGGGTGGAATCATATCCCACGACCGGAGTCACAATGCCAGGAACTTCGGAAACGGTTGTGCAGCTTTTCTGGGGCTCGTCACCGAGGTTGTAACCTATCAGGAACTGGGATGCACTATCGCTGGCCGCCATGGCCTCAAGAGACGCCACCGACGTGGCTGACGTATTTCCGGTTGTATCTGCTAGAAGAATCCCATACAGGCCCTGATTGGCCAAAGCCTTAAACATGCCGCCAGTATCAACCCCGTAGCTCGTCGGATAGTTAGCTCCGCCTCCGTTGTCTATCTCCAGCAGTATGTTCATTTTGGTCGCCGCCATCGCCGCGGCGTCTGTCGTATAGGGTGATCCGGCAGCCAGCACTCGAGTAGGCGGCTGATCCCACACGACGATCGGGAAGAAGCTGGGGCTCTGGGGAAAGTTCGACCACGATGAATAGAGATTTGCCTGTGCCATGCACATAGAAGCAGAAAGCAGTAGACAGGCAACAGCTATGAGCAAATTTCTCATCCTAGTTCCTCTTACAAGCATCGCCGACATTGAATCGCGTGGCCATGATGGGAATGTCGCAAAGATTATCGTCCCATATCAAGGACAGCAAAGAAAAGACCCATTAGTACACTGCAGACCTCCGTCGGAGCACATAGACCCATGTCGAAAGTACATGGGCCTGCGGTGAGATGGTATCAGACACACTTCGCTTCTGAATCATGAGTGCGCGGTCTGAAATGGGAATAAGAGGCAGGGGATGACGGCGTTGGGTGGATTCGCGGACGTGCTGCGGGAAGGCTTTGAGAGCGGAAGTCGAAATCTCGGGTGCTCTTTAGCCTGAGGCGCTAGATTTCAGCCGGGACCAGCGCGGGGTTGACAACGGAGGTGGGAGCCATTACTGCAACGTCGTTCGGAGCTCTATCGAGAAGCCCCCAACTGGATGGGTTATTTCCTGCTGGACCTATCTGGCCTACTGCGAAAACAATCGGGACAACCGCGGGCGGAGCAACGAAAGAGAATCGAGCCAGAGCGTTAACGCTCGCCCCAACGGCCGCATGAACAGCCGCACACACATTATAAGAAACGGTAATTGGTCGTCGCTGCTCCACCACGCCAACTCCCTACTTTTATGTTGAGAATACTTAGGTTTGTTATGCTTCGAAGCTCCGCCGAGCATCCGGCGAAAAAACGCCAGCACATAGAACGACTCAACGGTGAACAACCTACCTTCGATCGGTGCCGCGTTGTCAATGTGCCGCCCGGACAGGTCAAGATGCTGTGCCCGAACCACGTCTATCCCCGCAGTGTTCTCGAACATGCGAAAGTTCATGCCGACACGTGGGTTGCAGTCCAGAATCTTGTACTGTCCATCCCGCTCATCTTTCCGCCAATCCATGTCGATAATGCCGGAATAGGCAACGGCCTTGAGGAGCTTCTCGCTCGCGCAGCGCAACGTTTCATTGTCGATAGACAGACCCAGCTCGGTGGAGCCAGCATCGGTCGGATAGGCGCGCAATTTTCTTCCCGTGAATGTCACACTCACATTTTTTTCTGAATTGTAATATCCGTGGCAGATCCAATCATCTCCAGGAATATACTCCTGGATAATAAGGTGCCGGCCTGTTTCATAATTGTAATCTTCATAAAACTTGAACAGTTGCTCGGAGGTTTGAATTACCTTCGTACTGAACCTGTCCTTCATAGGAAGCCACTGCTCGGCTGCCTTCACCACTACCGGAAATCTCGCCTTCTCAGTAAATGCCTTGAGATCATCGATAGAATGAGGAATGACACTCCGTGCGCTGGGTATTCCGATCTCAGCACACAGAGAGTGGAGATAGGCCTTGTTCGCCAACTGAAGTGGAACCTGTGGCGAGACCTGCGGCATGATAAACCACGGAGCCAGACTGGCCGCGTTCTCAGCAACAAATACGGCGGATAAGTCATCCATCGAAACGATGATCGTTGGACGAGCGATGGATTGACCGATCGACGACATGGCCCGCACAAACGATTCGGGATCAGTAGGGCAACTACCCCAGATGAAGGCCTTTGTAAGATACCGCGTCATGGCCAGAGGCGTATAAGCATCCTCAACCACCGCATAAACAGGCACACCAAGCCTGCCAAGCGTTCGGGCCACCCCCAACGCGCCATGGTGGATGACACCGCGGCTCATTTTCAGGATGAGGACTGGATACTTCGAGTCCAGACTAGGCAACATCCTGTTCCCGACCTGATTTGCCGTTGGCATCAATCTTCCACGCACCTTTGTGCTTGGGCAAACGGAGCCGCCGCCGCGCGTTGATCTCTGGCGATATGCGACGCAACGCGACGGGCTGTGAAGCTTGTGCCCGCGAGAAACCGCATCAGGGGGCCGAAAGAATTCGCGCTGGCAAGACCAGTGAAATACATGCCAGGAACAGAGGACTCGAAGTTGGAAGACAGCTTAGGCATCTGCTCTTCGTGTGTGATCTGCGACTTCAGGCTTTCATCCAGGAATGGGAGTTTCTGGATGTTAAACCGATACCCGGTTGACGCGATCACGTGATCGGCGATCAACACCTTGGGCTGCCCATTCTGATCGGTAAGCTGTAACATAACCCGCCCGTTACGCGCTTCCGCGGACCGCAATTGATGACCAGCCAGAACAGGCATGTGGCCATTGACCCGCTCTTTCAGCCACCAGCTTCCCGAGGGACCGAGAGCTGTCTTCACCCGCGAGAGTCGAACCTGCCGCGGCAAGTGACGAAAGAGGTCTGGCGCATTGTCATAAAACCAAAACCCGAGCCCTTCGCCCAGTTGCGTTCTCGGGCGTCGCACCCGCTGAAAGAATGAACGTTGGGTCGTCGACGGAATCCCGTTCCAGGCCAGCTCGCGCGCACGCACCACCACGGTTACCGAAGCTCCCTCCTCCCGCAGCAAGGCGGCCGTCTCCAGAGCAGACTGCCCGCCACCGATCACGATCACGTCTTTGCCCTTGAACCTGCTCAGGTCATAGTGGTCAGCGGAGTGCGAAGACAGTTCAGCCGGCAAGCCGCCCAGTTCCTCAGGAATACGTTCCATCTGATCCAAGCCTGTGGCGACGACGACCAGGGCTGATCGTAACGTCTCCCCAGTGTTCAGACGCAGCTCAAACCCACCATCTACCTTTCTGACCGCGCTCACCAGAACATCTTCGACCTGGGGGACGAGCTTTTGCTGAAAGCAGAGCGCATATCTGGCAAAGGTCTCACGTGACAGCGGAACGCCGTATTCACCGTATGGAAGGCCGTGATCACGGCAAAATTGGGCAAGTCCGTGGCGTCCCTCCGGATCAGGCAGGCCAGATGCGCATCCTTCTGATTTCAAAAGCATGCCCTTCGGCATTTGCGTGAGCCAACGCCGCATCGGCGACCCGAAAATGCGGAAATCCACGCCGACATGGCGCAGATGTGCGGCAACCGCGAGACCATAGGATCCCGCTCCGATGATGCACACTCTTGTCTGAGGCACGGAATTCAAGATAAAGTTCCTCTCATTCTGAGCGTTCGCCAGAGGCGAAGCCCTTGGTGTCTCTATAGATCAGCACTTTGAACTTTGCGGGAAAGATTCTTAGACTTTAGGACGGGAGCGCAACCCGCGAAAACGAATGCGATGTTTGGGACGGACCGTGCAAGAACCAGGAAGGCAGCCGGCTCAGCACAATTGGCTGGTTTCCGCGATTCTCGCAAGCTCGCCCTTTACGATCTTTCCGGTCGCAGTGGTCGGCATCGTAGGGACAATCAGGATTTGGGAGGGCCGTTTGTACGGAGCAAGGTGTCGTGCACCGTACTCCAATAAGTCTGCAGAGCTTGCGGATGTCTCAGGCAACAGCTGAACGAAGGCTACTACCTCTTCATCTCCGTCAACGGATCGACCAATCACAGCGGACTGGAGAACCGCAGGATGCGAATTCAAAACCGCCTCCACCTCAGCTGGGTAGACGTTGAAACCACGGTGAACGATCAAATCTTTTGTGCGTCCAACGATAAAAAGGTTTCCCTGTTCCAGCCGCGCCAGGTCGCGAGTATTGAACCATCCCTCGGAATCAATCGCGGCGGCGGTCTCTTCCGGCGCGCGATAGTAGCCCTTCATAACATTAGGACCGCGCACTCGCAATTCGCCCACCTCGCCTGCTGCCACGGCCTGGCCATCGCTTCCCGCGAGCTTTATCTCAACTCCGGGAAACACTGCACCAATAGAAGTATCGGCGCGAGGCGCTTCGGGCCGCGTCAGAGCAATTGTGGGAGAGCATTCCGTTACTCCATAGCCATTACCCAGCGCCATCCCGAAAAGACTTTCGATGCCCGACTTGGTGGCAGGGTCCAGCGGAGCACCGGACGAAGAAATAATGCGGAGTGCAGGAAACCTTAGCGACGAAAGCTTCCGCAGTTTTGCGTACTTGAGCCATTGGTTGAAGATGGCGGGTGTCCCGAACAACAAAGTGGCCTGATCTTTTTCCAGCGTCACCCGCGCACTCATAGGATCAAAGCGCGGCGCGAGATAAAGCGATGCGCCGGCCAGTAGCGAGCCGAGCAAAACCACAGAAAGACCGACGGCGTGCGTCATAGGCAAGACGCCGTATATGCGATCGTCGGCAGTCACGTTGCGTACCTGAACCGATCCAGCAGCCATAAACAGCAGATTGCGGTGCGTCAGCATCACACCCTTGGGAAGGCCAGTCGTGCCCGAAGTGTAGATCAGAGCTGCGACGCGTTCCGCACTGTTTGGATCGAGTGGCTCGGGTTCTGCGGTCCGGTTTAACTCTCCGACGGCGATTGAACTCAATCCGTCGCGCTCTTCGAATGTTGCCCCATCGCGTGTTGCATGCTCCGCAGCACAGGTCGATTCAGACGCGGTGTAAAAGACGCGTCGAGCACCACTGTGCTGCCGGATCTCATCAATTTCGCGCGCCGAGAGACGCGCATTCGCCAGCACTGGCCAGGCGTCCATTCCAGCGGCCGCTAGTAAGAGCGCCACGAACGACCGGCAGTTCTCGCCAACGATCATCACCCGATCGCCTGGACGTACGCACAACTCATGAAGCCACTTCTTGCCGACGGAGATTGCAGCAGCTAACTGTCCATACGTCCAACTGCCCGTCGTCTCAATGAGAGCCGGGTGATCGGGAGAACGTTCTGCCCACGCAGTTACAACATCAACGATGTTGTTGGGTATTTTCTCTGCGCGATCAGATCCGCAATGTTCGGTCATGAAGTTTGCCCGAAGTCGTGCCAGGTTTCGGCAAAGTGAACTCCGCCGTGTGGCCGACTCTCTCCTCCTCTGGGCAACTAGACTCGGGCGCCGAGTTTCCTTGAGACATATGCAACCAGGTTGTTAACGGTATCAAGGTTGCCAGGTACTACCTCGTCATCCTCCACGGTGATGGCGAAGTGTTCTTGAAGGTAAGCAACCAGCTCGAGGGTCCCAGCAGAGTCGATCAGATCCCCAAGCAACAACCCGTCATCGCGCAGGTTCTCGGCGCGTCCGGAAAGGAAGTGCTGAATCAGAAAGGTTCGAATGTCACGCTCGATATCCGTCGTCTGCATTGATCGCATTGCCTCCACCCTTAATTTAACCGGCGAGCCAGGTCCGGTGAATCAGAATACTTTGCTTGCTGTTTGCTCTGGAACACAAACAGAGGTATCTCTGCGCCCTCTCGTTTGCGCTCGAGAAGCAGCGGACAAAGGTACGCTTGAATAAGAAGGCCGAATCAAGGTCGTATCCCCGTCAAAGGGGCAGGCATACCATGCCGCGCCGTCTGAGAGAGTCCTTTGCAGCGCCGGGTCTGCTGCTTTGTAGAGAAAAGGACATGCTGGATACGCTCTGGTATAAGGACTCCACTGCGAGCACACGCTTCGAATGGCGGCCGGAAAGCCCACCAGTTCCAGAACGTGACTGCCGATGCCCTTGGCATGACCGTAAGCAGCGACACATAGTGCCTTCACGATCTCTGGATCATCATTCCTGACCAGTAAATCTGCGACCATCGACGTTTGCAAGCCCGTCTCTTGATCTGTGTCGGTGCGGATCACCGCGTAGCCGACGAGGTCTCGGTTCTTATAGCAGCAAAGCACTCGAGCCAATCCTCTGTCGCCCGGTATTCCAAAGTGCCAGCGCAATGCAACCGCACTACGCTCGGCAAGCAGTCGTGGTTCTTCGTTTAGCTTTTGCAGCCACAGAGCTTGGAAATCGTCCCCGATGTCGTCGACGCTAATCTCGTTCACCAGAAAAGAGCACGAAGACTGCCTTGGCCACCGTCTCCCAATCGTTTTGTTGGTCCCTACTGCAAGCGAAGCGAGGACGCTGCCGATCTTCGACATTTCCTGCCCGAGCTGCAGTTTTCTCATCAGAGCCTGGGAGAAAGCATATGGTTGCAAGACCCAAAACAGAACTTTGCTGTAATCCGGCTGCGGTAGATAGGAGGACTTAAGGGCCAGCGCCATCTTGCCGACCGCTTCAATCGCGGAAGTAGTCAGGTATAGATCAACGGATTTCTGGCGAAAGAACGCCGCGGTCAAAGTCAGACCGACTGCTCGATACGGCGGATCAACCACTAAGCCATGCGCCGCCACCGCTGTCAGCTTTCTGTCTCCGTAGCGATAAGACAGCGAGATGTTTCCCAGATAGCCGACTACCGCTTCATCAGCCTCCAAGACCCACCCGATGGGGCGCTCGGTTGAACCGCATGCCACGGCTGGGTTACGTAGCCACAGCCGTTCCCAGTTTTCGATGGAATCTGCGTTTAGCCCCCAGCGTTGCTTCAGCTCAGAAACTGCCTCGAAATCGGAGAACGCGGCTTCCCGGAGCCGGACTGGCGCTACATAACGAGAAGAATCAACCGGCAAGCCAGTCGCTTGGGTAGCGAGAGCCTGGCGGCGCGTCCTGATCATCCCCAAAATTACGCGGGCGAATCGTTGTTCGATTGATTCCATCTGCCTAAAGACCTGGTGATCCAGCCGCACCCCAAAGGCTTTCCTGTGAGTTACGGAAACGCTCTTTATCTACTATTTACTACGCCAACTCCTCGAGTGTGAAGCTTGACTGCGCTGATTCCACGCGAGCTGCAACTGGAGCCAGTTTAGCCTTTCTCGCTGCGACATACTGCAGCCAGTTCTGGTACACACATGCCGCCGTTGAGTGCCATCCGTTCTGCAAACGGCCGATGACCGCCTGTTCGGGAAAAGAAGTCATGATTCCTTCCCGTCGATCCGCAATCGCGCTCTTCTGAAATTCGCTTAGTAGGCGAGACGCCGGCGCGTCGAAATAGCCGTTGGGCATCGTAGGATACGATTCCCGCTCACGATTGAGAAAGCGCTTGATGTCTCGACGGTATTCCTTGAACAGCGTCTGGGCGCCGTACTCCGGATGTCCCTGGAAGTGTACAAACAGGCTCTTCTTCTTCTGCTTCACAAAAGCGTCCACGCCAGCGTCGGCCGATCGGGTGAGGACAATATACCCGGCAGAGGTCAACTCACTCTCTCTTACTTCGTTCCACCTCGAATGCGGGAAACGCACGCGCTCGGGCGTATGGTCCATCAGTGCGTGATCGGATATTTTCCCGGATTCAAAAACACCGAACTGCTTGTCTGGCAACCGATGTCGGCTGATGCCGTCGCTATAAGACACGCTGGCATGTGCGGCCAGACAAGACAGGATGGCGGAAGAAGTATTGCGTTCTGCCCAATCGAACACATCAGTCAGAACTCCCCAGTAAGGTTCGTCGCGAAGATTCGGTTGATGAGGCTCGGTACCGGTGATGATTACGCCATCGAACTCGCTTTGCCATAGATCCTCAAAGCTGTTGTAGAACTTGTTCAGATGATGCAAACCGCGGTCTGTCCGCGGAACTCCGGGTAGCGAGTAGAGCTTCGCATATACCGGAATGCTGCCCGACGCGATGTCGAGCAGGGTGAAGAACTGTAGTTCGGTGTCCTCCAGAGCGGCATCCGGCATGTTGTTAATGAACGCAATGTTCAAGCACGCGCCCCGGGAGGGACCACCGGAATCGACCAGGCGGAAGTTTCTCTCCGCAGCACAACGAGTTGGCAGTGGCCCGTCAACAATCAATGGCATAAGACTCTCCTCCGACCGGCAATGCGTACATGCCCCATAGACGTTGCTATTGCCGTGCGCTTTCTAGTGCCTGTCCCAGATCTTCGAGAATGTCGTCAATGTGCTCAATGCCCACGCTAAGACGAATCATTTCCGGAGTGACTCCGACTTTCGTCTGTTCTTCAGGTGTTAGCTGACGGTGGGTAGTCGAGGCTGGGTGACAGGACAGCGATTTGGCATCGCCCATGTTCACCATGCGCTTGAACAGGCGAAAAGCGTTGAAGCACTTCCGTCCGCCTTCGTAGCCGCCTTTCACACCAAAGGTCAGCAGGGAGCAGAAATTGGAACCGAGATAGCGATGGGCCATCGGATAGAGCGGATTGTCGGGAAACCCGGCGTAGTTTACCCAGTCAACCATGGGATGCGAACGCAGAAATTCCGCGACCTTGCGTGCGTTCGCCACATGCCGTTCCACGCGAAGAGCCAGCGTCTGAATTCCCTGCAAAAACAGAAAACCGTTAAACGGAGACAGAGTGGCACCCGTATTTCGCTGACATACCGTCCGGCAACGCGCGACAAACGCCGCATCCCCGTAATGATCGACATAGACAACGCCGTGATAGGCAACTTCCGGCACGTTGAACATGTAGAATTTTTCGGGATATTGCCGCCAAGGGAACTTCCCGCTGTCCACGATCATGCCGCCAATGCTTGTGCCCCCTCCACCGATAAACTTCGTCATGGAGTGCACTACTACATCAGCGCCATACTCGATGGGCCGCAACAGAATCGGGGTAGCCACGGTGTTGTCGACAACCAGCGGCACACCATGTTTGTGCGCCACCCTCGCTAATCCTTCGATGTCGGCAACATTTCCGGCTGGATTGCCCACACTTTCGCAGTAAACGGCCCGAGTATTCTCGTCGATCAATTTCTCCACGTCCTCAGGGCGATCACTCGCTGCGAATCGCGATTTGATCCCCCGTTTCGGAAAAATATGCGCCAGTAGCGTGTAGGTGGCGCCGTACAACTGCGGGGTGGAAACGATGCTATTCCCTGTTTCGGCAATGTTAATCAGCGCATACTCGATGGCAGCCATTCCAGAGCTGACGCTGAGACCTTCGACTCCGCCTTCGAGCGCCGCCATGCGCTTTTCCAGCACGGTGTTTGTGGGGTTGCCAATCCGCGTGTAGATATTGCCCTGGACTTCGAGATTGAATAGAGCCGCGCCGTGTTCCGCGCTATCAAACTCGAATGCAACAGTTTGATAGATCGGCACGGCCACGGCCTTGGTCGTGGGGTCTCCGTCGTAGCCGGCGTGGATCGCGATCGTCTCTCGTTTCATACTCTAGTGATTGGTTCTTTGTGAGGGGTGCTTGATTCCTATTTCACGCTAGCTGCAAAGTGAGCCGAGACCGCGACCTCTTTTTTGTCCTGCGACAGGGATTGGTGCAAAGTACGAGCAAGCCGTCGGGCGGCGAATCCTGCGCCAAATGCAAAACGCATGACGGGCCCGAAACTGTTCGCAGCTGCTATCCCAGCGAAATATAGTCCAGGTACTGATGACTCAAAGTTCGAAGCCAGCACAGGTGCTCCATTCATTACCCGCACTTGAGACCGCAGGCCCTGACTAAGGAAAGGCAATCGTCCGAGATCTACTTTGTAACCAGTAGCCGCGATCACGTGCTCGGTCACGACTTCCTTGGTAGTTCCGTCCAAAGATCGCAACTGGAGTCGCACTTTGCCTTCGTGAATGTCGGCCTGCTCCGGCGAACAGCCAAGCAGCAAGGGAACCTTGTCGATCACCATATCTCTCACGAAATAGCCTCCGGAAGGACCCAGCGCTCGCTGCACCGCCTTCACTCGAATGCTTTCCGGCAAGTAATGAAATACCCAAGGCGCATCAGCGAAGAATCGGGATGACAACCCGGGTCCCAGCCCTGACGCGGGGTTGCGCAGGCGTTGCCATAGAGACCTGGTTTTCCCAGTCGGCTTACTGTGAAAAGCTAACTCCTTTCGCCGGGTGATAAGTTGGACGTGAGCACCCGCCTGATGCAGCAGACCAGCCAAGTCAAGCGCCGACGAGCCCCCTCCGATCACCGCTACGCTCCGGCCTTTGAACCGCTCCAATTCGCGGTGCCGGGCACTGTGCGAAACATATTGGGCCGGCAAATGGGAAAGGCTCGCAGGTACATGTTCGAAGTGCGTGATCCCAACGGCTAGTACGACGCGTCGCGCGGTAAATGTTTCGCCGTCTTCCAGACGGATGACAAACCCCTCTTCAGAACGCTCAATGCTGTCCACCAGCGTTTGTTCCAGTTCTGGCAACAGGCGATCTCGAAAAGCCAAACCATACGCGCAGAAGGTCTCCAGGCTGACGGGAACGCCGCTATCCGCGTATCGAATGCCTTTCTCCGCGCAAAACTGTTTTAGGGTGAAGCCGTCTTCGGGATCGTAAATATTCGACGCAAAGCCATCCGACTTCAGCATCATGCCTTTCGGCATGTGCGCGAGCCAGCTGTCCATGGGTCGTCCGAAGATACGGAAAGGAATCCCGCGCTTCCGGAGATGTGCACCGATTGAGAGCCCGTACGGACCAGCACCAATAATCGCAGTATTTAGCATCAGCTTTATCCTTAAGTTAGACTTTGTACTAAATGATTTCCTATCGTTCGTTTTGCAAGTTCAGCCGTTGACGCAGTACGATGTTCGCGAATTGAAGATTGCCGATCAGGTAACGCTTCCACATACGCCCGGGTTCACGCATCAGACGATAGACCCACTCAATGCCCATCTGCTGCAGTAGCCGCGGCGCGCGTGCTACTGCACCACTGACCATCTCAAAACTGCCTCCCACGCCCATGGCCACGGGAACTCCTAAGTTGCGCGCGTGCTCGTACATCCAGTACTCCTGCTTCGGCGCACCGAGAGCCACGAAAAGCAGATGGGGACGAGCCGCCGTTATGCGCGCTTCGATTTCTTCCCGTTGAAGTGGGTCCTTCTCGAAGCCAAGCGGGGGACAGTACGTTCCGGAAACGATGAGTCCGGGATTTTGTGCGACCAGCTTCGCTGCAGCCGCCTCGGCTGAGCCTGGGCGGCCACCGAGCAAAAAGACGCGCAAACCTTCGACCGCCGCTCGACGGCAAAGGGCTGCAAACATGTCCACCCCGGCAATACGATGGGGGATCTTCTGGCCCAGGAGACGCGCAGCAAGCAGCAACGAGACACCGTCTGGCAATACGAAAGCGGCGGCCGAATAAATCTTGCGCAAGTATGCATCTTTAGCCAGCAAAACCACATGCTGCGCGTTCGGAGTAACCACATAGATGGTTTCTCCGGTGAGGGCGCTGCGCACAATGGTCTCCACCATTTCGTCGAAATAGCACGAATGCACAAGGGCGTGGCCGATTTGGACCCTGGGTACCGAAGGGGCTAGGGTGCAGAAACTCGCTTGGCTATTGCAAACCATAATTAGGATGACCGTTGATTCGAAAGGGGAGCGAATACTTTGAAGAACAATCAAACTCTTCGGGGATAACTCGCTGAGCGTGGCTTCTTGAGCTAGATGGGATTGGACGTTAGGGGCTTCCTGAAAATCACTTCCATGCTCGGCCCCGCTCCGGCCCACGATGCCACCTGAGCAAACGGCGCGATAGACACCAGGTTTATGCCCCTGCGAACAACTCTTCGCATAAGAGCTCGCGGTCTGGGTTTGGCTTGGGGTGTGGGCGAAAAACCCATCTGCTCAATCATCCGGGAATAGACATACGCGGCGCTAGTCTCGATGTACGAAATTCTTGGTGTCACAACCGAAACCTCTTCGAAACCTACGACTGCCATCAATTGTCGGAGCGAGCGCGGCGAAAAATGAAACAAGTGCCTCGGCAACTCGAGACCATACCAATAACTGCCGAACAGCCGCGCCTCCCAGGAGTCAATATTTGGCAACACCGCATGGAAGATGCCACCGGGTTTGAGCCATTCCAACACCTTCCCTAAGAACTCCCGGGGATCATAAACGTGCTCAAGAAGATCGAAAGCGGTAATAACATCAAAGGACCCTGCTGAAAACGGGGCCCTGACGGCATCTCCTACGAAGATTTCCGCCCCTGTCTTTGCCCTCGCTCTAGCCGCGGTCGCTTCTTCCATCTCAATTCCATAGAACTTCCAAGAAGCCTGGTTCATCGTACTCAAGAATGCGCCCGAACTGCACCCCACATCGAGGATCGTTCCACCCTGCTTGTGGCGGCCAATCGCATTCCGTTGTCTTTGCCACCGGCGATCCGCAAATTGCTCTCCTGCGGTAGTAATGGCCCGGTGATAATCCTCGTCGTAATGGATGCCCATTTCCTCGGGCCGCGGAGGATTATCCAGCCACACGCAAGAACAAGAACTGCAGCGGCGAAGCGTGTACACGTCCTGTCGCCAATGAAATCGATCTGGCGCTCTTAAAAACCCAGAGACCTGAATTTCTCCACACAGGGGGCAGGCCAGCGCCACTTGAGTTTTGCCGGGATCACAAGACTCGTCGATGGCCCGATCTTCTATCACTGCTGCTTGCATGCTGCCTCCGATTTCACCCAATTGCCCGTTTGCCGGTCGTAGGTCCGGATCAGGGTGGCTGGGTTGCCGGCTATCACGCTGAAAGCGGGGAAACTTCTGGTGACCACAGCATTTGCGCCCACGACACTGTTTCGTCCGATCGTCAGTTCACCGTGATTACACACGATCACCGCACCATGGCCCAACCAGCAGTTTCGTTCGATAAAGATTCTTCCACCGCGGGTAACACCTTGGTGGCGGATAGGCATCTCAACGTCAGAAAACTCGTGGTTATGATCCATGATCAAAACCGACGGAGCCAAGAGCACATCCGCTTCGAGAACGATCCGGTTTCTAGCGGATATAGTGGAACGTCTTCCAATCTCGCATCCACTACCCAAGACAATCTTCGCTTCAGAACTCTCTGAGCCAGGGGCCACATTCAGCCACACATCTCGGCCCAAGGTCACGTTATCTCCCATACTTATTTCCGAAGCCATCGATCTCGAGATCTGACAGGAGCAGGGAATCGATACCTTCTCACCGAAGGCGGCAAAAGGATACGTCATCTTCAACCACAATGAATGGACCTTCCAGGCCAACCGCGGGAGGCCGCGAAGAAGGAAGTCTTCTGAAACTGCCGGACGCCCGTTTTGGCGCCGGCTTGCACTGTCTGGCACCTCCCTTGATCCCACCTTCTGTAAGTATCGCTCGTTCACCAATTCCCGTTGTCCGTTCTGGTCGATCGGGCGCTCGTTGCCAGCGCGCCGGAAGCTCGATGCTTTCAACTTCTACGCAATGGTTGGATTACTGCGACGCGCCCGCAGCACGCGGAATAAAGTTTGCCCTTCAGTGACGGTCATAAATCTACTGACCAGGAATGCCGGCCACAAGGCTGCAGCACATGCGATGAATATAAACCCGCTTCGAACTGTGGCACACATTCGGGGCCCAGCCGATGGAAGTGGAATCTGAGTTACGAGAAGTCCAACGACCACGACGCCCAGAGTAGCAGCGGCCACTCGCATCGCATCCGAAAACAACACTGCAGGTCGAAATACGTGGAAGGTCCGGGCTACGGCGTAAATCATGAAGAGCATTCCGATAAACTCCGCGACTGCGAGGGCCCCCAGTAATCCGTAAAATCCCAGTTGGCGCGTGAACATCGTGGCGAAGAGCAATGTGATGATTACGAAGACCTGGCGCAAGTTGTCCAGTAATGCGTTTCCCGAAATTCGATAAAGTACCAAACCAAGAATGGATATTCCCCGAAATACCGCGGCAATGGAGACCAATACTAACGCCGTACGGAACTCCGGAGCATTTTGCCCAGTCCAGGCAAATATGATCGTCGTTCCAAAAGCAGCCAGGAGCGCCATGGGAATTACAGCGAATGCCAGAGAGACTTTAAAGGACTTGTGGAGGAGATCCCGCATGCTCTCATTTGAGCCAGTTGCGTAAACCATTGAGCCCCCTGACAGAATCGAGAGCAAAAACGCATCCTGGAGCATAGCCGCCGGGCTTATCAGCCTGACACTCAATGCATACATGCCTGTGTAGTCGGCCCCGAACACGCGCAAGATTGCAACCGGCAGAATTGAGACATATGAAATCTGCAAAACGCTGACTAACTGATAGCTGCCGGCAAACCTAAACAGCTCGCCCAGGACGCTGCTGGTTACGAACTTCGCTCTTAGACGAATCTGCGGGACGACTTTGAGAGAAGCAAAATAGCAGCAGACAACAAATCCGAGTTCTGAGATCCCCATCACGGACGCCATTGCGAGTAATCCATGGCCAAAATGCAGCAAGCCCACAATTGCAATCGCCTCGGCCACCGTAAAGCCAGTGGTGAATCGTCTTGCGATGTCGATCCGGTGCCCTCCCATCAGAATCGCTTCAAAGACGGCACCCACGTTTGACATCACCATAATCAACGCCAACACCGAGATTGCGGCGCTGGTCTCTTTCATGAAGAGCGGAGGAACACCGGCGAGGCGGGCGATTCCTCCTGAGAACAGGAAGATCGGTATCAGGCCGGCTACTGAGAGCACTAACATAGCCGCGCA